>Ga0070741_10002966_pt1 | contig 43594 bp, 44 predicted proteins | sample Coa_R1_4_FD_66440 | JGI IMG/M metagenome (GOLD analysis project Ga0070741, IMG submission 66440) | Surface soil microbial communities from Centralia Pennsylvania, which are recovering from an underground coalmine fire - Coalmine... | ecosystem: Environmental > Terrestrial > Soil > Unclassified ... | reverse complement strand
AGGAACTCGGTCGGGGTGGTGGCGCTGCCGTTGAGCACCAGCCTTGAACCGCTGTCCGAGCTATAGTGCGCGGTGACCGCAACGTTCTGCACATCCGGGCGGCTGAACAAAGCGTTGAACGTATCGGTCGCGGCGGTCTGGATCTGGTCGGCGGTCTGCGTCGCGGCGGTCTTGGACAGCGTCAGCGCCGTCGAATCGAGCGCGGTCTGGAAGGCGGCGCGGGCGGCATTGGCGCGGGAGTAGTCGATCGCCGCGCCGGCGGCGCCCATCAGCGGAACAATGACGATAGCGAGCATGGGGGCGACGCCCCCTCGGCGATCCTTCCAAAACCGGGAAAACAGCATTGGCGGCCCCTGTCGCAAGGTGAAAAGTTCCAGGCGTGTAGGTATGGCCTTGCCGTCTTAGGGATTCGTGAGAGTGGCGGCGCGAATTTGGGGACAATTCGGATCGGATTGTCTGCAAGCGGGTTGAGATCGGCTAACCAGAGATTATCTGACGGAAGCGGCCTAGAATCGCCAAAATCGGGCGCGTTTCTGTCCCGTAACGGGTCAAAATGCTGACTTGGAATGGCGGGGCCGGGGTCTTTAATATGGTGGCGGGGCCGCTTCGGAAGCGGCCCATCAAAGCCACGGCAGTGTCATGACGTCGACGGCCAACAACAAGAATAATGCTCCGGCCGCAGGGCGGTGGGCCGGCTCAGCCGAACCGCGCATGGCGGACGACGACCGCAAGCGCAAGTCGGGCGAGCCGGGCGGGCCCGGCACCGCGGTCATCACCAAGACCAAGCCGCAAACCAAGCGGCCGAGCATGTACCGCGTGCTCATTCTCAACGACGATTACACGCCGATGGAATTCGTCGTTCACGTGCTCGAACGTTTCTTCGGCAAGGATCACGAAGCCGCGACGCGCATCATGTTGCATGTGCATCATCACGGCATCGGCGAATGCGGCATCTATACGTACGAGGTGGCCGAGACCAAAGTGACGCAGGTCATGGACTTCGCGCGCAAACATCAGCATCCTTTGCAATGCGTGATGGAAAAAAAGTGAGTCGGGGAACCGTCCAGGTACAAGACATGGAAATGTAAATGCCAACTTTTTCGCGCAGCCTCGAACAGTCCCTGCACCGCGCGCTTGCTCTGGCCAACGAGCGCCATCACGAATACGCCACGCTCGAGCATCTGCTGCTGGCGCTGGTCGACGATCAGGACGCCTCCGCCGTGATGCGCGCCTGCAATGTCGACCTCGACAAGCTGCGCCGCAGCCTGGTCGCCTATCTTGAATCCGAACTGGAGAACCTGATTACCGACGGCGCGGAAGATTCAAAACCGACCGCCGGCTTCCAGCGCGTCATCCAGCGCGCCGTCATCCACGTGCAGTCGTCGGGCCGCGAGGAGGTCACCGGCGCCAATGTGCTGGTGGCGATCTTCGCCGAACGCGAGAGCCACGCCGCCTATTTCCTGCAAGAGCAGGACATGACGCGCTACGACGCCGTCAACTACATCAGCCACGGCATCGCCAAGCGGCCGGGCCTGTCGGAGTCGCGGCCGGTGCGCGGCGTCGAGGAGGAGGCCGACACCAAGTCGGGCGACGAGCCGAAGAAGAAGGGCGACGCGCTCGAGGCCTATTGCATCAACCTCAACAAGAAGGCGCGGGACGGCAAGATCGATCCGCTGATCGGCCGCGACGCCGAGATCAACCGCACCATCCAGGTGCTGTGCCGCCGGCAGAAGAACAATCCGCTGTTCGTCGGCGACGCCGGCGTCGGCAAAACCGCGATCGCGGAAGGCCTTGCGCGCCGCATCGTGCACGGCGAGGTGCCGGACGTGCTCAAGGGCGCGACCGTGTTCGCGCTCGACATGGGCACGCTGCTCGCCGGCACGCGCTACCGCGGCGACTTCGAGGAACGGCTCAAGCAGGTGATCAAGGAGATCGAGGCCTATCCGGGCGCGATCATGTTCATCGACGAGATCCACACCGTGATCGGCGCCGGCGCCACCTCCGGCGGCGCGATGGACGCCTCGAACCTGCTCAAGCCGGCGCTCGCCTCCGGCACCATCCGCTGCATCGGCTCGACCACCTACAAGGAGTACCGCCAGTACTTCGAGAAGGACCGCGCGCTGGTGCGGCGCTTCCAGAAGATCGACGTCAACGAGCCGTCGGTGGCGGACGCCATCGACATCCTCAAGGGCCTCAAGCCGTATTTCGAGGAATACCACAAGCTCAAATACACCAATGAGGCGATCAAGGCGGCGGTCGACCTCTCGGCGCGTTACATCCACGACCGCAAATTGCCGGACAAGGCGATCGACGTGATCGACGAGTCGGGCGCGGCGCAGATGCTGCTGCCGGAGAGCCGGCGCAAGAAGACCATCGGCATCAAGGAAATCGAGACCACCATCGCCACGATGGCGCGCATCCCGCCCAAGACGGTGTCGAAGGACGACGCCGAGGTGCTGCAGCACCTCGAGCAGACGCTCAAGACCACGGTCTACGGCCAGGACAAGGCGATCGAGTCGCTGTCCGCTTCGATCAAGCTGGCGCGCGCCGGCTTGCGCGAGCCGGAAAAGCCGATCGGCTGCTATTTGTTCTCCGGCCCGACCGGTGTCGGCAAGACCGAAGTGGCCAAGCAGCTCGCCGCCGCGCTCGGCGTCGAACTCATCCGCTTCGACATGTCGGAATACATGGAGCGGCACACGGTGTCGCGCCTGATCGGCGCCCCGCCGGGCTATGTCGGCTTCGACCAGGGCGGGCTTTTGACCGACGGCGTCGACCAGCATCCGCACTGCGTGCTGCTGCTCGACGAGATCGAGAAGGCGCATCCCGACCTGTTCAACGTGCTCTTGCAGGTCATGGACCACGGCAAGCTCACCGACCATAACGGCAAGCAGGTCGACTTCCGCAACGTCATCCTGATCATGACCACCAATGCCGGCGCGTCCGACATGGCCAAGGCCGCCTACGGCTTCCACCGCAGCAAGCGCGAGGGCGACGATCAGGAAGCGATCACGCGGATGTTCACGCCCGAATTCCGCAACCGCCTCGACGCCACCATCACCTTCGCGCATCTTTCGCAGGAGATCATCAAGCAGGTGGTCGACAAGTTCGTGCTGCAGCTCGAGGCGCAGCTCGGCGACCGCAACGTCACCATCGAGCTGTCGGAAGAGGCCTCGCGCTGGCTGATCGCCAACGGCTATGACGAGCTGATGGGCGCGCGGCCGATGGCGCGCGTCATCCAGGAGCACATCAAGAAGCCGCTGGCCGACGAGGTGCTGTTCGGCCACCTCAAGGACGGCGGCCACGTGCGCGTCATCGTCACCAAGGACGAGAACGGGCGCGACAAGCTCGGCTTCGAATTCCTCGAGGGCCCGGTGACGCCGAAGCCGGAGAAGATCCCGGCGGCGCGGCCGAAACAGAAGCGCCGCTCCTCGCCGCGGCCCAAGCTCAAGCGCGGCTCGGTGCCGAAGGTGCCGTTGATCAAGGCGTAAGCGGCCGGCAAGATCGCAAGGCCGGGCGAAAGCCCGGCCTTTGCATTTTGCAGGGCGCGCATGCGGCACCGCGCATTGCGCCGGAACCGGCGCCGTGAGACAGGTCATGCTTCATGACCGCGCCGCGCAGCTTCAGTTCGACCGCCGAGGCGTTTTTTGGCGGGGTCACGTCGGCCTGGACATCGGTGTTTTTCCTCGTCCTGTGCGGCACCTATATCGGCATCGGCGCGCTCGCCCACGGTTTCGGCCTGTCCTCATGGTGGCTCGCGCTGTCCACCGTCCTGGTCTGGGCGGGGCCGGCCCAGGTCATCATGGTCTCGGCGATCGGCAGCGGCGCCGCGCCGATCGAGATCGCGGTTGCCGTCGGCCTGAGCGGCATCAGGCTCTTCCCGATGGTGGTGGCGCTGCTGCCGCTGCTGCGCCAGGAGGGCCGGCGCCTGCGCGACCTCATACTGCCGACCCATTTCACGTCGGTCAGCATGTGGGTGGAATCGCTGCGACTGCTGCCGCAGGTGCCGCGCGAGTGGCGCCTGCCGTTCTGCAACGGCTTGTCGTTCGGCTACATGAGCGCCGCGACCGTCTCGGGCTTCGTCGGCTTCTACCTCGCCGTCGGCCTGCCGCCGGTATTCGCCGGCGCGCTGCTGTTTCTGACGCCGATATCGTTTCTGCTGTCGACGGCGCGCGGCGCGCGTGAGCTCGTCGACAAGCTGGCGCTGGTCTTCGGCCTGGTGCTGGGGCCGGTGCTTGCCGCCTACCAGGTGCAGCTTGACCTGATGTGGAGCGGCATTGTCGGCGGCGCGCTGGCTTACGGCGTGCACCGGCTGCGCGAGGCCGCCGCATGAGCGAGACTCTGTGGCCCTATCTGCTGCTGGTGCTGGTCGGCTTTCTGCCCAACGAAATCTGGCGCCTGCTCGGCCTCATCATGGCGCGCGGGCTCGACGAGGGATCGGAACTCGTTCTGCTGTCGCGGGCGGTGGCGACGGCGATCCTGGCCGGCGTCATCGCCAAATTGATCATGACGCCGAGCGGCGAACTTGCCGGCATGCCGCTCAGCCTGCGGATCACGGCCGCGGTTTGCGGCTTTGCCGCCTTCCTGCTGGCGCGGCGCTCGTTGTTTGTCGGCGTCGCAGCCGGGGAGGCGGTTCTGCTCGCGGGCGGACTGCTGCTGGGGCGCTAGGCAAGCGCGGCGGCGAGCTTCTTGGCGGTTTCGGCCAGCACGTCGGGCTTCTCTTTCTCGCTCGCCGGCGGCTTCATCGGCACGCCGGTTTTGCGCGGAATGACGTGGACATGCAGGTGGAACACCACCTGTCCGCCGGCGCCTTCGTTGAACTGCTGGATGGTGATGCCATCGGCGGCAAAGGCCGTCATCGCCGCCTTGGCGACCTTCTGCGCCACCATCATGACGTGGGCGAGGTCGGCGGGCGCCACGTCGAGCAGATTGCGGGCCGGGGCCTTGGGCAGCACCAGGGTATGACCGGGCGTGCGCGGCATGATGTCGAGGAAGGCGAGCGCCTTGTCGTCCTCATAGACCTTGTAACAGGGCAGTTCGCCGCGCAGGATCTTGGCGAAGATGTTGTTCGGATCGTAGCTCGGCATCGTTCATCCCTCGTGTTCGTCATTCCGGGGCCGGCCGAAGGCCGGGACCCGGAATGCAAAAGGCGCGCACGGTGTCCGCTGCTGGAGTCCCGGTTCGCGCCTGCGGCGCGCCGCGAATTGACGGATCACCTATCACTCCTGCTCGACCAAATCCTTGCGGAACGGCGCGGCCGCCGCAAGCTCCTCACCCGCGGCCTGCACATAGGCGCGCTCGCGGGCGAGATAATCGGCGATCGCCCGGCGCAAGGCCGCATTGGCGATAAAATGCGCCGAGTAGGTGGTTCTGGGCAAATAGCCGCGCGCGAGCTTGTGTTCGCCCTGGGCGCCGGCCTCCACCCAGGCAAACTTGTGCTGAATGGCGTAGTCGATGGCCTGGTAGTAGCACAGCTCGAAATGCAAAAAGGGGTGGTGCTCGACGCAGCCCCAGTTGCGGCCGAACAGGGTGTCGGCGCCGATGAAATTGAGCGCGCCGCCGATCCAGCGGCCGGCGCGCTTGGCCATCACCAGCAGGATGCGGTCGGCCATTTTGCTGCTGACGATGGAAAAGAATTCGCGCGTCAGGTAGGGCCGCCCCCATTTGCGCGAGCCGGTTTCCATGTAGAAGGCGAAGAAGGCGTCCCAGACGCTTTCGGTGAGGTCGGAGCCGGTCAGCCAGTGCACGGTAATCCCCGGCGCCAGCGCCTCTTTGCGCTCGCGGCGGACGGTCTTGCGCTTGCGCGAGGACAGGGCGGCGAGGAAATCCTCGAAGGTCGCGTAACCGCCGTTGCGCCAATGGAACTGCTGGTCGGTGCGCTGCAGGAAGCCGCGCTCGCCGAGCAGCCGCCATTCCGGCTCGGTCAGGAAGGTGACGTGAGCCGAGGACAGGTCGTTGTCGTCGGTGATCTGGGCGAGCGCCCCCGCCAGCCCGCCGCGCACGGCCTCGGCCAGCGGGCCGGGCCTTGCCAGCAGGCGCGGGCCGGTCACCGGCGTGAACGGCACCGCCACCTGCAACTTCGGGTAATAGGCGCCGCCGGCGCGCTCGAAGGCCTCGGCCCAGCCGTGATCGAAGACGTATTCGCCGCGGGAATGGGCCTTCACGTAGCAGGGCGCGCAGCCCAATAGGTCGCCCTTGGCGTTCTCGGCGAGCAGATGGCGAGGCTGCCAGCCGCTGCGGCCACCGACCGAAAGCGAAGCTTCAAGTGATGACAAAAAATCATGTGTTACAAATGGGTTGTGAGGTTGTCCTCGTGTGGATAACGCCGGGGAAGAGTTATCCTCAAGTGTTAGTTTAACTGGCTCCGGCACCTCCTCGCCGGGGCAGCCGGCGGCGCAGGCATCCCAGGCCGCGGCCGGAACCTCGGCGAGCGATTGCGCCAGTCGGATGCTCAGTTTCATGCCGGGTATCGTGCGCCGCTTTCTATTCAATTTTATGCCCGAAATGGCCGAAGGGCATCGGCCTTTCGCCGCATGGCAGGGTCACGGCCGCCAGCCTTCGAAGATGATCTGGTCGGCCCAGGCGGCGGCGCGGGCCCGCTCGGCCTCGCTGCGCACGGTCCAGGTCAGCAGCGGCAGCGCAAACAGCCGGCGCGCCACCCAGGGCGCCAGCGCCGGCAGGTCGCGGATGCCATAGGCGACAAATTGCGGCCGCGTCGCCGGGGCGTGCAGCAGGAAGGCGAGGCGGCGCTTCTGGGCTTTCGTCATGCGGTCCCAGTCGTGATGGGCGTAATGGCGTTCGGCGACGATGCCGCGGGCCAGGCGAGGGGCGATCTGCCGCAGCATTTCGACCATGCCGGGGTCGAACGACATGGCCGCGACCGGCCCCCGATAGCCGGCCAGCACCTCTGCCGCGCGCGCAACGAGGCGGCGGTCGCCGTCGAAGCGGCTCTTGAGCTCGAGCACCAGGGTGGCGCGGCCGGCGACCAGCTCGCACAATTCGCCGAGGCTGAGCATGCGGTCGCCGCTCTGCTTGAAGCGGACGCGCTTGAGCTCGGCGGCGCTCAGCGCCGCAAGCGGACCTGCGCCTTCGGTGAGGCGGCCGAGCGCATCGTCGTGATGCACCATGGCCTCGCCGTCGGCGCTGACCTGCAAATCGCATTCGATGCCATAGCCGGCGGCGATCGCCGCGCTGAAGGCGCTCGCGGTGTTCTCGACCACGGCCTGATCGTGCAGGCCGCGGTGGGCGATCGGCCGTGCCGTGAGCCAATCGAGCGCCATCAGCCGACGTCGAACAGGCCGTCGACCTCGATTGCCGCGTCGGCCGGCAGCGCCGAAACCCCGACCGTGGTGCGGGCATGGCGGCCTTTGTCGCCGAACACCTCGACCATCAGGTCGGAGGCGCCGTTCATCACCTTCGGCCCGTCGGTGAAGCCGGGCGCCGAATTGATGAAGCCGCCGAGGCGGAGCACGCGCCTGATCTGATCGAGCTCGCCGAGCGCGGCCTTGAGCTGCGCCAGCAGGTTTATGGCGCAGGCGCGCGCGGCCTTTTGCCCGTCCTCGATGGAGACGCCGCCGCCGAGCTGGCCCTTGGCGACCAGCTTGCCGTCGGGGCCGAAACAGACCTGTCCCGACACCACGACCAGATTGCCGCTGCGGACGACGGGCACATAATTGGCGATCGGGCTCGCCGGCTTCGGCAAGGTAATGCCGAGACTTGCAAGCCTGGCTTCCACCGTTCCGGTCATGGCTCAGGGCTCCTTTTCGATTGTCTTGGCCGAACCGCCGTGGCCGCGCAAGACACGCTTGCGTTTCGCGCCTTCGCGCGCGGGCGGGCGGCCTCTATCTTGCCCATTTCTTGCATCTTTCTGGCGATGCATACTGCCGCGGAAAGGGCGATTCATGAAAACCGTTATCCGGTCGATGGTTCTGCTGTCTCTGGCCGTGCTGCCGGCCGCTGCCCTGGCGGCGCCGCCGCCCGACAAGGTCTTCCTCGCGCCGCACCGCGCCGTCTACGACCTCAAGCTGTCGAAATCGCGCGGCAGCCGCGCCATCGAGGCGGTGCGCGGGCGCATCCTCTACGATTTCTCCGGCAATGCCTGCGACGGCTATGCGCTGCAGTTCCGCCAGGTGTCGGAGCTCGATTCCGGCGAGGGCAAGGCGGCGCTCAGCGATCTGCGCTCCACCACCTGGGAAGACGGCAACGCCAAGGCCTTCCGCTTCAACTCGCAGAACCTCGTCAACGAGCAGCAGACCGAAACCGTCGACGGCCATGCCGAGCGCGGCGGCGACGGCGTCAGCGTCAGCCTGAGCAAGCCGAAGCAGAAGAGCTTCACCGAGCCGGTCAATGCCGTGTTCCCGACCGAGCACATGCGCCGCATCATCGCCGCGGCGCGCGCCGGCAAGACCATCCTGGAATTTCCGGTCTATGACGGCTCGGAGAGCGGCGACAAGCTCTACAACACGCTCACCGTGATCGGCCGCGCCATCGCGCCCGGCAGCAAGGCCGTCGATGACGCCGGCGACAAGGTGCCGGCGCTGGCGAAGTTGACGCGCTGGCCGGTGACCATCAGCTATTTCGAGCAGCAGAGCCCGAAGGACGAGCAGACCGGCGAGCAGACGCCGGTCTATTCGATCGGCTTCGAGCTGTACGAAAACGGCATCTCGCGGGCGCTGACGCTCGACTATCCGGACTTCACCATCAGCGGCAAAATGACGTCGCTGGAAATGAAGGCGGAGACGCCCTGCAAGTGAAGCGCCGATCCCTCTCCTGAAAGGGCAGGGGATCAGCAGGCGGGACTAGTCGTCGTCGAGCGCCAGCCCCTTGACCACCGCGTCGCGGCCGAATTTCGAGCGCAGACGGTCGACGGCGTGCTCGGCGATGGCGGCGCGGCGGTCGATGAGATCGGCAAGATCGTCGCCTTCGGCATCTGCCAGATTGCTGACGCCGATGCCGATCAGGCGGTAGCGCGTGGCGCCGACTTCCCGCCGCAGCAATTCGCGCCCGGTCTCGAAAATGCGTGCGGCAAGCTGCGTCGGCGCGCCGAGGCTTTCCGCGCGGGTGCGGATCTTGAAGTCGGCGCTCTTGAGCTTGAGGGTGACGGTCGAGCCGGCGAGCGCATTGGCTTTCAGCCGCGCCGAGACCTTTTCCGTCAGCGCCCACAGCGTCTGCTCGAGCGGCCGGAACTCCGCGATGTCGCTGTCGAAGGTGGTTTCCGCCGAGATGCTCTTGGTGTCTTGCCCCGGATCGACCTTGCGGGCGTCGATGCCGCGGGCCAGCCGCCACAGCCGCGCGCCTTCCTCGCCGTAGCGGCTCATGAGGTCCCGCTCCTCGGCGCGCTGCAGATCGCCGATCAGCCGGTAGCCGTCGGCGGCAAGCCTGGCGGCGCTGACCGCGCCGACGCCGTAGATGAAGCCGACCGGCTTGGGGGCGAGAAATGCGGGCGCCTCGGCCTCGCCGAGCACGGCAAAGCCGCGCGGCTTGTCGAGATCGGAGGCGATCTTGGCGAGGAACTTGTTGGCCGACAGCCCGATCGACACCGTGATGCCGTGCTCGCGCTCGACCTGGCTGGCGAAACGCGCCAGCACCTTGGCGGGCGCCATGCCGTGCAGCCGCTCGGTGCCGGTCAGGTCGAGGAACGCCTCGTCGATCGACAACGGCTCGACCAGCGGCGTCAGATCGAACATGGCGCGGCGCACCGCCCGCCCGGTCGCGGCGTATTTGCTCATATTGGGCTTGATGACGACGGCGTGCGGGCAGCGGGAAAGCGCCTCGAACATCGGCATCGCCGAGCGGATGCCATAGGTGCGGGCGACATAACAGGCCGCCGCCACCACGCCGCGCTTGCCGCCGCCGACGATCACCGGCTTGTCGATGAGCGAGGGGTCGTCGCGCTTCTCGATTGTTGCGTAGAAGGCGTCGCAGTCGATATGCGCGATCGCCAGCAAATCGAGTTCGGCGTGGCGCAAGAGCCGCGGCGAGCCGCAGGCCGGGCAGCGCGCGGCGGCCTTGGGCACGTCGGCAAGGCAGTCGCGGCAGAAGCTCGTCATGGCACCTCGCGCTCCCAGGGCTCGCCGCCGAGCGCCGCGCGGGCGCGGGCGACCTGCGCCGGGTCGATGCCGGCCGCTTCTGCAAAAGCCGCGATCAGCCGCTCGTCGCCGCAGACATAGTCGAGCACGCCGGCGAGGAAGCCCGCCTCGGCGCTCGCCCGCCGAATCTCGGCCGGGCCGATGCCGGTGACCGCAAGGAAGCGCCCGAGCCGCTCACCGTCCCCGGCGATGAAGGTAAGCGCCTGAATTGCCAGCCCTTCTGCCGCTTCCTGGGTTAACGGAGGGCCTACTTTCATCGATCAAATTTGCCTTTCGTCAACAAATGCCCACTACCGTGCCGATCATGCCCGAGCCTGCGGCGCCTGGCGACGGCGCGTGCCTGGGGTGAGGCGCGTTGGGGACAACGGGGCGGGGGACAATGCCGAAGACCGTCCTGATCGTGGAGGACAATGAGCTCAACATGAAGCTCTTCCACGACCTCCTGGAAGCGCACGGCTATCGCACGGTCGGCACCCGCAACGGCATCGAGGCGCTCGATCTGGCGCGCAAGCACCGGCCCGATCTCATTCTGATGGATATCCAATTGCCGGAAGTGTCCGGTCTCGAAGTGACCAAATGGCTCAAGGACGATCCCGATCTCAAGACGATTCCGGTTGTCGCGGTGACCGCCTTTGCCATGAAGGGCGACGAGGAGCGCATCCGCGAAGGCGGCTGCGAGGCCTATCTGTCGAAACCGATCTCGGTCGGCAAGTTCATCGAGACGGTGCGGCATTTCCTGGGGAACGCGGAGTGACATGACATGAGCGCCCGCGTCCTCGTCGTCGACGACGTCCCGGCCAACGTCAAGCTGCTCGAAGCGCGGCTGTCGGCGGAATATTTCGACGTCACCACCGCCTATAGCGGCGCCGAGGCCTTGGCGATCTGCGATCGCGCCGAGTGCGACATCGTGCTGCTCGACGTCATGATGCCCGACATGGACGGCTTCGAGGTCTGCCGCAAGCTCAAGTCCAACCCGGCGACGCACCACGTCCCGGTGGTCATGGTGACGGCGCTCGATCAGCCCTCCGACCGCGTCAAGGGGCTGGAGGCCGGCGCCGACGATTTCCTCACCAAGCCGGTGACGGACGTCGCGCTGGTGTCGCGGGTTCGTTCCCTGGCGCGCCTGAAGATGGTGACCGACGAGCTGCGCATGCGCGCGCTCACCTCCCGGGAAATCGGCATCCAGCACCCGGAGCGCGAGGCGATCACGGAAACCGGCCGCGGCGGCCGCGTGCTGATCGTCGACGACCGGCAATCCTCCTACGAGCGCATGGTGGCGACGCTCGCCGCCGAGCACACGGTCGACGTCGAGCCCGATCCGAACGAGGCGCTGTTCCACGCCGCCGAGGGCAATTACGACCTGGTGATCGTGTCGCTCGGCCTGCAGAACTTCGACGGCCTGCGGCTGTGCAGCCAGGTGCGCTCGCTCGAACGCACGCGCAGCGTGCCGATCCTCGCCGTTGCCGAGGCCGACAACCATCAGCGCCTGGTGCGCGGGCTGGAGATCGGCGTCAACGACTATCTAATCCGTCCGGTCGACAGGAACGAGATGCTGGCGCGCGTGCGCACGCAGATCAAGAAGAAGCGCTACACCGAGCGGCTGCGCGACAACGTGCAGGCCTCGATCGAGATGGCGATCACCGACGCGCTCACCGGCCTGTTCAATCGCCGCTACATGGAGACGCATCTGGGCACGCTGCTCGAACAGTCGGCCGCGCGCGGCAAGCCGATCACCGTGCTGATCATCGACATCGACTACTTCAAGGCGATCAACGACGGCCACGGCCACGACGCCGGCGACGACGTGCTGCGCGAATTCGCGCTGCGCATCCGCAAGTCGATCCGCAATATCGATCTCGCCTGCCGCTACGGCGGCGAGGAATTCGTCATCGTCATGCCGGAAACCGACATGGCGGTCGCCACCATGGTGGCGGAGCGGCTGCGCCGGCGCATCGCCTCGGAACCCTTCGCCATCCAGAACGGCGCCCGCCTCATCGACGTCACCATCTCGATCGGCATCGCGGCGCTCGACGGGCCGGCCGACACCGCCGCCGCCGTGCTCAAGCGCGCCGACACCGCGCTTTACCGCGCCAAGCGGGACGGCCGGAACCGGGTAGTACCGGACGCCGCATGAGTCGGCTGGCCCGGCCCGCCGGGCACGTCGCCGGTTACCAAAATCCCATAGAAATCCCAGCGGCTTAAAAAGTCGTTTGGCCGGGCGCACGGCTTGGTCTAACCTTGCTGCCGACGGCTTTCCGTGGGCGGCGCCGACGCCACCCTTAACGGCGCCCACGTGCAAAGCCCCATCCATACCCTACGGAGTGCTCAGGTCCGCCGCATCTCCTGGGTCCGTGGGGTTCGGCCGGCCTGGACACGGCGGGAGTGGCCTCCTCATAACGCCGTCGTCCGGCCGGCCACCTATTTTAAGGAACGTCGTCATGGCCGGGCCCGTCCCGGCCATATCGCTGAGGAGGGCACAGCGCGGTCCTCTGCGGGGTCGTCGGAACGACCGTTAGCGAAAATGCAAAGGGCGCCGCTTCAGGGCGCCCTTTCGTTTCGCCGCCGCGGGGGGCGAGTTACTTGATCTTGTATTCCGTGTACTCGACGTGCTTCTTGGCGATCGGGTCGTATTTCTTCTTCTTGAGCTTGTCCGTCTGCGTGCGCGAATTCTTCTTGGTCACGTAATAGTGGCCGGTGCCCGCGCTGGAGACGAGCTTGATCTTGAGACTGGCGGCTTTGGCCATGGCTGGTTCCTCGAAATGGCGATTTTGGCGGCGACCCTAGCGTCGAAGGCTGGAATGTCAACCTAGAGCAGCTCCCGGTAAAACTGCTGCTCGACCATGAAATAGTACGGCACCGGCAGGTCGTGCGCCATGCCGGCTTCGACGCGGGCAAGCAGCTCTTCCAGCACGATGCCGGTGATGGTCGGCATATCGAGGTGAGTGGCCTGCTCGATCGGCACCCAGACGAGTTCGACCAGTTCCGAATCCGGCCCGACCACGCCTTCGATCCTGTGGGCGATGGCGGAGGCGTCGGCGGTGAGGAAGCGCGTATCGAAGCGGCGCGGCCGGCGCGGCGGCGTGACGGCGCGGGCGATGAAATGGATCTGGCCGAGGTCGGGATGCACCCTGGCCTTGGCGAACTCGGCCCAGATCTCGCCCGGCGTTGCCGGCGGCTCATCGCGCCTGACGCCGAGCAGCAGTCCCGTCTCCTCGGCCACCTCGCGCACGGCGGCGAGCGCGAAGGCGCGCGCGTAAGCGGGGCTCGGATTGGCGACGCGCGCATTGAGCTTCGTCTGCGTGTCGGGATGCAGTTCGCTCACCGCCGACATGTCACGGTCGAGCGGCTCGATGCGCCCGCCGGGAAAGACGAACTTGCCCGGCATGAATTTGTGGCCGGCATGGCGGCGGCCGAGCAGGACTTTGGGCGTCGGGCCCGAGCGGTCGATCAGCATCAAGGTCGCTGCGTCGCGCGGCTCGCTGTCGGGGAACGTCTGGTCGCGCTCGACTTTGGTCATGCGCTCGGCCCAGACGCGGCCGAGATGGGATGTGTCCCGCATTCAGCGTGGCTTCCGTTTCCTGTCGCGGCGGCGCTGCCGGGTATTGCGCCGGTCGCGCTCGTCGCGGCGCGGTGTTTTGCCCGGACGGCCTTCGGATAGCAACTGGAAGCGCAGCGCGCCGGCAACCGGAGCGGCCTCGACGAGTTTGACCGTGACCGGATCGCCGAGCCTATAGGTCGCGCCGCTGTGACGGCCGACCATCGAATGGCGCGCCTCGTCGTAGTGGAAATATTCGTCGCCGATGGTGCGCGCCGGCACGAAGCCGTCGGCGCCGGTGTCGGCGAGCTTGACGAACAGGCCGGCGCGGGTGACGCCGGAAATGCGGCCGTCGAAGGTGGCGCCGACGCGGTCGGCGAGGAAATGCGCGATCAGCCGGTCGGCGGTTTCGCGCTCGGCCACCATGGCGCGGCGCTCGGTGGCGGAAATCGCCGCGGCGATCTCGGCAAGCTGCTTGTGGTCGGCCTGCTCGGGCAGCGCGCCGTCGCCGAGCTTGAGCGCGCGGATCAGACCGCGATGCACGACGAGGTCGGCATAGCGGCGGATCGGCGAGGTGAAGTGGGCGTAGCGGCGCAGGTTGAGGCCGAAGTGACCGTAATTCTCCGCGGCATATTCGGCCTGGGCCTGGCTGCGCAGCACGACTTCGTTGACGAGCTGCTCGGCGTCGCGGCCCTTGACGGCGGCGAGCACGCGGTTGAAGGCCTCGGGGCGCAGCGCGCCGCCTTTGGCAAAGTTGATGTCGAGCGTGGCCAGGAATTCGCGCAGCGCCACGACCTTCTCCTGCGCCGGCTCGTCGTGCACGCGGTAGATCAGCGGGATGCGCGCGCGCTCCAGCGTCTCGGCGGCGGCGACATTGGCGAGGATCATGAATTCCTCGATCAAGCGGTGCGCTTCCAGGCGCTCCGGACGCACCACGCGATCGACCGTGCCGTCGGCCTTGAGCAGGATCTTGCGCTCGGGCAGGTCGAGATCGAGCGGCTGGCGTTCGTTGCGGGCGCGGGCGAGCGCCTCGTAGGCGGCATAAAGCGGCTCCAGCACCGGCTTGAGCAGAGGCTCGGTGACCTCGTCGGTGCGGCCGCCGATGGCGAACTGGGCCTGCTGGTAGGACAGCTTCGCCGCCGAGCGCATCAGCACGCGGTGGAAGGTGTGCGAGCGTTTGCGGCCGTCGGCGCCGATCACCATGCGCACGGCGAGCGCGGCACGGTCCTCGTGGGGCCTGAGCGAGCACAGGTCGTTGGAGATGCGCTCGGGCAGCATCGGCACGACGCGGTCGGGGAAATAGACCGAATTGCCGCGCGTCAGCGCCTCGCGGTCGAGCGCCGAGCCCGGCCTCACGTAATGGGCGACGTCGGCGATGGCGACGGTGACGATGAAGCCGCCGCGGTTGTTCGCCGCGGTGTCGTGGTCGGCATGAACGGCGTCGTCGTGGTCCTTGGCGTCGGGCGGGTCGATGGTGACGAGCGGAACCTTGCGCCAGTCCTCACGGTGATGAAGCGTCGCCGGCTTTGCCGCTTCGGCCTCGCTGAGCGTCTCGCGCCTGAACACCGACGGGATGCCGTGGGCGTGGATGGCGATCAGGCTGACCGCGCGCTCGGAGCTCAGCGAGCCGAGCTTCTCGACGACGCGCCCGACCGGCAGGCCGAGGCGTCCGGCCTTGCCGGTCTCGACGGCGACCAGGTCGCCGTCCTGGGCGTCGGCGGCCGAGCCCGCGGGGATGGCGAGCTCCTTGCCGAGCATCTTCTTGTCGACCGGCTCCAGCCGGCCGCTGCCGTTCGGCAGCCGGCGGAAGACACCGAGCACGCGGTGCTTGGGATGATCGATGATCTTGATGACGCGGCCGTGCAAGGCTTCGCCCTCGCCGGCAAGCCGCAGCAGCACGCGGTCGCCGAGGCCGGCGGCTTCGCCCGGCCGCGGCCTGTGCGGGGTGGCGATGCGGATTTTCGGCGCGGCGCCGTGCGCCTCCTCGTCCCATTGGTCGGGGGTGGCGATCAGGTCGCCGTCGGCGTCGCGTCCGGTGACGTCGGCGAGCACGGTGTCGGGCAGCGAGCCCGGACGGTGCAGCTTCTTGCGCCGCTTCTCGATCGCGCCTTCATCGGCGAGATCGCGCAACATGCGCTTCAGCTCGGCGCGCTGCGCGTTCTTCAAATGGAAGGCGCGGGCGATTTCGCGGGTGCCGACCTTGCCGGGTCGCTCGCCGATGAAAGCGAGAATGTCAGCCTTGGAGGGGAGGGAGGGAGTCTTTTTAGCGGTCTTTTGCAAAATAGGTTTCCTGCGCCGTACGGCGCGCGATTGAGATGAAATCTAATAACGACAATCGAGCTTTGCCAGCTACTCGGCGGCCGCGATCTTGGCGGCCTTTTTCTTCGCCGCCGGCTTCTTGGCGGATTTGGCGGCGGCTTCGCCGGTCTCGGCCGCTTCGGCGGCCTGCTTCTTGCGGCCCGCGGTGCGTCCCTTGGGCGCTTCGGACGGCTCGCCGGCTTTCTTGCGGCCGGCGGCGCGGCGCGGCCGCGCGCTCAACTGATCGGCGCGGGCATCGAGCAGCACCACGGCTTCGGTCAGCGTGATGGTCTCGGGCGTCTTGTCGGACGGGATGGTCGCGTTGATGCCGTTATGGCTGACGTAAGGGCCATAACGGCCGTTCTTGACGACCACCGGGCCGCCCTGGTCGGGATGCTCGCCGAGCACGCGGCCGGGATCGGCGCCGAAACGGCGGCCCTTCTTCGGATTGGCCTTCTTCTCGGCGATCAGCGTGACCGCGCGATTGAGGCCGATGGTGAGAACGTCGTCGCCTTGTTCGAGGTTGGCGTAGGTCTTGCCGTGCTTGACGTAGGAGCCGAAGCGGCCGATGCCGGCCAGGATCGGCTCGCCGTCTTCCGGCGACCGGCCGATCTCGCGCGGCAGCGACAGCAGGCCGAGCGCTTTTTCAAGATCGATGTCGTCGGGCGAGAGGCCCTTGGGGATGCCGGCGCGCTTGGGCTTCTCGACGTCCGGCTTCTTCTCGCCCTTCTTGACCTTGGGAGGCTTGGCCTGCTCGCCGAGCTGCAGATAAGGGCCGAAGCGGCCGCCGCGCAGCGTCACTTCGAGGCCGGTTACCGGGTCTTCGCCCAGCACCTTCTTGCCCTGAACGCCGTCGGCGTTGGGCGAGATCTGCCGCGTGAAATTGCAGTCGGGATAGTTCGAGCAGCCGACGAAGGCGCCGAAGCGCCCGGTCTTGAGCGACAGTTCGCCGGTGCCGCATTGCGGACACTGGCGGCGCGGCCTGCCGTCGGCGCGTTCGGGGAAGATGTGCGGCTCGAGCAGATCGTTGAGCGCGTCGAGCACGACGCGGTTGCGCACTTCCTTGATGTCGTTGACGGCGCCGACGAAGTCCCGCCAGAACTCGGCCAGCACCGCGCGCCAGTCGATCCTGCCGGCGGAAATTTCGTCGAGCTTTTCCTCGAGACCCGCGGTGAAATCGTATTCGACGTAGCGCGAAAAGAAGCTTTCCAGGAAGGCGACGACGACGCGGCCCTTGTCCTCGGGAATGAGGCGCTTCTTGTCGAGGCGCACATAGCCGCGGTCCTGCAGCACCTGCAGAATGGAGGCGTAGGTCGAAGGCCGGCCGATGCCCAATTCTTCCATGCGCTTGACCAGCGCCGCTTCCGAATAGCGCGGCGGCGGCTCGGTGAAGTGCTGGCTCGAGCTGATCGCCTGCTTGTCGAGCAGTTCGCCGGTGCTCATGGCGGGCAGGCGCCTGGATTCCTCGTCCTCGTCGCTGTCGTCGTGGCCTTCCTGGTAGAGCGTGAGGAAGCCGTCGAATTTCACGACCTGGCCGCTGGCGCGCAGTTCCAGGGTGCGGCTGCCCGCCTTGGCCTCGATGTCGACGGTGGTGCGCTCGAGCTCGGCCGACTGCATCTGGCTGGCGACGGTGCGGTTCCAGATCAGCTCGTAGAGCCGGGCCTGGTCGCGGTCGACCGCCTTGGCGACATAGGCCGGCGAGCGGTTCGGATCGGTCGGGCGCACCGCTTCGTGGGCTTCCTGCGCGTTCTTCGACTTGTTCTGGTAGACGCGCGGGCTCTCCGGCAGATATTGCGCGCCGTAATTTTTGCCGACCATGGTGCGCACGGCGGCAATGGCCTCCGGCGCCATGTCGATGCCGTCGGTGCGCATATAGGTGATGAGGCCGACGGTCTCGCCGTCGATATCGATGCCTTCATAGAGGCGCTGGGCGAGCCGCATGGTATGGGCCGGCGAGAAGCCGAGCTTGCGCGAGGCTTCCTGCTGCATCGTTGACGTCGTGAACGGCGGCGGCGGATTGCGCCGCGCCGGCTTGGCGTCGACGTTGACGACGCGGAAGGTCGCGCTCTCCAGATCGCGGGTGAAGGCCTCGGCCTCCGCGCCCGAGCCGATGTCGAGCCGCTGGATCTTCTGGCCGTCGGCGCCGACAAGGCGCGCCTCGAAGGTCTCCACGCGCGGCGTCGCCAGCGTCGCCGCGATCGACCAGTATTCCTTGGCGACGAATTTCTCGATTTCGAGCTCGCGGTCGCAGACCAGCCGCAGCGCCACCGACTGCACCCGGCCGGCCGAGCGCGCGCCGGGCAGCTTGCGCCACAGCACCGGGGAGAGAGTGAAGCCGACGAGATAATCGAGCGCGCGGCGGGCGAGGTAGGCGTCGACCAGCGCCGCGTCGATCTTGCGCGGATGCTTCATCGCCTCGGTGATGGCCTGCTTGGTGATGGCGTTGAACACCACGCGCTCGACCTCCTGGTCCTTGAGCGCCTTTTTCTCCTTCAGCACCTCCAGCACATGCCAGGAAATGGCCTCGCCCTCGCGATCAGGGTCGGTCGCCAGAATGAGCTTGTCGGCGCCTTTCAGGGCGCGGGCGATGTCGTTGATGCGCTGGTTGGACTTCGGGTCGACTTCCCAAAGCATATGGAACTTGTTGTCGGGATCGACCGAGCCATCCTTGGGCGGCAGGTCGCGGATATGGCCATAGGAGGCAAGAACCTCGTAGCCGGGGCCCAAGTATTTGTTGATCGTCTTCGCCTTGGCCGGCGATTCAACAACGACGATATTCATGCATTTCCAATGGCTTAACGGCCGATCCCGGTGCCTTCACCGGCAGAATCGGCCGTCTGTCCCGGCCGGAACATGGGGAAGGCACCCCCGGCTGTCAAATCGGGGCGGCCTGATAAGCCGTTCAGAGCAGCCAAATGGGGCGCCAACAAGACTCCGGATTTCGCGCCGAATACAACCAAGGGATGTTTTATTGATGTAAAACAATTAAAAATATTCCTATTCGGCCGAGACTGTGTATTTTCGTCCCCGGGCGGACAAGCTCGGAATGGCTCAGCAACCGACAGATTTCGGATCGCGCACTGAGGTCGCCAGCTATGTGGCGACGATGTCCGCCGATCTTGCCGTCATGGCCCGCAGCACCGGCCTCGAGACGCTCACCTATCTGCTCGAAATGGTGCGCCTCGAAGCCGAGAGCGCAAGCCGCCGCGGCAACGGCCAAGGCTGATCACTTCGCCGCCACCCCGAGCCGTTCGAGAAAGGCCGCCGTCGGATTGCCGTCCGGGGTCATGCCGAGCTTTCTTTGCTCGGCGCGGATGTCGTCGCGCAGGTCGAAATCGATATGGCCCTCGAAGTCGTTCACCTTGTGGCCGAGCGCGGCGAGCTTCTTCTGCAGCGCGATGCGCGCGTCGCGTGAAATCGGCCGGTCGTCCGGCGGCCAGGCGGCCCTGATCGGGGCGCCGCCCTGCATGCGATCGGCGAGGTGGCCGACGGCAACCGCATAGGCATCCGAGTTGTTGTATTCCTTCAGCACATCGTAATTCTCGGTGACGATGAGGGCCGGTCCCTTGGCGCCCGCCGGGAAGAACAGAATGCCTTTGACGTCCGGCGCCGGGAACGGCTTGCCGTCGGCGCGGCGCAGACCGAGTTTCTGCCAGCCGGCGAAGTTGTCATGGCTGTGCATCATGTCGAAGCCGGCCGGCACAACGACCTCGAAGCCCCAGGGCAGGCCGTGCTTCCAGTGGCCCTTGTGCAGGTAGTTGCCGGTCGAGCCGAGCACGTCCGGCACATTGCCCCAGATGTCGCTCTTGCCGTCGCCGGAAAAATCGATGGCATAGTCGACGACATTGGTCGGCATGAACTGCGTCTGGCCCATGGCGCCGGCCCAGGAGCTCACCATCTGGCTGCGCGCGAAATGCTGGTCCTGCATGATCTTCATCGCGACCAGCAGCTCATTGCGGAAGTAGGGGTCGCGGTAGCCGAGATAGGCGAGCGTCGAGAGCGAGCGGAACACGTCCCATTTGTCTTTGTCGGCGCCGAAATCGCTCTCGATCCCCCACAGCGCGATCAGGATCCAGCGTTCGACGCCGAACTGCTGTTCGACGGCGTCGAAGGTCCTGGCCCACTGCCGCGCCTTCATCTGGCCTTCGGCGATGCGGCGCTTGTTGGCGACCGCGTTGACGTAATCGCCGAACGGGCGGCCGTATTCGGGCTGGCGCTGGGTGGCGGCAATCACGCGCTGGTCCGGTGTCACGCCCCGCATCGCTTCGTCGAAGGTCGCCCGGCTGACGCCCTTGGCCTGGGCGTCCGGCCACAATTCGGCGACGAAGGCGGCAAAGGCCTTGCGCGGCGCCTGGGCGTGCGCGGGCAGGGCGAGCAGCAGAAGAAGCGCGACGAGAACGAATCTCATGGCGCCGTTATAGCAGCGATACCAAGCCGCCGCCGTGGCGCTCCAGGCGGCCGGCGATTTCAAGTTCCAGCAATACGGTGCGCACGATGGCGGGCGAGGTCTGCGACAGCCGCACCAGGTCGTCGATGGCCGTCGGCGTCGGGCCGAGCAGCGAAATGATGCGGCTGCGCTCGTCCGCGCCCGGCTCGTGATCGAGCGGGCCGATTTCGGCGTCCGGCTCATTGGCCGGCAGGTCGAGACCGCGGCCGATGATCGGTTCCAGCACCTGGATGACATCGGCAGCCTCCGTAACCAGCGTCGCACCCTGCTTGATGAGACCGTTGGTGCCTTCGGCACGCGGATCGAGCGGCGAGCCCGGCACGGCGAAGACCTCGCGGCCCTGCTCGCCGGCAAGCCGCGCGGTGATCAGCGAGCCGGAGCGGCGCGCCGCCTCGACGATGACGACGCCAAGGGAAAGCCCTGAGATCAGGCGGTTGCGGCGGGGAAAATCCCGCGCCCGCGGCTCCCACGCCAGGGGCATTTCCGAGACGGCGGCGCCTTCGGCGAGCATGGTGTCGAGCAGATCCGCGTGCTCGGGGGGATAGACCCGCTCGTGGCCGCCGGCGAGCACCGCGATGGTGCCGGTGGCGAGGCTTGCGCGATGCGCGGCCGCGTCGATGCCGCGCGCGAGCCCCGAGACGACGCCGAAACCGTGCTCGCCCAACTCGCGCGCCAGCCGTTCGGCGAATTTCACGCCGGCGGCGGAGGCGTTGCGCGAGCCGACAATGGCCACCAGCGGCCGCTTCAAGACGGCCGTCTTGCCGCGCACCGCCAGGAGCGGCGGCGCATCGTCGATCATCTGCAGGCGTGCCGGATAGTCGGCCTCGCCCAGCGCGACGAATTCAACGCCGCGGGCGCGGGCGGCCTTGAGCTCGGCCGCCGCCTCGGCCGGCGTGCAGACGCGGGCGGGTCCGGCCGCGCCGCCGCGTCGGGCAAGTCCCGGCAGCGCCTCGAGCGCGGCGCGGGCGCCGCCGAAATAATTGACCAGATCGCGAAAGGTGCGGGGGCCGACATTGTCGCTGCGGATGAGGCGCAGCCAGTCGAGCCGTTGTTCGTCGGACAGTTGGACCCCTTCGCTCAAACGCGCCCCCCACCTGACCTCCCAGCATCGCTTAAGGCCGCTGTCGGCACAACCTTGGGTTTCGGCGCCGATTTTCGCAAACCGACCGTGCCGGGCGGGGCGAAAAATTGCCGAGATTTTTATGGGGGACCGATACTAGAGTGGACCAATGAGGCGGATGTTGCGGACATTTGTCACCCTCTTGGCGGTGGCGCCTTTGCTTGGCGGCTGCGGCTCGCTGCTCGACCAGCTGGAAGGGCCGCTGCACAGCCTTGTCGACAAAATGCCCGAATGGGCCGGCGGTCCGCCGAAGAACTTGCCGCCGCGGCCCGGCGATCCCGGCTATGCCGCCTATCAACAGCAGGTCGAGGGACGCATCATCACGCCGGTTGCCGAGCAGGGCGCGCTCGCTCCGCTGCACTGAAGGCCATGCTCAGGACGCACCGATCCTGCCCTCGGTGCCGGCGAGGAGCCGGGCGATATTGGCGCGGTGCATCAGCCACAACAATACGCTGAGCAGCAGGAACAAGGCGGCGGCGGCGGGCCGGTTCAGCAGCCACAAGGCGGCCGGCGTCAGCGCGCTGGCGACCAGCGCGGCCAGCGAGGAGTAGCGCGTCGCCGCCGCGATCGCGAGCCAGACCGCACAGAAGATCATCGCTCCCGGCCAATAAAGGCCGAGCAGCACGCCGATATAGGTGGCGACGCCCTTGCCGCCCTTGAACCTGAGCCAGACCGGAAAGAGATGGCCGAGGAAGGCGCCGAGCGCGGCGGCAAGCGCGGCATCATCGCCGGCAAAATGCGCGGCCAAGAGCACGGCGATGGTGCCCTTGAGCAGGTCGCAGGCAAGCGTCGCCGCGGCGAGGCCCTTCTTGCCGGTGCGCAGCACATTGGTGGCGCCGATATTGCCGGACCCGATGCTGCGCAAATCGGGCCCGCCGGTCGCCCGCGTCAGCACCACGCCGAAGGGGATCGAGCCGAGCAGGTAGCCGAACAGAAATGGCAGGGCGAGCATCAAAACCACACCCTGTCATTCCGGGGCCGCCGCCTTCGCCCTTCGGGGCTTCGGCGGACGTCCCGGAATGACCAAGTGAATATCAGACGTATTCATAAACCGTGCGGCCGGCGACGATGGTGCGCACGACGCGGCCGGTGAGGCGGGCCTCGTCGAACGGCGTGTTCTTGCATTTCGATTTCAGCTCCGCGGGGTCGAGCACCCAGGGCAGATCGGTGTCGATGACGATGACGTCGGCGGGCGCGCCGCTGCGCAAGGTGCCGCCCGGCAGGCCGAGCAGTTCGGCCGGCTTGGTCGACATCGCGCGCAACAGCGGCAGCAGCGCGATATCGCCGCCGTGCACGAGGCGCAGCGCCGCGCTCAGCATGGTTTCGAGCCCGATGGCGCCGGGGCTTGCCTCGGCAAACGGCAGCCGCTTGGTTTCGACGTCCTGCGGATTGTGATCCGACATCACGACGTCGACGAGACCGTCCGCCAGCGCTTCGATGAGCTTCTTGCGGTCGTCCTCGGCGCGCAGCGGCGGCGACAGCTTCAGGAAGGTGCGGTAGGAGCCGATGTCGTTCTCGTTGAGCGTCAGGTGGTTGATCGAGGCCGCGGCGGTGACGTTCTGCCCGGCATCCTTGGCCTGCTTGAGCACCTCGAGCGATTCCGCGCAGGTGATGGAGGCGGCGTGATAGCGCCCGCCGGACAGCGCGACGAGACGGATGTCGCGCTCCAGCATCACGGTTTCGGCGGCGCGCGGGATGCCGAGCAGGCCGAGGCGGGCGGCGAATTCGCCTTCGTTCATGACGCCGTCGCCGACCAGATCGGGATCCTCGGTGTGGTGCACGATCAGCGCGTCGAAATCGCCGGCATAAGTGAGCGCGCGCCGCATCACCTGCGCATTGGTGACGCTTCGGTCGCCGTCGGTGAAGGCCACCGCGCCGGCCGCCTTGAGCAGGCCGATCTCGGTCATTTCCTTGCCTTCGAGGCCCTTGGTGATTGCCGCCATCGGATGCACGTGCACGATCGCGGTGTCGCGGGCGCGCCGCAGCACGTAATCGACGGTCGCCGGATCGTCGATCGCAGGCGAGGTGGCGGGCTGGCAGATGATGGTGGTGACGCCGCCGGCGGCGGCGGCCTGGCTCGCCGAGGCGAAGGTTTCGCGGTGCCCGGCGCCGGGCTCGCCGATGAAGGCGCGCATGTCGATCAGTCCCGGCGCCACGACCTTGCCGCGGCAGTCGATCACCTCGGTGCCTTCCGGCACCCCGGCGGCGCCGATGCCCTTCTTGGCGTCGCGCACGACGCCGTCGGCGATCAGCAGGTCGCCGGGAAAATCGAGATCGCGCGACGGATCGACGATCCGGGCGTTGGCAAGCAGGATCGGGCGGCGGTCAGAGAGCATGATTTGCAGCCCGGCACAGCCCGCTCCCTCCCCCCTTGCGGGGGAGGGGTGCCCCCGCAAGGGGGGAGACGACGAGAGTTCGTTGCGAAGTCGTGCCGCTACGCATTCGGCAAATTCCGCGACAAGGCTTCGAGCACGGCCATGCGCACGGCGACGCCCATCTCGACCTGCTCGCGGATCAGCGAATGGGTGCCGTCGGCGACGATGGAGTCGATCTCGACGCCGCGATTCATCGGGCCGGGGTGCATCACCAGCGCGTCGGGCTTGGCGTAGGACAGCTTCTTCTCGTCGAGGCCGTAATAGTGGAAGTACTCCGACAGCGACGGCACGTAGGAGCCGTTCATGCGTTCGCGCTGCAGGCGCAGCATCATGACGATGTCGGCGCCGGAGAGGCCCTCGCGCATGTCGCGGAATACCTCGACGCCGAAGCGCTCGATGCCCGGCGGCAGCAGCGTGGAGGGGGCGACGACGCGCACCCGCGCGCCCATCTCGTTGAGCAGCATGATGTTGGAGCGGGCGACGCGCGAATGCAGGATGTCGCCGCAGATCGCCACCGTCAGCCCCTCGATGCGACCCTTGTTGCGGCGGATGGTGAGCGCATCGAGCAGCGCCTGGGTCGGGTGCTCGTGCGAGCCGTCGCCGGCGTTGATCACCGAGCAGCCGTCGAGCTTGCTCGCCAGCAGCTCGACCGCGCCGGAGGCGTGATGGCGCACCACGATGATGTCGGGATGCATGGCGTTGAGCGTGATCGCGGTGTCGATCAGCGTCTCGCCTTTGCGCATCGAGGACGAGCTCGTCGACATGTTCATGACGTCGGCGCCGAGGCGCTTGCCGGCGAGCTCGAACGAGGACTGGGTGCGCGTCGAGACTTCGAAGAACAGGTTGATCTGGGTGCGGCCGCGCAGCGAGGTGCGCTTTTTTTCGACTTGGCGGTTGAGCTCGACGAATTCTTCGGCGAGGTCGAGCAGGCCGACGATGTCCGCGCGGGAAAGCCCTTCGATCCCCAACAAATGCCGCCTGCTGAGGACGAAAGAGGATTTCGGCGCAATGTTCATTAAAGCGATGTCTATAGGCGCAAGTCGCGGGCCCGGCAAGGGAAAGTTCCGCCCGCGTCCACAGCGCCCGGGGCTGGTTAACGGGCGATTGTCGCCGGCCCGGTTCCCTCAACAAATTTGTGATCGCAACGGCATGAAACCGCGCTCTTTGTTCGCGGGTTGACGCACCGGAGGCCGGCGCGCGGCCGGACTGCATCGGCGGCGCGCCAGGATTCATGCCCGCAATCGGGCGAACGCGCGGACACAGGAGGAGGCACCATGACCAGGATCTTGAAGTACACGGCGGCGGTCGCGCTGACCGGGGCGCTGGCATTTGCCGCGGCGACGCCGAGCCAGGCGCGCCACGGCCGCAACGCCGCCGCGATCGGCTTCGGCGTCGGCGCGGTGGCCGGGGCGGCGGCCGCCAGCGCGGCCTACGGCGGCTATTATTATGGGCCGGGCTACTACGGCGGCTACGCCTACGAGCCGGGCTACGCCTACGACTATGATGTCGCGCCGGGCTACGTCTATTCCGGCCCGCACTTCTATTACGGCTATGACCGGCAGCGCGACTGCACGGTGTCGCCGGCGTCGCACCGGTTCGGAGCCTGCGACTAGCAGCAGCGCGGGCGAGGGCGGGCCGGCACAGCCCGCCCTTTATTTCGTGCCGCTACAGCCCGGCAAGCCGGTCGAGCGCGCCCTGCAGGATGAAGGCTGCGGCGTGCTGATCGATCACCGCGGCGCGCTTCTTGCGGCTGACGTCGGCGGCGATCAAATCGCGCTCGACGGCGGCGGTCGACAGGCGCTCGTCCCACAGCGCGATCGGCAGTTCCGTCAGCCTGGCGAGGTTGCGGGCAAAGGCGCGGGTCGATTGCGCGCGCGGTCCCTCCGAGCCGTCCATGTTGACCGGCAGGCCGAGCACGAAGCCGGTTGCGGCGCGCTCGGCGGTGAGCGCGAGCAGCGTGCGGGCGTCGGCGGTGAAAGTCTTGCGGGCGATGGTGGTGACGCCGGTGGCGAGCCTGCGGTCGGGGTCGCTGACCGCAACCCCGATCGTCTTGGTGCCGAGATCGAGCCCGATCAAGGCGCCGCGCGGCGGCAGATGGGCGGCGGCTTCGACCAGCGGCAGGATGAGCGCCGTCATGGCACCACGCCCTCCGGCAGCGCCGCCGCATGCGCGGCGATGGCGCCGGCGGTGGTGAACCAGACCTTGTCGTCGGCCTTCCTCGCCACATGCCTGAGCGCGCGCGCCACATGCTTGAAGCGGTGCGGCTGGCCGACGATGTAGGCGTGCAGCGCAATGCCCATGACCAGCGGCCGCCTGGCGCATTCGGCCGACAGCACCTCGAAGGCGTCGACGATCATGTCGGCAAACTCGGCGCCCTCGCGCTTGCGCGCCACGATCTGCGGAATGTCGTTGAGCTCCTGCGGGTAGGGCACCGACAGGATGCGGCCCTTGCGCGTCGTCATCCAGGTCGGCTGGTCGTCATGGCACCAGTCGAGCATGTAGCCGTAGCCGGCCTCCTGAAGCAGGTCGGGCGTCAGCGGCGACTGCGAGATCCAGGGGCCGAGCCAGCCGCGCGGCCGCGCGCCCGAGAAGGCTTCGAGCGCGGCGGTGGTCTCGGCGATGAGGGCGCGCTCCTGCGTTTCGTCGAGCGTGCCCTGCCGCTCGGAATTGGTGCGGCCGTGGCCGACGATCTCGGCGCCGGCAAAGGCGCGCACGGCTTGCGGCGCGTGCTCGACCATTTGCGAATTCACCAAGAGCGACACCGGCAGGTTCAGCTCGGCGAACAATTCGGCGAGGCGGAACACGCCGACGCGGTTGCCGTAATCGCGCCAGGCGTAATTGAGCACGTCGGGTGCGGGGCCGCCGGGGGCGAGCTCGGCGCCGAGACCCTGGCCGAACGCGAACCATTCGAGATTGAGGCCGACATAGACCGCAAGCCGCCTGCCTTGCGGCCAGTCATAAGCCTTGCGCTCGGTGATCGGGGAATAGGGGTAACGGCCGTGGCTGGGCGCGGGCATGCGGCGATGGTAGCGGTGCGGGCCGCGCGGTTCCAGCGCGGCTCGACCGCTCGCGAAAGCCCGGATTCGCCATTGCCGAATTTTCATCGGCGGGAGCTTGCGCTAGCGTTCGTCGACTAGCCGGGATCGCATCATGTGGCCGGACCGCCGCCTGCTGGATCTGTTCGGGATCGAACACCCGATTTTGCTCGCGCCGATGGCGGGCGCCATGGACGCGGCGCTTGCCATCGCCGTCGCGCAGGCGGGCGGGCTTGGCTCGCTGCCGGGCGGCATGCTCAATGCCGAGCAGCTGCGCGCGCAGGTCGGACAATTTCGCGCCGCGGCGCCGGGCCATCCGATCAATCTTAATTTCTTCGCGCACAAGTCGCCGGTGCCGAGCAACGCGCGCGAGCATGCCTGGCGCGAGACGCTCAAGCCTTACTACGCCGAATTCGGCATTGATCCGAACGCGCCTGTCGCCTCGAGCAACCGCGCCCCCTTCGACGACATCATGTGCGCGGCGGTGGAGGAGGTGAAGCCCGAGATTGTGAGCTTCCATTACGGCCTGCCGGCGCCGGCGCTGGTGCAGCGGGTCAAGGCTGCCGGCTGCAAGGTGATCGCGTCGGCGACGACGGTGGCGGAAGCGCGTTTTCTCGCCGAGCGCGGTTGCGACGCCGTGATCGCCCAGGGGCTGGAGGCCGGCGGCCATCGCGGCATGTTTCTGACCGACGATCTGGCGACGCAGATCGGAACCTTCGCCCTGGTGCCGCAGCTCGTCGATGCCGTCGCCGTTCCGGTGATCGCCACCGGCGGCATCGGCGACGCGCGCGCGATCGCCGCTGCGCTGATGCTGGGTGCATCGGCGGTGCAGCTTGGCACCGCCTATCTGTTCTGTCCGGAGGCGAAAATCGCGCCGCCGCACCGCGCCGCGCTCAAGACCGCGCGCGACGTCTCAACCGCCGTCACCAACGTCATGACCGGCAGGCCGGCGCGCGGCATCGTCAACCGCGTGATGCGCGAGCTCGGTCCGATCAACCCGCTGGCGCCGGAGTTTCCGCTGGCCGGCAGTGCGCTGGCGCCGCTGCACGCCAAGGCGCAGGCACAAGGATCGGGCGATTTCTCCGCGATGTGGGCCGGCCAGGCGGCCGGGCTGGGCCGCGAGATGCCGGCGCGCGATCTGACGCTGCAGCTGGTCGAGGAAACGCAGGCGCTGCTCGGCAAAATCGCAGGCTAGCGCGCAGTTTCTCCGCTTGCCGGGGCGCCGGCGGCAAGCGCATAATAAGTCCCGGAAAATGCGGGTCTTTTGTTCCGCGGGCGCAGGGGGTGTCATGCGTATCGTGTTCCGATCGGCCTTGCGCGCGCTGGTGCCGCCGCTTGCGCCGCTTGTGCTTCTGCTCGCGCCGGCCGCCGCCCAGACGCCGCAGGTCGAGGCGCCGCCCTCGTTCAACGCGGCGCAGATCCCCGGCATCAACCGCGTCGGCGACAACTACACCATCCGCACCCCGGTCAAGAGCGACGGCATCCTGCGCGTCTACGTGCTGACGACGCCCTACGGCGAGATCACCGTGCAGGGCGACGAGATGCTGCGCATGCGCATCAACGAGCTCAAGGCGCTTGCCGCCCTCGAGAAGATGAGCACGTCCGAATCCTTCGGCAAGGCGCTCGCCGAAGCGGGGCTCGGTCCGGTCAAGTTCGCCGGCGGCCTGATCATGAACCCGGTCGGCACGGTGCAGAATACCGCCGCCGGCATCGGCGGGTTTTTCGGCCGCATGAGCTCGGGCATGAACAACATGGGCAAGACCCAGGACGACGCGCTGTCGAGCCTGCTCGGCGTCACCGATCAGCGCCGCCAGCTCGCGGCGGCCTACGGCGTCGATCCCTATACCGATCTCGCGCCGCTGGCGGAAAAGCTCCAGGTGCTATCGCAGGCGGCGGCAACCGGCGGCCTGGTGGTGACCGGCGCGATGATGGCGATCCCCGGCGGCGCCGGCATCATCGTCTCGAACCTTGCCACCGCGAACAAGGCCAACGATCTCGGTCTCGAGGAGGTGGCGCGCAGCTACACCGCGCCGCAGATCCTCGATCTCAACCGCGACATCTTGAAGAAGATGGGCCTCGAGGAGGCGCTGGCGGAAAGCCTGCTCACCAACCGCTACTACACGCCGATCGACATGACCGCCATGGTGGCGGCGCTCGACAGCCTGCATGGCGTGCAGAACCGCGAGCTGTTCGTGGCGCGGGCTGCCGCCGCCGACGGCCGCGCCATCGCCTATGTGCTGCGGCGCACCGCCGAGTTCTACGCCGACGACTACCGCAAGCGCGGCGGCTATGTGCGCTTCGTGTCGCTCGCCGATTTCCCCTACGTGGTGACCCGCGACAACCGCGTCACCGCGCTGCTGCCGATCGACGCCTTGTCGTGGACGCGGGAAACCGCGACCGGCTTTACCGCGGTGAGCAACGCCCGCAGGGCCAAGGCGCCGCAGGCGCGCGGCGAACTGCGCATCACCGGCATGGCCACCGCCATGGCCAAGGAACGGCTCAAGGCGCAAGGCTGGACCGTGCTCGACCATCAGAGGCCCTGAGCCCGGGCACGGTTGCGCGCGAAAAGCGGGCTTTGCTATAGCGGCTCTGGCCAGCGAGGTTTCATGTCCGTCGACGCTGCAACCGTCCGCCGCATCGCCCATCTTGCCCGCATCGCGGTCGAGGACGGCGAGGTCGCGCATTTGCAGGGCGAGCTCAACGCCATTTTGGCCTGGGTCGAGCAGTTGCAGGCGGTCGACGTCAAAGGTGTCGAGCCGATGACATCGGTGACGCCGATGACGATGAAGATGCGCAAGGACGAGGTGACCGACGGCGGCATCGCCGACGACATCGTCAAGAACGCGCCGCAAAGCGAGGATAATTTCTTCCTGGTGCCGAAGGTGGTGGAATAATGCGAGGCATTTTTCCACCGTCCCCGGTAGGACGTGGATGGCCGGGACAAGCCCGGCCATGACGGAGAGTTTGGCCTGATGTGCATCGCCTGCGAGCTCGGTTTTCTCGGCATGCTGGAGGCGCTGTCGCCGGAGGAGCGCGCGCGCATCGTGCGCGAGCACGAGCAGGCGATGCGCTTTGCCTGCGAGGCGCCGCAGGATGAGGCCCCGCCGGTCGCCGCCGGCAAGGACGAGCGCGCGCCGTGAGCGAGTTGACGGCGCTCTCTCTGGCTGAGGCGCGCGACGGGCTGAGGAAGAAGTCCTTCTCGGCCGTCGAACTGGCGAAGGCGCACGTCGCCGCGGTCGAGAAGGCGCGCGCCCTCAACGCCTTTGTTCTGGAAACCCCCGAGCGAGCGGCCGAGATGGCGAAAGCCTGCGACGCGCATATCGCCAAAGGCGATGCCAGGCCGCTCGAAGGCATCCCGATCGCGGTCAAGGACATGTTCTGCACCGCCGGCGTGCGCACCACCGCCTGCTCGCACATCCTCGACAATTTCGTGCCGACCTATGAATCGACGGTCACCGCCAATCTCTGGCGCGACGGCGCGGTGCTGCTCGGCAAGACCAATTGCGACGAGTTCGCCATGGGCTCGTCGAACGAAACCTCGTACTTCAAGCCGGCGATTTCGCCGTGGCGGCGCAAGGGCGCCAATACGCCGCTGACGCCGGGCGGCTCGTCCGGCGGCTCGGCGACCGCGGTCGCAGCGCAACTCTGCCTCGGCGCCACCGGCACCGACACCGGCGGCTCGATCCGCCAGCCGGCGGCCTTCACCGGCACGGTCGGCATCAAGCCGACCTACGGCCGCTGCTCGCGCTGGGGCATCGTCGCGTTCGCGTCCTCGCTCGATCAGGCCGGCCCCTTCGCGCGCACGGTGCGCGACGCCGCGATCCTGCTGCGCTCGATGGCCGGGCCCGACGACAAGGACGCCACCTGCGCCGACAGGCCGGTTCCCGATTACGAGGCGGCGGTCGGCAAGTCGGTCAAAGGTCTGCGCATCGGCATTCCCAAAGAATACCGCATCGACGGCATGCCGGCGGAGATCGACAAGATCTGGGACCAGGGCAAGGCGTGGCTCAAGGCGGCGGGCGCCGAATTGGTCGAGGTGTCGCTGCCGCACACCAGATACGCGCTGCCCGCCTATTACATCGTGGCGCCGGCGGAAGCCTCGTCCAATCTCGCGCGCTATGACGGCGTGCGCTACGGCCTGCGCGTGCCGGGGCGCGACATCATCGGCCAATACGAGGCGACGCGCGCCAAGGGCTTCGGCGCCGAGGTGCGCCGCCGCGTCATGATCGGCACCTACGTGCTGTCGGCCGGCTATTACGACGCCTATTACCTGCGCGCGCAGAAGGTGCGCACGCTGATCAAGCGCGACTTCGAAACCTGCTTCGAGGCCGGCGTGCACGCCATGCTGACGCCGGCAACGCCGTCGGCGGCGTTCGGCCTCGGCGAGAAGGGCGGCGCCGATCCGGTGGAGATGTATTTGAACGACGTGTTCACGGTGACGGTGAACATGGCGGGCCTGCCGGGAATTTCCGTGCCGGCGGGGCTCGACGGGCAAGGCCTGCCGCTCGGCCTGCAGTTGATCGGCCGGCCGTTCGACGAGGAGACCTTGTTCTCGCTCGGCGCGGTCATCGAACAGGCCGCCGGCGGCTTCAGGCCGGAGCGCTGGTGGTGACGCCGCGCGCCTTCGCGCTGACGCTGTCCCACACGATGCCGCCGCGCGCGGTGGGCGCACCGCTTGCCGCGTTGTGGTGGGCGAGGAAAGGCGAGTGGGACAAGGCGCATCGCATCGTGCAGGACGCGACCGGCCCGGACGCCGCGCTGGTGCACGCCTATCTGCACCGCCTCGAAGGCGATCTCGGCAACGCGCAGTACTGGTACCGCCAGGCGCGCAAGCCGGCCGCCAGCGGCGATCTTGACGCCGAGTGGGCGGAGATCGTCGCAATGCTGCTGTAAATCGGCCGCCATCCCCTTCCGCCACCGCGCGGCCGAGCGCATACTCGATTACGGGTTGGGAGGATGCCGTGGCCGGGAGCGATACGCGCGCACTGGTGCGCGAGCTCTACGATGCCTACGAGCGGCGCGACTTCGTCGGCGTCGCCGCGCTCATCCATGACGACATCGACTGGATGATCTACGGGCCGGTCGCGGTGTTTCCCTTTGCCGGCGCGCGCAAGGGCCGCGACGCCGTGCTGCAGGCCATGGCCGCCATCGCCGAAAGCTATGCGCTGGAAAGTTACCGGCGCGAGATCGTCATCGTGGAGGGGGAGCGCGCCGCGGTGATGTCGGACGTCGCCTTCACCCAGCGCAAGACCGGACGCATCATGCGTTTTCGCCTCGCCAATTTCCTGCGCTTCAAGGACGGGCGGGTCATCGAGTTCCGCGAATTCGCCAACACCTTCGACGTCGTCGAGCAGGCGCTCGGCCACGAATTGACGCTGTAAGGGCACGGCTTGCAGGCCGGCGGCGCGCCCGCTAGGTCTAGCGCCATGAGCGCCAACGGCAATCTCATCAAGGGGGCGACCGGCGACTGGGAGGTCGTCGTCGGCATGGAGGTGCACGCCCAGGTCACCTCCAGGTCGAAGCTGTTCTCCGGCGCCTCGACCGAATTCGGCGGCGCGCCCAACGCACACGTCTCGCTCATCGACGCGGCCATGCCCGGCATGCTGCCGGTGATCAACGAGGAATGCGTGCGCCAGGCGGTGCGCACCGGGCTCGGCCTCAACGCCAGGATCAATCTGAAGTCGGTGTTCGACCGCAAGAATTACTTCTATCCCGATCTGCCGCAGGGCTACCAGATCAGCCAGTACAAGCAGCCGGTGGTCGGCGAGGGCGAGGTGATCGTCGATCTGCCCGGCGGCGAGGCCGTCACCGTCGGCATCGAGCGGCTGCACCTCGAGCAGGACGCCGGCAAGAGCCTGCACGACCGTTCGCCGACAATGTCCTACGTCGATCTCAACCGCTCCGGCGTGGCGCTGATGGAGATCGTGTCGAAGCCCGACATCCGCTCCGCCGAGCAGGCGAAAGCCTTCATCGCCAAGCTGCGCTCGATCCTGCGCTACCTCGGCACCTGCGACGGCGACATGGAGAAGGGAAGCTTGCGCGCCGACGTCAACGTCTCGGTGCGCCGCCCCGGCGAGCCGTTCGGCACGCGCTGCGAGATCAAGAACATGAACTCGATCAGCTTCATCGGCGACGCCATCGAACACGAGGCGCGCCGCCAGATCGAGGTGATCGAGGAGGGCGGGGCGATCGAGCAGGAGACGCGGCTCTACGATCCGGGCCGCAGGCAGACGCGGCCGATGCGCACCAAGGAGGAGGCCCACGACTACCGCTATTTCCCCGATCCCGATCTGTTGCCGCTGGAATTGAGCGCCGCCGACGTCGCCGCCCTCAAGGCCAGGCTGCCGGAATTGCCGGACGACAAGAAGGCCCGCTTCATGCGCGACTTTTCGCTGTCGGCCTACGACGCCGGCGTGCTGGTCGCCGAACGCGGCACCGCGGAATTCTTCGAGGCGGTGGCGAAAGGGCGCGATGCCAAGACGGCGGCGAACTGGGTGATCAACGAATTGTTCGGCCGGCTCAACAAGGAAGGCAAGGACATCGCTGCGTCCCCGGTTACCGCCGCGCAGCTCGGCGGCGTGCTCGACCTCATCGCCGACGGCACCATCTCCGGCAAGATCGCCAAGGATCTGTTCGAGATTCTCTGGACCGAAGGCGGCGACCCGGCGGCGATCGTCGAGCAGCGCGGCATGAAGCAAGTGACCGATGTCGGCGCCATCGAGACGGTGATCGACGACATCATCGCCAGGAATCCCGACAAGGTCGCCGATGCCCGGAGCAATCCGAAGGCGATCGGCTGGTTCGTCGGTCAGGTGATGAAGTCCTCGGGCGGCAAGGCGAGCCCGCAGGCGGTCAACGCGCTGCTGAAAAAGAAACTCGGCGTCTGAGGCACGGACTGCGGCCCGTGATCGCGCGTCGATGCCTCGGTGTCGGCGTCGACAATTTCCATCGCGGCTCGTGCGCCGCGCACGCCGACGGAAAAATTAACGTCGGTTGACGATGTCGGGCGGCGAATCACTCGTCGCTGATTCGCTCTTTTTTGATCGATTTCGGGTTCTCGACAGCGCGCGCGAAGCGAATTGTGCAAAATTTTTTTGCCGTGCACATTCGCGCAACATGATGGCGTCGACGTGCGCGATGAACGCCGCCGTGCGAAAATTTTGCGCGCGAGCGCGCCGCGTGCGGCGAATTCTGACGCGCAAGAAATGCTTATTTCATCGGAGGTTTTTCAATTCGGCGCGCGTGCTCGCGATGCTGAGACGCGCATCGTCGAAAATAATTTGGCGCGCGTGGTGCGCGCGCGTCGAGCAACAACGCCGCGCATCAATCGCGCGCCGTACACGTTTCGTTAAGCGGGACGCTGTTTTTTTCGTTGTGCTGTAGTAAACGAAATGCAGTGCGCGTCGATTCGCGGCGCGCGCTGATGCGACACCCGCCATGTTACATGGCTAGGAGGGCAGCAATGGCGAAACGTAGAAAGAAGGCAGCGGCGAAGAAGGCTAAGCGGAAGAAGAAGCTCTAGTCTTCTGACACTGCCGATCTTCGCACGTAAGCCGTGCCGAAGATTTGCGTCATACGGGCCGGTGCGCGCCATGGAGTGATGAGCGCCTAGCAATCGTTCCAGGGGCGCCCCGGTTTCCGGATGATGGCAGAGGGCGTCGGAGAGACTCGCAAGTCTCGCCGACGCCCTCGGTGTTTGTGAGCGTGCGCCGCGCGCCGCGGCGGATCAGGTCAGGCGATCGGCCTTCAGCTCTTGCTCGCTTGCTTGAGCCGCTTGTTGCAGGCGCTCCAGTATTTCGGCCAGGTCATGCCCTTCTCGACCTTGCCGGCGGCCTTGGCTTCTTTCCATTCGGCACCGCACTTCTTCTGACGCTCCCGCATCGCCGCCATGCCCGGGCTGGTCTTTGACGTGTCTTTCTTGGCCGGTACGGCGGCAGGCGCCGCAGGCGTCGTGGTCTGCGCCGCGATCGGCGTTGCCATCAGCGCGGCAGCCACGGCTGCGCAAATCATCGCTTTTTTCATCGCTCCCCCCATTGTCCTTACAGGGCCGCAGATACAACCCTGCCGCTAAGAATAACGAGCATAGGTTGTAGTCGTCTAGTGCGATATCGGGGGCAGGGGCGGTTGCGAATGGCCGCCCGGGCACCTTAACTCAGGCCCTTCATTGTTGGAGGCGGTGGTATGGCGCGCGGAAAGGCGAAACGGACCGGCAAAGCAGGGCCGGGCAAGGCAAAATCCAAGGTGAAGACGGTCAAAGCCGGCGCCGCCGGGGCAGCCGCCGCGAGGGCTGCCAGGACCAGGCCGATCGAACTCTATTACTGGCCGACGCCGAACGGCTTCAAGATTTCCATCATGCTGGAGGAGTGCGGGCTGCCTTACGTCATGAAGCCCGTGAACATCTCCAAGGGCGAGCAGTTCAATCCCGACTTCCTCAGGATCGCGCCGAACAACCGCATGCCGGCGATCATCGATCCGGACGGACCGGGCGGACGACCGATTTCGATCTTCGAGTCCGGCGCCATCCTGCAATATCTCGGCCGCAAGACCGGCAAGTTCTATCCGGCCGATGAGCGCGGCCGCGTCGAGGTCGACCAGTGGCTGTTCTGGCAGATGGGCGGGCTCGGCCCGATGGCCGGCCAGCTCAACCACTTCAAGCACTATGCGCGCGAGACGCTGCCATATGCCATCAAGCGCTACGAGGACGAGGTCAACCGGCTCTATGGCGTGATGGAAACACGGCTCAAGGACCGTGCCTTTCTCGCCGGCAAATATTCGATCGCCGACATGGCCTGCGTCGGCTGGGTCAATCTCTGGAAACGGCAGGACCAGAACATCGACGACTTCCCGCATGTGAAGCGCTGGCTGGAGACGATCAAGGCGCGGCCGGCGGTGCAGCGCGGCATGGCGCTCGGCCTCGAACTGCGCCAGGGCATCGATATGAAGGATCCGAAAGTGCAGGGCGTGCTGTTCGGCCAGCGCGCGCGGGCCGGTTGACCGGTCTTTCGCTTTCGCCCAGAAGGTAGCGCCCGACATGCTCAGGCCATCCACCGCACCCGACGAAGAAGCTTTGGCGGCTGCCGCCGCGCATGAGCGCGCCGGCAATGTCGATCAGACGATGCAAATCTGTCGCCGCGTGCTCGAGCGCGGGCCGAATTTCGATGCGCAATACCTGCTCGGCCTCGCTCTGATGCGCGCCGGGCGTGATGCCGAGGCCAAAGAGTGGATCGATAAGGCGGTGGCGATCGAGCCGGGCGTGCTGAATTGCGGACAGGACGCCCTGCTGCGGCAGTTCGGCCGCTATTCGCCGCTGGATTCGGCGCGGACGCGCTACGAAGAATTCAAGCTGATCGCCGCCACCGATGGCTTCATCATCTCATTCCCCAAATGCGGGCGCACCTGGGTCCGTCTCTTGCTCGGCAAGTTGCTGCAATTGCAGTTCGGCCTGCCCGAGGACGGCGACATGCTGGAAACGCGAGCCCTGACCAGCCGGATCACCGGTGTTCCGACCGTCGACATTTCTCATGACGACTATCCGCACTTCAAACCGGCGGCGGCAATCGAGCGGTCCAAAGAGCGCTACCGAGGCAAGACGATCGTGTTGCTGGTCCGCGACCCGCGCGACACGATCGTTTCCTATTATTTTCAATATGTACGCCGGGGCGACAACAGGCGCGCCAACGATGCCCAATTCAACGGTACGATGTCGGAGTTCATCCGCCACAGGATCGGCAGCATCGACTCGCTCGTCACGTTCTACAATGTCTGGGCGAGCCAGCGCGACGTGCCCCAGTCTTTTCATCTGCTGCGCTACGAGGACCTGCGGCAGGCGCCGGTGCCGACGCTGGCGCAGCTTCTGAAGTATCTCAACATGCCCGAGATCGACCAACGGACGATCGAGCGTGCGGTGGCGTATTGCTCGTTCGAAAATATGCAGCGTATCGAACGCGGCAACGTCTTGAAGAACATCCGTCTGGCCACGCCCGACACCAGCGATCCGGAGTCCTTCAAGGTCCGGCGGGGCAAGGTCGGCGGCTATCGCGACTATCTGACGCCGCAGGACATCGCCTTCATCGACGCAAGGCTCGCACTGCTCGATGACCTCTACGCGGGTTACAAGACGGCGACCTGACCGGGCGGATTTTGCCCGGCGTCACGCGGCATCGCGCCGTGGTTAGCAAAGCGCCAATTGCTTGCGTTAGCAGTGTCTAAGCGCGGCCGGAAAAGCCCGGTTTTACCGGGCTTTTCTTGCAAGGCTGCGGCTCGTCCGACAAATCCCGTTCACACTCGATTCATCGCGATGCTTAAAGCAGGATTCAAATTTTCTGCCCGATAGTCGCGCCTGCTCGTCGGGAGCAATCCCGTTTCGGGTGATGACAGGGACGAGGCATCGGTTTGCCGTGGGGGCGCGCCGATGCCGGGGGAAAATGGGGAGCCAAATGGCCGACATCGAATTTGCGGCAGGATGCGCCGCCGAACCGGCTGACGCGGGCCAGTGCTTTGCGCTCGGCATGAGCTATTCGGCCGGCGCGGGCGTCGCCGTCGATCTGGTGGCGGCGCATATGTGGTTCAACATCGCCGCGTCGCGCGGCCATGTCGACGCTGCGCGGCTGCGCCGCGAGGTGGCCGAGCAGATGGCCGACGCCGAGATCGGGTGCGCGCAGCGTGCTGCGCGGGCCTGGCTCAAGGCGCATCCGCTGCCGGAGCTGCCGGCGGCGATCCGCGCCGCGGCTTAACGCCTCAACTGTCAGCGAGCTGGGTGAGCGCGTCGCGTAACGTCGCGACGACGCTCACCCAGTCTCCCTGTGCCGGCTGCCGCAGCAGCCGGGCCTTCGGATACCAGGGGCTTTGCGCGCCCGCTTGCGTCCAGCGCCAGTCGGGCGAGAACGGCAGCAGCACCCAGGGCGCAAGACCGAGCGCGCCGGCGAGATGCACGACCGCGGTATCGACTGAGATCAGCGCATTGCAAAGCGTCAGAATGGCCGCGCTATCGGCCATGTCGGCGATCTCGCCGCCCGGCTGCTTGAGCTGCGGGTGACGGGCAAGGACTTCGGCGTCGCCCTCGCGCAGGTCGCGTTGCAGGCTGATGAACGACAGGCCTTCGAGCGCCAGCAGCGGCTCGAGCAGCCGCAGATCGATCGAGCGATTGCGGTCGTTGGCGTGCGCAGCATTGCCGGCCCAGGCGAGCGCCACGGTCTTGCCCGGCATTGCCGCGATGATCGGCCGCCATTTGGCGATGCGCTCGTCGTCGGCGCGCAGGTAGGGAATTTCCGCGGGAATAGCGGCGGCGTCGGTTTTGAGCGCGAGCGGCAAGCTGCCGAGCGGGCAATGCACGTCGCAATCGGGCAGGGGTTCGCCGCGGCCGTGTACCGAGGCAATGCCGGCGAGGCCGGCGAACAGATGCTTGAGCGCCGGCTGCACTTCCAGCCTGACCGTCGCGCCGGCGCGGGCGAGCAGCGGCGCATAGCGCGCGAACTGGATGGTGTCGCCGAGGCCCTGTTCGGCGTGCAGCAAAATCGTCTTGTGTGCGAGCGGAAATTCGCCGAGCCAGAGCCGGCCGCGGTAGGAGCGCCGGGCGTCGGCCATGCCGCTGCGCGCCCAGCGCCACTCATATTCGGCGAAGCCGCGCGCGTAGTCGCCGACCGTCAGCAGCGACAAGGCGGCGTTGAAGTGCGCGTCGGCATAGTCCTTTTGCAGCGCGATCGCCTGGTTGAAACATTCGACCGCCTCGCGGTGGCGGTTGAGCGCCTGCAAGGCGCGGCCGCGGTTGTTCCAGGCCTTGACGTTTTGCGGCGCGGCCTTGAGCGCCGCCGCAAACGAGTCGATGGCTTGCGCGTAGCGGCCGAGGTCGGACAGTGCATTGCCGCGGTTATAGAGCGCGCCGGCATGGCCGGGCGCCAGCGCCAGCACGGCGTCGAAATCGGCCAGCGCTTCGGCGGCCTGCCCAAGCGCGGCACGGGCGCTGCCGCGGTTGAGCAGCGCCTCGCCGTGGCGCGGATTGCGCGCCACGACGTCGTCGAGGCAGGCCAGCGCATCGCGCGCGCGGCCGAGCGCGAGCAGGGCGTTGCCGCGGTTTGCCAGCGCGTTGACGTCGCCCGGGCGCAGCGCCAGGGCCTTGTCGAGCGCGGCGAGGGCGTCATCGTCGCGCTTGAGGGCGTGCAGGACGTTGGCGAGGTTGACCCAGGCATCCGCCGCCTGGACGTTGATCTTGAGCGCCGCCGAGATCAGCCGGAACGCCTCGCCCATCTGGCCGCTCTGCGCCTTGATCAGCCCGAGCAGGTGCAGCGCGTCGAAATTTTGCGGCGCGGCCTTGAGCACGCGCGCGTAAAGCTTCTCGGCCTCGCGCAGCTGGCCTTGCCGTTGCAAGGCGACTGCGTCGCGCATGACGGAAGCAATGTCGAATGGCCGTGCTTGCACGGCGGCGCAAATGCGCACGCCGGCAACAGGCAGTCAATGCGGGCGCGACGGCGTCAGTGGGCGCGGCGCTTGCGCTTTGGCGCGGCCTGCGCGCGCGGGGTATAGAACTGGTTGGGCTCGCAGGAGCCGCCGATGCCGCTCACCGTCGCCATGCATTGCTCCCAGGTGGTGAAGCCGCAATTGGAGGCGCCGCCCATGTCGCCGCCGTAGGCCGCGCACCAGGGATATTCGATGTGCGCCTGCTGCGCGTTGGCGGCTCCGACGGTCAGCGACGCGGACAGCACCAGGGCCGCCGCAAGGATCGTGCGCATGGTTTCGGTCTCCTTCGGGTTTGCCGAAAGAACACCGGCGGCGTCCTGCTAGTTCGCGCCGCCGCTCACGACTTCGCGAGCGGGCCGGGCTTCTGCACCCAGAAGTGATACATCGCCGAAAAGGTATCGGGATATTGCGTCTCAAACTCGTGCCAGCGCTTCAGATCGCCGAGCGGCCAGCCGCGCTGCGCGAACCACGCCTGATAGCCGCGCTGCGCCGCCTCGCCGAATTCGAAGCCGATGAAAGTCAGGTTCTGCTCGTCGAGAAAGGCCTTGATGGCCGGTATCGAGGTTCGGCTCTCCTGCACGTGAAACAGCAGATCGCGGCATTCGCTGGTCGAAAAGAAATCGTCGAACCGTGCGACGCCTGCGTGCGGGCTTTCGAGCAGTTCCTGCCGGCAGCGGCGGATCTCGGCCGCTGTGGCGCCGTAGCCGCGCTCGCGGATGAAGCCGCGCGCGGCGAGCACGTCGCGGCGGCCAAGTTCGCTGTAGAGACCGAGGTGCATGACGCCGTTCGGCCGCAACAGGCCGAGCAGAATTCGCCAGCCGGCGAACGGATCGGCCATGTGATGGAGCACGCCGCTCGCGTCGATGACGTCGAAGCGGCGCTCGAGCGCGCCGAGCTTGAGGATGTCGGCCTGCGCGTAATCGATATGTGCAGCCAGTGCTGTGGGTGTCTTGTGTTTGGCATAGGCCAGGCTCCCCCGGCTCAGATCGATGGCGGTGATCCGGGCGCCTTGCAAAACGTGAGCCAATCCAATGGCATGCCAGCCGGTGCCGCAGCCGGCCACAAGCACGTCGAGCGTGTCTTGGGGAGCCGGCGGGTTGAACGTGGCGGCCGGAAAAAGCCCGCGCAAATACCGGTCGATCGGCAACGGCGCAGCGCCCGCCGGCGGCTGGATCCAGCGCGGATAGGGGTTCTCCTCGTACATCTGCCGCACGCGCTGCGATGTAGCGTCTTCGATCGCGGTGAGCTGCGGAATGGTCTGACGCAGCGCGCGCTCTGCAAGCGGCTCGCGCAATTGCAGCGTCACGACGTCGTCGACCGGTTCGGGCCATTGGCGCGACAGCAACGCTTCGGCGCCGGTCAGTTCATGCAGCGGCAGGTACATCGCCAGCGCCGCGAGCCGCGTCGGCGCGATGCCGTCCAGATTATGCCCGATGCTTTCGACCAGGGCGTCTTCGGCGGGAGTCGTTGCGAAAACATATTCGTTGATGAAGCACTGCTGCGCCAGCGCGCAGCAGAAGCCGAGCGCGTCGTCGTCGAGTGCATTGGCGGCGGCGCGATCGAGAAGCGCGGCGCGCACCGAAGTGAGCACGCGCTCCAGAGCAACATCGCGGACCGGTGTCGATTGCAGGATCGTCAGCAGCAGGGGATCGGCAACGATGCCGACAAGTCCGGCGCCGCCAAACAGATCATCCGGTGGCAGGCGCCGCGGCCATGCCTGGCTGGCGCGCGCCATGGCGCCGGCGAGCGTCGGCAGCAGCGCAGTCAGCGTCGCGCAGATCGCGCCGAATTGGCCGAGCAGTTGCGGCATTAATTCGAGCGTGCGCGCAAAGCGCGCCGAAGCTTCGGCGAACTTGCCCTGTGTCTGCAGGATGCAGGCGAGGTTGTTGCTGGCTTGGGCGTGATCCGGCGCGATGAGCAACAGCCGCTTGTAGGCGCGCGCGGCGTCGTCGAGCTTGTTCATCTGCTGCAAACGCAGCGCATCGGCGAACAATTGTGCGGCGGATTGGCGGGGGCCGGAACCCGCCTGTTTGAGCCCGGCACGGCGTTGCTTGCGGTTCATCTGCGGCGGTCCCGAGATCACCTTTTGTAAGACGAGGGCGAGCGACCGGAGGTGGCGCTTCGCAAGGCCGATAAGTGGCTTTTTGCAGGTTTTCCAATGCTATGTAAATTCAGTATTATTTTTGCTTCTGCAATGACCGATACAGTCCGCTTCGGCGATGCGGTCGAGCGGAAATCGAGGGTCCGGGCGCTTTTGCTGCCGCCGGGTAGGTTCGTCGTTGGGGTCAGGTGAAATGCAATTACCGATCGAGAAAAGGGCGCTTAAGAGCATTCGCTCGGTGTGTCTTGCCCTTGGGCCGTACCGGAATTTGACGACGCTCGTCGGCGCCGCTCTGGCGCTGCATCCGAATTGTCAGGTCCTGAACCATGCCGCTCGGATCTTTACCCCCGATGTCGATTTTTTGACGCACTACTCGATGGCGAGCTTTGAGAGATTTATCGAAGTGGCGATCAGATCGTCAGGGGGCGGCCAGCGCGGATCGTTCGGCGGATCGATTACATATTCGCACGCGTTCGACGACGCATATCTGGCGAAGAGTATTTTCTCAAAAAGGAATTACCCGCTGATCAAGGAGGACATCAGAAGCTTGTTCTGGAAGGAGTCGCACCTGGTGACCAATTTTATCCGGAGCAAGCCCGTTCATCTCGGTCCCGTCCTGAAGGAGGAGCCGCGGTTGAGATTTCTGATGCCCATCAGAAATCCGTTGGATTGCGCAAGGTCGAATTTAAAGACCGGCCATCATATGCTTTTTCAAAGTTCGAAGGCCTCTCCGGGCGTCGCCGATATTGCCGAAGGCATCCTCGTCCTGATCCGTTGGTTCGTCGGCCTGCAAAAGCAATTCCCGGACCGTTTCTTCTTGTTCTTCGAACACTCGATGACGAGGTCAATGCTGATCGACCTTGCTCGTTTCCTGGACGTCGACGCGAACGATGTTTGGCTCGAGGATGCGAGCGCGATCATGATTTCCAAATCGAAATATCAGCATGATGCCGAACTGATCGGGCAGTACCATAAATTGGTCGATCGGTTTCTCGGTGACAGTCCCGCAATCTGCGAGCAGCTCCACAAATTCAACTGATGAATTTGCGCCTGAGTATCGGCGCAATTGCGAGATTGATTGATCGCCGCGCCTAACATTGACCCACGCGGCCAAGAAATATACGCCGTCGTGTTACGGAGACGTGGCCGAGTGGCTGAAGGCGGCGGTTTGCTAAACCGTTATACGCTCCAAAGGCGTATCGAGGGTTCGAATCCCTCCGTCTCCGCCACTCGCCGGCACATGCGGACGGCGCAGTCCGCAAGCCGTGCGAACCGAAGCCGCGGGCGAGACGAACTGCTAGCGGCGCGAATCGTTGGCGCTATGCCGCGATCAGCAATTCTCAGCCCGGCGGGTGAATTCGAGCAAAATTACCAGTTCCGCGGGAAGCATGAGCTGCCTCTGCGGCTTTGCCCGTAAAATAGGCGCCAACTCAGGACGGTTCGTCGTCAATTTCCACGCAGGCTGCCAGGAGAATGCTATCTTAGCGTGTAGTGCCAGCCTTGATTCGCGTAGGTACGGTAATACAGTTTTCGAACTAATATATTGATCTGTAAATAGAAAATCTTCCGTGACCAAGTGGGGCGGATTGCATCCTGGGCCAGCGTCCGGGAGCGCGAATTGTGCGTGTTTTTTACGCAACACCCCCTGGAAAAGCGGTCTAGAAGCCTGTGGGAAGGGCGCTTCTTCGTTGCGCCTAGTGCCTCTTTCGCTAATGTGCTCACTGCGACGGAGGGGGGCATCCCCATGTCGCGCTATCCGGTTTGACGGATCGCACCTAGTGGTAGGCCCGGGCTGAAATTCGATTGGGTTGATCGCGTGGTGTGAAAAGTTTCTCCGGCTAGCGGGGAGCAAGGGGAAGTTCCATCGGTGCCTGTCGCACTGGGCGGATACGGAACCCTCTCACGATAAACAATGTTTGGAGGTTCAAGATGAAGATGGTGAAAAGCCTTCTCCTCGGCACCGCGGCGGGCGTCGTCGCAATCGCTGGGGCGCAGGCGGCCGATCTTCCCGTCAAGGCCAAACCGGTCCAGTACGTGAAGATTTGCAGCCTGTACGGTGTGGGGTTCTATTACATCCCGGGCACCGACATGTGCTTGAAGGTCGGTGGCTGGGTCCGTCAGGAGCTGTTCTGGGCTCACGGCGGC
>Ga0070741_10002965_pt1 | contig 43629 bp, 40 predicted proteins | sample Coa_R1_4_FD_66440 | JGI IMG/M metagenome (GOLD analysis project Ga0070741, IMG submission 66440) | Surface soil microbial communities from Centralia Pennsylvania, which are recovering from an underground coalmine fire - Coalmine... | ecosystem: Environmental > Terrestrial > Soil > Unclassified ... | reverse complement strand
CGGCCGGAGACGCACGAGGTGCTGCTGGCGCGGGCGCGGGCGCTGCATCCGGGGGAGGTGATTCCCGACGATGCGCCGTCGCGGTTCAAGCGGGAGGGGGCGGCGGCATCGCCGCCGGCGGCTGGGGCCGCTGCGGCACCCGCGCCGCCGGCCACGCCCGCCGCCGCCCCCGGCCCGCCGTCCCCGCCCGCCGCCCAGCCGGCGGCCGCCGCCGAGCCGCTCACGCTCGCGATCCCAGCGCCCGAGGAGTGGGAGGTGCCGATCACGTGCTACCGCTGCGGCGGCGAGTACGCGGTCCCCGTGCCGACCTACCGCGCGGGCGTCGTCTTCCGCTGCCCGCACTGCCAGAGCGCGCTCGTGCCGACGCTCAGCATGGTGCGCGCGGTCCGCGAGGCGCTCGCGGATTTCCACGCGCGCTGGACCGCCGCGTTCGAGGAGTTCCGCGCGCGGCGGCAGCGCGAGCTCGAGCAGTTCGAGGACCGCCAGCGGCGCGCGCTCGCGGACTTCGAGGCGCGGCTGCGGCGCATCGCGGGCCGCGAGCGGGCCCCCGGCGCTCCCGTGCCCCGGCGCAGCCCCTTCGCCTTCTGATCGCAGGGCCGCCTTGCGCGAGCGGCTCCACGAGTACCTGCGCGACCATCCCGCGGGCGCGACTCCCGAGGAGCTGATCGACCTTATCTTCACGGCGCGGGGCCGCGACCCCGAGTTCGCCCCGCGCTTCCTGCACGCGCTGCTCGGCCCCGATCCCCGCTTCCGCTTCGCCGACGGACGCTGGCGGCTCGCGGCGCACGACGGCCTCGCCGTCCCCCTCGCCGCCGTGCGCTTCGTGGTGGTCGACCTCGAGACGACGGGCGAGGCGGCCGAGGCGCTCGGCATCACGGAGATCGGTGCGGTGGTGGTGGAGGGCGGGCGGCTCGGCGCGACGTTCGTCGCGCTCGTGAACCCGCGCCGGCCGATCCCGCCGTTCGTGAGCCGGCTCACCGGCATCACCGATGCGATGGTGGCGGACGCGCCGCCGCTCGCCGAGGTGCTGCCGCGCTTCCTCGCCTTCGCCGGCGACGCGGTGCTCGTCGCCCACAACGCGCGCTTCGACATGAGCCACCTCGCCGCGGCGCACCTGCGGCTCCTGGGCCGGCCGCTCGCCCGCCCGAGCCTCTGCACGCTGCGCCTCGCGCGCCGGCTCTTGCCCGAGCTGCGCCGCCGCTCGCTCGACGCGGTCGCTGCGGCGTTCGGCCTCGACACGAGCGGTCGGCACCGCGCGCTGCCCGATGCGCGCATCGCGGCCGAGGCGCTCTGCGTCTTCCTCGAGCGCGCGCGCGCCCAGGGCGTCGAGCGGCTGGACCAGCTCCTCGAGCTCGAGCGGCGGGCGGCCGACGGGCGGCCGTTCGTCGTCCACGTGCCGCGTGCCCGGCTCGCGGCGGTGCCGCTCGCCCCCGGGGTCTACCACCTCCTCGGAGCCGACGGGCGGCTCCTCTACGTCGGCAAGGCCCGGCGGCTGCGCGCGCGCCTCGAGAGCTACTTCACGAATGCGCGCGGCCATTCGCCGAAGACCCTCGATCTCATCCGCCACGTCCACGATTTTCGGGTGATCGAAACCGGCTCCGAGCTCGCGGCGGCGCTCCTCGAAGCGCGGCACATCCGCGAGCACCGCCCCCCCTACAACCGCCAGCGCCGCCACCTGCCGCGCGTGGCGTTCTTGAAGCTCGGCGTGCGCGCGACCTTCCCGCGCCTGTGGGTGGCCGAGCGCCTGGCTGCCGACCGGGCCGTCTACGTCGGGCCGTTTGCGAGCCGCGACGCCGCCGAGCGCGCGCAGGCGGTGCTCGCGCGGGTCTTTGGGCTCAGGACCTGCGCGGGGCGGCTCGCCCCCTCGCCGGCGGTGACGCCCTGCCTCGCCGGGCAGGTGGGCACGTGCCCCGCGCCGTGTGCGGCGCGCATCGAGCCCGGGGCCTACCGCCGCGGCGTCGAGGCGCTCCTCGCCTTCCTCGACGGCGACGACGCGCCGCTTACCGACCTCGCCGCGCGCCGCGACGCGCTCGCCGCCGCAAAGCGGTTCGAGGCCGCCGCGCGCGCAGAGCGCGATCTCCGCGTGCTCGAGGACGTCCAGCGCCGGCGGCGCACGCTCGGCTGGGTGGTCGCGCGCCAGAGCTTCGTGGTGCTGCTGCCGACCGCCGACCGCGAGGCGGCGCAGCTCTACGCGGTGCTCGGCGGCCGCCTCGCCGTCGAGGCGCGCATCGGCGCGGCGGCGGATCTTCTCGCGGCCGTCGCCCTCGTGCGCGAGCGCTTCCTCCGCTACCAGGACACGCCGCTCGCCCGCGAGGACCTCGACGGCGCGACGATCCTCGCCGCATGGCTGCGCGACCGCGGCGGAGAGGGGCTTCTCCTCCCGCTCGACGGCCCCGAGGCGCTCGCCGCGCGCCTCGACGAGCTGGTCGTCACCGTGGACGACCTGCGTCGGCGAGGTCCGCTGCCCGCGATCGACGGCCTGTGAGCCCCCGGCGCCTCATCGTGAGCGGCGACGACTTCGGGGCGGCGCCCGAGGTGAACGCCGCCGTGGCGCGCACGCACCGCGACGGCATCCTCACGAGCACGAGCCTCATGGTGCGCGGCGACGCCGTGGAGGAGGCGGTGGCGGTGGCGGCCGCCCACCCGAGGCTCGCCATTGGCCTCCATCTCGTGCTCGCGCAGGGGCGTCCCGCCGCCCCGCCGACGGCGATTCCGCGGCTCGTCCGGCGCGACGGGCGGTTCGGCGATCAGCCGGTCTTCTGCGGGCTGCGCTACGCCTGGGCGTGGCTCGGTCGCGCCGGACGGGCGCAGATCGCCCGCGAGGTCGAGGCGCAGCTCGAGGCGTTCGCGGCCACCGGGCTTCCGCTCGCGCACGTCGACGGGCACCTCAACATGCACCTCCACCCGATGGTGCTGCCCGTCCTGGTGGCGCTCGCGCCGCGCTACGGGATCCGCGTGATGCGGCTTACGCGCGAGGACCTCGGCGCCGCGCTCCGATACGATCCGCGCCACGGGCTGCGCAAGCGGGCCGAGGCGGTGGTCTTCCGGGCGCTCGCGGCCTTCGCCGCCCCGCGGCTCGCGGCAGCCGGCATCCGCACCGCTGACCGGGTCTACGGGCTGCATCAGTCGGGCCACGTCGACGAGGCCTACCTGCTCGCGCTCGTCCAGGCGCTGCCGCCGGGGACGAGCGAGGTCTACTGCCATCCCGCCGAGCGCCAGCCCCCGGCGCTGGCCGCCTGGCAGAAGGGCTACGATCACGAAGGCGAGGTGGCGGCGCTCCTAAGCGCCCGCGTTCGCCGCGTCCTCCGGGCGGCCGAGGTCGAGCTGATCTCGACGCGCGATCTCTGAGCCCGCCGCGGGCGTGGGGATCGGGCCCGCGGGCACCATGCGTCCGTCGGGCTCGACGCGCAGCCGCTGCCCGCTCCAGTCGACCTCGCGGCCGAGCCAGGAGGCGATCCAGAGGGCGGAGTACCCGAGATCGCTCAGCGGCACCAGCCAGAGGTAACGCGGCGTCTCATGCTCCCGAAGCAGCCGCATCGTGTCGCGGAGCGAGCCCAGGCGGCAGGCGAGCGCCACGGCGAGGAGGCCCAATCCCGTCCGCGAGCCGCCGGAGGCGAGGGCGGCGAGAACGCCCCAGAGCGTCGTGTGGGTGATGATCGTGAGAAACCAGTTGAGCGGCTGGCAGACCCGATACGTCCGCGCCCAGCGCAGCAGATGCCGCCAGAGGTCCGCCATGGTGACCGAGTCGAGCACGGTCTCGACGACGTAGGGCAGCAGGACGAGCTCGAAGCCGGCGGCGTGCACGCGGTTGCCGAGGAGGTAGTCGTCCGCGAGGTAGTCGGCGAGCGGGGCGAAGCCGCCGCTCGCCTCGAGCGCGTCGCGCCGCAGCGCGATCGAGGCCCCGTAGGCGTAGCGGAACTCCTGCACCCACTGCGCCATGAGGACCATCGGCACGAAGATCGTGTTCAGGTAGAGCGACTCCATGACCGACGGCAGCCCGAAGTAGCCGCGGCCGCGGTAGAGACAGGTGGTGAGCCCGACCCGCGGGTCGGAGAGCGGCGCCACCATGGTGCGCAGGTAGTCGGGGCGGACGCGGATGTCGGCGTCGGAGAGCACGAGGACGTCGTGGCGCGCGTGGCGCATCATCTGGACCAGGTTGGCGACCTTGCGGTTCGTCCCCGGCGCGTCGCCGACGGCGAGCGTCACGTCGCAGTGCGGAAAGTCGCGACGGATCCGCTCGACGACGGCGACCGCGGGATCGTCGGCCCGGCAGACGCCGAAGACGATCTGGTAGGCCGGGTAGTCCTGGCGGCAGAAGCTCGCGAGGTTCGCGTAGAGGTCGAGCCCTTCGCCCTTGAGGGGCTTCAAGATCGTCACCGGCGGCTGCCAGTCCCGCCGCCAACGGGCAGCGGCCTCGGCCGCGCGGCGAAAGAAGCGCCGGGCGGCGAAGCCCTGGGCGATCTGGTAGGCCGACGCCGCCGCCGAGCAGCCGAAGACGAGGAGCGCCGCCGACGGCACGCCTCAGGCCTCGGCGGCCACCTGCGGCCGCTGGGCGATCCGTCGCCGCTTCCACATCGAGCCGATGAACTGCCGGCCCTCGGTGAGCAGGCGCTTTGCCTCGCCGCGATCCCGCGCCATCTTCTTGAGCGACTTCCAGATGTAGCGCCGGCTAAAGTAGTAGCGGCGGTAGAACGTCTCGACCGCGCGGAAGATCTCCTCGGCGGAGATCTCGGGGTAGGACACCGTGCACTTCTGATACCCGGTCTCGTCGACGAGGCTGTCGACGGTGAGGTAGCCGTGCTCGCGCACCCAGTCGTAGAAGCGCGTGCCGGGATACGGGGAGGCGAGCGAGACCTGGAGCGTCTCGGGCTGCATCTCCTGGGCGAAGCGGATCGTCTCCTCGATGGTCTCCCGCGTCTCGCCCGGCAGCCCCAGGATGAACGTGCCGTGGATCAGGATGCCCAAGTCGTGGCAGTCGCGCGTGAACCGGCGCGCCCGCTCGGCGCTCACCCCCTTGCGGATGTTCTTGAGGATCTGCTCGTTGCCCGACTCGTAGCCCACCACGAAGAGCCGCAGCCCGTTGTCCTTGAGGATGCGGAGCGTCTCGCGGTCGACGTTCGCGCGCGAGTTGGTCGACCAGGTGATGCCGAGCTTGCCGAGCCCGCGGGCGATGGCGACGGCCCGCGCCGGGTCGGCAGTGAAGGTGTCGTCGTCGAAGAAGAGCTCCTTCATCTCCGGGAAGAGCCGCTTGAGCTGCGCGCACTCCTCGAGGACGTTGCCGACCGAGCGGGTGCGATAGCTGTGGCCGGTGGTGACCTGCGGCCAGAGGCAGAACGTGCACCGCGCCGGGCAGCCCCGGCCCGTGTAGAGGGAGACGTAGGGGTACTGGCAGTAGGGGCTGTTGTACTTCCGGTAGTCGAGGTCGCGGGCGTAGACCTCGCTCGAGAAGGGGAGCGCATCGAGCTGCTCGGTGGTGAGCGGCGGGGGCTCCGCGTTGTGCACGTACGTGCCGTCGCGGAGAAAGCTCACGCCGGGGATGTCCTCGAGCCGCCGCCCCTCGGCGACCGCCACCACCGCCAGGTCGAACTCCTTGCGGGCGATATAGTCGATCACGGGTGCCGAGCGCAGCGACTCCTCGGGCCGTGCGGTCACGTGGCCGCCGACGAAGCCGATCACCGTGTCGGGCTTGGCCTGCTTGATCGCCTCGGCCGTGCGCACGTCGGCCCGGAACGAGGGCGTGCTCGTGTGGAGGACGACGTGATCGTAGTCGCGCGCGATGCGCACGACGTCCTCGACGCTCAGATGGAGCGGCGGAGCGTCGAGGAGCCGGGCGCCCGGCAGCATGCCGGCCGGATAGGAGAGCCAGGTCGGGTACCAGAACGACCAGACCTCGCGCTTTGCCTGATAGCGGGCGCCCGCGCCGCCGTCGAAGTCCTCGTACGACGGCGGGTTCAGGAACAACGTCCGCATGAATCCCTCCCTTCGAGCGTACACATCCCCCGGGACGCGCTGTCCCCGTCCCGTCGCGGAATCGGTTACGGATTGACCGAGCGGTCAACCCTCCTATACGAGCCCCTCCGCGAGCGCAAGCCCGTTACGCCATCGTGACGGCGTATCACGGAGGAAAACAAATCCTTGCGTGGGCACGGGTCCGCCGGTATAAAACCCGCGCTCCGCGCAGCACCGAACATGGGCGAAGCGCTCCTTCCGCTCCTCCGCCGGCCGGGCGTCTGCCTGGCTGCCGGAGCGCACGACGCGCTGTCGGCGAAGCTCGCCGAGAAGGCCGGCTTCGATGCCATCTGGGCGAGCGGGTTCGGGATATCGGCGGTCCAGGCAGTCCCGGACGCCAACATCCTCACGCTCACCGAGACGCTCGACGCCGTCCGCCGCATCTGTGACGCCGTTCGCATCCCGGTCGTGGCCGACTGCGACAACGGCTACGGCAACGCGATCAACGTGATGCGCACCGCGAGCGAGTTCGAGCGGGCGGGCGCGGCCGGCATCTGCATCGAGGATAACGACTTCCCGAAGCGGTGCAGCTTCTACTCCGGGGTGCGGCGCGAGCTGGTCCCCGTCGACGAGCACGCCCGCAAGATCGAGGCCGCCACCGCGGCCCGCCGCAGCCGGGACTTCGCGGTGATCGCCCGCACCGAGGCGCTGATCGCGGGCCTGGGCCTGGAAGAGGCCCTCACCCGCGCCCGGGCTTATGCCAGGGCGGGCGCGGACGCCATCCTCGTGCACTCCAAGGCCAAGGACTTCGGGGAGCTCGCCCGCTTCGGCGCCCGCTGGGACCTCGACGTCCCGCTCGTGGCCGTCCCGACCACCTACCCGGGGGTCGGCCCGGGCGAGCTCGGGCGCGCCGGCTTCCGGATGGCGATCTTCGCCAACCAGGCGCTGCGGGCCGCGATCGTCGCCATGCGCGACGTGCTCGCCCGGCTCCGCCGCGAGGGGCGGGCCGCGGCGGTCGAGGACCGGATCGCCCCGCTCGAGGACGTCTACGCGCTCGTCGGGGTGCCCGAGCTCAAGGCGGCCGAGCGGCGGTTTCTCGCCGCCGGGGCGAGCCCGCCGCGGGCCGTGATCCTCGCCGCCGGCTTCGAGCCGCAGCTCATGCCGCTCATCGAGGACCGGCCGAAGACGATGCTCGAAGTCCGCGGCCAGACGATCCTCGAGCGGCAGGTGGAGGCGCTCGGCCGCCAGGGCATCCGGGATGTGGTGGTCGTCCGCGGCTACAAGAAGGACCGGGTGAGCCTGCCGGGCGTGCGCGTCGTCGACAACGACCGCTACGCAGAGACCGGCGAGGCCTATTCGCTGTTCCTCGCCGCCGAGGAGCTGGACGGCCCGGTGGTGGTGCTCTACGGCGACATCATCTTCGAGACCGCGATCCTCGAGAAGCTCTTGGCGACGCCGGCCGACGTCGCCGTCGTGGTCGACCGGGCGTTCCACGACGCGCTGCGCACCGGGGTGGCGCCGCCGCCCGGGCCGCTCGACCTGGTGGTCACCGAGACGCCGCCGGGCGGCCGCCGCTTCGTCGCCCCCGAGAGCGGCAGCCGCGTCCTGCGGATCGGTCCCGACGTGCCCCCCGAGGAGGCCCATGGCGAGTTCATCGGCATCATGATGCTCTCGGCCGCCGGCGCCGCGGCGCTGCGGCGCGTCCACGCCGAGCTCGTCGCGGCCCGCGCCGAGGGCCTCGAGCGGGCGAGCCTCACCCACCTCCTCCAGGCGCTGGTGGATCGGGGGCAGCCCGTGGTGGCCGTCGACATCTACAAGGGCTGGATGGAGGTCGACAGCTTCGAGGACTACCGACGCGCCTGGGCGGAGGCGCGGTGATGGACACGGCGCGGATCGAGGCGACGATCGGCGAGGAGTACCGGTTCCTGGTCCAGGAGCGGGCCGGATGGAGCCTCGCCGCGGGGCCGCAGGATCTCGAGCTGGTCGCGCACGCGTTGCGCGTGCTGCTGCACACGGGGACCCTCGGCGACTTCCGCGAGGAGTACCGGGCGCTGGCGGCCTGCCAGCATGCCGACGGCGGCTGGGCGCCCCGCTCCGACGAGCCCGCGAGCACCGTGTGGGTGTCGGCCTTCTGCGCGCTCATGCAGCTCCGCGGGAACCGCATCCTCGCCGAGCCCGCGCTCGCCGCCTCCGTGCGCCGGGCGATCGACTACTTCCTTGCCACCCAGGAGGACGACGGCCGCTGGGTCGACCCGCGGTGGGCCGACCTCGACACGACGAGCCACCCCGTGAGCTTCTTCAACGTCGTGCTCGCCCTCGGCGAGGGCCACCGCCGCGCGGAGGTCGAGCGCGCCTGGCGCCGCGGCCTTGCGTTCATCCTCGAGCGCCAGACCGCCGAGGGAGGCTGGCACGACGCCGACTTCCATCCCTCGGGTGTCGAGATCACCGCGCACCTGATCCAGGATGCGCTCGTCGCCGACTTGGTCCTCGGCGAGCGCGTACCCGGCATCCGCGACGCCTGCCGCCGCGGGCTCGCCTGCCTGCGGAGCTGGCAGGCGGCCGACGGCTCGTGGGACGAGGAGAACGTCGACCACACGATGGACTCCGTGCGCTCCTCGATGGTGGTGAGCCGCATCCTCGGCGACGACCCGGCCACCACCGCGGCGATCGAGCGCGGGCTTGCCTGGATTCTCCGCCACAAGAACGCGCACGGCTGGGGCGACTTCCCCGGCATGGAGACGAACCTCGAGCGGACGTGCGACGGGATCGACACGCTCTGCAAGTACCGGGCGTTCGTCGGCCCCGACCCCCGGGCGGTGGTACGCCTCTGGGGCTATGTGCCCTGAGGCGGACGCCGGCTGGGTCCCGGTTGCGCGGCTCGAGGAGCTCGACGCGCGCGGCCGGGCGGTCGTCAAGGTGGGCACGACGGAAGTCGCGCTGGTGACCGCCGACGGTCGCCTCTTTGCCATCCAGGGTCGCTGCCCGCACCGCGGCGGGCCGCTCGTGCGCGGCTACGTCGAGGCCGGCCCGGCGATCCGCTGTCCCATGCACGGCTGGCGCTTCGACCTCGAAACCGGCGCCTCCGACCGCCCGGCGCGCGCCACGGTCTACCCGGTGCGGGTCGAGAACGGGCAGATCTCGATCCGCCTGTGAGCACCCCCTACCCCGCCGACCGCTTCGTCGACCGGCTCGTGGCCGCGGGGATCGACTTCTTCACCGGGGTCCCCTGCTCCCTGGTCGCGTCCGTGATCGCCGAGCTCGAGCGCCGCGGGCTGTATCACGGCGAGACGCGCGAGGACGCGGCGCTCGGCGTGGCGGCGGGCGCGTACCTCGGCGGCCGGCTCCCGATGGTCGTCATGCAGAACTCGGGGCTCGGCGTGTCGCTCAACGCGCTCGGCTCGCTGCACATCCTCTACCGCGTGCCCGTGCTGCTGCTGGTCACGTGGCGGGGCTACGCGGGCGCGGATGCGCCCGAGCACGTGGTGATGGGCGCGGTGCTGCCGCGCCTCCTCGACCTCTTCGACACCCCGCACCGCGCGCCCACGGCCGAGAGCCTCGAGGCCGACGTCGCCTGGGCGGCTGCGGAGCTCAGGCGCCGGGGTCGGCCGGTGGCGCTGGTGGTGCGGCCGGGGCTCTTCGATGCTGCTCACTGACGCGCTCGGGCTCATCGCGCCCCACCTCCGCGACGAGGTCTGCGTGCACGCCAACGGCTACCTCTCGCGCGCGGCCTTCGCGCTGCGCGACGACGAGCGGTGCTTCTACATGATCGGGTCGATGGGCCTCGCGGCCTCGATCGGGCTCGGCATCGCGATGGCGCAGCCCGCCCGGCGGGTGGTGGTCTTCGACGGCGACGGCAACGTGCTCATGAACCTCGGCACGCTCGCGACCATCGCCGCGGTGGCGCCGCGCAACCTGCTCCACCTCTGCTTCGACAACGCGGCGCACGCGTCCACCGGCGGGCAGCCGACGATCTCCGACCGGGTCGCGCTCGAGCAGGTGGCGCGGGCCGCGGGCTACCGGTGGGCGGGGCGGGTCGAGTCGCCCGCGGAGCTGGCCGACGAGGCGCCGCGCTTCCTCGCTCGCGAGGGCCCGGCGTTCCTGCTCGTGCGGGTGGCGCTGGGGCCGCCGGGGCCACCCGGCCGGCGCATCCCGCACCCGCCCGAAGCGATGACGGCGCGGCTGCGGCGCGCGCTCGGGTCGTGAGTGGTGGCTTCCCGTGGGTTTCGATACCCCGGCGCCGCATCGACCGCAGCCCGCCGCTCCGACTTCCGGCGGCCCAGGAGCTCCGTGATCTGCGGGCGATCGGCTCGTGGCCAGCGGCGCGCAGGAAGCGCCCGAGCGCCCTCCCGTGCGCCATCTCCTCGTAAAACCAGCACGCGAGAAAGTGGGCGACCCCGGGATCGTCGATCACCCGCGTCGAAAGGACCGTGCGCACGTAGACGACGGTGTGGCTTTCGATATCCTGCATGTAGCGCAAGGCGCGGATCGCCTCCGGCAAAAGCGGGGTGGCGGCGATCTCGTCCCAGGCGATGCCGGTCAAGTCGAGCGCGCGCGAGCGGCTGGTCCAGGAGTCGAGGTCGATCGCTCCCATGCCAGCCCAATGTACGGCTGCGGCGGCCCGATCGGATTGGGTCGCCGGCCGCCTGCGCCTGCCGTGCGCCACCGCGCGGCATTCGGCGGTCCCCCCTTTGCCCGCCTCCCGGCCGGTGTGCTTTCTCTCCCCCGTGGGCGAGACCCAGGTCGACTTCCTGCATCTGCTCAACGATCCGCGCGAGGCGGAGGACGCGGCGCCGTGATCCTCCTCAACCCCGGGCCCGTCAACGTGAGCCCACGGGTCACCGCCGCGCTCGCCCGCGGCGACCTCTGCCATCGCGAGCCCGAGTGCGCCGCCCTGCTCGACCGCATCCGCACGCGCCTCGTCGAGGCCTTCGCCCCCACGGGCGGCCACACCGCCGTGCTCGTCACCGGCTCCGGCACGGCTGCGCTCGAGATGGCGGTGACGAGCGTGCTCTCCGAGCGCGGGCGGCTCGTCGTCGCCGCCAACGGCGTCTACGGCGAGCGCATGGCCGCGATCGCGGCCGCGGCGCGGCTCCCACACACCGTGGTTGCGGGTCCGTGGACCGAGCCGCCCGACCTCGCGCGCGTCGAGGCGGCGCTCCGCGCCTCCGACGTGGAGGCGCTGGCGGTCGTCCACCACGAGACCACGACGGGGCTGCGCAACCCGGTCCCGGAGCTGGCGGCGCTCGCCCGCCGGCACGGCAAGCTCCTGCTCGTCGACTCGGTGAGCGGGCTTGCCGGCGATCCGCTCGACGTGGGCGCGTGCGACCTCGTGGTCGGCACGGCGGGCAAGTGCATCCAGGCGTTCCCGGGTATCGCCTTCCTGCTCGTGCGCGACGCGGTGCTCGAGCGGCTCGTCGCCTACCCGCCGCGCTCGCTCTATCTCTCCCTCGCGACCTACGTGCGGCACCCGATGCCGTTTACGCCCGCCGTGCAGCTCGCCTACGCGCTCGACGAGGCGCTCGCCGAGCTGCTCGAGGAGACGGTCGCGGGTCGCATCGCTCGCTACGCCGCCGCGGCGGCCGCGCTGCGCGCGGGCTTTGCGCGCCTCGGCCTCGAGTGCGTGCTCCCGCCCGCGTGGCGCTCGAACACGATCACCTCGCTGCGCCTGCCGCCGGGCCGAACCTACGCCGACCTGCACGACGGCCTCAAGGCGCGCGGCTTCGTCATCTACGAGGGGCAGGGATGGTTCGCCCGCGAGGCGTTCCGGGTGGCCAACATGGGGGCGCTCACGCCTGCCGACCTGGCACGCTTCCTCGACGCGCTCGCGGAGGTGCTCGGGTGACCGCGATCCTCCTCGCCGCCGGCCTCGGCAAGCGGCTCCTCGGCACCTCGGGCGGGCGGCCGAAGTGCCTGATCGAGGTGGGCGGCAAGAGCCTTCTCGCCCGCCTGCTCGAGGATCTCGCGGCCGTCGGCGTGCGCGAGGCCGTCGTGGTCGTCGGCTTCGGCGAAGAGGCGGTGCGGGCGGCCATCGGCGCGGGGCCCGCGGGGATGCGGCTTCGCTGGGTTTCCAATCCCCGCTACCGTGAAGGCGCGATCCTCTCGCTGTGGGCGGCGCGCGACGCGCTCGACGGGCCCGTCGTGGTGATGGACGCCGACGTGCTCTGTCCGCGGACGATGCTCGCCCGGCTCCTCGGCTCGCCGCACGAGAACTGCTTTCTCCTCGACGGCGCCGTCGAGCCCACCGGCGAGGAGCAGATGCTGCTCGTGCGCGACGGCCGGGTCTGCGACATCGTCCGCGGCGGCGCGCCCGGCTACGAGCTCGCCGGCGAGTCGGTGGGGTTCCTGCGGCTGTCCGCCGAGGCCGCGCGGCTCTTGCGCGAGCTGCTCGCGCGGCGCATCGCCGCGGGCGACACGGGCATCGAGCACGAGGAGGTGTATCCGGAGTTGCTCGCGCGCGTGCCGGTCGGCTTCGAGCGCGTCGACGACCTTCCGTGGATCGAGGTGGATTTCCCCGAGGACGTGGTGCGCGCCGAGCGCCACGTCCTGCCGCGGATCGCCGCGCTCGAGCGATGACGGCGCCCATCCGCGAGGCGATCGTGCTCGCCGGCCCCGGCGATGCGGCGCGCGCCGTCGCGGGCGTGCCGCAGCTCGTGCGCACGATCGTGGCCCTCCAGCGCGCGGGGGTGGAGCGGTGCACGGTGGTGGGCGCGCCTGCTCCTCCGGTCGACCCACGCATCCGCTGCGCGGTCGTGGCGACGCCGGCGCTCGAGCCGCCCGCCGACGACGGCTTGCGGCTGGTCGTCGGCGCGGGGACGGTGATCGACGCGGAGCTCGTGCGCGACCTCACCCGCCGCGCCCGGCCGGGGGCGGTGCTCGAGGTCGCGGGCGACGGCGCCTGGGTGCGGGTAGCGCCGGGGCCGCTGGTTGCGGCCCCGGTGGCCCGGCGCGAGGCGCCTGCGACGGGGACGCTCGCCTCGGCGAGCGCGCCGGCGGCGGAGGTCGAGGCCGCGCTCCTGCGCGCGCTCGAGAATCCACGCGACGGCTACTTGGACCGCGTGCTCCACCGCCGGCTCTCCCGGCCGCTCACGCGGCTCCTCCTGCGCACGCCGCTCGGTCCGAATGCGGTGACGCTGCTCGGGATTGCCGTGGGGCTCCTCGGCGGATGCCTCGTCGGTGTGCCCGGGGGGATGGCGCTCGCCGCCGGCGTCGCGTGTCTCGTGCTCTCGGGCGTGCTCGACTGCGTCGACGGCGAGGTGGCGCGGGTGCGCCTGGCCGAGTCGCGGCTCGGCCACTGGCTCGACGTGGTCGGCGACACGCTGGTGCACGTGGCGCTGCTTAGCGGCATCGCCGTGCGCCTCGCGCACGCGGGGGCCGTGCCGGGGCGCGGCACGCTCGCGCTGCTCGGCGCCGGCGTCGCCGGGGCGTTCGCCGTGATCACGTGGAGCGAGCATACCGAGGCACGCCGCCGCCGGCTCGGGAACGTCTGGGAGAACCGCCTCCTCGACGGCGTGCTCGGCCCGCTCACCACCCGGGACTGGTACGTCTTTCCGCTGGCGCTCGCCCTCGCCGGACGGTTGCGCTGGCTCGTCCCCGCCGCGGCCGTGGGGGCCCACGTCTTCTGGGTAGTGACCGGGGTCGTGCTCCTGCGCGCGCTCTGGCGCGCGTCGCCGGTCGACGGGACAGCCTTTCCCTGAGATGCGGGATGGACGGCGCGCTGCGGCTCGACCTATCAGCGGCGGTCATGGCGGAGATGCTTCACGAGGTGGTGATCGCTGCGCCGGTGCGGCGCGTGTACGAGGCGCTCACGACGCGCGAGGGCTTGCGGGGCTGGTGGACCGACGACGCGGAGATGGAGCCGCGCGTCGGCAGCGTCGCCGTCTTCGGCTTCGGCAATCGGGCCACCGTGTTCCGCATGCGCATCGACGATCTCGTCCCCGGGCGGCGGGTGGTGTGGAGCTGCGAGGGGGAGCCCGGCGAGTGGCAGGACACGCAGCTCACCTTCGAGCTGACCCCCACCCCGAACGGGGGCACGCGGCTGCGCTTCAGCCACACCGGCTGGCGCTCGCCCGACGGCTGCTTCGCTACCTGCAACAGCCGCTGGGGCGTGCTGATGCACCGGCTGAAGGCCTTCGTCGAGGGCGAGGAAGTGGGAGCGCAGTTCGCGGCGCAGCGCTGAGCCCGTCAGCGCACTTGGGCGAGGGCGAGCGCGCCGATGCCGTATGCCGAGAGCGCGTGCACGAGGTTGTGGAAGACGTAGAGTGCGATGGCCGCCCGCGCGGGCGGGCGGAGCCCTCGCGGTGGCCAGGACGCTGCGGTTGCGCCAGACGGGGCGCGCCGCGGCGAGGTGCCCCGCGGGGTCAGCCATCGCTCGCCGCGGCGCGCAGCGCCTCGACCGCCGCCCGCAGGGCCCGCAGCCGCTCGATCTCCGCCCGCGCCGCCGCCTCGCCCGAGGCGCGCTGCACGCGAGCGCGCGCGAGCGCGCGCTCGGCGACGGCCTGCACGTCCTCGAGCTGGCGGCGGATCTCCGCCTCGAGCCGCTGGCGGCTGCGCTCGACCTGCTCGTCGAGGTCGTTCTTGACGCGCGCGGTGTTGGTGACGAGCAGCCGCTCGAGATAGGCGCCGGCCTCGCGGGCGACCGCGCGGCGGGCGGCGCCCGGGGACCGGAGCGCGTCGAGGAGCCAGCGCAGCGGCGAGCGGCCGGTGAGCCGCAGCATCTCCGTGTAGTAGAGCTGGCTCTTCACGCGGAAGCCGACCTCCTCCTCGATCCGGCGGGGCAGGCCGTCCATCTCGGCCGCGCGCGCCACCCGCGCGAGAAACTCGTTCGCCAGCTCGACGAAGCGCTCGGCCGCCTTGCGGTAGCGCGCCTCGGCGGCCGGCTGCTCCTCGGCGCGCCACTGCTCGAGGGTCTCGCGGAAGCGGATCTGGGCCTGCTCGAACCCGCGCCGGCGCAGCGCGGCGCGGCCGAGGCCGCGGGCCTGGGTGAGGTCCTCGGCGAGGGCCGCGCGGGCGGCAGGTACCGCCCGGGCGAGGAATCGATCCTGCTGCTCGACGAGCGCGGCATGGAGCCGCTGCCGCTCGGCCATCATCAGGTGGCGGAGGTCGCCGAGCGCGCGCTCGGCCTCCTCGACGCAGCGGCGCAGCGTCTCGATCCGTCGCTCGGACTCCTCGAGCGGGCGCTCGAGCGCGCCCAGCTGCTCGTCGATCTCGCGCAAAAGCCGCGCACCGAGCACGCGGAGCCCCCGCGCCTCGGCGCTGCGCACGAGCCGCTCGCGCGACGCCCCTTGGGCGATCTCCTTAAGCCGCGCGCAGAGCGCGTCCCAGTCGCGCCGCGGCCCCGTGCCCGCGAGCCGCTCGGTGCCGCTCACCTCGTAGAGCGGCCCGACCGGCCGGCCGAGGCGCCGCGCGAGCACCTGCTCGGTGAAGGCGCGCGCCTCGGCGCGCTCGGCGTCGCTCAGCCGGTCGGCCTTGGTGAGCACGAAGATGAGGACGTCGACTTGGGCTGCCACGTCCTCGACCAGCGCGAGCTCCTCGGCCGAGATCGGCGGATCGGCGCCGAGCACGACGAGCGCCGCGTCGATGTGCGGGACGAAGGCCCGCGTCGCCTCGGTGTTGCCGGCGAACACCGAGCCCAGGCCCGGCGTGTCGACGAGACACATGCCGCCGGCAAGGAGCCGGCTCGGCACGAACACCTCCACTGCCGCCACCTGCTTCGTGTTCTCGGGGTTCTCCTGCTCCGAGACGTACGCGCGCAGCATGGCGGGGTCGATCGGCTGCCAGTCACCGCTTGCGTGGCGCACGCGGGCCGCGCGGGTGGTTCCGTAGCGCAGCACGGTGACCACCGCGGTGACGGGCGTCACCCCCGTGGGCAGGATCGGATCGCCCACGAGCGCGTTCAGCAGCGTCGACTTTCCGCGCTTGAACTGCCCGAGGCAGGCGACGAAGAAGCGGCCCTCGCGCACCCGGCTGGCGAGCGCACGCGCCTCGGTTACGAGCGCGCCGGCGCCCGCCTCCTCCGCGTAGGCCGCAAGCCGCGCGAGCGGCGCGTCCGGCGCCGGGGTGGTGGGCATCTCGGCTGGGGCTCCTACCATGAGGTCGCTCTCCTGGTAGGAGTCATCACCCCGGCTCTGGCCGGGGGGTTCGGGCGGACTCCATCGCCCGCGCGTATCTGTTCCGAGCTAAGCGCGCGTCGTCCGCGGAGTCAAATGCCCCGTGTCGTTCACCGAGACCACGGCGAACCCGCCGGGACCGTGCTCGAAGACGCTGAGCGCCGCGTTGTCCTGTCCGATGCGCCAGACGGTTCGCAGCGGCAGGCCGAGGAGCGCCGCGACGAGCGTCCGGCCGACGATGTCGTGCGAGACGAGCACCACCGTCGCGCCGCGGTGGCGGCGGACGAGCCGCCGGACGAGCCGCAGCACGCGCGCCCGCAGCGCGCCGAGCGGCTCGCCCCCCGGGATGCGCACCCGCGCGGGGTCGGTGCGCCAGCGCTGGAGCCGTGCGCCGTCGCTGCGCGCGACCTCGGCCGGCGTGCGCCCCTGCCAGGCACCGTAATCGAGGTCGACGAGCGCGTCTTCGGGTGCGACGGCGAGCCCGTGCGGGGCGGCGATCAGCCGCGCGGTCTCGATCGTGCGCGAGAGCGGGCTCGCGTAGACCGCGGCGAGGTCGAGCGACGCCAGGCGGGCGGCCACCCGTCGCGCTTGGGCGCGGCCGGTCGCGTTGAGCGGCACGTCGGCCCGACCGCGAAAGCGCAGCACGCGGTTCCATGCGGTCTCGCCGTGCCGGACGAAGAGCAACCGCGTCACGTCCACGGGAGCGTGCTCCGCGTCTGCCAGTAGCGCGCGGTGGGCTCGGCGAGGGCGGCAAGCGCGGCGCGCGTCGGCTCGTCGAGCGCGAGCGTGGCCGCCGCCGCGTGGGAGGCGAGCTGCGCCGGGGTCGCCGCCCCCGAGAGCGCCACGTCGACGAAGGGATGGGCGAGCACGAAGGCGAGCGCGAGCTGATCGACGCCGAGGCCGCGGGCGGCGGCGAGGGCACCGAGCCGCTCGAGGAGCGCGCGATCCTCCGGCCGCGTGTTCGCGGCGGTGAGCCGCCCGTTGGCGAAGACCTCCTTCGCGATCACGCCGAGCCCCGCGTCGTGCGCGGCGGCGAGCGCAGGGGCGAGCGAGGGCTCGAGGCAGTTGAAGGTCGCCTGCACGACATCGAAGACGGGCTCGCCGTCGACCCTAGCCTCGAGCGCACGGGCGAGCGTGGCCGCCGAGCCCGGCCCGCTCAGGGTGAGGCCCACGGCGCGGTACGCACCGCGCTGGCGGGCGTCGACGAGCGCGCGGAGGAGGTCGGGATCGTCGAGGAGGCCGGAGTCGAGCGTCGCGCTGTGGACCTGGTAGAGGTCGAGCCACGGGCCGAGCAGCCGGCGCGACTCGGCGAGCTGGGCCGTGAACCGCGCGAGCGAATGCTCCTTCTCCTCGTGCACCGGGGCGTCCATCCGCCAGTCCGCCGCGTAGCGGTAGCCCCACTTGCTGCCGACCGTGAGGTCCGCGGGCGGCACGGCCTGCGCCGCGATCCAGCGGGCGAGGAAGACCTCGGCGTCGCCGTAGCTGCGGGCCACGTCGACGTAGCGGACGCCGGCTGCCCATGCGGCGTCGAGGACCGCGGCCGCGTGCGCGTACATCGCCTCGCGCGTGCGCTCGCCGGGCAAGTCGCGGTCGCGACCGAGGGTGATGTAGGCCGGGCGGCCGAGCGCCGCGAGCCCGAGACCGAGCCGCGAGACGACGAGCCCGCGCCGGCCGAGCGGGCAAAGGGGGATCGGCGCGCTCACCGGCCGCCCCGCGCCGTGTGGCGCGCGAGGTAGAGGAGCCCCACGCCGTCGAAGACGAGCTCGCGCGCCCGCTTGAGCAGCCAGAGCGTCACCCCGGCGGGCTCGGGAATACCGAGGAAGGTGCAGAGCGCGACGCCGCCCACCTCCTGGGTGCCGAGGCCGCCCGGGATGATGAGCGCCGTGGCGCGGATCGGCTGCGCGAGCGCCTCGATGATGAGCGCGTCGCGCAGCGGGATCGGGGCTTCGATGAGCACCATGATCAGATAGACCTCGAGCACGCCGATGAGCCAGCCCGCGAGATGCCAGGCCGACGCCCGCCAGAACGTCGGCCCTTCGCGCCGATAGAAGCCGGCGAGCCGCTCGTCGACCGCGGCGGCGCGGTGCCTCAGCCAGGCGACGAAGCGGGCGCGGGGCACGAGGCGGTGGAGCCAGCCCCACGCGGTCTGCGCGGGGGCCCGGCTCTGGAGGTGCATCAGGCCTAGGGTGAAGCCCGCGAGCGCGAGCAGCAGGACCACGAGCCACGCCGCCCCGAGGGCACGCCGCTCGAGGCGATCGAAGAGGGCGGCGAGCCCGAGGATCACGAAGAAGCTCTGCGCGGTGGTGAGCGCGGTCTTCGAGATCATCACCGAGGCGAGGCCGTCGGAGCCGGAGACGCCCCAGGCGCGCAGCAGGTAGACCTTGACCCCCTCGCCGCCCACGGCGGCCGCGGGCGTGAGGCTGTTGACCCCCTCGCCCGCCATGCGGATGAAGTAGAGGTGGCGGAGCGGAATCCGCGGGACGGCAGGCAGGGTGCACCGCCAGCCGCGCGCGTCCACATACGCGATCAGGCAGTAGGGCAGGAGCACGAGCGGTCCGCGCGCTCCGAGCTCGCCGAGCCGATCGACGATCGGGTCGAGCCCCGTGTGCCAGAGCAGGACCGCCAGGAGGACGGCGCCCACCAGCGCAGCCAGGCCGGTGCGGATCCACGAGGGCCGGGGCCGCGCGGCGTCGGTCGGCGCGCTGCTAACCGGCGGTACCTCCGCGGGTCGCACCCCGCTCGGCGGCCTCGAGCACCTCGACGACGCGCAGCGAGCGGGCACCGCTCGAGAGCGGCTCCGTGCCCGTACACACGCACTCGACGAAGTGCGCCGCGGCCAGCTCGAGCGGCTCCGCCGCGGCGGGCACCTCGATCGGGCGGCCCTCGAAGCGCGCCACCGGGATCACGCTCCCGGCGTCGCCCGCGCCACGGTCGAGCGCGTACTCGTAGAGCGTGAGCGCGCGCTTCTGGAAGCGCCCCTCGTAGGCGAGCATGCGCTCGCGGCCGACCACCGTCACCCGGGCGGTCTTCTCGGGGTCGAGCCAGCTCAGGTAGATGTGGGCCGAGATGCCGCCCTCGAGCTCGAGGTCGCCCACGACCATGTCCGCGATGCCGGGCTGGAGGTGGCAGTGCTCGTGGAGGCGCGCGTGGACCACGGGCTGGGGCACGAGGTGGAGCAGGATCGAGACGTCGTGGGGGGCGGAGTTCCACCACACGTTCGAGTCGCGCTTGATGCGTCCCATGCCGAGGCGCTCGAAGGAGAGGTGCAGGAGACCGCCGAGCGCCCCCGCGTCGATGAGCCGCTTCATCTCGCGTACCAGCGGGTCGTAGAGGAAGGTCTCGTCGACGAAGAGCACGCGATCCGCGGCGCGGGCCGCCGCGACGAGCTCGCGCCCGTCGGCCGCGGTGAGCGCGAGCGGCTTCTCGACCCAGACGTGCTTGCCCGCGCGTAGCGCGGCGAGCGCCATCGCGTGGTGGCGCGAGGGCGGGGTGGCGAGCAGCACGGCATCGACGTCGGGTCGGGCGAGGAGCGCTGCGTAGTCGCCGGTCACCGACAGCTCGGGGTGCTCGGCCTTGAGCGCCGCCTGGCGCCCGGGGTCAAGGTCGCAGAGATGCGTGACGCGGGCCGTCGGCAGGCGCGCGAAGGTCCGGAGCAGGTTCTTCCCCCAATAGCCCACCCCGACGACGGCGATGTTCAGCCGGGACGTTTTCATGGTCGAGCACCCTCCGCACCCGGAACACTCCCGCTGCCCGGGCGCGTGCGAAGCGATGGACGTTGTGGCGGATCGCGAACGCGACGGCGGCGAGTACCGCGGCGAGCGCCGCCGTAAGCCCGAGCGGGAGCCGGGCGGCCGGTCGGAGGACGGCGCCGGCGAGCGCGATTACGCTGGCGACCCCCGCAAGCGCACCGGCTGCGCCGAGCGTGCGCACGAGCTCTGGGCCCGGCCCCGGCCGGCGCACGAGGAACGGCAGGGACGGGAGATCGCGCAGGACGACGAACAGGCGCGAGAGGCCGTAGTGCGACGCCCCCGAGGCGCGTGGACGGTCGCGCGTCGGCACCTCGACCACCCGGCCGCCGTCGACCCCGAGAATGGCGGGGAGGAAGCGGTTCATGCCGCGCGGGAGCTGGACGCCCGCCAGGAGCTCGCGCCGATAGGCCTTGAGGCCGCAGCCGCAGTCGTAGACGGGCACGCCCGTCGCGCGCGCGATAAGCCAGTTGGCCACCTTCGACGGCAGCACGCGCGAGAAGAACGGCTCCTCGCGCGCGAGCCGCCGCCCGCTTGCGACGTCGACGTCGGGGCGTTCGAGCGCGGCGAGCAGCCGCGGAATGTCGCCCGGGTCGTTCTGCCCGTCGCCGTCGAGCGTCACCACGACCGCCCCGCGCGCGTGGGCGAAGCCGGCCGAGAGCGCCGCGGCCTCGCCGAAGTTCCCGTCGAGGTCGACGATGCGGAGGTGCGCATCCTCGGCCGCGAGAGCGCAGAGGCGGGCGAGCGTCGCGTCGGTGCTGCCGTCGTTGACGAAGACGACCTCGTACGGCTGCCCGAGCCCGGCGGCGACCCGGGAGATCTCGGCGAAGAGGGCGTCGACGTTGCCCTCCTCGTTGTAGACCGGCACGACGACCGAAAGGGCCGGTCGCTCGGCGGAATCCGTCACCGGAAGAAGCGCACCACGGCGTCGGCCACCCGCTCGACCTCGGTGTCGGTCAAGTCGGGGTGGACCGGCAGGGAGAGGATCTCCTGCGCCGCCTGCTCGACGCGCGGCAGGCTCGGGCCCGCGCCGTAGGCGTCGATCCACGCCTGCTGGCGGTGGATCGGCGTCGGGTAGTGGATGCCGGTGTCGATCGCCTGCGCCGCGAGATGCGCGCGGAGCGCGTCGCGCTCGGGCGTCCGCACCACGTACTGGTGGTAGACGTGGGTGCGGCGTGGGTCGACGGGCGGGGTGATCACGAGGTCGCGGAGCCGCTCGGTGTAGTAGGCCGCGATCGCGGCCCGGCGCTGGTTGCGCGCATCGAGCGTCCGCAGCTTCACGCGCAGCAGCGCGGCCTGGATCTCGTCGAGGCGGCTGTTGCCGCCGTAGAACGCGTGCAGGTTCTTCCGCACCTGCCCGTGGGTGCCGAGATGGCGCACGCGCTCGGCGAGCACGCCGTCGTTGGTGCTCACCATGCCGGCGTCGCCGTAGGCGGCGAGGTTTTTCACCACGCCGAGGCTAAAAGCGCCGGCGAGGCCGAAGGAGCCGACGCGCCGCCCGTCGAGCCGCGCCCCGTGGGCGTGCGAACAGTCCTCGAGGAGGACGAGGCCGCGGGCGCGGGCGAAGGCGAGGATCGGCTTTAAGTCGACGGGGAAGCCATAGAGGTGGACGACCAGGATGCCGCGGGTGCGCGGGGTCGCCCGGGCCTCCAGCTCCTCGGGGTCGGGCCCGAGATCGGAGAGGCGGATGTCCAGCGGCACAGGCCGCACGCCCGCCTCGTAGAGCGCCTCGACCGCGGCGACAAACGCGTTCGCCTGGATCAGGACCTCGTCGCCGGGGCGCAGCCCCGCCGCGCGCACCGCAAGCCGCAGCGCGTCCGTCCCCGAGGCGACGCCGCGCACGTGGCGCACGCCGAGATAGGCCGCCGCCTCCGCCTCGAACGCACGCACCTCCTCGCCGCCGAGGAGATGCATGCGCGCGAGCACGCGCTCGCACGCGGCGAGAATCTCGTGGCGGTGGGCGCGAAATTCGCGCGTGAGGTCCATCAAGGGCACGCGCTGGTGCGCCTCGGCCCGTGCTAGCGCCTCCATCGTCTGGGGACTCTCCTTGAAAAATTTCGGCGGATGCTACCGGTCGCATGGGGGGCGGTGCAAGGGGCGCGCGCCCGATTGACTTTCCTGGACCGATCACCCAAAGGGACGCGGTGGCAGCGCGTGTGGAGGCCGTCGAGGCGGCCGTCGCAGAGACGGCCCGCGCCCCGGCCCCACCGGCCACGACCCTGTTCGTCGGCGCGGCCCTCGGGCTCGCCGCCCTCGCAGCCGGGCTGCTCGCCGTGCACCTCGAGCTGCCGGCCTTCTACGACAACGAGGGACGCTACGCCGAGGTGGCGCGGCAGATGCTGCTCACCGGCGACTGGATCACGCCGCGGCTCGACGGGACGCTGTTTCTGAACAAGCCCCCGCTCGTCTACTGGCTCGCCGCCGTGGTCTTCCGTGTGGCGGGCGGGCCCACGGAGTGGGCGCGTCTCGTCCCGCTCGCGGCCGCCGCCGCGACGATCGTGCTCACGTGCCGGCTCGGCGCGCGCCTGTGGGACGAGCGCGTCGGCCTGCTCGCCGGCCTGCTCCTCGCCACGACGCTCGGCTTCGGCGTCGAGGCGCGCACGCTGCGGCCCGACGCGGTGCTCGTCGCGACCGTCACCGGCGCGCTCCTCTGCTGGCAGCACGCGACCGAGGCCGCGGGCCGCCGGCGCACCCGCTGGCTCGTCGGGCTCTACGCGGCGCTCGGCCTGGGCGTGCTCGACAAGGGGCTCGTGCCGCTCGTGGTGGCGGGGCTGCCGATCGCGGCGCTCACGCTGCGCGCGGAGGGCTGGCGGGGCATCGGGCGGCTGCGGCCAGGGCTCGGGGCCCTCGTCGTCGCGGCGATCGTGCTGCCGTGGCACGTCGTCGTGGCGCGGCGACACCCGGGCTTCGCCTGGGACTACGTCGTGAACCAGCACCTCCTCTTCTTCTTCGACGCCAAGCTGCCCCGCGACTCCGAGGGCGATCCGCTCCCCTTCTTCTGGGGTGCCTTCCTCTTCCGGGCTGCGCCGTGGATCCTCCTCGTGCCGCTCACCGTCCGCGACGCGCTCGACGGCCTCGCGCGGCAGGCCCCCCGCGCGGCGCGCGGCACGCTCTTCTGCTGGGCCTGGGGTGGAGGGGTGCTGCTCTTCTTCTCGCTTGCCCCCTCGCGGCTCGAGCACTACACGCTGCCGGCCCTGCCCGCCGTGGCGCTGCTCGCCGCCCGCGGTTGGCAGCGGCTCCGCGCGGGCCACGTAGGCCGCACGGCGTGGCTTGGCCTCGCGGCCGCCGGGGGCGCGGCGGCAGCGGCGGGTGCGGGGCTTCTCGCGCTCGGTCCGCGCCTGCTCGCCGGCGAGTACTGGATCGCCGAGACGCCGGGGCTCGCCGGGCTCGTCTGGCCCGCGGGGCTGGTGCTCCTCGGCACGGGCGTTGCGACCGCCGCCGCTGCCGTCGGCCGCCGGGCGTGGGCGCTGCTCGCGAGCCTCGCCGTCCTCGGTGCGGCGTTCACCGCCGTCGTCATCCGCGCCGAGGTGCTCGCCGAGCCGATCTTCTCCTGGCGGCCGGTGGCGGGGGCGCTCGCCGACCTCCCGTCCGACACGGAGGTGGTCTTCGAGGCGCCGCAGGAGTACCAGATCGTGGGCGGCCTTGCCTACTACGCCAACCGGCCGATCACGCTGCTCGCGGTGCCGGGCTTCGTGCCGCCGACCTACCTCGCGGACGCGGTGGCGACGATGTTCCTGCCGCGCCCCGAGTTCGAGCGGCGGTGGCTCTCGGGCGCGCACTTGGCGTTCGTGAGCGACCCCCAGCAGCACCGGGAGCGGCCTTCTGGCCTCGTCCCGGGGCCTTTCCGCGTCCACGCGCGCTTCGGAGACCGATGGGTGCTCACCAACTTCGACGTCGTGCGCTGACGGCGGCGGTGCTCGGGACGGCGCTGCTCGCCGCCCGCCCTGCCGGGGCGTTCAGCGTCATCCCGATCCCCGAGATCGTCACCGATCCGAACGAGGGGAACACGATCGGGCTCCTCGGCGTGGCGCTGTTCACCGACGATCAGGATCACATCCGCTACATGCTCGCCCCCGACGCCGCCTACAACCCGACGAAGGGCTTCTTCCCGACGTTCCGCTTCTTCGGCTATCCCACCGACACGCGCCGCTACTCGCTCGTGCTCGGCAAGTCGACGACCCGCGACGAGGACTACGAGCTCACCTACGAGGACCGCGGGCTCTGGGAGGGGCGCGCCTTCCTCCTCGTGAGCGCGCTGCACGAGCGCGACTCGACCGAGCGCTTCTACGGCTTCGGCAACCAGTCCCACCTGCTCTTCGAGTCGAACTACACCGACAACGACACGGTCGCCCAGGTAACCCCGGGGGTGTGGCTCCTGCCGAGCGTGAACCTCTCCTACCGCATGCGCATCCGCCGCTTCTCGGTCGAGCCGGGCCAGGTGAGCGGCATCCCGTTCATCGCGCGCGAGCATCCCGAGACGCGCAACCGCGGGCTCGAGGGCGGCGTGTACTGGGCGCACCAGGCGGCGCTCACGTACGACAGCCGCGACGACATCGACATCCCGACCCACGGCGCGCTCGCGACCGCGTACACGGAGGCCGCCGACCGGCGCCTCGGCAGCTCCACGTCCTTCGTCAAGTTCGGGCTCGAGTGGCGGGACTTCATCCCGCTGCGCAACGGCAATCCCATCCTCGCCCTGCGTCTGCTCAGCAACTACGTCGACGGGGCGAAGGACACGCCGTTCTGGGAGATGAGCAGCCTCGGCGGCCGGCGCACGCTGCGCGCTTTCGGCGGCGACCGCTTCATCGACTTCAACCGGGCGTTCGGCGGAGCGGAGCTGCGCACGCGGGTGTGGCAGCGGCGGCTCTTCGGGGTGAACGCCGAGCTCGAGGTGGCACCCTTCCTCGAGGCAGGGCAGGTGTTCCCGCACCTCACCGATTCGCCCGTCTCGAACCTGCACGTCGCCTACGGCCTCGGCTTCCGCGGCGTCGTGCGCCCGCAGGTCGTGGGCTTCGTCGACGTCGGCCGCGGCGCCGAGGGCACGGCGATCTTCACCGGCGTCAACTATCCCTTCTGACCGGGGGCAGCTCGACGAGCAGGAGGCGTCCGCGCGCGGGTCGGCGAACGGCGCTCGCGACGAGCGGCGGCGGGGGATCGCGCAGGCGCCGCCACTCGTCCTCCCAGAGGAGGACGTCGCACGGGGTGGCGCCGCCGTCGGCGGGCCAGCGCCGCAGCGGGCGGGGGGCATAGAAGCTGAGCTCGGGGTCGGGCGGGAACGCAGCGTAGAGCGGTGCCTCGGGCGGCACGAGTCGCGCGACCTCGGCCATGAACGAGGCGAGGCTCCGGTCGCGGGCGATCGCCGGGTGGACGAGGCTCTCGAACACGACCGTCCACGCGAGGGCGAGCGCGGCGACGAGCACGACGAGCGGGCGCCAGCGGTCCCGACCCGCCGCCCGGGCGAGCGGCACGGCGGCGGCCGCAGTCGCCGCACCGAGCACCGCGAGCACGCCCCGGTGTGCGCGCGCCGCGGCGAGGAGCGCCGTCGCGGCAGCGGCATCGTCGGGCCGCAGCCAGCGCCGCAGCAAGGCGGCGGGGTCGAGCCCCGCGGCGTAGGCGCCGGCGACCGTAGCGAGCAGCAGGGCCGCGCACGGATAGGCACGGGCGAGCGCACGCGCCAGCGCGTCGAGCCGGCCGCCCTCCGGCGGGTCGGCCACGCCGGCCCCGAGGAGCATCGCCACCGCGGGGAAGAGCGGCAGGAGGTAGACGCTGCGCTTGGCGGCGGCGAGCGCGAAGAAGCCCGAGCCCGTGGCGACCCACGCGGCGGCGAGCGCGGCCGCCTCGGGACGCGGGCGGCGCGCGAGCGGGGCGGCGGCGAGCGGGAGCAGCGGCGTCCAGGGGAGGAGGCCGACCAGGCCGAGCCCGAGGAGGTACGCGGCACCGTGGGCGTGTCCGGTGCCTGCGTCGGCCGTGTCGACGAAGCGCAGCAGGTTCTCGCGCACGACGACGCCGAGGAGCGCACCGCCCTCGGCCGCAAAGGCAGCCGCGTACCACAGACCCGCCACGGCAGCGGCCGCGGCGAGCGCGCCCGGCAGGCCGAGCCGGGCGGGGAGGCGGGTGTCGCGGCGCACGGCGGCGAGCGCGGCGACGGCGAGCGCGGGCAGCACGAGCGCCACCGGGCCCTTGGCGAGCGTGCCGAGCGCCACGCCCGCGGCGGCCAGGACGAGGAGCGCGCGGCGCCGGGTGCCGCCGGTCGCCACGGCCGTCCAGGCGGCGAACGCGACCGCGAGCGCGGCGGCGAGGGGCATGTCGACGCGCGCGCTCGTGGCCGCGCGCGCCCATTCGAAGGCGGTGGCGAGCGCGAGGGCGGCCGGAAGCCCGGCAGGCGCGCCGAAGGCCCGGCGCGTGGCGACCCAGGTCACGAGCACGCCGGCAGTGCCCCCGAGCGCCGACGGCAGCCGCAGCGCGCGCTCGGGCCGGGCAGGGAGCGCGCGCAGGCAGATGGCGGCAAGCCAGTAGTAGAGCGGCGGCTTGCGCGCCACCTCGCCCGCGGGCCGCTCGGGCACGAGCCAGCGCCCCGTCGCCAGCATCTCGCGCACGACGAGCCCCTCGCGCGGCTCGCCGCGGGTGTAAAAAGGGGTCGTCCCCGTGCCCGCGAGGTAGAGCGCCGCGCAGACGGCGACGAGCCCCAGGGTCTCCCGCAGGGCGCGCATCCGCTGTCGCATAGCGCCGGGCTGCGGCAATTGCACCTCCGGGCGAGCGCTGTTAGCGTGCGCCCCCGATGTCGGCGCCGGCGGCCGCGCACTACGACGCGCGTCTCGGCTATCAGACGCTCGACGCGCGGCGCTACGAGCGCCGCCGCTACGGCGGCGTCGTGCGCTGGCTGAACCTGCGATTGCTCGAGCGAGCGCTCGGCCGGGCGCTCGCGGAGGTCCCGCCGGGGAGCGTCGTCCTCGACGCGCCGTGCGGCACGGGGATCCTCACGGGCTTTCTGCGAGCGCGGGGGCTGCGGGTGATCGGCGCGGACATCTCCCCGGCGATGCTCGGCGTGGCGCGCGAGCGCGGGGGGACGGTGGGCCACGTGCGCGCGGATCTCGAGGCTCCGCCGTGGCGGCCTGCGAGCTTCGCCGCAGTGGTCTCGAGCCGGTTTCTGATGCACCTCCCGCCGGCGATCCGCCCGCGCGTGCTCGCAGGGCTTGCCGCGCTCGCCCGCGGCCCGCTCGTCGCCACCGTCTGCCACCCGTATACCGCGAAGAGCTTCGGCCGCGCGCTCCGCCGCGCCCTCGGGTTTACTGCCAAGCGCAGCCCGCGCCTCACGCGCGCGGAGCTGGCCCGGGAGGCGGCGCGCGCCGGGCTCGTGCTCGAGCGCGTCGTGCCCGTGCTGCCGCTGCTCTCGGAGGTGTGGGTGGTGGTGCTGCGCAATCCCGCGGTCACGAGGAGCTGACATGCCGACCATCGAGCGCATCCACGCGCGCGAGATCCTCGACTCGCGCGGCTTTCCCACCGTCGAGGCGACGGTCGTGCTCGCCGGAGGCGCGACGGGGCGCGCCGCGGTGCCCTCGGGGGCGTCGACCGGCGAGCGCGAGGCGATCGAGCTGCGCGACGGCGACCCCCGCCGCTACCGGGGCAAGGGCGTGCTGCGCGCGGTGGCGAACGTGAACACGGTCATCGCCCCGGCGCTGGCGGGCCTCGAGGCCGATCAGAACCTGGTCGACGCCAAGCTCGTTGCCCTCGACGGCACGGAGAACAAGGGGCGGCTCGGCGCCAACGCGCTGCTGGCCGTCTCGCTCGCCACGGCCCGGGCGATCGCCGCGGCGGCCGCGCAGCCGCTCTACCGCGCGCTCGGCGGCGAGGCGGCGACGCGGCTCCCCGTGCCGCTCATGAACGTCATCAACGGCGGCCGGCACGCGAGCAATCCGCTCGACTTCCAGGAATTCATGATCGTCCCGCACGGCGCGCCGAGCTTCCCCGAGGCGCTCCGCTGGGGCGTCGAGGTGTACCACGCGCTGCGCGCGCGGCTCGAGGCGCGCGGGCTCGGCACCGCGGTCGGCGACGAGGGCGGCTTCGCCCCGGCGCTGCGCGCCCACGAGGAGGCGCTCGACCTGCTCGTCGGGGCGATCGAAGAGGCGGGGCTCGTCCCCGGCCGCGACGTCGCGCTCGCGCTCGACCCCGCGGCGAGCGAGCTCGCCGAGGGCGACGGCTACGTCTTTCGCAAGGCCGGCGGCCCGCGGCGCTCGGCCGACGATCTCATCGCGCTCTATGCGCGCTGGTGCGACGCCTACCCGATCGTCTCGATCGAGGACGGCCTCGGCGAGAACGACTGGGCGGGCTGGAAGCGGCTCACCGCGACCCTCGGCGCGCGCGTCCAGCTCGTCGGCGACGACATCTTCGTCACGAACGATGCGATCCTCGCGCGCGGCATCGCCGAGGGGGTGGCCAACGCGATCCTCGTCAAGGTGAATCAGATCGGCACGCTCACCGAGACGCGCGCGGCGATGGCCCGCGCGGCGCGCGCCGGGTACGCGGCGGTCGTCTCGCACCGCTCGGGCGAGACGGAAGACGCGTTCATCGCCGACCTGGCGGTGGCGACGGGCTGCGGGCAGATCAAGACCGGCGCGCCGTGCCGCTCCGAGCGCACCGCGAAGTACAACCGGCTGCTCGGGATCGCCGAGGAGCTGGGGACGCGGGCGCGCTACGAGAGCCCGTTTCCGGGCGATCACGCCCAGCGGATGCGGCGGTAGTCGAACGTCGCGCGCTCGACGGGCGCGAGCTTCACCACCTCGAAGTACGGCGAGAGGTCGAAGTCGCGCGGCGTGATCAGGGTCTCGACCTGGCGGTGGAAGATCGCCGGGTACGGCGTCATCCGCCCGAGGAGCGCGGCCCAGCGCCGGCGCGGGCGGGGCGCGGGGTCGGGGGTCATCGTGGGCAGGATCGGGAAGCCCACGTTCTGGAAGGCCCGGGCGATCATGCTCGAGCAGATCACGTGGGTCGGCAGCCCGCTGCCGAAGGCGAGCGCGCGGCGGCGCAGCCGGCGCGGGATCAGGCTCACGGGGAAGAAGTAGCGGGCGAGGTCGAGGAGGTTTTGCACGTCGTAGCGGTGGCCGATCTGGCCGATCACCTCGTCGAGGATGCGCGCGAGGTCGTCCCGCCGCAGCCCGATCGGCCGGCACACGCGCAGGTTGTAGCGCTCGTACTTGGCGAGCGGCGCGGCGGTGACGCCCTCTTCCATCAGGGCTTCGACGATCAGGTGCTCGGCGTCGGCGCCGTAGCGCGCGCGAAGCGCCGCGTGCTCCGCGGGCTTGCGCCGCAGCAGCTCGTCGCCGATGTAGAGAGCCGCATGCGACCACGTGCTCTGGGTGAGGTACTTGATGACCTGGCTCACGCGCTGCTCGCCGTCGACCAGGATCACGTCGCCCTTGCGCAGCGTGCGGCGCAGCGCCGCGAGATCGACGGGCAGGAGGAGGTCGTAGGTCGCCCGGGGCTTGGTCAGCACCCGCGCCGCAACGTCGAAGAGCTTCCGACGAAGCCAGCCCATCGGCTTGCATGGTAACGCGGCGTCGCCGAGGTGTGGAGCGCAAGCCGCACGGCATCCCGTCGCGCGCCCGCCGCTTCCGGCGCCGGCTGCTCGCGTGGTACCGCCGGTGCGGCCGCGACCTTCCCTGGCGGGGGGCGACGGACCCCTACCGGGTGCTCGTCTCCGAGGTCATGCTCCAGCAGACGCAGGTGGCGCGGGTGCGCGAGTTCTACCCGCGCTTCCTCGCGCGCTATCCCACCCTCGAAGACCTCGCCGCCGCGCCCTTCGACGCGGTGCGCGAGAGCTGGGACGGCCTCGGCTACTACGCCCGGGCGCGCAACCTCCACGCCGCGGCGCGCCACGTCGCGCGCGAGCTGGGCGGCGTCTTTCCGCGACGCCCCGAGGAGCTGGTGCGCCTGCCCGGCATCGGCCGCTACACGGCGGCGGCCGTGGCGAGCCTCGCCTTCGGGCACGACGTGGCCACGGTCGATACCAACGTCGCGCGCGTGCTCGGCCGGGTCTTCCGGCTGCGCGGCGCGCGCGGCTCGGCAGGGCGGATGCGCAGGACCTGGGCGCTCGCCCAGGCCCTCGTGCCCCGCGGGCGCTCGGCGGACTGGAACCAGGCGCTGATGGACCTGGGCGCCACCGTGTGCACGGCCCGCACGCCGCGCTGCCCCGCCTGTCCCGTGGCCGCCGTGTGCGGATCGCGTAGGAAGGGATCGACGGCGCGAACCGTGCCGTAGCGCCGCTGAATCCCCCGGCTCAGAGCAGGCCCGTGCGGGCGAGGTACTCGGCCGCCAGCACGAGGCCCTTGGCTGCCCCCATGCGCGTGTTGTGCGAGAGCGCGACGTACTTGAGGCCGTGGCGCAGCGCGGGCTCGGGACGGAGCCGCCCCACGCTGGTCGCCATGCCGCCGTCGCGCTCGCGATCGAGGCGGGGCTGGGGCCGGAAGGGGTCGTCGTGGACGACGATCGGGTGCGCGGGGGCGCTCGGGAGGTCGAGCCCCGCGTAGTCGGCGCGGAACTCCCGCATCGCGGCGGCCGCCGCCGCGGGCTCGACGGGGCGGGTCGTCTCGACGGTGACGGCGAGCGTGTGCCCGTCGAGCACCGCGGCCCGGGTGCAGGTGGCGCCCACCGGCGCCGGGTGCGGCACGATGCCACCCTCGCCGAGCGTGCCGAGGATCTTGCCCGTCTCGATGGCGACCTTCTCCTCCTCCTTCGGAATGTACGGGACGAGGTTGTCGAGGATGTCGAGCGCGATCACGCCCGGCGAGCGGCCCGCGCCGGAGAGCCCCTGCATGGTGGTGACGAGCACCCGTTCGATGCCGAACGCGTCGAGCAGCGGCTTGAGCGAGATCGTAAGCCCGACCACCGTGCAATTCGACTGCGGGAGCACGAAGCCCTTCCAGCCCCGACGCCGACGCTGGTGCTCGATCAGCGGCAGGTGGGCGGCGAGATTCACGCCCGGGACCACGATGGGGACGTCGGGCTCGTAGCGGAAGGCCGATGCCGTGCTCAGCACGGGCACGGCTGCCGCGCAGCGCGGCTCGAGGACGCGCGCGACGTCGCTTTCCACCGCGGAGAGCACCAGGTCGACCTGGCCCGGGTCGAAGCGCTCGCCGTCCGCGACGGGGAGGTCGAGGACCGCCTCGGGCGGCTCCTCCCGGCAGAACCAGCGGCGGGCCCCGCTGCCGTCGCGGATGGCGTCGCGGTACGGTTTGCCCGCCGAGCGGCTCGAGGCGGCCACCGCCGCGATCTCGAACCACGGGTGGTCCGCGAGCGCGACGAGCGCCTGCTGGCCGGCGATGCCGGTGGCGCCGATCACCGCGACGCGCCGCTTGCGCATGGTCCCGCGAGTATCGGGGGGGCGCTGCGGGGAGTCAATCCGCGGGCGCGGCCGCGAGCCAGGCCCGCACCGGCTCGAAAACGTCGCGGGCGGCGCTCCGGCCGACGAGCACGTCCAAGTGCCCGTAGCCGGGGAGCTCGCGAACCTGCGCCTGGGCTCCGCCCCACGCGCGCGCCGCCGCCCGCACCTCCTCGACCCACTGCGGCCCCATGCGCGTGCTCGCGAACGCCAGCACCGGAAGGGGGCTTCGCGGCGGTCGCGGGGGCTTGGCCGTCAGCACGGCGCGCGGCCACCAGCGATCCTCGCTGGCGAGCAGCCGCGCGAGGAGCTGCGGGTCGCTCATCCCGTCGCGCGCGGCCGAGAGCCCGCCCTGCCCGCCGAAGCTCTGCGACGTCCACAGCACGTCGGCGAGCGCGGCACCGGCGGAGGCATACCCCGGCAGCGGCGACGGACCGGTGGGATCGGCGATCACGGCGGCGAGCAGCGCGCGGCGGAGCGGCCACGGGAGTCGGGTCGAGGCGACGTCGAGCGCGGGGCCCGACCCGGGTGGCACGTGGCCCCCGCCGGCCGCCGCGTCGAGGACGACGAGCGCCGCGGGTCGCTCCTCGCTGGCCACCCGGTAGGCGAGCGCGCCGCCGAAGCTGAACCCGGCGAGCACGATCGGCCCCGGCTCGGCCGCGCGGATGAACGCCATCGCCCAGCGCGCGTCGGCGGCGAAGACGTCAGCCGTCCAGCGGTCGAGCGCCTCCAAGTCGGCAGGCGAGGCGTCGGGCGGCACGGCATGCGTGCGGTAGTCGAGGCCCCACGTGCGGAGACCCGTCTGCGCGAGGTAGAGACGCAGGTCGGCGCGGGCGTCGGTGGTGGGCACCTCGCTCGTCATGTGCATGCCGGGGAGGTAGAGGAGGAGCGGTCCAGCGCCGCCGGCGCACGCGGCGATGCGACGCAGCGCGACGCGGTCGAAAGGACCCTCGGGCGGACGGGCGCAGGTCCACACGTCCTCGCAGAGGGCGAGGCCGCGGACCTCGCGGGTCGCCTGCACGTGGGTGCACGGGAGGGCGGTCGTCGCCGGCCGCACCCGACGACAGCCGGGCGCCGCCAAGCCGAGGGCGAGCAGCACGACCGCGAGCGCACGCATCGCTGCGCCTCTTCATCCGGTTTGCGCTCGCTCTGCAAGCAGGCCAGGATTCGCGCCGATGACCGACGACCAGCGCCGGGCTCGGCTCGAGAAGCTCGAGAAGCTGCGCGCGCTCGGCGTGACGCCGTACGCCGACCGCTTCGACTGCACGCACGTGCTCGCCGATGCCGCGCAGCTCCCCGACGGGTCGCCGGTGCGGGTCGCAGGGCGGCTGCTCACGCTGCGGAGCTTCGGCAAGCTCGCGTTCGCGCACCTCATGGACCGCTCGGGCCGTGCCCAGGTGAGCTTCGAGCGCGGCACGCTCTCTGCCGCCGACGAGGCGGTGGTGCGGCTCCTCGACCTCGGCGACTTCGTCGGCATCGAGGGCGAGCTTTGGACCACCAGGATGGGCGAGCGCACGATTCGCACCCGTCGGCTCGCGTTTCTCGCCAAGAGCCTGCGGCCGCTGCCGGAGAAGTGGCACGGGCTCAAGGACCAGGAGCTGCGCTACCGCCGCCGCTACCTCGACCTGATCGCCAACGCCGAGACGCGCGCGCGGTTCCAGCTCCGCTCGCGGGTGATCGGGCTCGTGCGGGCCTTCCTCGACGCCCGTGGCTTCCTCGAGGTCGAGACGCCGATCCTGCAGCCCGCGGCCTCGGGCGCGGCGGCGCGGCCGTTCGTGACGCGCCACGAGGCGCTCGACCGGCCGCTCTACCTGCGCATCTCGCCGGAGACGTACCTCAAGCGCCTCGTGGTGGGCGGCCTCGAGCGCGTCTACGAGATCGGCAAGAACTTCCGCAACGAGGGCATGGATCCGTCCCACCTCCAGGAGTTCACCATGCTCGAGTGGTACGCGGCGTACTGGAGCTACCGCGAGAACATGGCGCTCGTGCGCGAGCTGATCCAGCACGTGGCGCGCGAGGCGACCGGCGGCACGCAGATCGCGTGCGCCGGTAGGACGATCGACCTCGGCGGGGAGTGGCCCGAGGTGGGGTTCGTCGACGCGGTGCGCGAGCGGACGGGTATCGACCTCGCGGCGCTCGACACATGGGAGAAGCTCGCACCGGCCGCGCGCGCGCACGGGCTCGACCCCGCCGAGCTGCCCTCCTACCCCGCGCTCGTCGACGGGCTCTACAAGCGCGCGGTGCGTCCGCACCTCGTAGGCCCCGTCTTCCTCACGCACCATCCCGCCGAGCTCGTCCCCCTCGCCCGGCGCAGCGACGCGAACCCGCGCGTCCTCGACATGTTCCAGGTCGTGGTCAACTCCTGGGAGATCGTGAAGGCATACTCGGAGCTGATCGATCCGCTGGAGCAGCGCACGCGCATGCTCGAGCAGCAGGCGTACCGCGCGCGCGGCGACCGCGAGACCATGATGATGGAGGACGACTACATAGAGTGCATGGAGTACGGCATGCCGCCCAACTCGGGGCTCGGGCTCGGCATCGACCGCCTGGTGGCGCTGCTCGCGGGCGTCGAGTCGCTGCGTGACGTCGTGCTGTTCCCGGCGATGCGCGAGGAGGGGTAGCGGGATGCCGCCGGAGCGCCGTCATCGGGCTCACCGACGATGACAGACGGCGCAGGCCTCGCGCCCCGCGCCGACGACCGGCGGGTCGTTCGAGGGGTCTACGTCCTCATAGAGCGCTGCCCGCGCGTCCGCATGCGCGAGGCGGTCGTCGAGGATCGGCTTGAACGGCCAGGTGCTCGTCCCCGGGACGGCGGCCGCGAGCGCGTACCAGGTTCGGGCCGACGCGAGGTCGCCGTGCTTGAGGGAGACGTCGCCGAACAGCGTGAGGGAGCCCTGGATGTTGTGCGGCGCGAAGCCCGCGTTGGCACAGATTTCGGGCTGGGTGCTCACACAGGCGAGGGTGTCGGGGTCGTTCAGGTACGCGCTGACCTTCGCGTACGCGGCCTCGAACAGCGGGTCGTGCGGCGTGGTCGCCTGCAGCACGGGAATGGCGTCGAACACGTTGAAGAACGGGTTGAGCGCGATCGCCCGCTCGAGGTCGGCGAAGCCCCGGCTGCGGAGCGTCGCATCACCGTCGACGACGCCCTCGAGGTACTCGGCGGCCGCCGCAAAGCCCGGGACACGGGAGTCGCCCGCCGCCGTCGCGTCGTTCCAGAGAAGAGGGACCGCCTTCGCGAACGCGGCATTCGCGCTCCGCAGCTCGGCCTTCGCCGCGGCGCTCGCCGCAGCATAGTCGGTCACCTGCTGGCCGAAGCGGTAGAGGTGCATCATGGCGAGCAGGAAACGCGAGCGCCCGTCATGCGGGTCGCGGCGGACGGCCTGCGTGAGGTGACGGATCGTCGCGATCTCCCTCGCCTCGGTGTCGTCGTCGCCGAGGAGCACGTCCCAGAAGCCGGCTTCGCCCGCGGCGGCGGCGCGCGACGGCTTCCGGGAGCGGACTTCGGAGGCGTCGTTGCGCCGGAAGTTGTGGAAGCGGGCGCGGAAGAGCGCGTTCCCGATGCCGAGCTCGGCCTGCACGAATCCGACTGGCCCGGCGATCGGCGTGAAGCCCGACCCCCGCACATCGATGCGGAGCCCGCTTGTGGCGTAGCGGATCGCGCGGACGGGACCGTCCCGATCCCGGTAGACGTATCCCTGCCCGCGCGCGCGCCACTTCGTGCAGTCGAGCGCGACCGACGCGAGCACGGCGTCGCGGGTGGTGGCCTGCAGGTACGCCTCGAGGGCGACGGTCGACGCGGCGGGACAGCGAGGGTCGTGCAGCGTCGCTAACGCGCGGTCGCGGCCGACGACGATCACGGCGCGGTTCTCGGCGGGGTCGCCGCGGTTTACGAGGCGCGCGACCTTGCCGACGGTGAGCACCTGGAAGCCGGCGGCGGAGGCGAGCACCGGGGCGGCGAGGGCGAGGAAGAGCACCAGTCGGGTGAGCATCCGTCGTGCGCGGCCGATAGCACCGACTGGGACCGTGCGTCCACCCGATCCCGCGGCGCACGCCGGGCTACCCCTCTGCGCGCAGGAACTCGATGAACTTCGCCGCCGCCGGCGAGAAGTGCTTGCCCTGGCGGTGGATGATCCCGAGCGGCCGCAGGAAGGTCTCGTCGGAGATGTGGACGACCGCGAGCGTCTTCGAGCGCAGCTCGGGCTTCACCACGGGCTCGGGCAGCAGCGCCACGCCACGCCCGATCTCGACCACCCGCTTGATGGTCTCGATGTTGTCGAGCTCCATCACGTAGCGCACGTCGACGCCGTTGCGGCGCAGGATGCGGTCGGTCTCCTTGCGGGTGGGGATGTCGCGCTCGAAGCCGACCATCGCCTCGCCGGCGAGCTTCGTGATCGACACCTGGCGATGGCGGGCGAGCGGATGCCCGGGCGGGCAGACGAGCACGAGCCGGTCCTGGCGGAAGGGGACGATCGTGATCTGCGGACGGCGGCTCGGGTAGGCGACGATTCCCAGGTCGACGTTGCCCTTGAGCGCGTCCTCGTAGATCTTGTTCGAGCGGCTGTACTCGAGGTGGAGGTGGACCTGGGGAAAGGCCTTGAGGTAGCGCTTGATCGGCCGCGAGAGCTCGTAGAGCCCGATCGAGTGCACCGTGGCCACGCGTAGCGTCCCGGCGACGACCTGGGTGAGCGTCTGCAGCCGGGCCTCCATCTCCCGGTACCGCTCGACGATGTCGCGGCTCGCCTGGTAGAAGATCTCCCCGGCGGGGGTGAGCCGGACGTTGCCGCGCATCCGCTCGAGCAGGCGGTGCCCGTAGCGCTCCTCGAGCATCCGAATCTGTTGACTCACCGCCGACTGCGTGACGAAATTCTGCGATGCGGCGGTGGAGAAGCTGCGCGTCTCGACGACGTCGCAGAAGACCTTGAGCGTCTCGAGGTGCATGGCTAATGCAGGGCTTCGTTTGGCGTGAGACCATCTTATACGGGCCGCCTCCCGCGCGGGCAACGGGGTGGCGGCGGAGGATGCCATGACCGCGGGCGACGACGTCGACTACTACGGCCTCGACGAGCTCTTGGGCGAGGAGGAGCGTCTCACGCGCGCCACCGTGCGCAGCTTCGTCGAGCGCGAGGCGGCGCCTCTCGTCACGGCCTGCCACGCCCGCGAGGAATTCCCGCGGGCGCTCATCCCGCGCATGGCCGAGCTCGGGCTCTTCGGCGCGCATCTCAAGGGCTACGGCTGCGCGGGGATGTCGGCGGTCGCCTACGGGCTCGTCTGCCAGGAGCTCGAGGCGTGCGACTCGGGGCTGCGCTCGATGGTCTCGGTGCAGGGCTCGCTGGCGATGTACGCGATCCACCGCTGGGGCAGCGAGGAGCAGAAGCGGCGGTGGCTCCCGCCGATGGCCGCCGGGCGCGTGATCGGCTGCTTCGGCCTCACCGAGCCCGATCACGGCTCCGACCCCGGCAGCATGGAGACCCGCGCCCGGCGCGACGGCGCGGGCTGGGTGCTCACGGGCACGAAGCGCTGGATCACCAACGGGTCGATCGCCGACGTCGCCGTGGTCTGGGCGAAGGACGACGACGGCGTGGTGCGCGGCTTTCTCGTCGAGGCGGGCACGCCCGGCTTCGCCGCCCGCGACATCAAGGGGAAGTTCTCGCTGCGCGCCTCGATCACCTCGGAGCTGGTGCTCGAGGACGTGCGCGTGCCGGCGGAGAGCCTCCTGCCCGAGGCACGCGGCCTCTCCGGGCCTTTTTCGTGCCTCAACCAGGCGCGCTACGGGATCGTGTGGGGTGCGCTCGGGGCCGCCCGCACCTGCTACCTCACGGCACTCGCCTATGCGCGCGAGCGCCGGCAGTTCGACCGCCCGCTCGCTGGCTTCCAGCTCGTGCAGCAGAAGCTCGTGCACATGCTCACGGAGATCACCAAGGGGCAGCTCCTCGCCTGGCGGCTCGGTCGGCTCAAGGACGCGGGGACGGTGCGGCCCGAGCAGGTCTCGCTCGCCAAGCGCAACAACGTGCAGATCGCGCTCGACGCCGCGCGGCTCGCGCGCGACCTCCTCGGCGCAAACGGCATCGTGGACGCCTACCCGGTCATCCGCCACCTCCTCAACCTCGAGACCGTGAGCACCTACGAGGGCACGCACGACATGCACACGCTGATCGTCGGCCGCGACATCACCGGCCTCGACGCCGTGCGCTGAAATGCTCTGGACTCCCGCCCGCCCGCTGGCGTAAGCGGGGGCTCGGCCATGGACCTCGGCGGCAAGGTCGCACTGGTCACCGGCGCCGCGCGCGGGATCGGGCGCGGCATCGCGCTCGCGCTCGCCCAGGCGGGCTGCGACGTGGCGGTGTCCGACCTCGCGCGGCCGGCCGACGGCGTCACGCCCTACGCGCTCGGCTCGCCCGACGATCTCGAGGCGACGCGCCGTGCGGTGGCGGCGTGCGGCCGCCGCAGCCTCGCCGTGGCCGCCGACGTGACCGTCAAGGCCGAGGTCGAGGCGCTGGTCGAAGCGGTGGAGGCCGGGCTCGGCGGCCTCGACGTGCTCGTGGCGAACGCCGGCATCATCGGCGCGGGCGCCGTGGCCGGCATGCCCGAGGCGCTCTGGGACCGCATCTTCGCGGTCAACGTGAAGGGGGTCTTCCTCTGCGCGCAGGCGGCGATCCCGCGGCTTGTGCGCCGCGGCGCAGGCCGCATCGTGACCGTGGCGTCGATCGCCGGCAAGACCGGCCGCGGCGGGCTCGCCGCCTACTGCGCCTCGAAGGCGGCGGTGATCGCGCTCACCCAGGCGCTCGCCGAGGAGCTGGGACCGCTCGGCGTCACGGTGAACGCCGTCTGCCCCGGCTTCGTCGACACCGCGATGTTCACCGCGGTGCTCGACCCCCTGCTCGCCCCGATGCTCGGCGTGCCCGAGGCGGAAGCCTTCGCGCACTTCGTCGGGCGCGCCACCCATCTCCGGCGCCCGCAGACGCCGGCGGACATCGGGGAAGCGGTCGTCTACCTCTGCCGCGCCGAGAACGTGACGGGCGTCGCGCTCAACGTCGCAGGCGGCGCCGAGGTGCACTGACCCGCCGTGCGCGCGCTCCTCTGGGGGGCGGTGGCGGTCGCGGGCGCGTACGCCGTCGCGGTGCTCGCGGTCCTCCACGGCGAGACCGTGAATGCCGCGTGGTTCGTGGTCGCCGCCGCAGCCGTCTACGCCATCGCCTACCGCTTCTACGGCGCCTACCTCGCCGCGCGGCTCTTCGCGCTCGACGCGCGCCGCCCGACCCCCGCCGTCCGCCTCGACGACGGGCGCGACTTCGTGCCCACGAACCGCTGGGTGGTCTTCGGCCACCACTTCGCCGCGATCGCCGGCCCGGGGCCGCTCATCGGGCCCACGCTCGCGGCCCAGTTCGGTTATCTCCCGGGCACGCTCTGGATCCTGGTCGGCGTCGTGCTCGGGGGCGCCGTACAGGACTTCTGCATCCTCTGCGGGAGCCTCCGGCGCGACGGGCGCTCGCTCGGCCGCATGGCGCACGAGGAGATCGGCCCGCTCGGCGGCCTCGCGGCCGAGCTCGGCGTGTTCGCGATCATGATCATCCTGATCGCGGTCCTCGCGCTCGTCGTGGTGAACGCGCTCCGCCAGAGCCCGTGGGGGACGTTCACCGTGGGGGCCACGATCCCGATCGCGATGCTGATGGGGTGGTACTTGAAGGCGCTCCGCCCGCACGACGTCGCCGGGGCCACCGCGCTCGGCCTCGTGCTGCTCGCTGCGGCCCTCCTCGGCGGGCGCTGGGTCGACCAGCACCCGACGCTCGCCGGCGCATTCACGCTCTCCGGGCCGGCGCTCGCCTGGGCGATCATCGGCTACGGCTTCGCGGCCTCGGTGCTGCCCGTGTGGCTGCTGCTCGCGCCGCGGGACTACCTCTCGACGTTCGTCAAGCTCGGCACGATCGGGGCGCTGGCGGTCGGCATCGCCGCAATGCGCCCCGACGTCCACCTGCCCGCGGTCACCCGCTTCGTCGACGGCACGGGGCCGATCTTCGCGGGCAAGGTCTTCCCGTTCTGCTTCATCACGATCGCCTGCGGCGCGATCTCGGGCTTCCACTCGCTCATCTCCTCGGGCACGACGCCGAAGCTGCTCAGCACGGAGACCGATGCGCCGATGATCGGCTACGGGTGCATGCTGCTCGAGTCCTTCGTGGCGGTGATGGCGATGATCGCCGCAGCGGCGCTCTCCCCCGGCGTCTATTTCGCGATCAACAGCCCCGCGGGCGTGGTCGGCGCCGATCCGGCCGCGGCCACGGCGACGATCAGCGGCTGGGGCTTCCCGGTCACGCCCGCCGAGATGGCGGCGCTCGCCCGGCAGGTGGGCGAGCGGAGCCTTCTCGCCCGCACGGGCGGCGCGCCGAGCCTCGCCGTCGGCATGGCGCACATCTTCGCCCGCACGCTCGGCGGCAGCGCGCTCGCGCTCTGGTACCATTTCGCGATCATGTTCGAGGCGCTCTTCATCCTCACCACGCTCGACGCGGGCACCCGCGTCGGCCGCTACATGCTCCAGGAGCTCCTCGGGAGCCTCTGGCCGCCGCTCGCGCGCCCGAGCTGGTACCCCGGGGTCGTGCTCACCAGCACGGCGGTCGTGGGCGCCTGGGGATACTTCCTCTATCAGGGCGTCATAGATCCCCTCGGCGGCATCAACATCCTCTGGCCGCTCTTCGGGATCGCCAACCAGCTCCTCGCGGCGATCGCGCTCACCGTGGCGACCACCTTCCTCGTCCGCGAGGGGCGCGCACGCTACGCCTGGACGACGCTCCTGCCGCTCGCCTGGCTGCTCGCGATCACGCTGAGCGCCGGCTGGCAGAAGGTCTTCTCGCCCGACCCGGCGATCGGCTTCCTCGCGCAGGCGGAGCGACTCGCGCGCGAGGCCGCCGGGGGGACGCTCGCGGCCGAGGACGGGGCGCGGCGCGCGGCGCAGATCGTGAACCTGCGCATCGACGCGGCGCTCGCGGCACTCTTCATGGGGCTCGTCGTGCTCATCGTCGTCGAGGCGGCGCGCGTCTGGTACCGGACGCTGCGCGGCCCGCAGGCGGCCGGGCGGGTGCTGCCCGCCGCCGCGGGGCGAGGTTAGCAACGATGGCGCGGGCAGCGGTCGGGCGTGGGGAGGTCGAGCGCATCCTGGCGATCGTCGATCGTCTCGGGATCTCGCGCGAGGCCGTGATCATCCCGCTGCGCCCGGCGCATCCGGGCGGGGTGCGGGTGCTCGAGAGCGGCCGCAACCGGGGCAAGCTCGAGATCACGGTCGACTCCGAGGCGGCGCTCGACGCGTGGCTCGGCGAGCTCGAGGCGCAGTTGCGGGCGCTCGTGGATCGCGGGACGCTCGGGACCTGAGCGGCGCATGATCCAGATCAAGCGCACCTACGAACCGGCGGCCCGCGGGGACGGCCGCCGCATCCTCGTCGAGCGGCTCTGGCCGCGCGGGATCGCGAAGGAGGCGCTCGTCCTCGACGCGTGGATGAAGGACGTCGCGCCGAGCACCGCGCTGCGGCAGTGGTTCGGGCACCGCGTCGAGCGCTGGGAGGAGTTCCGGCGCCGCTACCGCGCGGAGCTGGACGCGAACCCCGAGGCGTGGCAGCCGATTCTCGCCGCCGCCCGCCGCGGCCGGGTGACGCTCCTCTACAGCGCCCGCGACACCGCGCACAACGGCGCCGCGGTGCTGCGCGAGTATCTCCTCGAGCGGCTGCGAATGCGGCCCCGGCGGCAAAGGCGATAGCCCGATCTTTCCGGGGCGCCCGCGGTGGGCTAAGAGCGGAGCATCACCGCGTCTTCTGGAGGTGCATCATGGCCGTGACCGTCAAGCGCATCAGCCTCTGGCGCTGCGAGGTGCCGAACGAGCCCGGCGCGCTCGCCCGCACGCTCGAGCCGCTGGCGGCGGCGCGCGCGAGCCTGCGCGTCGTCATGGGCTACCGCTTCCCGGAGCACCAGGAGCGGGCCGCCATCGAGGTCTACCCGATCACCGGTGCGCGGGCGACCGCGGCCGCCCAGTCCGCGGGGCTCGCCGCCTCCGACATGCCCTGTCTCCTCGTCGAGGGCGACGATCGCCCCGGGCTCGGCGCCCGCATCGGCCGTGCGCTCGCCGACGGCGGCATCAACGTCGCGTTCCTGATCGCCCAGGTGGTGGGCCGGCGCTTCTCGGCCGTGGTCGGCTTCGGCGACGGGGCTGCCGCGGATGCCGCGAGCCGGCTGATCAAGGCGGCGTGCAAGGAGCCCCCGAAGCCCAGGCGCAAGCCCGCGCGCAAGCCCACGCGCCGGCGCTGACGCCGCTTACGCCCCGCGGCGGGCGAGGAGGGCGACGACGTTGCGAAGCAGCCGCAGGCCGAGGTCGTCGTCGAGCGTGAGGATCGATTCGGGGTGGAACTGCACGGCGGCGAGCGGCAGCGTGCGGTGCTCGACCGCCATCACCACCCCCTCCTCGCTCTCGGCGGTGACCTCGAGGTCCGCGGGGAGCGTCTCGCGGCGGGCGTAGAGCGAGTGGTAGCGGCCGGCGCGGAACTCGCTCGGCAGCCCGGCAAAGAGCCGCCCGCCCAGCACTCGGATGCGCGAGGGCTTGCCGTGCACCGGGTAGTCGAGGACGCCGAGCGTGCCGCCGAGGTGCTCGACGATCCCCTGGAGCCCGAGACAGACGCCGAAGACCGGCAGCGCGCGGGCACGGAGCGCCGTGAGCGTGCCCGAGACGTCGAAGTCGCGCGGCGTGCCCGGGCCCGGGGAGAGCACGACCAGATCGGGCTGCAGGCGATCGAGCGCCTCGGCGGGAAAGCCCGCGCGCAGCGTCACCACCTCGGCGCCGGTCTGGCGGAGGTAGTTCGCGAGGGTGTGCACGAAGGAGTCCTGGTGGTCGACGAGCAGGATGCGCCGGCCGAGCCCCGGGCGCGGCGGGGGCGCCGCCGTCTTGAGCGGCACGCCGCGCGGGCGGCGGATCGCGTCGAGCAGTGCCGCCGCCTTGGTGTGTGTCTCCCGCTCCTCGGCGTCGGGGTCGGAGTCGTAGAGCAGGGTGGCGCCGACGCGCACCTCGGCGACGCCCTGGTGCACGCGGATCGTGCGCAGCGTGAGCCCCGTGTTCATGTTGCCGTCGAAGCCGAGGAGCCCGACCGCCCCGCCGTACCACGCGCGCGGCGAGCGCTCGTGGTCCTCGATGAACTGCATCGCCCACGCCTTCGGCGCGCCGGTGACCGTCACCGCCCACGCATGGGCGAGAAACGCGTCGAGCGCATCGAAGCCCGGGCGCAGCCGCCCCTCGACATGGTCGACGGTGTGGATGAGCCGCGAGTACATCTCGATCTGCCGCCGGCCGATCACGCGCACGCTGCCCGGCACGCAGATGCGCGACTTGTCGTTGCGGTCGACGTCCGTGCACATGGTGAGCTCGGATTCGTCCTTGGTCGAGGTCAGCAGCTCCACGATGCGCGCGGCGTCGCTCAAGGCGTCGCTGCCCCGGGCGATGGTGCCCGAGATCGGGCAGGTCTCCACGCGGTCGCCCTCGACCCGCACGTACATCTCGGGCGAGGCGCCGACGAGGTACTCCCCGGCGCCCAGGTTGACGAGGAAGCCGTAGGGCGAGGGGTTGCGCTCCCGGAGCCGGCGGAAGAGCTCCGCCGGCGGCGCCGGGCAGGGCTCGAAGAAGGTCTGGCTGGGCACGACCTCGAAGAGGTCGCCGCGCTTGAAGGCCGCGCGCGCGATGCGCACGAGCTCGGCGTACTCGCCCGGCGCGTGGTCGTGCGGGCGCTCGACGGCAGCCGCGCCGACGAAGGGCACGCTGGGTCCCGTGCGCGGCAGCCCGGCCGTCGTCGTGCCGCCCACGGTGAACTCGTAGCGGTGGCGCGTCGCGCGCTCCCGGCGATGGTCGACCACCGTGATCTCGTCGGGGAGGTAGAGCACGAGGTCCCGCTGCTCGGCCGGGCGCGGGCGGCCGAGCCGCACCGGCTCGAACTGGAACGCGAGGTCGTAGCCGAAGGCGCCGTAGAGGCCGAGATGCGGGTCCTCGGGGCTGGCGAAGAGGTCGATCAGCGCGCGCAGCACCGAGAACACCGAGGGCTGGCGGCTGCGCTCCTCCTCGACGAACGGCCCGGCGGGCGCGCGCACGCTGCCCGCAACGGCGTCGTCCTCGCGCGCGAGCGCGGCCACGGCCCCGAGCGGGGCGAGCGCCGCGGCGATCGCCGGCAGGAGCACGCGCCCGCGGGCGTTGAGCGCCTCGAGGCGGAACGTGCGCTCGCGCGCGACCAGCACGAGCGGCGGGTCGACGAAGCCGAGATCCCAGCGCGTGTAGCGGCCGGGGTACTCGTAGCTCGAGGCGAGCAGGACGCCGCGGCGCGCGTCGAGGGCGTCCAAGACGGGCTCGATGGCGCCGTCGACAGGAATCTCTTCGATCGTGCGCTCGACCCGAAGGCCGCCGCGGGTCGTGTATCGGTCGCTCATGGCCTGCTCCTCGTGC
>Ga0070741_10002964_pt1 | contig 43642 bp, 38 predicted proteins | sample Coa_R1_4_FD_66440 | JGI IMG/M metagenome (GOLD analysis project Ga0070741, IMG submission 66440) | Surface soil microbial communities from Centralia Pennsylvania, which are recovering from an underground coalmine fire - Coalmine... | ecosystem: Environmental > Terrestrial > Soil > Unclassified ... | reverse complement strand
CCGGGGTTGACGGTGACCTTGACGATGATCCAATCCGAGAGGACCCGGGTACCGCCCGTGACGGCGGAGAAATCCCCGCCCGATTCCCGGATGACGGGCGCAGACTCCCCAGTGATCGCGCTCTCGTCAACGGATGCTGCACCTTCGATCACTTCGCCGTCAGCCGGGATATAGTCCCCGGCCTCGATGAGCACGACGTCCCCGCGCCGCAGACGATCCGCGCGCACCCGCTCCTGGCGGTCGCGCTCGCGCGGATCTGCGATCTTCTTGGCCATGACGGTCTGCTTCAGTCCGCGCAACGATGCCGCCTGGGCCTTGCTGCGGCCTTCGGCCAGGGCCTCGGCGAAATTCGCAAAGAGCACCGTGAACCAGAGCCAGATGGCCACACTCAGGATGAACCAGCCCGGGGCTTCGCCCCGCCCATTGAGCGCCTGGAACCACAGGAGCGTAGTCAGGATGCTGCCGATGTAGACCACGAACATGACCGGATTGCGCCATTGCACGCGTGGATCGAGCTTGCGAAATGAGTCGGCAATGGCCGGCGCGAGGAGGCTGCGGTCGAACATCGAGAGCTTCCGGCGCGAGTGGGCGATTTTCGCGGCCGCTTCCTCTGGCCCCGGCTCTCGGGAAACCGGAGCGAGGGAAGGCAGGGCTTTCTCGGGAGTGGACTTATCTATCACCTTGGCCATATCAAGTTCCCCAGAACATGAGGTGCTCCACGACCGGGCCGAGCGCGAGCGCCGGCACGAAGGTGAGTGCGCCGACGAGAAGTACCGTGCCGATGAGGAGGATTACGAACGTCGGACCATAAGTCGGCATCGTGCCTGAGCTCACCGGCACCCGCTTTTTGGCGGCGAGCGAGCCCGCGATCGCGAGCACCGCGACGATCGGCCAGTAGCGACCGAGCCACATGCAAAGTCCGAGCGCGGTGTTGTAGAAGGGCGTATTGGCCGAGATTCCGGCGAATGCACTGCCGTTGTTGTTGCTCGCCGACGTGAAGGCGTAGAGGATCTCCGAGAACCCGTGCGCCGCCGGATTCGCCGGGCCGGCCTGGCCGGCGGTCATGCTCACGGCAATCGCGGTTCCGACGAGTACGATGAGGGGCATGACGAGGATCGCGATCGAGCTCATCTTCATCTCGAAGGCTTCGATCTTCTTGCCGAGGTACTCGGGCGTTCGCCCGATCATGAGCCCGGCGATGAACACGCCGACGATGGCGAAGATCAGCATCGAGTAGAGTCCGGTACCGACACCGCCGAAGACCACCTCGCCGAGCATCATGTTGAACATCGGCACGAAGCCGCCGAGGGGTGTATAGGAGTCATGCATCGAATTCACGGCACCGCAGGATGTACCGGTGGTGATCGTTGCGAAAAGCGCCGAAGCCCCGATGCCGAAGCGAGCTTCCTTGCCCTCCATGTTGCCGCCGGACTGAAGAATGCTCGTCGTTTGATCTACTCCGAGACGTCCGATATGCGGGTTCCCGAGCTGCTCGTTGTGCACCGCGACCGAGAGCTCCGCGAGGAATAGGATCCCCATGGCGGCGAGGATCGCCCAGCCCTGGCGCGTGTCGCCGACCGCGCGTCCGAATGTATAGGTGAGCGAGGCGGGGATCAGAATGATCGCGAGCATCTCTAGAAAGTTCGAGAGCGGCGTCGGATTTTCGTAGGGATGGGCCGAGTTGGCATTGAAGAACCCGCCCCCATTAGTGCCGAGCTCCTTGATGATCTCCTGCGAGGCGATAGGGCCCATCGGCAAGGTCTGAGTGCGCGTCGAGCCATTCTCCATGATCGGGTTGCCCGCCTTGTCCTTAAGGGGATTGCCGGCCGCGTCGGTCTTGGGCTGCTGATATGTGACAGTCTCGAGCGTCGTCACATCCTTGTAGGCGCTGAAGTTCTGAGGCACGCCCTGCCAGACCAGAACCAAGGAGAACACGACCGAAATCGGCAGAAGGACGTAAAGCGTCGAGCGGGTCATATCGACCCAAAAATTACCGATCGCCCGCGCATTGCGCCGAGCGAAACCGCGGATGAGCGCGATTGCGACGACGATACCCGTTGCCGCGGAGAGGAAATTCTGCACGGCGAGCCCGGCCATCTGCGTGAGATAGCTCATTGTCGATTCGCCGGAATAGCCCTGCCAATTGGTATTGGTGATGAAGCTCACCGCGGTATTGAAGGAGGAGTCCGGTGACACGTTCGCGAAGTGTTGCGGATTGAGGGGCAGCCACAGCTGCAGGCGCTGCAGCGCATAGACGGCGAGCGCACCGATGGCATTGAAGACAATCAGCGCGATTGCGTAGCCTTTCCAGCTCATCTCGGTGGCGGGATCTGTTCCGCAAAGCCGATAAATGAACCGCTCCATGGAGGCGCCGAGGCGCAGGGGCCAGATCGGCCGACCCTCCATCACGTTTGCCATGTAGAGACCGACGGGCTTTACGAGTACCAGGGCAACGATCAGGTACACGGCGACGAGCGCCAAAGTCGAGGACGTCATCAAAACTTCTCCGGCTTGAACATCGCGTACAGGAGGTACACGAAGAGGCCTAGCGAGAGCAGCCCGCTCACGACGTATACCGCGTTCATTCCTCGCCTCCGAGGCGTGATACCGCCCTGACCAGCCAGTGCGTAGCGGCATAAAGCGCTACGATGATCACCAAGTAGATGGCATCCATCTTGCTTTCTCCGGACCTGATTGGGCGCTCGTAATGTAGCGCTCGAGGTGTGAGTTCGTGGTGAGGAAATCTACTTACCTGCCGGCGGCGTCATCGGCACGCCACAGGGCGCCGCGTTGCAACAGCAGTCCCGAGTCGAGCTCGCCGCTTACCCCCTTTCAGGGTCAAAACTTGTAGACGCCCTGAACTGCGAGCTCCGACAAGCTGTTCTCGAGATCGGCGGGGATCGTGCCAACGGCCTGCGATCGCACGAAGGTGTTCCTCTGCGCATCGTCGTAGCGCCCCTCCAGCCGAAGCTCGAAATTCTTCCTCGGCGCGTAGCCGAACGTGACAGTGCTCTCCCAAAGATGCTGACCGTCGCTCACCCCCGTAACGAATCCGTCTTTGTCCTCGAGATACTCGAGCCGCAGGGACACGCGCCATTGACTGTTCAGTGCGTAGTTGGCGTAGCCTGCCAGGCCGTACCAGCTCGCACTCGCGGAGCCAGGGCCGAATGCCTCATCCTGCTTGTCCCAGTCGGCATTGACGACGAGCGTGAGCGACGGTGTGGCATTGTAGGTCGCTACGACATCGACCAGGGATCGATTCGCATCGATCGGGGTAGGCAGTGTCGCGCCAAACTTGCCGAGGTACGCTTGGGCGGTCAATGCGAGTGCTTTGCTTGGAGTCCACGCCATGCCCAGCTCGCCTGTCTTGGGGCCGTAACTGATTGAGGTGATGTTCCAGCCGTTGTTGATGCCCGCGATGAAGCTCACGGTATCGCTTACGGCGAGCGTCGCACGCACGCCCGTGTGGGTGAGGGGCTCCATGAGAGTGAATAGCAGCGAGCGTGAAAAATTCGTGTTCTGTGTCGGGTTGATGACCTCGGCGCCCGCGAGGGTCACGTACTTGCCACCGATGATCGTGAGCGGCCCGGTGGCATACTGCACGAACGCTTGGCGCATATCGAAGCTGTTGTCGTGTCCGTCTTCCGAGGCGTGCACGATGCGCGCATCTTCTCCCGCCATCAGATCGATGACCGCTCCGAATCCCTGCTTCGGCTGATAGGCAACGGTCAATCCTGCCTGATCGAGTTGGAACGTGTCGTGGTTCTCGTCGAATTCGTGGTAACCGCCGCGGTATCCGTTCGAAGCGTAGTACGAGGCAGCCACGTAGCCATTGACCGCGACTCCCCAGGCGTTGAGCGTATCAGCCCAGCTCGGCACTGCGGGAGGCGAGCTCGTCGGCGCATCCGCCGCAAGCAGCAGCTTGGGTGCGGCAGCACTGAGGAGTGCTACGCAGATCGCAATTTTTTTCGCCTTCACCACTGACCCTCCGTGGCAGCTGCTCGCCGCCTTTGTCTAAAGTGTTTGCGCCGCACTGTCTATCGGCGCATTTACCCAGAGCCGCCCGAAACGACGGGTACCAGACGGCCGCCAGCCTTTCAGGGGGGGCTGAAAGGCGCCACCGAGCGGTATGCTGATTTTGCGTCGTTCCCGAACTGCCCGGAATCCTATCGATCTCGTTGTTATTTCGTCATAAGTATTTGCGCCGATACTCCCACCAGACTCCTCCGTCGAGCCATCACTGCGACAGCAGATCAGCGCGGTCATCTTCTTGAGTGCCACATCCGATGGCGGCGGGTCAGGTCAATGACCCGCAGCTTACGAACTCTCCAGCTGTCGCGGCGCCGTCTGTCACGTTGCCATATCCGCCAGGCCGTAGCGACGCAAAGCATCACCGTTAGCGCGCCGAGCACCGAATTCAAGCGGTCCGTGGCGATCATATATCCGGTAACCGGTGCAATGATCTGATGAGCGTATCTAGCTGACAGTTAATAGGTGTGAGTATTTCTGGAATGCAGGCACTGATCGCCACGCGGATGCGATTGTGCTTGCGGCTGCGTCGTTTGCGATGTCGCTCTGGTGTTTGCCGGTCGAGGAGCTTCTCAACGCTACCTGCGCCGTGGTGGCAATGGTCCGCCGCGGGATCGTGAGGTCGATTCTTCACACCTCCATCACAGGACGTGCGATACGCTGTCCGGGATGGTGATGGACAGTGAGCGCTATAGAAAGACTCAATGACACTACAGGGGCAATCGTGCTGCTCCTGCTCGTTGTCGTGGTCATTGCCGCCTGGCGCGCGTGGTGGCGGGATTTGTGGCGAAGCCGACAGGATCCGCGCCGCCGCCGCCTTTAGTGGCAGCGAGAGGCACATCAGCTTCTAACCATCGATTAGCGCGATCGTAGGTGAAGGGCTTTCCGTCAGTCCCGTGCCGTCCCGTGGAGCTGCAGCGAGAGGTGGCTTGCGATCAGGAAGGTTCCCGGTCCCGGGAGCCAGAGGGGTTGGATCTGCCGCATCCGCGTTCCCGCTTGGGCTCGCATGCGAGCTCGCTTTCCGCAAGAGAGAATTGTCGCCGAAGGTTTTCTGCTGCGTTGCATGAGCATGGATGCAGATTCCGAGTTGCGCAATTGCTGGCAGGATGGGGCCGAACGGGCCTCTCCGCCAGACCATTCCAAGTGAGTATTTTCTCTCGCACGGCGGTGCTCGAGGCGTCTGCCTCGCGCCCGATCTCTAACGACATGCTAACGCCGAACGGAGTACGGTCAATGCCATGCCTGCGGAGCGGCTCAACAGAATTCTATTGGCGCTAATGGTGCTCTATGCGCTCTACATAGCGCTCGCACTCTTGTGGGAGCGTCTCCGCGATGTGTTGAGAAATGAGAGGCGCCGCGAGGTGGGTCTGTTGGGATTCAGCATTCGACGGAAGCCTTTTCGATAGGCGCATCCATGGAGGTAACCACAATGGTTGCGATACTCCTGGTGTTCACGGCACTCTATGGCACGTACATTGCGTTCGCAGTTTCGGTGTTGCGGCTGCTGAACCGCCGCAGTGACGGTGCGTGTGCAGGCGGTCGGGGAGAGCCGCCGCGGGAGCGGTTCGGGTGAGAGTCGCCGCCAGGGTGACGCAGCGGTTCAGGGAGGGGGCGGGGCCCCCTGGGCCAAGGAGACAATGGGGAAGGCCGTTCCGTACCACGCGCCGGCGGCGCTTGGTAAGGCGACTTAGCCGCTCCAGCGCGCTGGGAGGGCGTGGGGAGAGAATCCTGATTGCGCACGATAGCGCCTCTTGAGTGTACTCACGTTGTGTCGTGTAATCGCTCCGGGTGCCGGTACCGCAGCGGTTCGGCAGTCATTGCGCTGGTCGGGCCGCCAGCGCGATGGAGCCGCTGCTCGCATGAACCGGTACCCTGCGCTTGCGCCGCGCGCGGTCGTGGGACTCGTATTGAGGCCGTCGAGCGTTTCTTGCGCATCGAGGCGGCCAGCGGTGTCGTCCTGCTGGTATCCGCCGCCACAGCCTTGCTCATGGCGAACTCGCCCTGGGTCTCCTCGTACGATGCGCTGTGGAGCACGCCGCTGACGCTGGGACTCGGATCGCTCGTCGTCACGGAAACGGTGCGATTCTGGATCAATGACGGCTTGATGACCGTCTTCTTCCTCGTGGTGAGCCTGGAAATCAAACGGGAGCTGCACGATGGTGTCCTGTCCGACCGTCGCGCGGCTGCCCTGCCAGTCGCTGCGGCGATCGGGGGCGTTCTCGTCCCTGCGGGTCTTTACCTGGCCATCAATTCCGCTCCCGAGCTCCGTCAGGGCTGGGCTATCCCCACGGCAACGGACATCGCTTTCGCGGTAGGCGTGCTTTCGCTTCTGGGCCGCCGTGTGCCGCCGGCGCTGCGCGCATTTCTCCTCACGCTGGCGGTCGTCGATGACGTAGTGGCGGTCATGGTGATCGCTGGCTATTACACGACGGATATTGAGCCGGTGGACCTGCTCGTTGTAGTGGTCGGGATTTTGGCGGCGTTCGCGATCCGGGGCTTACGTCCCCGCAACACGCTTGTCTACGTCCTGCCGGGCGCCATCATCTGGGGTGGGCTGAAAGACGCGGGTGTTCATCCCTCAGTCGCAGGTGTCATCCTTGGGTTCTTGACGCCGTCGGCGACCTGCGTGGATGTAGATCATGCGGCCCGGAATCGGCACCTACGCACCGCCCGACGGACGCTCTGGCAGGTTCGCTCATCGCTGCGGCGCGGTAAGCGGGCGGACCGCGAGCTGACCGCACCTCTCAGGAGCTTGCAGCTTGCGAAATGCGACATTCTCTCGCCGGCGGTGCGGATCGAGGAGGCCCTGCATCCCTGGGTGGCGTTTGGCCTCATGCCGCTCTTCGCGCTCGCCGATGCCGGCGTCGCATTCCCGGGCGTCGACCTTCCCACGCCACACGCTGCGACTCTCGCGGCGGGCATCCTGCTCGCGCTCACCCTGGGCAAACCCTTAGGGATCCTGCTGGCCACGTGGCTCGGGATGAGAGCTGGGCTTTCCGCGCTGCCCGAGGGAATCACGTGGCGCCATATGCTCGTGCTCGCCTGTCTCGGCGGGATCGGTTTCACCATGTCGATCTTCATCGGCAACCTCGCGTTCACTGCGCCATCCCTGCTCGCCACTGCGAAGCTGTCCGTGCTCGTCGCATCTGCTGTGTCGGCATCCGCGGGGATGGTGCTCGGATGGTTGCTGCTGAGTGCCGCGGAGATGGTAGGAAAGTCGACCTGAGGGAGCGTGGCGATCGGAAGGAGCTCTCGCCTGCTACGGTCGATGCTTGCGAGGAGGTTTGCACCGCGACCAGGCTCCCGGTAGGCAGCCCGTATTGGCCGGTCACACGGTGAGGAAGAACGACGCCATTGATCCCTCCCGGGTGGGATCGAACTTCCGCGGGCCCACCTGGTGGCAGCTACAACTGGTAGGCGGGCGGCCGCTGGCTGCAATGAATCCCCAAGGCTCGCCGCGCTTGTGGTATTCTGAATCCTACTGTTGTTTTTATACAACATGGTAGCGGGGGCGTGATTTGTATTTTGCACATCCCTGATTTTATTGACATTCCGCTGCGGTGACGGTGGTCTGCCGTCGGGCGCGGCGTCGCTGCGAGCTGCGCAGCAGGAGGCCACGAGGTCCGACTTGTAATTGAGGGCGCGGCGTTGACCGGTGCCCGACCGGGCGAACTCGTCAAAGCCACGGTATCGCAGTTCGATGCTCGCACGAAGTCTATGACGTTCATCAGCGGCAAGGGCAACGACGGTCCGCGTTCGCGTACCGTGCCACTGTCGCCGCCGGCTGTCGCTCTGTTCAAGCGGCTTGCCGAGGGCAATGCAGCGACCGCTCCCGGCAGAGCTTCATGAACTGCCGTTTATGGGATAGCGAGCACGCGCCCGATGCAGGCGGCGTAATGGGAAGGCGATCATGAAGAACTGAAGAACGAGAAGATTCCCGCCTCAACCGCGCGTACCCACGTTCCACTACGATGAGAACGGGCCTTCCCACATCGGGTGCCTCCTTCGTTCTCCTCCAAGTGGGCGAGTCTGCCTATCTCGTCACTGCCGGAACGCTCTCAAAGGCGTCACCACAGGAGTGATATCGCGCGACCGCAAGCGTCATTTGATGTTTTTATCGCTGGAGGCATGGCGCAGAGCATTGATGACGAAGAAGGTGATATTGCGCTGCTCAAGCGAGCGACACCGCGCGGCTGGTTCAGGAGGACGCGTCGTAGATCGGCAGCCTTGCGCGCGTGGCAACCCAGGCTGATCGCATCGATAACACAGCGCACAGCATCATCGTGATAGCCGAGAATGCAAACCCGATGTGGAACGAAAAGCGCTGGCTTACTGTTCCAACCACGGCTGGACCGATACTCGCGCCTGCGGCAGCCGCAATCATTCCCCAAACGGCGAGTCTTCCAGTTGGGTCCAGAAGTGCTTGTGTCCCTTGGATGTAGGGCGACAGGAAAGCCCAGGCCAGACTCAGCATGCAAGCTTCAATCAAGAATACCGTGGCAGTAGCCGATACCAGGGTGAATGCGATCATGGGCACCAGGCAGGCGAGGCACCCCACCAGAATCGTCTGCACGCGTCCGAAACGAAGACCCAGGCCTACAACCAGGAGACTACCCGGAATGCCGCACGCGCTCGAGATCGCCACGGCTCGCGTAGCCACAGCGCCCGCAATTCCGCTGCTTTCGGCGTAGCGTACGAGGAAAGCCCAGATTCCCATTTGCGCGATGTTGAACGCGGCAAGTGCAACCACCGCCATGGTCAGTAGAGCCGGATGATGCACCCGATCGCCTGCATCCTTAGACTTCGCCAGCGGTCGATCTCCGCCGTTCAGGCGAAACAACCGGATGAACAATAGAGCGATAGCGCCGGCTGCGAGCGCAAGGGTATACGGGGCGGCATGGCCCAAGACGGGCGCCAGTCTCGAGAGGCAGCTTAGAATGATCGCTGGTCCTACAAACTGAAGAAGCGTCAAGACGCCGAACCCCCGGTCGGGCTGCTCGTCACGTCCCAGCCAATTTATGGTCGCCGCAAGCAGCAGGCCGGACCCGATCCCGTTGAGAATGCGGGCTGCTACCATGACCGGGGTACTCAAAGTCGCGAGGGATATCCCGTCGCCGATCCCGGCGCAGAGAAAGCCGAGCGCAGCGATGCCCGGCAGGGCTCTATATGCAATCAGCCAAAGTCCGAGCAGCATGCCCGGTATTTGGCAGATCAGGCCCGTCGCGCCGAGATAACCGGCGACAGCATCACTCACTCCTAGATGTCCGACCCAATCATCAATGTAGGCCGGCAGCAACGTCGATGATGCGGTGGCATAGATGCCCGCCAGAGAGACACCAAAGACAGCCAATAACCGCTGGCCTAGGAGTTTTTTGAAGAGGCGCGGTGATGCTGTCACGGAAGTATCGATCCAGGCTACGGGAAGATGGCTTAAACTAGCTTCGAAGGCTACCGCTCGCGGTATCCTCAGGCACAAAGGTGGCCCATGTTGCATGCGCTGCCCCGGGAGAGGGGGTTTCCGATCGCAATGCCTTCGCGCTCCAGGACAGTACGGAAGGGTTCGAGCCCCGCAGCAACGAATCGCCATCTGCCTACCGATCGCTCGTGCAGACGCTCTCGCACTTGTACTGCGCTAGCCGTCGTGCAGGCGTGACGATTGCTGTGGAAGTCCCTGATGGACTCGTGCCACTCGAGTCCGCAAAACTCGACGAGCCTGCGGCTCGCTCCTTCCTGGTCGAACACAATGTCCTCGTAGTCGACATCGAGAATCGCACCATGGTGCACAGCATGCCAGTGATCCATGAGTCGGCGGTAACTCACGTAGTAGTTTCCGAGATCCGTGAGGTCGTAGGAGAAGGGGTAAGCATGTCGAAAGAGCGCCTTGTATATGGAGTACGCTGTATCGAGTGGATTGCGCCGAACGTGGACTATCCGGGCGTTCGGTAGGGCGCGTCGGATTAGGCCGATATAAAGAAAATTGACCGGTAGCTTGTCAACGAAGAATCTTGTCGCTCCAGTGACGTAGCGCGTCGCCTCAACATAGCGGCGTCCGAGCGCGCTGAAATCGATCTCTCGTGACCGCCTCACGAACGCGAGTCGGTCAAGCGGGTCCCCATTCGTGAGCTCCTGCACCAGGAGGGTCAACTCTACTCCAAAGTCCGACAACTCGCCCGCTGGGGTCACCTCGTCATGGGTACCGAGAATCCGTTCAACCAGCGTGGTGCCCGTGCGAGGGAGTCCGACGACGAAGATTGGCTCCGCGGACGGATGGCCGTCGCGCGTAGACTTTGGATCGACGGCGGCGTAAGTCGATTTGATTTCCTCCATTATCGCAATATCAGTATTTACGTCGTATCGGGAGTGCGCGCGGCGCACGCTCGCACCGACCCGCAGATGCTGAAACGACTCTGCGTAGTTGCCAAGATCTTCCCACTCTTTGGCGAGCGCATACCTCAGTTGAACTTGATGACGCCAGTGCTCCGCCCGGCACATCGCGAGCCGTTCCTCTAGGGATCTGATGTTATTGTGCTCGTGTGTCTGCCGGCGCAGACCCGATCGATGCAGGAGAGCTTCGGAATTTGAGGGGTCACGCAGGATCGCGAGGTCTGCATAATGCTCAGCCTCCTCCAGGAGGCCGCAGAAGCGCATCTCCATAGATAAATTGAGCAGCAACTGGGGACTCCTTGGCTCTAGAGCCACGGCTCTCCGGAAAAGCTGGAGAGCGTTCGCATGATCTGAGCACGCAGATAGCACGCTCCCTAGCGTATTGAGAGTCGCGGCCGTCGGGGACTCGAGAGTCGTGCCGCGTCTGGCCAATTCGAGTGCTTCGCGCAAGTGTCCCTTGCGCAGACTTTGCAGAGAAGACAGTGCCAGAGGATGAGTATCGGCAGAATATTCCACAGCAATTGCCTTCCTCATGTCCTCATGCGTCTGACACGAACGCGCCGTTTTCCGGGAGAATCATCCCGCCATCGACAACGATCAGCTGGCCGGTAACGTAGCTCGCGCCGTCGCTAGCCAGGAACAACATGGCCTCGGCAACCTCTTCCGGGGTGCCCATGCGCCCGAGCGGTATGAACGATTCGATCCGTCGCATTTGCGCCGCCGTCATCCGGTATTTGTCCAGCGCTTCGGTCCTTACGATGCCGGGTTCGACGCCGTTGACCGTGATTCGATGGGGTGCTAACTCGATGGCGGCGGCACGTATAAATCCGTTGAGGCCCGCCTTGGAGGCAGCATAGGCGGTCGCGCCCGGATAGGCCCGCTGAGCGGTGACAGAGGAAGTGAAGAGGAGCCGACCGCCGCCGTGAGCGCGCATGGAATCCACTACCGATTGGGTGATCCAGACGGCAGCCTTCAGGTTTATCAAGAGGGTGCGGTCGAGGTCGTCGGCAGACAGCTTGACCAACGGAGAGTCGGGGATGAACGCAGCGTTGTGCACCGCAATGTAGATTGGACCCAGCGCCGCGACACCAGCCTCGACCATACCCCTGATCTCCTCAGGACTCGAGAGCTCCGTGCGAACCAGGACGGCGCGACCGCCCAAGGCTGCAATTTCGTCGACGACTTCCTGCCCCTGAGCGGAAGTCCTCGTGGCTACCACGACCGCGGCGCCATGCCGGGCAAACGTAAGGGCGATCGCCCGACCGATACCTCTACCGGAGCCCGTGATCAGGGCTGTCTTGCCGTCCAAAAGCGGCCTAGCATCATGGCGGATCATGAATAAATCTTACCTTCCCGCGAGGCATTGCCGAGAGTATATCAGAATGATAGAGTACGTATACGATCTATCATCAAGAGAGAAATGCCCGGTGGAGAATTCCAAGAAGGTGCTTCCGAGAGCGCGACGACGGCTCGCCGAGATTGAGTCGGAGCTGCGCCCCCTCCTGCCAGATGAAGTGCGAGGTCATTGGCGTCGTGCCTTTCGCGGACCGCCTGATGTGCGCGCCGTGGGTGATCGGATCTACGGCATGTTTCAGGGCGACAACGGGCTGCTGTCGTTGCGCGCCAGCTGGATGGGCCGTATCGAGACGGAAGTCATCGAGATGGCGCTCAGTCTGCTGCACGCGCCGGAAGAGGCAACCGGGAATTTTACGAGCGGGGGATCGGAGAGCATTTATTGCGCGCTTCACGCCATGCGTGAGTGGGCGCGGCAAACGATGCCGCACATCAGCGAACCGGAGGTGGTGGCGCCGTATTCTGCCCATCCTTCCTTCTCCAAGGGCTGCCACTATTTCGGCCTGAAGCTGCGGCGGGTGCCGCTTGCCGAAGACCGGCGCGCTAGCCCCGATGCCCTCACACAAGCGATCTCCGCCAATACGATCGGTCTCGTGGCATCCGCGCCCTGTTGGCCATATGGTTGCTACGATCCAATCCCGGAAATCGCCGAGCTCGCGCGTGAGCGCGGGCTGTGGATGCACGTGGATGCGTGCGTTGGCGGGTATCTGGCGCCCTTCGTAGAGGAGCTCGGTGTCACCCTGCCCGCGTGGGACTTTCGACTCGCCGGCGTGACATCGATTTCTGCCGACCTGCATAAATACGGGTACTGCCCAAAGCCCGCCTCCACGATCCTTTGGCGATCGCCGTCTGTACAGCAGTATCACTGGGTTCATCCCTCCGACTGGCCAGGCGGCTCATACAGTATGACGGGATTCGCCGGCACACGGACGGCCGGGCCCATCTTCGCGGCGTGGGCGGTCCTTCAGTACCTCGGCCGGGACGGGTACCTGGAGCTGGCGCGTCACATCCTGGCCATGAAAGCTCGTCTTCTCGCGGGAATAGATTCGATTCAAGGGCTGCATGCCTGGAAGAACGATCTGATGCCGGTCGTTTTCGAGGCGAACGACCTGGATCTCACGAAAATCAAGGCAGAGCTCACCCGGCTTGGTTGGGCCGTCGTGGGATGCGCGGACCCACCGCTCATTAATATTCCGCTCGATGCGGGAACGACCGAAAAGATAGTCGATACCTTCCTCAGTGATCTCAGCCAAATTGTCAGGGACGTGAGGCTCGGAACCATAGGCGGCTCGGAGGCCCTTCAGTACTGATGTCCAGCGACTTCCAGCCACTCCTCAGAGTTGCATCCCATCATGAACGATCGAGACAGCACCTTAGGCACCTGGCGAATTCCTTCCGAGTTGTCCGAAAAGCTCGCGAGCTACTCTGACTACGGGCAGTTGCGTGCCCTCCCGAAGCATCAGACTCTGTATGAGCAGGGTGAAACCTCCACGAAATTCTATTTTGTCACTAGCGGGCTGATCCAGGTTTCGATCACCCGGGTGGACGGGTCCGAGGTGATCCTGGAGCTGATGGGGCCGCAAACGATTTGTGGGGAAGGTCCCGCCCTCGATGGCCAACCGAGATTCTCACGTGCTGTCTCCGTGCTTCCGACGGAGGTAGTAGAGTTTGATGCGAATAAACTGGCACCGCTATTTCAGCGCGATCCCGATTTTGCGGTCACGCTCTTGCGAGTGGCGAGCCTGAAGCAGCGCGTACTTGCCGTGCGCCTGGAGCATCTGACCTGCCGGGAACCCGAGGAGAGGATAGTCGACCTGCTCGCACGGTTGCGGCAAATGTGCTCAAAGCGTCACGCTGGCGGCGACCTTCTGGCCACCTATCTTACCCACGAGCAGATCGCCTCGATGACGGGCACCTCCAGGGTTACGGTAACCAGAACGCTGGGGCGATTGCGTCAATACGGAATGATAGATATCCTCAACCATCGCATCCTAATCAAGTCATTGTCCTGCGTGGCCTGATGAACTGCTCAATACGTCTACCCGAACCGACCTCCGGTCACGTCGAGTATTGCGCCAGTAACGTACGACGCTTCGTTCGATAGCAGCCAGACGACTGCCTGCGCGACCTCTTTGGGGTCGCCAGGCCTCTTCAGGGGTATCAATGGCGCTAATTCCTTGGCACGGCCCGGCATGTTCACGGACGCGTGCATTTCGGTATCTATGACACCGGGGCGGACAGCATTCACCCGAATCCCTTGCTCCGCCACTTCCACAGCCAGCCCCTTGGTGAACGCATCGACTGCTGCCTTAGATGCTGCATAGTGCACAGCGCCACCCGGCGCGCCGGTCTGCGCCGCGATGGAAGAGACGTTCACGATCGCGCCGCCGTTACCGCCATGCTTCCGGCTCATCCTGAGCACAGCCTCGCGCGCACAGAAGAAGCACCCCATGACGTTTGTGTTCAGCACCGCGTTGAGGATCGGGGCGGTTATACCTTCGACAGCCGCTGCGCCGCCGAGGACACCGGCGTTGTTCACAAGCCCTTGGATTGGGCCGAGTTGCGCCTGCGCGGTCTCGAACAGCTCGATCACCTGATGTTCCCGGCTGGTATCGGCCCGAAGCGCAATAGCCTTCCCGCCGCCCTCCTGAATTGAGCGGACGACCGCTGCGGCATCGTCGGCCCGGTCCCGAAAGCTCACGCATACCGTCCACCCGAGGTGCCCTGCCAGGCGGGCGGTTGCCGCGCCAATGCCGCGGCTCCGCCGGCGTTCTCCGTCCGATAGGTAACGGAGCGGATGCCGTATCGTGGACCTGCGAGATGGATCTGCGTCGGGATGCTCTGGCCAAAAATGAACTCGACGCCGTGGCGCCTGAGCGCCCGGACGATCGAATCGGCGGTGGTCTGTTGGCGACGATTGTCCAATCTGATTCCAGTAATGTTGTATCCCGCTGATTCAGGTCCGCGGAAGCGGGCCGGGCGAGGCAAACGCTCTAATGACGTTCTCGGTGATACGAGAGACGTTGTTGTCGTAGTTGTTGTACGAGAGCGCAGAGCACCACGATATGGACCCGACCGAGAACACTGCGCCGTCGTTCGGGGTCTCGTAGAACACCATCTCCGCCCGGACCTGCGGCCATGTGGTGCCGCCGTAGAGTGACGTTGTGCCACCAACTTCCTCGATGGCAGCTTGATAGGAATCGTTCAACGACGAAGCACGTGCAAGGATTAGCGCGTGCTCGGGTGTCCCCAGCTGATAATCGGCTCGGTCGACTTCGAAGCCGGCCGCGCCATGAGCGGCCACCAGCGTAGGGAAATCACCGATGAGCTCGTCTTCGACGCCGCGGAAGATGAAGCTTGCTCGCGGCTCGTAGCTTGCGGGTAGTCGGCGATACCCGCAGCCGCGATCGAATCCCTGAGCGGCGAATCCCACGCCGACGTAACGCTGAGGTGCACGGCCGCGATCGCGCCAAAGGCCGCCGGGCTCCCCCGTGAGACTCAAATTCTCCTCTCCGGGAGGTGCGGTCCACGTGCGGGTTCCACGCACTCTGCGTATCTCAACCAAGGTCTGGTCGTCGCTGAGAGCTGTCACCCAATAGAGGCCGTTACCGGAAAGGTAGACGAAGCGGCCGCCCCGATTTTGGTAGCCCTCGAGAGCATCCAGCATCCTGCCGGTCCAATACTCTGCATGCGTTCCCGTGATCACAGCGGAGTAGCGGGACAGCGCGGATACACCCTCTCTATCGACGTCGTGATCGGTTAGCACGTCATAGGCAATCTTCCGCTGCTCCAACCAGTCAATGAGATGTAGGTCCGCGCCAAGCTGATGGGGACTGCCGTTCCAAGCGGTGCGGGAGTTTGGCCGCACATTCACCAGCATCGGGCGCAGCATGGTCGCCATTGCCACACCGCTGCCATCGGAATGAGTGTCATACAAGCTGCGAAGGCGATTTGTGGCTACGTAGGCCCGCTCGGCCTGGCAGCACGAAAGATCACGCAGTGGAGTGAAGCTATCAGGAAGAATCGAAGGATCGAGGCTCGAGTTCGCGTATGCCTGGTAACTTACTGTCGGCAAGAGGATGGCAACGGATGCAGCGGAGCGGGATGGTGGTGTGCGCACGACGAATGGTACGTAGTCGCACTGCTCGTCGCAGGTGAGCTTCACCCCATATATCCCACTCGCAAGACCGGGCGGTATCGTGAACTGTAAGCTAGGAGCCCAGCCGGCATCTGCAAGGTCGTCGTCGTGAAGGTAGACTGCGTTGTATTCGTTCGGGACAAGATGAGGGCTCAGATGGCGTCCGCTAAAATTGTGACCCGTAACGAGCCGCCCGGGTCTATTGACAGTCGATGCGTCATAGCCGTTGTCCGAGGCGTCGGGCACCGTTGCAGTGTCCGCCCTTGCCGAAAAGTCCCACCGAGCAAGGGCGCGTGAGACCATGTGACTGTCACCAGTGGCGAGGAGGTCGAGTTCTTCCTCGGTCAAGGCCGTTCCGAAGAAAAGCGGAGTGCTAATCTTTCCGTTGAACGCATCCTCGACCCGATTGGAGCCGCCGCTGCTTTTGAGTCCCGAAGCGCCGATGAGGAGAGGCTGGTCGCCTGCCTCTTCAAACCCCCCATCGATCCGGCCTATGCGCAGTTCCCGTTTCGGATGGTCTGGCGTAAAGTTCTGCAGATACCTGACGATGCGAATGTCTCCATCGGCATCGATGACAAAAGCCACAAAAGTCCAGCGGCGGGTGGGAATTATCCCTGGCAAGACGACTTGGGCGATTGCCCGACCGCTAGCTACGCGCAGGCTGAGCTGCCGCTCTTGCGTAAGCGTAAGCGCGTAGCCGACCGAGTTGCGAGGATTACCGCGTGAGACGACGCACTCCTCTCGAACCTCCAAAGACGTCGGCCATATCCAGGTCGCGAAGGTCAAGGACTGGAGCGCGGGAAGCTTGTCACACGTTATGCATGAACCGAGATGGATGGGTTGCACTGACCCGGTATAAGTGCCCTCGAGCGTACTAGGTATTCGGACCTCTCTGATCGACCTTTGGCCTGAGCCGTAATCACTGCCTGTCAGGCGTACGAGCTCCGCTCGATATTGGGGCGCTTCGCAGCTGACATGAACCGTGAGTGAGTCGCCCGGCATGCCGCTCCATCGATTTGCGTAGCCGGTTACTTTCATATAGAGGGCTGGAATATCAACAGAGGCGATCAGAAGTCTACGGTCACGTGAACACCTACTGTGACAGGTCGCATCACGAAGAAAAACGCCTCGTTGCCAATTTGACTCGGAGGGCTGCCTCCTGTTCGTCCTTTCTCACTGAACAGATTGTCGGAGTAGAGACGCACGTCCCAGCGACCTTCGCGTGCCAGGGAGATGGATGCGTTCCAAACGGTGAAGGCTTTGACGTTAAAGAAGTCCACTGCGCTGGAATTAAAGTCGGAGTGCGCGCTGTCCCGATACGACCCGTCTACGTGATAGGTTAGGGAAAGATCATTCGATAATGGTTGCGAATAATTCAAGGCAACGCTGGCGGTGTTCGCGGGGACGCCAGGCATCGCATTTCCGGTGTAGCCGGTAACGACCTCGGAGAAATTTCTATCGACTTCCGCATTGACGTAACTATAGCTGGCTGAATACGATAATCTTGCGCCAATGTCTCCATCGATTTCAGCCTCTGCACCTCTCGAGGAGGCTTGGCTGCCGTTACCGACAAAGCTGAATCCTGTGGAGGTAAAGCTGTCAAACTGGAAGTCCTTCCAGCTTATATAGTAGGTCGCGAGCGAGTATCGCAGCGGCACATGGGACAGGGTACCTTTGACGCCGAGTTCCCAATTGGTGGATCGGTCGGGTCGGTAGGCAAATGGCGCACGAGGATCCGATTGGGGCGTGCCGGGCGGAGGAAGTGCGTTCGCGCCGCCGTGGCGGAACCCTTGAGACCAGGTGAAATACAGCGTCTGGCGCTCTGCGATCTTGAGTGACGTGTTCGCACGGAAGATTTGGCTATTTACGGAGTCACGATCGGCGACCGTCTCAGGGGGGCCACAGAACGTGAGTTGCTGGCACACGGGAAGTGCAAAGCTCTGGTCCGAGCTATCATGTTGCCAGAACTTTCGGAGTCCGCCGGTCACCTGCCATCGATGCGTGAGATGCCAGGTCAACTCGCCGAACACGGCAGTGTCGCGGAACGTCTCGGAGAACGACTGATCGAATAAATCCAGCCCGGAAATGGAGGGTGTGGGAGTGCCAAAATAGGCTTCAAAAGGATTGAGGGCGGCGACGTAGTCTGCCAGGCCCGGATCGCCGGCGTCTACGAGAGAATAGCGGCGATTTTGCTGCTGAAAATAGCTACCCACTAGCCAGTCGAAGGTGTGGGTCCCAGTCGAAGCGAGACGCAATTCCTGTGTAGCCGCATGCTCTCGCAAGACGGTCCTGCCCGGAACCACAAAGCGCGGATAGCCGAAGTAGTACTGGTCGGCCAGGAAGAGCTGATATACGCCACCGTCGCTCTCGAGAGCCTTCTCTTGCGTTTCGTACCAGGATGTTGAAGAAGTGAGGGTGGCGAAACCGAGATCAGCCTCGATGTCGAGGCCGGCGACATCTGTTCTCGAGGTCTGCGGGTTGAGAATTGCGGTAGAGGCATCGTAGGAGCCATTTCCGGGAAACAAGGGGTTGTCGGCCTGACGGTCGCCGACCGTCGTACGCTGGTAATTGTAATGAAGGGTTGCCGTAAGGTTCTCGCCGAGGCGCACGGCCAGCGCCACCCGCCCATAGGTTTCATCCGAGGAGTTCGTGTGGCGCATGGTGTGCCGGATCAAACGGGTATCTGGCGAGAGTATTGGGCCGGTGATTTCAGGTGTTCCTGTGGCATCGGGGGTTGCCAGATTGTTCTCGGTGATGAAACCAGCAAGGCGATCCTGACCACCTGCGATCCGCAGAGCGACGGATGAGCCGATTGGAAGGTTAACCAGTCCGTAGACGGAGTGATTTAACCCGCCAGATTTCTCCGTAGAGGAGAGATCCGCCTGCGCCTGCGCCGAGAAGGCCCGGAATTGCGGACGATTCGGTATGAAGCGGACCGTCCCTCCGAGCGATCCGGAGCCGTACAGGGTTCCCTGCGGCCCGCGCAGGACTTCGACCCGTTCCAGATCAAAGAGCTTGAGGTTGAAGAAAAGGGGCGTCTCGCCCAGATACGTAGAGACGGGTGCCACCGCAAAGTGCGCATTGTCGATGCCGTTCATGCCATCCGCGTTCAGGCCCCGAATGATGAACTGATTGTTATTGCCTGAGGCACGTGGTCCTTGGTCGACGTCCACGAGGCCGGCGACGCTTTCGGAAAGCCGCGCAAGATTGTCTATGCCGGATTTTTGCAGCTCGTCTGATGTGATCGCAGAGATGTTGTAAGGGACGTCGGAAAGGGCCTGTGATCTTCGGGTCGCCGTCACTGTGATTTGCTGCAGCACCGCGACGTCCTCCTGGGCCAGGGTCAATCTGCCGTGCAAGATGGCCGACACGGCGGCGGAAACGGTGAGCAGGTAACGTGCGTTCTTGGAAACAGCCATTGGCTCTTCCTGGTGTATTAGGATCGTGACCGATTCAAGCACAGGCCCGCTCGGCGATATGTGCCTGGCGATACAGGGATAGGTGCATGAAGCGTCGGAACCCTTCGCTAGCGGTATAGCACCCGAATCGAGGTGTATTCTTCGAGCCCATGCCGGCCGAATGAGACACCGATTCCGGAGGACTTGATCCCGCCAAAGGGCACATCCGGGCGCACGTCGCCGTGGCGGTTCACCCATACGGTCCCGCATTCGAGGCGCGAGGCGAGCTCCCAGGCACGCGCTTCGCTGCCCGACCATACCGATCCTCCCAGTCCGTACGGGGATGCATTCGCCTGTTCGACGGCTTCGTCTACGTCCCGGAACAGAATAATCGGGAGAACAGGCCCGAATTGCTCCTCGTCCACGATGCGCATGCCGCTTCGTGCTTCTGCAAGCAGAGTTACTGGGTAGAAGTTGCCCGCATTCCCGCTTCCGCGGGATCCTCGCAGAAGCACGCGGGCTCCTCCTGCAGAGGCAGCCTCGACCATTTCTTCGAGCCTTAGCATTTGAGACCGGGTCTTCACTGGACCGAGCTGGGTGCGCTCATCGAGACCATCGCCCAGGCGCACCTGAGCCGCGTATTCGGTCAATGCCCTGCACAGCGGCTCGTAAATGGGCTCAGCCACATAGAGGCGCTTGAGGGCGGCGCATGTCTGACCGCTATTGATGAAGCTGCTCCAGAAAAGTCTCTCCACGATTGCGCGGGGATCGACGTCGGGTAACACGATGCCGGCGTCGTTGCCTCCGAGTTCCAGGGTCATGCGCTTGATGGTGGCTGCCCCAGCCATCATGACTTTGCTTCCCGTAGGAGTCGAACCCGTGAACATCACCTTGGCGACGTCCGGGTGCGCGGTAAGGAGTGGCGCCAGCTCATCGTGTCCGGTCACTGAGTTAATAACCCCTGCCGGGAGCTCAGGAGCAATGGCTTGCACGAGCCGGAGGGTAGAAAGCGGTGTGAGGGGAGAAGGCTTTATTACGACAGTGTTGCCGGCGCGAATGGCCGGCAAGAGGTGCCAGGCTGCGATCAGAATGGGCCAGTTCCACGGTGTGACTGAGGCAACCACACCAAGGGGTTGCCTATGGATCTCGATACGCCCCTGGCTGTCGTTCTGCACGGTTTCAGGGCGAAGCTCGAGAGTGGCTGTGTGCCGGGCCCAAGCTTCTGCGCCGGAGACCTCGAAGCGCGAGCCTAGACCGTTCAGGGGCTTTCCCTGCTCGCGCGTGAGCAGCTGGGCGAGCTCTTCGGCGCAGGCATTTATTCGGTTGGCAATACGCTGGCACGCGTCCCGTCGTACCTCATCCGAGGTGGATCGCCAGGAGCCGAAAGCTTTGTGCGCCGCGTAGACGGCTGCTTCGAACTGTTCTCGGGTTGCGGCCGGCGCCATCCCTACAGTCTCGCCGTTGGCGGGACTCACGACCGCAAAGTGCTCGCGGCCGGAAATGCCCTCGCCGTCGATAAACATTTGGAATTTGCTCATGGGACGGGACCTCTTCGCCAGAAGGCTCGCACGCTGGGTTTTCACCGATTTCAAATGAATAGCCAATAGCATATCTCTACCGATATGATAGAGAAAGGACACACACTCTCATTTGCACGGTTGGCCGGCGCGAGGCTAAGGCTGCTCAAAGAGCTCTATGCAGACCGATCCATCTTCCTTGCTCATCAAAAACGCTCGCGTGCTCACGCTTTGGCCCGAACGTCCGCGTTGCGACGCGATCTTGTTCGAGGGCGGTCGAGTGAGCTGGCTGGGCAGCAGTGAGATGGCTCCGCCGGCGAGCCGCACCCTGGACCTGAGAGGACGCGTGGTTCTTCCAGGTCTCATTGATGCGCACAGCCACCTGTATTGGCTGGCTCAGGACAGATTGCACCTGAACCTCGCGGCCCAGGATATCAGGAACATTTCAGATCTCTTGGAGACGCTCAGAGCTGAAGGGAGTGGGAAGGACGACGATGAATGGGTATTTGCTGTCGGGCTCAACGAGATGCGCTTGGTGGAGCGGCGGCTGCCCACTCGAGATGACCTGGATCGGGTGAGCAAGAGACGCCCAATCGTGCTCAGAAGGGCATGTGGTCATGCCGCCGTGGCCAACTCAGCGGCGTTGGAGTTCGCGGAGATCGGCGACCGGTCCCTTGATCTGCCTGGTGGCATCATCGAGCGCGAGGGCGACAGACCCAACGGCATTCTTCGTGAAATGGCGGCAGAGCGCGTCTTGCGGGCGGCGCCCGTACCGCCAAGAGACTTGATGGCCGCCTCGCTGCGATCGGTCGCCGAGGAGTGCCTGGCTTGCGGCATTACCGGTGTGACGGAAGCGGCCGTGGGATTCACAACGAGCCTCAGTACGGAGTGGTCGGTATGGGCGAGCCTGCGTCAGAGCGGCGATTTTCCGTTGCGCATGGCATTTATGCTGAGGCCCAATGCCGCCGAGCCGGTGCCGCCTGAGGTTTCGCGGACCGGGATCGATCTGACCTGGCAGGTTGATACTCTCAAATTCTTTGCGGATGGAACGATTGGAAATCGGAGCGCAGCATTCTCAGCTCCCTATGCCGGCCCTTCTTGTGCCTGCGGACTGTTGATGCACGCTTCTGGAGACTTCGCCAGTAGCGTCAAGGACGCGGTGGAGGACGGCTGGAACGTAGCCGTTCACGCGATAGGTGATCGAGCGATCGACCTGTGCGCTCAGATCTTCGAGCAGCTTCGTAAGATGGGTGCACTCACGACTCGTTTGCGAGTGGAGCATCTGGCTATGCCATCTCTGGCGGCTTTAAGAGCGCTGAGTCAGTCGAAGGCGATCATAGTCACACAGCCTTCGTTCGTCAGGGACCTGGGCGATGGCTTCATCGGCGCACTGGGGATAGACCGCGCCTGCAAGCTCTACCGTGGCCGGTCGCTCCTCGATCACGGGCTGACCGTCGCGGCTAGCTCTGACGCTCCGGCTGCCTCTCTTTCGCCGTTCGTGGGAATTTCCGCAGCGATGACGCGAACCACACGTGGTGGCTGGACGCTGAGTGCGGATGAATGCCTTACGGCGCACGAAGCTCTGCTTATGTACACAAGTGGAGCGGCGGAATCGGCAGGACATGGAGACACACGTGGCCTGCTGCGGCCGGGCGCTGCCGCGGATGCCATAGTTGTCGACACTGACCCGCTCGAGTCCAGCCCTGCTCAAATTGCCGCGACGAATGTTGAGGTGGTAATCATAGGGGGAAGGGTGGTGTATCAATCGAAGCGCTAGCGGCGGTAGGTATCGCCGGATACGCAGCGTCGAATACAGAAACGGTATCGTGCTGCGTATGGTAAACGAAGACCAATTGCCCCAAGGCGATAGCGCGCTGTTCAGGGCGCTGATGGGTAGATATGCCACCGGGGTTTCGCTAATTGTTACGTCGACTCCAGACGGTCCCCGAGGCCTGACGGCGAACTCCCTCACGTCGGTGAGCCTGGATCCGATGCTCATCCTGTTCTGTCTTAACAACGGATCCCGGACCGGCGCTTATATTCGTCAGAGTCGCCGGTTCTCCGTGAACATACTGGGTCGGCATCAGGAGAAATTGTCACGTCTGTTTGCCGGCGAGAAGTGTCCAGCATCCACCGCTGTTGAGTGGGTCCAATTCAGAGGCGCGCCAGTGTTGGCCGACGCCGAGGCCGTGCTTCTGTGTGATCTGCGGGAGGAGCACAGGGGCGGCGATCACTCCATCATGATTGGCGCCGTGACGGCCATGACGGGGCGCCAGTTGCCGCGGGCCCCGTTGATTTTTTATCGAGGCAAGTACAGCACCGTCGCCCCATCAATCACCCACGAAGAGTAGAGGCCAGTATGAACAGAGCTCACAATCCTGAAACGATCGCACCGCCGTACAAGAACATTTACTCCCATGCTATCGAGGTGTCTGGTGACGCGCGCACGCTTTATCTTTCTGGCTCGCTCGGTGTCGCACGAGACGGTACTGTCCCGGAAGGCATCGAGAGGCAGTCGGAGCTGGTCATGGAGAATATGGCGGCTGTCCTCGCTTCGGCCGGCATGGGTTTCGGTGATCTCGTCAAGATGAACGCCTTCGTGCTGAAGGTGGAGTACGTTCCGGTATTCGCCGCAGTGCGGGCACGGCATCTCGCCGGGGCGCGACCGGCGATGACGACCGTGGTAGTGCCCGCGCTGGCGGCGCCAGGCTGGCTGATCGAGGTTGACGCGGTTGCGGCGCGCGCTGGTCAGATCCAAGGAAGATAGAGGTGCCGCCCGTGACTGCCGATCATACATTTGCAGCCAAGCCAACGGCTGATGAGCTGATCGCGCGCGCCAAGGACATGCTGCCCGCGCTGCGGCAGCGGGTGGTCCAAACCGAAGCGGACCGTAGGATATCGGCGGATACCGCTCGGGCCCTGATAGACGCGGGATTTTTCAATATCGTCCTGCCGCGCAAAAGCGGTGGGTACGGTATGCGCCATTCGGTCCTCTGGCAGGTTGCCAGAGAGATCGGGCGCGGGTGCGCCTCCACCGGATGGATTCTGGGCCTGATCGGAATTTCACCCTGGATAGTGGGATTCTTCGGAGAGAGAACGCAGGAAGAAGTGTTCTCAGGTGGCAATCCCATTGTTCCCGTGATGACGGGAGGTGTCGGGCGGGACATCAGGGTAACTCGCCTGAATGAGGGTTACGAGCTCAGCGGCACTTGGCGCTATGGCTCGGGCGTCGACCTTTGCAAATGGGCAATCGTGATGGCTCCGACGCCCAGCGGTGAAGCGGGAGGGCGCCCGGACCTGAGGCTATTCCTGGTTCGCAAAGAAGAACTGGAGATAGATCACGAGAGTTGGAACGTTCTCGGCATGCGCGGCACTGGAAGCAAGACCGTGCGAGTTCGATCGGTGCGGGTCCCGTTGAGCCGATCTATTTCTTGGACGGCGGCGCAGGCGGGGGAGTTTCCCGGCCGGGAGGTCAATGAGGATCCCATGTATCGCATGCCGGTGAACGCGCTATTCGCCATGTCAGTCGTCGCGCCGATCGTCGGCGCCGCATGCGGTGCCCTGGACTACACCGTCAGTCTGCTCGAGAGCCGGTTTCGGCAGGGCACCGGCCGGGAACAGAGATCGGAGAGTTTTACGCAGATTGAGATAGGGCAGAGCGCGGCAAGCGTGGAAATGGCATTTGCGCTTCTGGTTTCCGACTCAGATGAAATGTGGGATGTGGCCTGCGCGGGCCGCGCCTTTTCGATCGCTGACCGGGCGCGCTACCGGGCTCACTGCTCGTTGATCTGTCGGACCGCCCTGAGTGCCGTGGATCGGCTGTCCGCGTTGGCGGGGGGAGATCTCATCGTGAGCGGCAACCCCCTCGAGCGCTCGTTTCGCGACCTGCACGCGATGTCCACGCACTTTCTCATGCAGGCGGACGTCACGGGGGAGGTCTATGGTTGCTCGTTGCTCGGTCTCGATCTCCCCGAGCATGCCCGCATCTGAGAGAGCCACACAGCCATGAGCGAGCGGATGCCAAGCGTCGAGGCGAATACCTGCGGTGCTCTCGTTTCGAGATACCTGGAAGCGATGCAGACCGCCGATCTGGAAGGGGTTCGGGCGGTCACCGAGCCCGGTGCCCGCCTCGAATACCCGGGCCCTGTGGCATTTACGGATCCCGCCGAGGTACTTTCCTGGGCTAGCGGACGGCATCAATGGGTGCGGCATACGGTCGAACGGTGTGATGTCGTTCCCGAACAGGCGGAAACGGTCGCCTACGCGGTCGGAACTCTGAGGGGAGTCTGGAAGAACGGCTCACCATTTTCCGACGTGCGCTTCATTTATCAGTTTCGGATCCGCGGCACAAACATCGTCGAAGCCCGCCTGTGGAGCGACGTCGCCGAAGTTCTACGCAGAGCAGCAACCACCAAGTAGTCTCGATGACGGAGTCGCAAGATGGCTAAAGCCTTCGCATCCCAGAATGACCTCGCTGAAAAGACGGTGACTTTCAGTGATCTCGGCAGTGGATGCTACGCGTATACCGCAGAGGGTGATCCGAACACTGGCATCGTCGTTGGCGATGACGGTGTACTCGTCGTGGATACACAAGCGACACCCGTGATGGCGAGCGCTGTAATCGAGCGGGTCCGAGGCGTCACCGATAAGCCTATTAAGCATATCGTGCTCTCGCACTATCACGCGGTACGGGTGCTGGGCGCGTCCGCATACCACGCGAATAATGTGATCTGCTCACGCGCGACTCGCGATTTGATTTGCGAGCGCGGCGAGCAGGACTACGCTTCCGAGGCGGGCCGCTTCCCGCGGTTGTTCCGTGCAGTCGAATCCATCCCCGGACTTACTTGGCCAACCCTGACATTCGAGGGTAGGTCGCAACTCTGGCTTGGCTCCCAGGAAGCGCAGATTCTGCAACCCGGGCGGGGACACACTAAAGGGGACACCATTGTCTGGCTGCCGCGCAGCGAGATCCTGTTCGCGGGAGATCTGGTCGAATTCGGGGCTACGCCGTACTGCGGAGACGCATACTTGAGTGACTGGCCCGTGACCCTCGAGTGTCTGGCGGCATTGCGTCCCCGCGTACTGGTCCCCGGCAGAGGCAACGCCTTGATCGGCTACGACACGTGTCGCCTGGCGATCGAGCAGACGAAAAGCTTTGTGATTGCGCTGCGGGAGAGTGTGCTCAAGGGATTCGAGCGTGGCTTTGCGCTCAATCGGATATACAAAGACAGCTGCGATCGCCTCCGCGCCGAATATGGCTCATTTGCCATCTTCGACCACTGCATGCCATTTAACGTGAGCCGGGCGTACGACGAGGTATGCGGAATCGAGACGCCACGAATCTGGACGGCGGAGCGGGACCGCGCAATGTGGGCGGCACTCGAGATGTAGCCAGTGCGGACCGTGCCTCTAGCGCGCTAGCGCATCGCTTCGATGTCGACCTCGACCAGATATTCCGGTTTCCCGAGGCCAGCCACGAGCACCAGGGTCCAAGGGGGCAGGTATGGGCCCACTCGCTGCCGGTGCACGGCGACATAAGTTGCTATGTCACCGCGATTGGTCAGATAGGACGTCACCTTGGTAAGGTCAGAGACGGTCATGTCGGCCGCGGCCAGAATCGCTTCGATGTTAGTCCAGGCCTGTTCTGCCTGCTCGCGGAAATCCGAGGATAGGCTGCCGTCCGGCCGTTCACCCATTTGTCCGGCTGCGCGCAGGAGCCGATTCGGCGCAGAGATCACCACCGCGTGGTGATAACTGCTCGCTGGCTTGGCTATCTCGGGCGGATTGACAATGGTACGCAAGTGAACTCTCCGCACTCAGATGAGGGGCTGGCGTCAATGATCAAGCAAGAGCAGTCGTAATCGCTGTATCCCGGTGTACAGACTCAGCGTGCGCGAGAGGACCGAGTTTAAGTCGCGGACATCTCCCAGCTCTTGAATAGGAGGCGTATTTGGCGGGACAGATCGCCGATGACTGCTTCTGTGGGCAGCGACCGGTCGAGTGCCAACCGCAGGTATTGGTGGTAAAAGACGGCGAAGATGACCGTGATCATATCTTCGACGGAATGCCGTTTGGGAATGCGCTTCGAATTTCTATAGTGCACCAGCATATCCCGGATCGTTTCCTGCAGCTCCCGGTCGGACGAAGTCACGACCTGATCGGTCTCGGTGTGCCCGGTCGGGATGAGCAGCCACAGACGCGTTTGGCCGCGGATCTGTGTGCTCGGCATGCGATGCATTTCAAATACGGCGGTGAAGAGCCGCACGAATCCTTCGGCCGGCTCCAACGGCAAAGGCGTAATGGCCTTTCTTGCCCTTTCCTTCACGGCATCGATATCCCTCCGTGACAGGGCCGCCAACACTCCCTCTTTACTCTTGAAGTAGCGAAAAACGGTGGCCACTCCTACGCCCGCTGCGTCGGCCAAGGTACTCATGGTCGTGGCTCGATAGCCTCGCGTGAGAAACAGCTGGCTCGCCGCATCGAGTATCGCATCGCGACCTAGAAGCCTGGCGCGCTGTCGCAATGAGGGGGAAGGCAAGCCCCCTGCATGCGCTTGGCTGACCGTTGGCGATGCAACCTGCCGTTTCATCTCAGACAATGATACTCCCCTCTCTACCCACTCGGCATACACTCGTAACCGCCCGAGATTTTCTCGGCACGCGCACGCATCGGTTCCTTAGCCACGGTATCACCGGATACATAAGCGAGCAAGAAACCGGCTTACCCTTGAGGCAGCGTACGTCGGGAATGCCGCACCGCTGAATGATCGACGTTCAAATTGGGGGCGAACGATGAAAAGAGCTCGATGGCCCTGGTGGCTCGCGTGCCTGCTCCCAGGTCTTGCGCTTGCAGTGCCGCCCGCATTCCCGGGCGCAAAGTCCGACTATCGCGCGTGGGTAGCGGCAGAGCTCCCCGGTGCGCCGGAGGGACTCACCGTCGACCAGAACGGACGCCTGTTCGCGGCCGTTGCGGCGACAGGTCAGATATTTCGACTCAAGGATAGAGGGGGCGTACGGTATATCGCGACCGTTCCCGATAAGGCTTTGGGGCGTGTCGGCCGTACTTGGGGATTGAGCTTCGATCGAGCCGGGTATCTGTATGCGGCATACGTGTGGCATTACACCGAGTCTGAGGAAATGGATCCTCTGCACCTCGGTTGCCGGAATTCCAAAGACGTCTACACGGGTGTATATCGCATCGACGTACGCACGGGCAAAGTCACTCCATGGTTAACGAAGCGCGGGGGCTGGCCAATATGCTTTCCGGATGACATTGCGAGTGATTCCGCCGGGAATCTCTATGTCACCGATCTGACATTGTCCGGCATCTGGAAGGTGACCCCAGACCGCCACTTCAGCCTTTGGTCGAGCGATCCACTGCTGCAATGGCCACCCCCGCCTTACGACGAGGTCCCCGAGGGCGCCAATGACCTGGCTCTGTCTGCCGACGGGCGCAGCCTATACGTCGTCACTGACGGGGCGCCGATGCTGCTGCAAATTCCGGTGCAGGCGAATGGCTCTGCGGGGCGCCCTAGAGTCATCGCCGAGGGCCTGAGCGCGCTCGACGGCATCACGCTAGATGAGCGCGGCAACATCTATGTGAGCGAAATACTGCGCAGCGATATCAGCGCATTCTCTCCGGACGGGCAACAGAGAGTTCTTGTCGCTACAGCGGCAACGGCACCGCTAGTCAATCCCACGAGCCTGGTCTATCGCAGCGGCGTGCTCTGTGCTGCGAACCTTGGTTGGCATCACGTTCCGGAGCCGCACAGCGTTACCTGCATGAGCGGATTTCACCGACCGAAGCAATAGCGCACTCACGAAAAAGGGCCTCGGAGAAGAAGATCACATGTCACCAGCAAACGTTGCTCTTACATTTGCTTCTCTGTTAGTACTGGTCACGCTTTCGATGCCGAAGGCTGCGGCTGACGCGCAGGCGACCGTGGGGCTGCATGAGATCATCGTCACTGCTGAGAGGCGCTCACAGGACCTGCAGCAGGTGCCGATGTCGATCGCGGCGATCACCACTGCGTCCATTGCCCGAGAGGCGATAACGAACTTCTTCGATTATGCCAATAAGGTACCAAATCTATCTTTTGAGATGACGGGCGATGGAGTCGGCAACTCGCGCACCATCTCCATTCGCGGCATCTCCGGGGACGGTGTCACCGGTTTTTACATCGATGATACACCGGTACCTGAATCGCTCGATCCTCGCATCATCGACATTTCGCGCATTGAGGTGCTGCGAGGACCGCAGGGAACCCTGTACGGGGCGCGGTCGATGGCCGGCACGGTACGCATTATCACCGAGGCTCCTGACTTCGAGCGGTTCTACGGTCATGCGGATGCGAGTGCGGGTGATACTGAGCATACCGACCGCGCGAATTATACGGGCGAAGCCGTCGCAAACATTCCGATAATCAAAGACCGTGCGGCATTGCGTGTCTCGGGTTTCTATGACAGCGAGGCTGGATGGCTTACGCGGAGCTTTTGTACCGATCCGGCGACGGCCGGGATTACCTGCTTTCCGCAGAGTCACGAGTCCTCGGTCGTCACTACGGTAGACAATATCGCGGCCACCCAGACCTACGGCGGGGCGGCTTCGATAACGTTCAAAGTGAACAGCAACCTGACTGTCACGCCGCGCGTTATGATCCAGCGTGCGAGCTACAACGGCTTTCCCATGGCCGACGTTCTGACGGAACACAACGATATCGGTTACCCATATCCCGCAGGCTCGGAGTCTTACGCGCTTCCGCCTCTGGTGCCCAGCGACCTCAATCAGGGCCGATTCTTCAATATCGCGGAGGGCGGCTACGACGACTGGCACCTCTACAGCCTCGATGCCCGGTGGAAGCTGGGGCTGGGGTCGCTTGTCTGGTCGACGGCGTACTTCGATCGCAAGGTATTTGAGACCGAGGACCAGACCGACTCTGTGTGGGACACCTTGCTGCCTGCCGTCGCGGCTACGCCGGGCTTCAACCTGCCGCTGCCGATTCGAAGCCCGATCAGCGAGCTAAAGGACTACCAGCAATTCGTACAGGAGGTTCGCTTTGTGTCGGCGCTCTCGGGGCCGGTCCAATTCGTAGCCGGGGTCTACTATTTCGATCTACACGGGGCCATACCGATCGCCTCCGAGTTTCCGCCGGCATTGGCTCCGGGATATGGGGCACTGCTGACAGCGGCAGACACCTGCAGCGTGGTCGGCCTGTGCCCGGACCCAAACAGTCCTGACAGCACCTTCGGCATGCACTACCGTACGGACAGCAAAGAGCCGGCAGCCTACGGACAGGTGTCGTATCAGGTGACGCATGCACTAAAGGCAACGGGGGGAGTGCGGTGGAGTCAGGATCAGACAACGTCTGGTGGATACGAGGACGGTTCCGTGGTGCTGTCCCCGGGAGGTCCTGGCGAGCTCGTGGATCCGAACAGCACGCTGAGGCAAGACTCCGTTACGCCGATGGCCCAGCTCCAATATCAGCTCCGGCCTGACCTCATGGTGTATACGATGGCGGCGAAGGGCTTTCGGCCGGGCGGGCTCGTGCCCTCGGTTCCCTCGGCAATCTGTGGCGCCGAGTTGCCTCCTGGGCTGACAGTCCAGGATACCCGGAAGTTCGGATCCGACTCTCTTTGGGATTACGAGATCGGTACGAAATCAGACTGGTTCGACCGGCGCCTGCAGGCCAATGCGGACGTATTTTACATCGACTGGAACAACATCCAGCAAGTCATCCTCCTGCCCTGTGGATTTTACTACCGCGCCAATGCGGGCGCGGCGGTGAGCAAAGGCGCAGAGCTCGAGTTGAGTGCCCGTCCCATCTATCCACTTGAGCTATCGGCTGGCATCGGCTACAACAGTGCTAGGATTACGCAAACATCTACGTTTTCGCCGCAACGGGTCGGTGATCCTGTGTTTGACGTACCGGACTGGACCGGCGAGGCGTCCGCGGCCTGGACTCAGGAATTATCGCCGCAATGGACAGTAGTGGCGAGCGTGGATTACGCGTACACCGGCGAGCGGCATAGCTCTAATAACCTCAACAGCGCCGATGGTCTCTTTGGGACGAGGCTGCTGCCGCATTATCAGCTGGTAGACGCGCGCCTCGCATTCGATCACGACGTTTGGGAATTTGCGATCGTCGGTAAGAATCTCACTAACGAGTACGCGGACCTCGGCGACAGTCGCTCGATTTCTTCCGCCAGGCCGTCCGCGTCTGCTGATGAATCAACCCCGTACGGTCGAGCTCGAAACCAGAGTGTCGTTTTGAGGTTTCGTTGGAGGACGTGATGTCAAGGTGGGCGAGCGCGCGGAGAGGTGTTTCGACTTGGCGGCTGGGGGCGCTCTGGTGTGCGTTGCTCCTGCCGTGCCTGGCGGCGGCGAGTCCGCCCCTTCCGAGCGAACCGATGAGCACTGAAGTTCTGCCGTCGGCGGCGGAACCGCACTGGGTGTGGGTCAACGACGTTGCGTTTTTTCACATGCCCGACGGAAGGGCAACGCTCGTCGACGGAGACACGGGAAAAATGCTCGGCATGCTGAGCACAGGTTACGGGTTCAACGGATTGGTGATCCCCCGGAAGGGGAATATCATCTACTCGCCTGAATCGTACTACTCGCGGGGCACTCGCGGTGTGCCTACGGACATCGTTGCGCTCTACGACGCGCACCGGTTGGCGCCGGAGGGGGAAATTCCGATTCCGGCGAAGCGTGCTGCGGTCATGCCGATGCGGAGCGCTGCGGCGCTGACCGACGATGGCCGATTTCTGCTCATTTACAATTTCACGCCGGCGCAGTCAGTGACAGTGGTGGACGTGCGCGCGCGGCGGTTCGTCGGAGAGATCAGCACGCCGGGGTGTGCTCTGGTCTATCCCACCGGACGACGCAGCTTCTTCTCGATCTGCGCGGACGGTGCGCTGCTCGAGGTGCGGGTCGATGATGCTGGACGGGCGACGAAGCTGAAGCGCACGGCAGAGCTGTTCGACCCCGAAAGGGATCCGCTTGCGGAAGAGGGGATTCGCAGCGGCAATGAGTGGTGGTTCACCTCGTTCCACGGATGGGTTTATCCACTAGAGCACACGCCGCAGGGGATGCGCCTTGGGCGGCGGTGGTCACTATTTATTCCGGCCGAGCGGGCGCAGCACTGGCGCGCCGGCGGGTTGCAGTATGTGGCACTCGACCGGCGGACGGGCCGACTCTATGTGATCGTGCACCAGGGTAATCTCGCTACCCACAAGGACCCGGGCAAGGAGGTGTGGGTGTACGACCTCGGAAAGCGCCAGCGAGTGCAGCGGATCCGGCTACGCCAGCAGGCGGGCTCGATCCTCGTGACGCAGGACGACGATCCAATCCTTTTTACTTGCTTTCTTGGTAGCCCTGCGCTCCAAGTCTACGATGCCCGTAGCGGTAGATACCTGAGAACGGTCGCGAGCATCGCGGAGACACCGACCATTATGGTTCCCCCCTGAGGAGGTCAGATGTATCCGCTCGATCCGGTCGTGCGTGCGATTATCTTCAGCGGGTTCGCGCTGCTCTTTGCGTTTGCCGGCTCGCACAAGCTGGCCGCTCGCGCGGAATTCGCTGCGACGCTGGCAGACTATCGTGTGCTGCCTGCGAGCCTCGAGTCCGCGGCATCGTTCCTCATACCCGGCTTAGAGGGGCTCATTGCCGCGGGACTCCTGATCCGCCGCGTGGGCGGGCCGGCTAGCCTAGCGGGTGTAGCGCTGCTGCTAGCGTATGCGGCGGCGATAGGGCTGAATCTCCTGCGGGGCCGCCGCCAGCTCGAGTGCGGCTGTCTCGGGCCGCACAGCAGCAGTGTCGTTTCTGCGGGTCTCGTCTGGAGGAACATGCTTATGGCGCTCGCCCTCGTCACGGCTTGGGTCATCAAGTGGAGCACCCGACCCATGGGTTGGCTGGATGTCGGCACCGTGCTCTTTGCCTTGTGCGGGCTCGCGCTGGTTTACCTGGCGGCGAACGGGCTTCTTGCGATAGCGGCTCGCCGCCTTCCTCAGAGAGGTTAGAAGCCCGATGGTATATGCATTGCTCGTATCCAATCTGATCCTCTGGGCGGTGCTCATCGCCTTGACACTGGTCGTTCTCGCCCTTGTTCGCCAGATCGGCGTTCTGCACGAGCGAATCGCGCCGGCCGGCGCGTTGCTCCTCGAGCGGGGACTGAAAGTCGGGGAGGCGGCGCCCGTAGTCTCCGTAGTCGACCTCAATGGGCACGGCCGCTCGATCGGCGCGGCGTCAGAGGACGGGCGGACCACGCTGATCGTGTTCGTCTCGCCTACCTGTCCAGTATGCAAAGCGCTGCTGCCAGTTGTGAAGGCGAGCAGGCGCAGCGAGCACCAGTGGCTCGAGGTCATTCTCGCGAGCGATGGCCCGGATGAGGAGCAACGGCGGTTTGTCGCCTCACACGGTCTGACTGAGATTCCCTACGTGCTTTCGGCGCCGCTCGGGATGGCATATCAGGTCGGGCGGCTACCATTTGCCGCGCTGATCGACCCGGCGGGTATCCTGCGAGCGCGGGGTCTTGTTAATTCCCGGGAGCACCTAGAGAGCCTGTTTGAGGCGCAGCGCCGCGGAGTCGCCTCGCTGCAGCAGTTCTTTGAGAGCCGCGCGGACTCGCAGGCCGCCTGAGGGGGTGAGAGCATGAGTTGGCTGGATTCTCTGTGTGAGCGGTCTGCGCGGCAGATGGCGCGGCGCGTTTCCCGGCGCAGTGTCCTGGGTAATCTCGGTACGATGCTAGTCGGCGCTTCACTCGTGCCGTTGTTGCCGATTGCGCGTGGCTCCGAGGCGCGGCGCGCCTCCGGTCAGGCGAAGGACGATCCGGGCGACCCGACGCAGTGCGATTACTGGCGTTACTGCGCTATTGACGGCTTCCTGTGCAGTTGCTGCGGCGGTTCGCAGCACAGCTGCCCTCCGGGCACCGAGCCTTCGCCCACCACCTGGATCGGTACCTGCCACAATCCAGGCGACGCCCGCGACTACATCGTTTCCTACAATGATTGTTGCGGCAAGAGCAGCTGCGGGCGCTGCCTCTGCAACCGCAACGAGGGCGACATGCCGCTCTACGAACCGTTCCGCTCCAACGACTACGACTGGTGTGCCGGTGCGCAGGCGGGCATCCCCTACAACTGCTCGATATCGCGCATCATCGGAGTTTCCAAATGACCGAGTGCTCGCGGCCAGCGGCCGCGAACGTGGGCTCGCTCGTGTGCCTATCCGCCCTGTGTCTGGTGCCCATGGGCTTGCTACCCACGGCGACTGCTGATCCCCGTACTGACTACATGCTCGATTGCATGGGCTGTCATCGGGCCAACGGGGCGGGCGTCCCCGGGAAAGTCCCCGATATGCGAAGCTCACTAGTCCTGCTGTCCGGTACGCCAGAGGGGCGTCGCTACCTCGTGGAGGTTCCCGGTGTGGCGCAGGCGCCGCTTTCGAGCGCTGCGCTCGCACACCTCCTCAATTGGATGGTCCACCATCTGAGCGCCGCCGCTGCGCCGCGGAGCTTCAGGCGATTCACGGAAGAAGAGGTGGCGGCCTATCGCAAGATTCCTCTCGTGGACGTGATCGACGTACGGCGGCGGCTGCTCGCCGCGGCAGCGAAGCAACCCGCCGGACGATGATCGAAAGCGCGTCGAGCGGGCTAGGAACCTTCACGGTGGTTCTCAGACCTGCGTCGCAGGGGCGCGCGGCAGCGTCTTTGAGGCTGAGGATCAGGCCTTCGATGGCTCGAAAGTGTTCTCCAGAAACCATAGAGAGCATCGTTACTGCAATTGGTACTCAACGCTCACGCCAAAGGTGCGCGGTACATTCCAGATCTGCAGTACATTGATCGGCGACTGATCGAATACGTCCACCAGGTAGCGCTTATCGGCCAGATTGCGCCCCCAGATGCTCACGGTCCAAATGTCTTCGAGAGATGCGACTCCGATACGCGCATTCAGGATGCCGAAGCCGCTCTGGTAACCGAGGGCAGGCACCGCTTGCGTCAGGCGAAAGCGTACGCCGCTCTGGGCGCGGCCGTCCACCTGCAGCTGGAGCTTCAAAGGCCACGCGCCGAGCGGCAACTCATAGCGTACAACCGCTCCGAGCGTCGCCTTCGGGGCGTTAGACAGGCCTTCGCCGGCGAACGGCCCGGATGTGATGAGCGTATGGAGCAAGTTGGCGTTTATCTGCAACTCCAATCCGCGAAGAGGGCGCCACGCTGAATCGATTTCCAAGCCATAGCTGCGTGCGTTACCTGCGTTCGAGAGAATTTGTAAGGGGATGCCCGTCGAGCTATTCTCAACAAGCTGCGCCTGAAAGTCCCGCCACCAATAGTCGTACACGGCTGCATCCAGCATCAGCTTATCGTCGAATACCTCATCAGGCTGTCAATCGCAGCGATGCCACCGAGCTGTACCGGACAATGTTCCACACCATGTCCGGCTATGTGCATCCGACCTCAGTACACATTCTGGATAGCTGGGGCGGTGACCCGCCGCACTTTCACCTCGGCGGCATGCGTGGCACGCAGCGCGAAAGCCAATGGGAGGCGCAGGGCCTCCAATACTTGTATCGCGGGCTGATCTGGCTCACGTACGCGGCCATGAGCTTCGATGAGCGTGCCCTGATCGAGAAGCTCTACGCGTTGCGTGAGCAATTCGAGCAAGCGGCCGCCATGACGCAATGGCCAGATCCAGACCAACGGGTGCGCGAGCTTCGGCAGCGCGGCTCATGAGATCCGCAAGTGGTCCCAAGGCGTAGCTGAGTGCACGCCGCAAAGGTCTGAGGCTCCGTCAAAGTGCGGACTATCCCATTGTGTGTAGCGTCCCCCTGCTGCTCGCAATGGAGGTCCAACATCAACCTGTACTGCACCCATCCCTGAACGCTTGGGCCATGCCGCCCCAATAGATGTGGGATAACTAGTTTTCATTGGCTCCCGGGTTGGACTCGAACCAACGACCAACGGATTAACGGTCCTCCTGGAGCTGACCGGGCGGAATCCGACGAGGCGGCACGGTGGCGAGCTCGCTGGGGCCACTTCGCTGCGGAACTGGATGATAACGATCGTGAGACAGGACTAAGGATCCGAGCTGGGCCGGACGTTCCGTGAGTTCTGAGGCAATCTCCTGGGCCAGCAGTTCAATCAGCTGAGCGGCTGTGGGGTTCACGTTCGAGTGCCGTGAAACGGTTACGCACGTGCCCTGGAACAGGCGCCGCGTTGGCCGAGGGATCTCTCGTGCATTCTCAGGAAGTCCCATTAGGTGTACGAGTGCGAGCTGAGACGGTCTCACTGATGGGGGTGACCTGGAAAGGAAGAATAGGGAAGGGACTTGAACCGTATTTTTCCTCGGTTCGCGAGAACGTGTGGGCGAGATGCGGTCAGTCGGCGATAGTGCGGACGGCGGAACTAAAACGTCGGCGGCCGGGCATCGTATGCTTGACTTGTTCCCCAATTGGGGATCATGCTCTTGGCCGGTTAATAGTAACGTGTGGCAGCGGACCGTATGGCGACGATGAAGGGTAAGCGGGTTCTGACCTCGCTCTATATTGAGCCTGACGTTCACCGAGCTCTGAAACGCCTGAGCGAAGAGACACGGGTGCCCATCGCTGTCTACCTGAGGGAAGCCGTCTCAGACTTGCTCGCAAAATACAAGGTGACCACCGTCGGTGCGAGGTTCAAGAAATGAAAGCCGCCATTTATGCTCGTTACTCAACCGAGCTACAGTCCGCGGACTCCATCGGTGATCAGTTTCGAGTCTGCGAGCGCTTGGCAGCGCGCCATGGATTCACGGTGGGCAAACGCTTCTCCGACGCGGCTATCACCGGGGGCACGGCGGAGCGGCCTGGTTACCAGGAGCTACTGCGGGGCGCGCGTGCCAAGGAGTTCAAAATTATCTTGGCCGAAGACACCTCCCGGCTGTGGCGGTCCCTCCCTGAACAGTGGCGTGCGGTAGCGGAACTGTTAGATGCCGGCCTGCACATCGTCACGCAGGACATCGATACGCGGTCAGAGAACTTCAAGATATTACTGTCCATGCACGGAGCTATGGCCGACATGTATCGGGACCAGATCGCCTACCGGACGCGACGAGGCCTTGAGGGCAAGGCGCGCAGCGGCAAGCCGACGGGCGGTCGCGCATTCGGCTATATAGCAGCGCGCGATTCCGCTACTGGGCAACGCGAAATCCATACCGACCAGGCGGGCACGGTGCGGCTGATATTCCAGTGGTATGCCGAGGGCAAGTCGCCACGATGGATCGCGGGCGAGCTGAACAGGCGCGGCGTGCCGAGTCCAGGAGCCTCTTGGAATCGGACCAGCGAGCGGCTCAATAGCAAGCGCAAACGCGGATGGGTCTCGACGGCCATCCACGGCGATCGCAAGCGGGGGACCGGAATTCTCAATAACCGCGCATACATCGGCGAGATCGTGTGGAACCGATCTACCTGGAAGCGCTCAGTGGCTGATTCGAAGCAGCGCCGTTGGGAGCTGAACGACGACAGCGTGCTCGTAAAGCACCATGAGGAGCGATTGCGGATCTTCCCTCAGGATTTATGGGATGCCGTGAGGCGCGGCAGCGGGAAATTGAGGGTGCGAGCGCAAACGTTCGTGCCGCGTTGAAGGCAAAAGGCCGGCACCCCCGCTACGTGCTCTCGGGGATTCTGGTGTGCGCGGAGTGCGGCGCAAATTTCCGCAACGTCAATTCAAGGGAATTCGGATGCGCGTCTCACCGGGACGGTGGCGAGGCCGCCTGTACGAACGGGATCCGCGTCGCTATCGATGTGGCCGAACGCAAGCTGCTCCATGAATTGGTCGCCGACATCCTTTCCCCGGAGGGCATCGCCTTACTGGAGCGACGGGTGCAAGATCGGGCGCGGAGACAGGAGTCTTGTGAAGCGGCCCCAGTTCCGAAGGTGCAGAGTGCCGAGATAAGCAGGAAGGTTGCGGAGATCGAGCAGCTGCGTAGCCTGATGAAAGGAGGGAGCCTATCTCAGACCGTCGCACTCGCGGCGATCGACAAGGCCGAGGAGGAGCTCCGCGAGATGCGACGAGCTCAGCCGATCCAGGAAGAGAGGGAAACCGCTCGCATTATCCGGATGCTTCCAAGGGCTGCATCCTCCCTGCGCGAACGTCTCGGCGCAGGTAATCTCGGTCTGCGCAAGCCCCGATCGATCATGCAAGCCCGGGCGCTGCTCTTCGAAATGTTCGGAGGGAAGGTGCCGTTGCGCCGGGGCGACGTGAATGCAGGCGAACGTCCCCATTTGGTCGCCAGGGTCGCAGTGAACCGCAACGTGCTACTGGAAGCCGCCGCAAGCGCGGCAGGCTGTGTCAAATGTGGTAGCGGGGGCGTGATTTGTATTTTGCACACTCCTGATTTCATTGACATTCCGCTGCGGTGACGGGACTGCGGAGCCCGATCGCCCGTTCTCATCTTCGTGCTTGCCCTCACCGGCCTTGGGCGGACGCCGTGCCCGGAATTCGCTGCGTCGAAGCGCCAACGCATGAAAGGGCGCGTAGCCGGCCGTTCGGCTATGGACCTGCAACTCTGATGGCATGCCAGGCTAGCGCGACGGAAGGTAATCATTTCCTCGGTAATCCCCTCTGGACGGCTTTCCAGCATTGATCAGTCATTCGCTTGGCTGTGGCCTTCACGGGCACCGACGAGCAGCTTCTCCAACTCGCCGAGGTCTACCGGCTTGACCAAGTACGCATCGAAGCCCGCACGACGAGCCGCTTCGCGATCTTCCGCGCGGCCGTAGCCCGTCACGGCAGCCAGCAGCAGATTCCGATAACGCGGCTGTGCACGCAGGCGCTGGGCGAGCTCGTAGCCCAACATGCCGGGCAATCCGATGTCCACCAGCGCGACGTCCGGCTCGAGAGTGCCTGCCTTGTCGAGCGCTTCCTGACCGTCTCGAGCGACAGCGACCTCGTGGCCCCAGTTGCGCACGAGCAGCGCCAGCGTCTGGGCGGCGTCAGCGTTATCGTCGACGATCAGTACACGGTGGCGCGGCGCGGGTTGCGCGGAGAGCGTAGCCGGATGTTGCGCCGACTCTGGGCGGTCCGGATTCGCGGCAGCAAGCGGGAGCCGCACGATGAACTCGCTTCCGTGGCCAATACCGGCGCTGCGCGCTGCGATCCGCCCGCCATGCAACTCTAGCAGACGGCGCACCACACTCAGGCCGAGGCCGAGGCCGCCGCTCGAGCGGCCGAGGGAGCGATCCACCTGGGTGAAGGGCTCGAAGATGCTTTCGAGCATCTCCGGGGCGAGCCCGATGCCGCTGTCCTTGATGCTCAGGACGGCCTCCTTGCCCTCTTGCGCGAAGGCCAACCGGATCGTGCCGCCCGGCTCCGTGTATTTGGCGGCATTGTCGAGCAGGTTGGCGATGACCTGCTCCAATCGCACCGGATCGCCATCGACGACCATCGGCCGCTCGGGCAACGAGAGCGACAACTCCTGGTGGCGCTCTTCCATGCGGGCGCGGCTCGCTTCGGCCGTCTGACGCACCACCGCGTAGAGCTCGACGCGCTCTCGTTTGAGCGTGATGACGCCGCGGCTGATGCGCGCCACGTCGAGCAGGTCATCAACGAGGCGCACGAGCCGTTGGCTCTGCCGCTCGATCATCGCATTGAGCCGGGCGGCGGCCGGGTCGGTGGTGAGCGGGCGCAGCAGCTGCAGGGCGTGCACGATCGGGGCGAGCGGATTCCTCAGCTCGTGGGCGAGCATCGCGAGGAACTCGTCCTTGTGACGGCTCTCCTCGATGAGGACGTTGCGCCGCGCATTGCGGTCCGTCACATCCTCGATCGCAAGCAGAATGAGGTCTCCGCGCTCGCCGTGGCCCGGGATCTTGCGGGCGCTCAAGCTCAACGAGCGCCGGGCGGGAGTGGGGAAGCCGATGCTGACCTCGACATCGCATCGGATCATGGGGCTGCCCCGGGCCAGCACCGCATCGAGCTTCTCGCGCAGCTGCGCAACATTCCACTGCCCATTGCCGACCTCATAGAGGAGGCGCCCCTCGGTCTCCTCGCGTCCAACGCTGAAGTCGGAGCAGTACGCGCGATTGACGCGTGCGATTTTGAGGCCACTCTCCAGCACCACGAGCGGCTGGCTCACGGTCTCGATGATCTCATCGGCATACTCGCGCGCGCGCTCCGAGGCCGCGCGCGCCTTCTCGAGCTCGGAATTGAGCACGGCGAGCTCGCGGTTGCGGTTGCGCAGCTCGTCGTTGGTAGTGGTGAGCTCCTCGTTCGCCGATTGCAACTCCTCTTTCGAGGTCTCGAGCTCCTCGTTGGTGCTCTGGAACTCCTCGTTGGCCGAGAGCACCTCCTCGTGGGCGGATTTGAGCTCCTCCTTCACCGCCTCATGCTCTTCCATCGTCGCCTGCAGGTAATCGCGGATGGAGGCGACCTCACGCTCGGATTGCGCCAGGCGCCGATCCTTCTCCGATTCCGGCAGCGCGCTCGCGGCGGCCGTCGGCGTACGCCGGCCGCTCGGCCGCCGCGTACCGTCCTCGAAGAGGATCAGATAGCAGCGCTCGGCGCTCAGGCGCTTGAGTGGGATCACCTCGATCGCGATGTCGCGGCGCTCCTCTATGCACAAGCCCTCCCGGCGGACCTCCGCGCCGCTCTCACGGGCTTCCTGGATGGCAGGGGCAATCTCCACCAAGAGCTCGGGACGCGCGACGCGGTGCAGGTTCAAGCTCGGCGGGCCGCTCGCGTGCTCGAGGTATGGCCCCGTCTCGCCGCGGAATTGCAGGATGTTGAGCGCCTCATCGACCAGCAGGCTCGCCGGGGCGAAGCGGGCGAGCAGCAGGCGGTCCGCCTCGCGTAGCGTGGAGTCTGTCTCCAGTGCCGCTGCCTCTTCCATGGCCGCCTCGCGCGGCCGGCTGTAGGGCGCGCCGGCCCGTCTACCGAGATCGACACCTGCGCCGGGCGGCACCACTTTGCGGGTGTAGATTCGCAAGTGCTTGTCGGTGAGCTCGAAGAGGTCGGAGGCCTGACCCACACTCTCCGATGGACCCAGCATGAGAAACCCCTGCGGGTGCAGCGCGTAATGGAAGATCTGCATGACCCGCCGCTGCGCGCTGCCATCGAGGTAAATGAGGAGATTACGGCAGCTCACGAGGTCCAGGCGCGAAAAGGGTGGGTCACGTGTCACATCCTGGCGCGCGAAGATGCAGAGGTCGCGGATGCTCTTGGCGATGCGGTAGTGATCGTCCTGCTTGATGAAGAAGCGCGCGAGCCGCTCGCTCGAGACCTCCTGCGCTATGTTATCGAGATACACCCCGGCGCGGGCCTTCTCGACGGCGGTCTCACTGAGATCGGTGCCGAAGAGCTGGACGGCTTCCGGCATGTGACGCTCGCCCAGGTACTCGACCAGCGTCATCGCGATCGAGTACACCTCCTCTCCGGTGGCGCATCCGGGCACCCAGATGCGGATCGGGTTCTTGGCGGAGCGCCCTTCGCAGAGGCTCGGAAACACCCGTTGCCGCAAGCCTTCGAAGGAATCCGGGTCGCGAAAGAATCCCGTGACCCGGATGAGGAAATCCTGATAGAGCGTCGCCGCCTCCGCGGGGTCGTGCTCGACCAACGCGATGTATTCCGCTACGTCATCAATTTTTTGCAGGGCCATGCGCCGTGCCATACGGCGCCTCAGCGTGCTGCGCTTGTAGTGAGTGAAGTCCGCCCCGTGTGCGGCACGCAGCCGCCGGAACACCCGCCGCAAGTGCTCTTCCTCCCTGGCGCCGATGCTCGGGCCCGCTTCTTCGCTCTCCGCCTGAGGCACCGGCTGAGGCACCGCACACAGATAAGGATGACTCACCAGGCGCACCAGCTCGCGCGCGATCTCTCTGGCGGGCAACACGAAGTCCACGCACCCCGTCTCGATCGCGCTGCGCGGCATGCTCGCAAAGCGGGCCTGAGCAGGCTCCTGCGCGAAGGTGATGCCACCATGGTGCTTGACGGCTTCGATCCCGAGCGCCCCATCGGAGTCGCCACCCGAGAGAATCACCCCAATGGACGCATCGCCCCGGTCCGCCGCGAGCGATTTGAGCAGTGCATCGGCGGGCATGTGCCGGGCAGGCGCGCTCGGACGTGTGGCGAGGTGAAGACGCTGATCGCTTACCGTGAGCGTGGCATTGGGTGGAATCACATAAACGTGTTCGGGCTCGATGACGATTCCTTCCTCGGCCTGTGCCACCGGCATCGGCGTCCGCTTCCCGAGGAGCTCGGTCAACAGGCTCTCGTGATCGGGACCCAAGTGCTGGACGATGACAAAGGCCATCCCGTTCTGGGAGGGAAGCGCGGCCAGCAACTCCGAGATCGCCTCGAGCCCGCCTGCGGAGGCACCGATTCCGACGATGGGAAAACTCATGTGACCACCGCCTGATTGACCGCCCCATGGCGGGTGGTTTTTGACGACACCGATGGGCAAGTATACGCTCTTCCGGTCGGCGACCTGACGTGCCGGAGGCGCATTACAGGTGAAGTAAGCCTTCGTCTGTACGGTGCACCACAAAGCGTCACAACACGATCCCGCTGCGTTGTCCTCGAGCAAAAGACTACCCGCATCTGCGCCAAAATCGCCCGACAGCGCACCGATCATCTTAAAGAGTGTTAACGGTCGACCCAAATCTGACTGGCACGACGCGCGTTGCTTTCGCGGCCTGAGATCTAACCGTTACTTACCATACACATCTGTGCGCCCGCAGGCCGCGCAAGTGGGTGCACGGGTGCACGAAGCGGCGCCAGCGTGTCCGCTACCGTACATAGGGAGGATCTGCTAGGCCCTGTTCGGTCGCGATTTCGCCGGGGCGAAGCCGATGGGCAGTGGCGAAGGTTCGGCCGCGCTCATCAATTGCGAGCTGGATCTTATGCCCGATTTGCACGATCCGACACAAAATCTCCTGCTGGCTGCACTGTCACCGCCCGAGCGCGAGCGGATCTTCCCGCATCTGCAGCGGGTTCCGATGGCGCTCGGCAGGGTCTTGTACGAATCCGGGGATGTCCTGCGACACGTGTACTTTCCGACCGACTCCATCATATCTCTGCTCTACGTGATGGCGGACGGTGCCTCGGCGGAGATCTCGGTGGTCGGCAATGAGGGTCTGATCGGGGTGGCACTGTTCATGGGCGGTGAAACGACTCCGAGCCGGGCTATCGTGCAGAGTGCCGGCTCCGCTTACCGGCTGGTGGGACAGCGGCTCAAGGAGGAGTTCCACCGCAGCGGGGCGATGCAGCTTCTGCTGCTGCGCTATACGCAAGCGCTGCTCACGCAGATGGCTCAGACCGCCGTCTGTAACCGGCATCACTCGGTCGACCAGCAGCTGTGCCGCTGGCTGCTGCTGTCTCTGGATCGGCTGCCTTCCAACCAGTTGACCATGACCCAGGAGCTCATTGCGAACATGCTCGGGGTGCGCCGTGAAGGTGTCACCGAAGCTGCCGGCAAGCTGCAGAAGCTCGGGGTCATCCGCTACGCCCGCGGGCGGATCACAGTGCTGGATCGGCCCCGGCTGGAGCAGCTGTGTTGCGAATGCTATGCCGTGGTCAAGAAGGAGACCGATCGCCTGCTGCCGCAGCTACACGACCAGTCCCGCTTGAGACGGGCCGGGACCTGCCCGACATTGTGGTCGGCGCGCCCTGAGTAGGGGTTGTAACGCTCGGGGGGACCTCGGGGCGCGCTTGGGTGCAGGATTTCCTCGGTTGAGGACCAGGCGATTTCCTGGGTTGGGGACCACCCGAATGGAAGGGAGTTGCCGGCCTCTGCCAAGATTGGGGGGGTCTCGGTCCGGTCCATTAACCCAGGGGGAAAGTTCATGAACCCAATTGCCACCGTCGGTGC
>Ga0070741_10002963_pt1 | contig 43644 bp, 39 predicted proteins | sample Coa_R1_4_FD_66440 | JGI IMG/M metagenome (GOLD analysis project Ga0070741, IMG submission 66440) | Surface soil microbial communities from Centralia Pennsylvania, which are recovering from an underground coalmine fire - Coalmine... | ecosystem: Environmental > Terrestrial > Soil > Unclassified ... | reverse complement strand
GTGGTGAAACGCCGAAACGAATACGCCGAGCCGCCCAGCCATTCCTGAAAGGCGACGGAATAATTCAAGCGAACATGGCCGTTCGCAAAGGTCGGCGTCGCCCGGATGCCCTCAGCGAATTGTGCGAATGCGGGTTGACGAGTCAATCCCGGCGCGGTGGCTTCGGTATACACCTGCTGGATCGATGGAACCGTCTGGGTGCTGCTGCTGCGAATACTTACGAAACGTCCGTTTGCCTCGCCAAATAGCGACAGCTTGAGCGGATTGAAAACTGGCCAGACAACATTACCGCCAACCACCGTCTGCTGCATACCGAAAAGCGAGCGTCCCGCGAGCGAAGTATTTGGACCGAGCCCGAAATATTCCAGATGATTCAGAGAAATGCCCTGCGCGTACGCATGGAAGGCGGGCATTTCCATTTCGCCGGTACTGGCAGTGCGGCCGCTTCCTGCCCCAGTGCCCGGGCTCACAGTAATGTTGGGGTGCCGAATGAGCACGGCCGTCATGTAGCCGCCGGCGCGCCAAGAGCCATTGGTAGTTCCGACTGCATCGAAGTTCCAGAAGAGCCGCCAGTTCTCGTTAGGCGTGTAGTGCGTCACGAGCGCCAGGCCCATCCCGACGCCATTGCCAGGCGCCAGGCTTCCTACCGCGATGTGCAAGGGATGATCTGTGAGTAGCACCTGACCGCAGCCGCTGATGGAACCGAACGAAAGGCCGCCTTGCGGATGGACACAGCTATCGCTGAAGCGCGTTCCTTCTCCGCGGAAATCGGCTCCGAGCTGGGTTTCCTGCGCCCAGAGCGGGAGGATGCCGAAGAGCGCGAATATACCGAGTATGCGCATCATGTTGCCTTCCGCACTTTTTCAACCACCCCGCCGCTCTTATGGATGGCGGTAGTGACTTTGCGAATATAATCGCCGGCTTGCCCCTCTGTTTTGATCGTGGTGATGTCGATGCCGGTTTGTAATTCAAGCGGCAGGTTCTTCTCCGCCTCGTGAAAATGTTCCACCTGATGCTTAATGAGCGTATTCTTGCTGAGCGGCCGGTGTGGGTCGTAAGCCTCTCGGCCAGGCTTAGGGACGCGAATGATGTTATCGGGAGTGGCCATGGAATCTCCTAAAAATGAAACACAGGGCAGTCGGAATCGGCCCGCATCTGATCGGTTAGCAAGTCCAGGAATATTTGAGCCTTTATCTCTCGGGGTGAACGATCTGGATATGGGCCCACAAAAAAGTTAGTGACCGTTGCTGGAATGGACGCATGTTCAAAAACTCGGCCCTTGATGGGATCCTCCGGACCGGGAACTACGGTTGATTTCGCCACCCAGGGCGAGATCAGAATGGCCGGCACACGGACGCCGAGCCGGTCGAATTTGAAAGTGAGGCCGGGAACTCCGGTTTTGTCCGGTGTCGCTTCGAAGCCATCGGGCAGGCATGAGGGAGGCGGCACGTGATCGTAAATGCCGCCGTGTTCGTCATACACGACTAGTAGAGCCGTGCTCTTCCACAGGTCTGGATTGTTGCGAATGGCGTTGTAGACGCTCGCAATAAACACCTCACCCTGCTGGACATCATGATCGGGGTGCTGGTCCGATGCGATCAGTTCGCCGCCGCCCTCGCCGGTGTGGTCGGTGTAATTCGGCTCGACGAAGCTGTACTGCGGCAACATGCCAGATTTGCAGTCTTCCAGGAACTGATCGTAAGTTCCGAACAGCTTCGGCTGGTTCTGAAGCAGGTTGACCACTTCCAAACTCGAACTCGCCGCATCGAAGTAATAAATTTTCGCCGAGTGGCCGGCATTATTCAAACGCTCGTAGACACTTAAATACTGTTTGTTGTAGTAAAAGACGTCCATGCTCACCTGGCCGAACGATGTTCCGTAGTGGGCAAAAGCGCGGTTGCAGAGCGTCGGACCAGGAATCGAGGAAAACCATCCATTGAAGACTGCGTAGCTTCGAGCCAGAGTAGCGATGACCGGGAGCTTTTCTTTGGCGAAGTAATACATAATCTTGCGCGAATGGTCAACATCTCTACGTTGATCGAAGTAACTCTGGACAAAGCCGTTCATCGAAGGCTTCGCTGGCGCTCCCGCTGTACCGAAGTAAAGCTGTTTGTTAACAGCCGGAAAATGATGGTCGGGATCGGGATCGAGTTGCGATTGAAATTCGGCGAGCGGCTGGACGCGCGCCGGCTCGTTGGTTGTGTCCAGATTGCTCTCGTTACCTTTAAGCCCGTTAATGCGAGGATCGTCTGCCTGCAACGCCCCCAGCATGTGGTCGAAGGAGCGGTTCTCCATCATCAAAACAACAATGTGTTTCAGGTTTTGCAGCCCTGTTGTCATAAAATTCAAGAGTTTACAAGATACTATAAAGCCACTACTACGCGCAAAGCGCACATTTTTTTAAAGCGCTCCAACTCTGCGCTCCCGCGGCTTCCACAATCTGCTGCAAAATTCTTTGCAATCCTGACTCCAGCCAATCGTGTGTAATACACTCACGAATTGCTCCTCTCGCTCAGCCATATTCAGAAAAATTTCGGCGGCGTGGCGGCTCTCCGCGACGGAAACCTTGAAGTTCAGGAAGGTGAAGTCCATCTTTTGATGGGCGAAAACGGCGCGGGCAAATCCACAATGATGAAGATCGTCGCCGGCCTTCATCAACGCGATGGAGGCGAGATGTTGTGGCGCGGCCAACCGGTTTCTTTTTCCTATCCGTCGGAGGCGGCGGCTAATGGCATCGCGATGGTGCATCAGGAGTCGCTGCTGGCGGGGCATCTCACGGTTGCGGAAAACATCTTTTTAGGTCGTGAGTCGGTCTCAAAAACAGCTTGGGTGAATCGCGGCGCGCTCACCGAGAAAGCACGCGCTGTGATTTCGGAGAACGGATTCCGGCTCGATCCAACAATGCGCGTAGACCGACTTACACCTGCCGGAAAGCAGCTTGTCGAAATTTGCCGCGCCATTGCGCAAGGGTCCAGTTTGCTTATTTTCGACGAGCCTACATCGTCGTTGTCGGAAGCGGAAACACGCGAGGTCTTCCGCATCGTTCGCGAGCTTTGCCAACGGAAGTTGGCGGTGATCTACATCACCCATCGTCTGGAAGAATTGCGTTCCATCGGAGATCGGGTCACTGTGCTTCGTGACGGAGCGACGGTACACAGCGGCCCACTGAAAGACCTTAGTCGCGAGCAACTCATTCAACATATGGTGGGGCGTCCGATTAGCTCCATTTACCGCCGTGAGTTTCTGCCTCCTGGCGATGTGCTCCTGCGCGTAAAGAACATTTATCGCGGCTTTCTTCGGGATATATCTTTCGAACTTCACGCCGGCGAAATCGTGGGGTTAGGCGGATTGATGGGCGCCGGGCGAACGGAGCTTTGCCGCGTCCTCTTTGGCCTTGACCCACCTGAAAGCGGGACGGTTGAAATCTGTGGCAAGCAAGTGACGCCAAGAAATCCGCGCGAAGCGGTTGCGTCAGGGGTAGCCTTGATTCCTGAGGACCGCCAGCATAACGGCCTCGCGTTGAAATTGCCGATTGCAACTAATATCACGATGCCGGACCTCGATAGGGTCAGTAAGTTCGGGTTTCTCAAAAAACGAGACGAACTTACGCTTGCCGAAACTTATCGAGATCGCTTGCGCATTCGCTGTAGCGGCCCAAGCCAATTGGCAGGACGGCTTAGCGGCGGCAATCAGCAAAAAATTGTCATCGCAAAATGGGTGGCGCGTGGCGCGCGGGTTTTTCTTTTTGATGAACCAACGCGCGGCATCGACATCGGAGCTAAGCAGGAAGTATTTGAGGAGATGGACCGGCTGGCCCGATCCGGCGCCGCGATCTTGATGGTCAGCTCCGAGCTGCCCGAGCTACTTCAGGTAGCGGACCGCATTCTGGTGATGCGCGAAGGGCAACTTACCGGCGAATTGCCGGGCCGTACTACTCAAGAAGAAATCATGCGGCTTGCGGCGCCGCCGGAAAACCATTCCATGATTGAGAACGCCTGATGCGACGTCTTCAACAATTCCTTCCGTTTGCGACTCTCATTATTCTCTTCATTGCACTTACGATTGCCACCCCGCATTTTTTGACGGTCATCAATCTATCCAGCGTCGCGCGTCAAACTGCCGTCATCAACATCATGGCTCTCGGAATGACGTTGGTTATCGTGACGGGCGGCATTGATTTATCAGTCGGCTCTATTTTGGGCATCTCGGGGCTTTTCGGCTGCATGTCCATTCAAGCGGGTCAGCCGATACCAATAGCGCTCTGTGTGGGAATCGGGTCCGGTTTGCTGTGCGGTTTGCTGAACGGTCTCATGATTACCCGACTGAATATCAACCCCTTCATCGTTACCTTGGGCACCCTAGAGGCCTATCGCGGCTTAGCGCTTGTGGTCTCAAAAGGGTTGCCCGTCCATGGCCTGCCGGATGCTTTTTCGTATCTTGGCGACGGCAATCTGCTGGGCATCCCGTTCTCCCTTTGGATTTTGGCCGCCTGCGCTATTGTTATGCACCTGGTGCTTGAGAACACCAAACTCGGCCGCTATTCGTTCGCAATCGGAAGTAACGTGAGCGCAGCCTATTACGCGGGCGTTCCTATCAAGTTTCATCTCACTGCTGTGTATGCCATTGCCGGCATGTTGACTGGACTAGCCGGGATGATCGAAGCGTCTCGCCTAATGACCGGTCAACCCACAGCAGGTCAAGGTTACGAGTTGCAAGCGATCGCCGCAGTCGTGATAGGAGGTGGAAGCTTGACCGGCGGCGAAGGCAGCGTAGTAGGAACGCTGATTGGCGCTTTCATCATTGGTCTTCTTTCGAATGGGAGCGACTTGTTAGGCATCAACCCATATTGGCAGCAGGTTGTCATTGGCGGAGTTATCATCGCCGCTGTGGGTCTTGATGAACTGCGCAAACGCCGCTTTGCAACTGCGTAAGTACATCTACCGGCTCTCTAACTTTGAGTAACTGAATGTAAGTACCGGCGTCTCTGAGAAGAGGAATACAGAATGTCGGCACTTCAAGAATTGTTGATTGATGAGATGCAGGACCTGCTGCACGCGGAAAATCAGCTTGTAAAAGCGCTGCCCAAAATGGCGCGGGCTGCGAGTAATCCAAAGCTTAAACAAGCCTTCGAGAATCATCTTGAGGAGACAAAGGGCCATGTGGAGCGATTGAAGCAGGCCTTTGAGTTGCTTGGATCAAAACCGAAAGCGAAAGTATGCAAAGCCATGCAGGGCTTAGTCGAAGAAGGCTCGGAACAAATTCAGGAAGGTAAAGACAAGCAGGATTCGGTTGCAGACCTGATGCTCGTGGCGGCTGCACAGAAAGTAGAACATTACGAGATCTCGGGTTACGGAACGCTTCGCGCAGTCGCTGAACAACTCGGTCAGAGCAAGGTAGCCAAGCTTTTGGCTCAAACGTTGTCAGAAGAAGAGAAGGCAGATAAGCTACTAACTCAGCTTTCGCCGCCGCTGCTGAACGAAGCCAGCCAGCAGCCTGAAGAAGAAGAATAAGAAAAGTTTCTTTCGAGGGGCGCTGCTTACGTCGCGCCCGATTCAATCGACGAGCCCGTGTTTCATAGCGAAGCGAACGAGTTCTCCTGTGCTATGCAGGTTCAGCTTCTCCATGATTTTCCCGCGATGCGAATCCACGGTGTAGACGCTGAGATTCAGACGCGTTGCAACTTCTTTATTGGTCTTGCCCTCTGCAATCAACTGCAGCACTTCGCGTTCGCGGCTCGACAATAAATCGATGGGGTCTGTCAGGTTTTGGCGATAATCGCTCAGCAGCGCACCGGAAACAGCGGGGCTAATGTAACCATCACCGCGCGCTACCGAACGCACCGCATTCAATAACTCCGTATCGATGGCATCTTTCAAAATGTAGCCGCGCGCGCCTGCCCTCAGAATCTCGCGAACGTAAACGGCCTCTTTGTGCATGCTAAGTACTAGCACGCGCAACCGGGGATTGGCTTCCACCATGCGCCGAGTTGCTTCAATGCCGTTCAGTTCGGGCATGGCAACGTCCATGAGCACGATATCCGGTTTCAGCTTCTGGGCGAGTTCCACTGCTTCGCGGCCATTTGCCGCTTCACCCACCACTTGCAGGTCCGAATTCGCAGAGAGAATCAGTTTCAGTCCTTGCCGCACGATCGTGTGATCGTCCGCAAGCAGAATCTTGATGTTGCCGTCAGGCATTTATCTTTTCAGTTTCTCTCTCCAACGGACAGCTCACTTCAATTCCAAGTCCTTTTCCCGGATCGTTCTCCAGTTTCAAAGTTCCGCCGCAGCCGCGGGCTCTTGTTTGCATACCTGCCAAACCTAGTCCTGCGGGGATTTTACGCTGCGCCGGATCGAATCCGTGACCGTTATCCCGAATTTGAAGAACTAACGCACTGCCGCTCTCCGCCAAGTCGACGTTTACCAATGTGGCTTGGGAGTGTCTCGCTACATTCGTGAGAGCTTCTTGCGCAATTCGGAACAGGTTCGTTTCTGTGTCGTCTTTCCAGCGACGACCGTCCACGTCGCTTTTGTAATTTACCTGGATGCCCGTCCGTTGCGAGAAACTTTCGGTCAATGAACGCAATGCGGCATCCAGGCCAAAGTCATCTAAGATTGTCGGCCGTAGCAATTGCGACATCTCGCGCACGTCCTGGATTGCCCGGTCCACCAGCCGCATGCAGTCGTCCAATCGATCTTCCTGACCGGTGCGCATTGCAGACAAATTGGCTTTTATCGCAGTCAAAGCCTGCCCGAGTTCATCATGTAATTCATGCGAAAAACGCTTGGCGGTTTCCTCCTGCGTTTCTAAGAACTGGTATTGCATCTGCACCAATTCGGCGGATTGTTGTTCGAGCCTTCCAAACAGCGAGGCCGATGCGCGGGCCGCCCAGAACGCGCAGAGTAAAGACAATCCGACGCACCCAGCGAATAACCAGACTGTCCACCTGAGGAGGCCGTGACCCTCCTGGTAAATACTTTCGCGCAGCAATTCGGCCTGCTCGTAGGCGGATTCGAGCGCGCTGCTCATCTTAGCGCGCGCCGCCTGAATCTGTTGCAGCAGTTCGTCCCGGCCGACTACGTCACGACGTTTGGCCAGCTCTAGCCACTGCGCGTTAAGATCGCTTTCCTGTTTTTCGATTTCGTCAATGGCGGCCTTGGCCAGTGCCTGGCGATTCGTAAATAACTGGGTATTTTGATCGATCTGGCGCACCGCGCGCAAGGCAACCAATAAGGCAGAAAAAAGCAAAACGGCGGTGGCGCAAAGGCCGACAAGCAGAAGCCTCTGCAGATGCGCACGCGTCACCAACTCCGTCTGCGGCATGATGATGATTCTTTCATTAAAACGATATGTTGCCTATCCCCTAAATTCGGGATTGAAGTATAGGTTTTGAGGTGATGACGGATAGGGCCCCAAACAGGCAAAGTGGACTTGTGAGCGGCAACACGAACCAGCAACCGAGCGGCAGCCAAAAACAAATCAATATTATCTACGAAGAAAGTATTAGCTGCTGCTTGGGGGCCTGGTTCAAACACACGAATCCGCCACAGCTAAAGGAGAAAAACCAAATGAAAAAGCTTGTTATGTCTAGTCTGTTGACCGCAGTGGCGGTTCCTTTCCTGATGGCTGCTCCCGCAGCCCACAAGGCGCAGAACACCAGCACGGCAACGTCTACTACCACAAAGAAGAAGACGAAGAAAAGCAAGAAGAACGGCACCAGTAGCACAGAGAGCAGCACCACTTCTACCAGTCCCTCCAAGTAACAACAGCTCGCGTCCTCCATTTTTGACACCCGATCCGGTAACAACTGGATCGGGTTTCTTTTTTTGGCCTCGCCGCACTGTCCCATGTCACAACTTGTCCTTCTACCTGGCGAGCAGACTTTTCCAAACTCAGCTACTATCTACTTAAATTGACCCAACTTTGCATTGCAGGCATTCTGGTGTTGTTCGCGTCAACGGGCCTTTCAGCTCAGCAGGCTTCATCCTGGAGCGGCAAGGCGGCAGGTGCTTATCTAGACGGTCGCATGACGTATTGGATGAGCTGGCCGACCGCGTCGCGCGACCATGAGACGTTTTGCGTTTCCTGCCACACTGTGCTGCCTTACGCATTGGCGCGGCCCGCGTTGCGAAACGATCTGCGAGAACAAGGATTATCGCCGATTGAGCGGAAGCTGATCGAGAACGTGACAAAGCGCGTGCGCATGTGGAACGAAGTGGAACCTTTCTATCCGGACGCGAAACGCGGCGTACCCAAAACGGCGGAATCACGAGGAACAGAATCCGTTCTGAACGCGTTGATACTGGTGTGGCACGAAGGACGCAGCCCGGATGCCCAATTGGCGCTCATTAACATGTGGGCTCAGCAATTGACTAGCGGAGAAAACGCCGGAGCCTGGAACTGGCTGCAGTTTCACAATGCTCCTTGGGAAGGTGACTCACAATATTACGGCGCTACGCTGGCTGCGCTCGCGGCGGGAATAGCAGGCAACTCACAGGGGGGCGTTAAACTGCTCCGCAATTATCTTTTGCGGGATAAGGATGAGCAAGTGCCGATCAACCAAGTAATGTTGCTATGGGCATCAACGAAACTCAAAGATCTCCTGACACAAACACAACAGAACCCAATTATCCAGGAAGCTCTAAGCAAGCAGCAGGCGGATGGTGGATTCAGCCTTTCATCGCTCGTGGGCGATTGGAAACGCAAAGACAATACCCCACAGGAGACAAAAAGCGATGGGGTGGCGACGGGACTCGTTACTTTGGCTTTGCAGGAAGCGGGTGTCTCACCGGACCAGCCGCAATTGCGGCGCGGTCTCGCGTGGCTAAAGCAGAATCAGGACCAAACCGAAGGCCGCTGGCTCGCGTATTCGCTCAACAAGCGGCAGGATCTATCCACTAACGCGGGGCACTTCATGAGCGATGCCGCAACGGCATACGCTGTGCTTTCGTTGGAAGAAGAACATTTAGCCCAATCAGCGAAGCGCTAATAGCTGAAAGGCGCCTATGTGATTTAGGCCATGTTGTCATCCCATTCCACTTGTCAGACTAGGAGAGCGTGGTGTATACTCCTAGATAGACTAGGAGCCAATATCGTGAGCAAAACCGCCGATTTACTTCCGGGCACATTGGACATGCTGATTCTCAAAGCGGTTTCGCTGGAACCGCTGCATGGATACGGCGTGCTGCTACGTATCCGGCAGATCTCAGGCGACGCTCTCGACATTCCACAGGGATCGTTATATCCGGCGCTTTATCGGCTGGAGCATCAAGGGCTGATCGCGGCGGAATGGGGTCAAAGTGAAAATAATCGGAGAGCAAAATACTACACGCTCACGGCAGCCGGACGAAAGCGCCTGCGCGAAGAGACCGCCGGCTGGAACCGGCTGGTGACCGCGATAGCCGCAGCTCTGAACACTGCGCCCGAGGAAATGTGACATGCTGGCGCGTTTTCGTTCATTGTTGTGCGCTCTTTTTTGGCGACAGGACTTCGAAGCCGGTATGAGCGACGAGCTGCGTTTCCACATAGAGCGGTATGCAGAAGATCTGGTCCGTTCCGGAATGGCACAAGACGAAGCCCGCCGACGGGCGCGAATGGAGTTTGGCACTCTCAACAGCATTCAGGCGGATTGCCGCGAGGCGCGGGGGCTCAATTTCTTCGATGAGTTCGGAAGAGAGCTGCGGTTCGCATTCCGGCTACTGCGAAAAACTCCAGTATTTACAGTCACGGCTCTTCTAACCATCGCGGTCTGCCTGGGCGCAAATCTAACAATTTTCGCCGTAATAGATTCAATCCTGCTGCGGGCGCTTCCCTTCCCCGACGCCGACAGGCTTATGACCGTATTCAACACCTATCCCAAAGCTGGGGTTGAACGCGACGGATCGTCGGTGACCAATTATTACGAACGTCGCGGCCATATTCCGGCCTTAAGCTCGCTTTCGATCTATCGCTTCGGCACAGCGATTGTCGGAGACGCCGGCTCGACAGAGCGCGAACAGATCACCCAAGTATCCCCAGAGTTTTTCGAGACTCTCGGCATGACGCCTGCCTTCGGACGTGTCTTCAAAGAAGCCGAAACGACATTCCAAGCGGATGCTGTCGCCATTATTACGGACGATTATTGGCGCGCACGTTTCAACGGCGATCCGCACGTAATTGGCCGGCAAATTCGGGTTGATAGTGTTCCGAAAACGGTGGTTGGTGTTCTGCCTACCGGTTTTCGCTTTCTTTCATCGAAGTCGCAGTTGTATCTTCCGCTTTCATCGAGGCTTGAACAGCGAGGACCGCGGGAACGACATTCGGGCGGAAATGTCATTCAAATGATTGCGCGGCTCAAGCCGGGCGCCACGTTAGCGCAGGCACAGTCGCAGATCGACGCGCAAAACAAAAGCCTGGAAGTGGACGATCCTCAAGCCAAAATGATGGCCGCTGCAGGCTTCCGTTCCCTTGTGGTGCCGCTGCATGCGGATCAAGTAGCGGCGATCCGTCCGATATTGCTCTTGCTTGAGGCGGGGGTACTCACGCTTCTACTAATCGGCATGGTCAACTTAGCAAACCTGCTTCTAATCCGAGCGAATGGACGCGCAAAGGAACTGGCGGTGCGGCAGGCGCTAGGGGCGGGTAAGCGATACGTCCTAAGTGAAACGCTCGTCGAGATTACGTTAGTTACTGTTCTTGGCGGCATACTCGGCTTGGCGATCGCGGCCGGTGGAACTCGCCTTTTACTTGCGCTGGGTGCTGACCGGTTACCGCTAGGGGGCGCCATCGTTTTTGACACACGCCTCGCATTTATCGGAGTGGGTGCGTCCTTCTTTATGGGGCTCGCGCTTGCGATCCCCGTCGCGTGGTTCCATCTCCGGCGCTCGGTTAGTGCTGCGCTCCAAGGCGGGACGCGCGGGGCAACTAGCGGACGCGCTGCCCAAAATTTAAGGCAGGGTTTTGTAATTGCCCAGGTTGCTCTAACATTCGTGTTACTTGCTGGAGCCGGTTTGCTCGGACTTAGCTTGCGGCAAGTAATCTCCGTATCTCCTGGGTTCCAGGCCGATCACGTTCTTACGGGTCAGATCTCGATGATCGGCAACCGATATCCAAATCCCGCGGCGGGGCTCGGATTCGTTGAGCGTTTGGTGAATTCCATGAGCCGTCAGCCGGGCGTACGGGCGGCCGGCGTCGTCGACAACCTGCCATTTAGCGGGCATAGCGGAAAGAGCGCCGCCACCGTAGTGGGGCACACGCTTCGGCCTGGCGAATCACCGCGCGGACATTACTCGTACAGTGTCGGCGGCGATTACTTCCACGCGATGGGTTTTTCTCTTCTTGCGGGGCGGTTTCTCACTGCCGCGGACTCGCGAAGTGTCCAACGCGTTTGCGTGGTAGATGAAGACTTCGCGCGCTACTATTGGCCCAACACAAGTCCGCTAGGTCATCGACTTTTTCAAGGATCTGAAGTGGGTCCTGATTCCGAGGCATACACCGTGGTGGGCGTCGTGAGCAGCGCAAAACAAGCGGGTTTAACGGAGGAAGCAGCCCAAGGAGCCGTCTACTATCCGTACATTTATAGATCCACCCCTAATATTTTTGTCGCTATACGGGCGAGTGTACGACCGGAATCGCTCACCTTGACGCTCGAACGTGTGGTTCGCCAGATTGATCCCGATCTAGCCGTCAATGGTGTTCAATCGATGGACAATCGCATCGCCGATAGCTTGATTGCGCGCCGCTCACCGGCGCTGCTGGCGGGCTTGTTTTCTGCAATTGCACTGCTGCTTACCGCAATCGGCACCTATGGCGTGTTGAGTTATGCTGTGGCGCAGAGAAGGCGTGAAATTGCGATTCGTATGGCTTTGGGTGCGCGGCCAAACCAGATTCGTGCGGCATTTCTCAACGTTGCACTGCGCTTGTTTGTCAGTGGCGCGGCCATTGGCGGTGTCGGCGCATGGTTAACGGGAAGAGCGATGCAATCTATTCTTTTCCATGTCCCCACATTCAGCATTTCAGTGGTGGGGGGCACCGCCGTCATCATGGGTCTCATATCGTTGCTGGCGTGCTCTTTGCCTGCGCACAATGCCGCTCGTTTACCGCCCATTAACGCGCTTGCAGACCAATAGCATAACTGCCGCCACTAGTCTTGACAAACAAAAAAAAGGCCAGTGACCTATCATAGTCACTGGCCGAGTGGCCTTAGCCCTGGTGGGCTTTTAGTGAGCGGTCAGGCGCACAGAGACCATAGAGGCCACGCCGAGTTTCCTTTGCAGATCGCGATCCACCGATCCGGCTGAGCGCGCGAATCCGGTCTTGCTGCCGGGCAGCCAGATCTGCGAGAGTACGCAATCGCCGTGGTAGCAGGCGAACGTCAAGTGGCCCTGGGAATTACTTTTTGCTTCCACGGCAGGCAGGGTGTTGATGAAAATGGAATGGCCGTCAGCTTCTTTTCTGAGTTGAAACAACCCATAGTTGTTGACTTGCGCAACCCTATAATCGCCCGCTGCGAATGAATTATGATTGGCGTGGAACGCAAAGGGAATTTTTGCGATTTCTTGCTTGTCCTGAGCACCGAGAGTGAGGCTCCCGAGCAGGGTTAGCCCCGCAGTCAGAACTACGCGAATAAATTGGCTTTTCATTTGAGCCTCCTAGTGATTTTTCGGAATGCTTTATTCCGAGTCGCTCGTTTTGCGAGAGACGTCAACTATAAAGGCCGTTTTATTACCACGAGACCGGCTACGTAGTTACTTGGAGTTACAGGTAAGTACTACCGTTTTATGGTAGAAGAAGGTTAATTCGTAAGTCTGAAAGAGATAACTTGCGCGCTCAATCGCGAGCCGCTCAGCGACAAAGCCCTTAGACTTTGAATGCGTGCGGTCCGCCACATGGACCGCAGCCCTTCTCTTTCATCTTTTTTTCCAGGGCTTGCATTAACTTGGCTTGAATGTGCTCAGGAACCGGCTTGGGCTCCATCCCTTTGAAGACTTTTAGGGTCTTTTCGGTGGTGTCGCATACTACCCAACAATTCGGACATTCATTAACGTGCTTTTGCAGTTCCGCCCTTTGCTTGGGGTCAAGGGTTTCATCGAGAAAATCGTTGAGTTCCTCGAGAAACTGTTTACAGGTAAGCAAATGCGTCGTCCCCCTTGCGCTTGAATTGCCGGGTGAGCTTCTCGCGAAGCTGCAGCCTTGCTCGTAATAACCGGCTCTTCACCGCTGAAATCGATAAACCCAATGCTTCTGCCGTCTCCTCAATTGACATTTCTTCGATGTCACGCAGGATAAAAACGGTGCGATAAGCTGGCTTCAAACTTTGAATCGCCTGGTCTAAGATATCAGCCAGTTCGTCGCGGGAATAACTTTCCTCCGGGTTTTCGTCCCAGACGGCGATCTCCCGAACCATTTCATCTTCGCCCGTGTCGATGGGCTCATCAAGCGGGACAGTGCGGTCGGAACGCCGCTTCCGAAGCTTCATGAGCGCTTCGTTGACAGCTATTCTGACCAGCCACGTATAAAATTTAGAATTCCCCTGAAAATTGTCGAGGTGCGTGAACGCCTTCAGAAAGGTCTCCTGGAGGACATCTTCCGCATCATCGTCGTTCTGGGTAATCTGCTTGGCCATGCGGAAGACCCGCCGGTCATAGTGGCTGACAAGTTCTGAAAAAGCGCCGGCATCTCCCGCCTTGGCGCGCGCTACCAACGCGGATTCATCGAAGCCGGGGGAAACGGTGGGAGTACTCACAGGAGGCGTCATGTTCAGTCTAGCAACGGATACGTTTTTTGAAGGAAGGTCAGCTCAACGATTATAGCGGAAAAGGCGAAGATAAGGCAAAATTGATGCTTTCATGACCTCGAACGCTAGGCTAAGGAATTGGATCTCGCGACGCCGCTGCAATACGTGAAGGGGATTGGGCCTGCGCGGGCACAAATGCTCGCGGCAAAGGGCTTATCTACCGTCATCGATTTGCTCTACTACGCACCGTTTCGTTACGAGGACCGGCGCAACATTAAGGCAATCTCCGAACTGGCACCTGGCGAGAAGGCGGTGGTGCTTGCGCGAGTGGCCCACGCGAAGTTATCGCGGTTCAGGCGGGGAGCTTCCGGGGTGTTTGAAGCGACGTTTCAAGATGGCAGCGGGGCGAGCCTCCAAGGCCGTTGGTTCCATGGCGAACGCTATGCCGACACATTGGTTCCAGACGTTCGAGTGGCTCTGTTTGGGAAAGTGGAACTGGAGCGGGCACAGGGGAGCAGGCTGATGGTGCAGCCTGAAATCGAGATTCTCTCGGGGGATGACGATGGCGACCAGAGCCTGCACACCGGCCGCATTGTTGCGGTATATGAGGCGGCTTCAAAGATTTCGACGCGCGTATTTCGGACTTTATTGCATCGGGTTCTGCAAGAGTGTCCGATGCCGGAAGACGCGCTGCCTGAGACGGTCAGGCTGCGTACCGCTTTACCCGATCTTGAGCAGGCGCTTCGTGAGGTTCACGAGCCAGGGCAAGACGCGGACCTGCAGCTCTTAAATGAATTCCGCACACCGGCTCAGGTTAGGTTGATCTTCGATGAGTTCTTTTGGCTTGAGTGCGGACTCGCGCTGAAGAAAGCCAAAGCAAAAACGGCCGATGGCATCTCTTTTCCGCTGAATGAGAAGATTCGCGAGCAGATCAAGCGAATGCTGCCCTTCAAACCGACAGGAGCGCAGCGGCGTGTCATGCAAGAGATTGCAGATGACATGAAGCGTCCACATCCCATGAATCGTTTATTGCAGGGCGATGTCGGTAGCGGGAAGACCATAGTGGCCGCGCAAGCCGCCGTAATCGCGATCGAAAACAAGCACCAAGTGGCGGTACTGGCCCCCACCGAGATTTTGGCCACGCAGCATTATTCCTATTTCAAACGCTTGCTCGAGAAGCTAGGCTACGTGGTTGCGCTGCTGACCGGCTCGGCCAGCACGCGAGAAAAGCAGCAGATCAAACGGTTGATTGCCGAAGGGCTGGTTCATGCGGTGGTGGGTACCCACGCCATGATTCAAGAAGACGTCTCCTTTGCCAGTTTGGGCTTGGCGATTGTAGATGAGCAACACCGGTTCGGTGTGCGGCAGCGGCTGGAGTTGATGAAAAAAGGCAACCAGCCCGACGTCTTAGTGATGACTGCCACACCGATACCACGAACGTTGGCGCTCACGATCTACGGAGACCTCGATGTTTCGACCATTGATGAGTTGCCCCCAGGCCGCAAGCCAATTGTGACCAAACAAGTTCCTGAAAGTTCAGTCGAAAACATCTACAGCTTCATCGCGCAAGAGATCAGAGCCGGGCATCAGGCTTACGTGGTCTATCCGGTAGTTGGGGAAACGGAAACGTTAGCCGTAAAAGCCGCCGAGAAGATGTTTGAGCATTTGTCCGGAAAGGTCTTTCCAGGAATTACGGTCGGCTTGCTTCATGGCCGACTGCCCCCTGTCGAGAAAGACGCCGCGATGCAAAGCTTTCAGACCGGAAAAACAAAGATATTGGTCGCGACGACGGTAATTGAGGTCGGCGTAGATGTACCGAACGCGTCGGTGATGGTGATCGAACAGGCAGAACGATTTGGCCTCGCGCAGATTCATCAACTTCGTGGGCGAGTTGGCCGCGGGCAACATCAGAGTTATTGCATTCTAGTCACCGGAAAATTGAATGAAATTGCAAGGGAGCGAATCCGAACGTTGGTGGATTCGAATGATGGCTTCTATATCGCGGAAATGGATATGAAGCTGCGAGGGCCCGGAGAGTTCTTCGGCACCCGGCAATCCGGCATTCCGGGCTTACGCCTGGCCGATCTCATGCGAGATAGCGACATTTTGGATATGGCGCGCACAGAGACAAACGCGCTGATTCAAGAGCGTAAAAACCCCGAAGAGTTGCGGACCGTTGTGCGTTACATCCAGGAGCACTGGCAGCGCAGATATGGTTTAGTGCAGGTTGGCTGAGGCGATGCGAGTTATAGCGGGGCGGTTTCGCAGCCGAAGGTTGAAATCGATTCCGGGGTTGGCAGTGCGCCCCACGCCTGACCGGTTGCGGGAAGCGCTCTTTAATGTGCTGGCACCGCGATTATGCGGAACGAACTTTTTGGATGCGTATGCGGGTAGCGGCGCGGTGGGAATTGAAGCGTTGAGCCGTGGAGCGAAGCATGCGGTGCTGATCGAGCGTAATGCTAAGGCACTGGAAATCCTTCGGGAGAATCTACGCACGCTTGAGATTGAAAACGAGGCAACAGTTGTGCGCGGCAGCGCCGCACTACTTCTAGGAAATCATCCATCCGATATCGCATTTGTCGATCCGCCCTACGATCAGGTGGACGAATATGCCAGCTCACTGAATGCACTGGCAGAGACCAAGGTGGAACTTGCCATTGCACAGCATCCGTCAAAGCTTGCGCTGACGGATCGTTACGGGCGACTGCAAAGAGTGAGGATATTGCGGCAAGGGGAGAATTCGTTGAGCTTTTTTGAGTGACGGTACGAAAACTCAATGTGCGAGTAACAGATGCACGTCCATCACGTTTGTGCCGGTGGGCCCGGTTTCGATTAGATCGCCTAAACGATCGAAAAATGGGTAGGAATCGTTGCGGTTCAGATGATCGAGCGGATTCAACTTTAACTTTTCCGCGCGATTCAGCGTATCGCCCGTAGCGATAGCGCCGGCTGCATCGGTAGGGCCATCGGTTCCGTCGGTGCCAGCGCTCAAAACGAGCACATCACGAAGCCCTGCGATCTCGATAGAAGCGGCAAGCGCGAATTCTTGATTGCGACCGCCCTTTCCTTGGCCTCGAACGGACACAGTGGTTTCGCCACCCGACAGAACGCAGACTGGGGGTTTCGCGGGATTGCCGGACGTTCTGATCTCGCACAGAATCTGCGCATGCACGCGTGCGACTTCGCGCGTTTCACCCTGCATGGTGCTCGATAAGATGAGCGGACGGTAACCCAGGTCTCTAGCTTGGCCCGCGGCGGCTGAGAGCGCCAAGCGGTTGCTACCGACAACAATGTTACTCACGTTGCGAAATAACGGATCACCGGGCTTGGGCGTATCCGGGATCCTGCCCGCTTGCCCATCCTCCAAGTGACGGCGCACTTTCTTGGGCACGCGGCTTAAAAGGTTAAACTTCTTGAGCACGTCCAAGGAATCGCCAAATGTCGATGGGTCCGGGGCTGTGGGTCCCGATCCAATTACCTCGGGCGGATCACCAACTACGTCCGACAACAGAAGACTAAGCACGGTCGCGGGATAGGCAAGCGCCGCGAGACGGCCGCCTTTCAAGCGCGAAAGATGTTTGCGCACCGTGTTGAGTTCGTTTATGTTCGCACCTGCCCGCAATAAGAGGTTTGTCGTCTTTTGCTTTTCCTGCAACGTAAGAACGCCAGCAGGGGCGGGCAGAAGCGCGGAAGCGCCACCGGAGATCGCACAGATGAGAAGATCGCGCGCATTCAGTTCCGACAGAAGGTTGTGAATAATTTGCGAAGCCCGCACACCACGTTCGTCAGGAATAGGATGACCAGATTCAAAAACCTGGAGCACCTGCAGCTTTTCCGTTGCGTGGCCATCTTTGGTGAAGACGAGTCCGGCATCCAAATTCGTCCCCAGAGTTTCTACGACGGCCTTTGACATGGCAACGGCAGCCTTGCCTATAGCGATCAAGAAAACACGATTGAAATTCTTCAGGGGGAAGCGGGCATCGTCCGCATGAATCTCGCCGCGAACCAGACGCAGGTGACTACGCACGGCGTTTCCCGCATCGGAAGCGCGCAGAGCGGCCACGAAAATAGCAAGCGCATCGCGCCGGAGTTTTCTCTCGTTGCTTTTCACGTGGAGATCGACCGCAGTTTAAAAAATAGGCAAGCGAAGAATGCGGCTTGCGGCTTCTATTGCATCGTCAGAATCGATCTCGATGCGAAAATCGGCTCGCGAGTACAAGGGCCGGCGCGTCTCATAGAGCCGGGCGAGACCTGCTCGATCGCGCGCCAGAGGCCGGGTGACGTCGTCGCCCAGACGTCGCCGAACGACCTCTAACGGGCAGTCTAGCCACACCGTTACACCGTTATTCTGAATCAACTCCCAGTTAGCAGGCCGAAGAATGGCCCCCCCACCTAGCGCGATCACCCACGGCAAACCGGCTTCGATTCGTCCTATGTGGCGGCGAATCACGTCCGATTCCAATTCGCGGAAATGCGGTTCACCATGAAGCGCGAAGATATCGGCGATGCTGGAGCCCTGTTCGCGTTCGATCTCAGAATCCAAGTCCGCAAAAGACCAGCCTAGCTTCTGCGCAACGGCATAACCGATCGTGGTTTTGCCGCTCGCCATGAATCCCAGCAGGTAAAGTCCGGGTGTGCGCTTCAGCTTCAGCATCATAGGTCTGTTTCTCCATTTCCAAGCGAGACACCGATAATGGTCATGTGGGCACGCAGCTTATTCCATTATTTCCACTTTCGCTCGTTTTGCTGCCTGCAATGCCGCTGCCGCTTCACATCTTTGAAGACCGTTACAAGGAAATGATGGGTGACATCATTCCCGTGGATGGCGAATTTGGCGTTGTCCTCGCCAAAGACGACGGCATTGTAAACATTGGCTGTACTGCAACTGTCGTAAATGTGATGCACAAATATCCGGATGGCCGTATGGATCTGGTGGCGGCGGGACAACGCCGCTTCACAATCGAATCGTTAGACGAAGAGAAATCATACCTACGCGGCCGTGTTTCTTACTTTGACGATGAAGACGTGAGAGTGGTGCCAGTGGACCTCCGCAGGCGCGCCAGCGCCACGTTTCGCAGGTTGATGTCGATTGAACATCCGTCGATCACCGCTGAAACAAGCGGCGGGTCGAGCAGGCTTAGTTTTCAGATTGGTCAGCTCATCAACGATCTGGACAAACGCCAGACCGTTCTCTCCTTACGTTCCGAAGTGGAGAGATTGGAATACCTCGTCAAGATCGTTCCAGAGTATTTGTTGCAACGCGAGCAGATCGCGTTGGCAAAACGTGTTGGACCACAGAACGGGCATGCCAAGCACGTAACCGGCGCATAGTATTCCAGCGTATGCGATGTCACCTGATTTTCGACGCCGACGATACGCTTTGGGAAAACAACATCTACTTCGAAGCTGCATTCGACGAGTTCTGCACATATCTGGATCACTCTTCGTTGTCGCCAACGGAAGTTCGAGCAGTGCTAGATGAGATTGAAAGAGCGAACGCCCGAATCCACGGCTATGGTTCACGAAATTTTGGACGCAACCTGGCACAGTGTTATGAGAAGTTGGCGCAGCGCGAAATCTCAAAGACCGATCTGGAGGCGGTCATGGCGTTCGCGCACGCAATCCTCAAGAGGCCAATAGAATTATTGGACGGAGTGGCCGAAACGATAGCATCGCTTTCAGTACGGCATGAGCTCACGATCTTCACCAAAGGAGACCCAGAGGAACAAAAGCTCAAAATTGAGAGGTCGGGACTTTATCCGCATTTCACGCACGCGGCAATTGTGAGGGAGAAGCACGAGTCGGCGTACCGCGATTTGGCCGATGAGCGAGGATTCGACGTGAATCGGACTTGGATGATAGGCAACTCACCGAAGTCGGATATTAATCCCGCGCTCGCAGCCGGATTGAACGCGGTTTTTGTACCGCATCCACGGACCTGGTCCCTTGAACACGAAGCGGTACCGGACGATCACCCGCGCCTGCTGCGGATCGGACGAATCTCAGAATTGACGCAGTACTTCTAGCAAGAACTCGGCTAGGTTAACGGAACGCGGCAGCCGAGAACGATGCAAAGGATAACAATGCGGAGGGGAAAATGCCGAGAATTAATGTGCCAATGGCACTGGCCCAAATGGCCAGGCGAAGACTCGGCGCGGGCGGCGGAAGCTGCTCCGTTGTGGCCCTCGGCTCATGCATGTAGATGGCAACGATAATCTTCAGGTAGTAATAAGCGGCGATCGCGCTGTTGACGAGACCAAGAACTGTCAACCAGACCAAATGCGAATTTAGGGCGGCTTGAAAAACATAGAACTTACCGAAGAAACCGCCAGTGAGCGGCACTCCTATTAGTGAAAACACAAAAATGGCAAACAGCGCAGCAATCACCGGCTCGCGCTTGCCAAGGCCTGCGAGATCTTCAATTTTGACGTGCCGCTCATTGCGCGAAGCTACGTGACTAATGACGGCGAAAGCGCCGATGTTCATGAGCGCATACGATACGAGATAGAACATTGCCGCGGCTGTGCCCACCTGAGAGGCCGCCGTGAGCGCAATCATGACATAACCCGCGTGCGCGATGGAGCTGTAACCCAACAGCCGTTTGACATTCGTTTGCAGCAGTGCGGCGAAGTTGCCAATAATCATAGTGGCCAGAGCGCAGCCCCAGACCAGCGGAAGCCAACGCTCGCTGAACGGCCGGAATGAGGTTAGAAAGACGCGGAAGAAAATTGCGAATGCCGCGGCCTTTGGTCCCGCCGACATGAACGCAGTGACGGGAGCCGCAGCGCCCTGGTAAACATCAGGCGTCCAGATTTGAAAAGGCGCAACAGAGACCTTGAATGCAAAACCGACGAAGAGCAACGCTGCCGCAAGCCCCACCAGCACAATCGGCTGCTGACCTTGCGTTAATGCACGGCGAATGTCTTCCAAATTCGTGGAACTGGTCAAACCGTAAATCCACGCGATCCCGTAGAGCAAAAACGCAGTCGCGAAAGATCCTAACAGGAAGTACTTCAATGCCGATTCATTGTTGCGGCGGTCATCGCGTAGAAAGCCGGCCAGAATGTAGGTCGCAATCGAAGAGATTTCGAGGCCGATGAAGACCATAATGAGGTCGGTAGCAGTGGAAAGAATGCATTGGCCTACCAGCGAAAACAAAATGAGCGCGTAGTATTCGCCGGTCTGGGCACCCTCCCGCTCCAGGTAACTGAAAGCGGTAAGGATACACAGAAAGCCGACCAAAAGAACAAGCCCGCGGAAAAACGAGCCGTAACCGTCCACCACAATCATGTTTTGGAACGCAGGGCCGGCATTGAAGTAGGCCCATACATTGGCAATGAATGCCGCGGCGATAGCAACCAATGCAATAACGCCCAGATAGGTACGCTTGCCTTTCGCCACAGCCTCCAGCATCATAATGACGATTCCGAAGAAACTCAGCAGAATTTCCGGCAGGAACCGTAAGTATTCGGATGATGTGGGCTGGAAGTTACCGAACATTGGCAACCTCCAATGTTCGGGTGGCATTTGCGGGCGGCGAGAGATTCACCCGGTATTCGTTGCTCATGCTGGTCTGATCAAGCAGGTGTGCGGTGGCGACGCTGATGGAAGGCATGAACGATTGCGTGTAAGTGCCCAACCAAATCATCAGAAGAATGAGAGGCAACAGCGACGCCCATTCGCGGCCAGTGAGATCCGCAAAACGGCTATTGTGCTCATTGGTTTTGCCCAGAAAGGTTCGTTGATACATCCAGAGCAAATAGGCTGCGGAAAGAATTACCCCGATGGCCGCATAGACGGCCCACGAGAAATGCGCGACGGCCGCGCCTTGCAGAATGAGAAACTCGCCAACGAAATTACAAAGGATGGGCAGGCCGATACTTGCCAACAAAGCAATCATGAAGGCGGTCGCCAGGCCGGGAGCGGGCGTTGCAATGCCGCCGAAATCCGAAATATCAAGCGATTGACGGCGTTGTTCGAGGTAGCCGACCAGCAAGAACAAAGCACCCGTCGAGATGCCGTGCGCAATCATCTGGTAGACTGCGCCGTCGGCGCCTTGCTGATCGAGAGCAAAAATCCCGAGGACGACAAATCCCAGGTGACTCAAGGAGGAATAGGCAATCAGGCGCTTAATGTTGAATTGAATGAGCGCAATCAATGCCCCGTAGATGATTCCCGTGATGGCCAGCACAACGATCCAGCTTGTGCAGCGATGCGCGCCTGTGGGGGCCAAAGTAACCGAATAGCGCAGCAGGCCGTAAGCTCCCATCTTCGACATGACGGCGGCGAGGAGAAATGTCGCGGGAGTAGGAGCCTGGGTGTACGTGTCGGGGAGCCAAGTGTGAAATGGAAAAATCGGCGTCTTAACCGCAAAGGCAGCAAAGAAGCCAATGAAAAGCGCCAATTGCTGACCGGACGTGAGTATTACTCGGCCGGACGCCAGCGCGTTCATGATTTCGACGTAATCAAAGGTGCCGGCCTGACTGTGCAAATACAAAATCGAACCCAGCATCAGAACGGAGCCCAGCATCGTGTACACAAAAAACTTGACAGCCGTAGGCCCACGGCGAGATGCGCCCCAACCTCCAACCATCAAATACATGGGAACCAGCGCAACTTCCCAGAACACATAGAAGACAAAGAGATCGAGCGCGGAGAAAACGCCGATGAGACCGAATTCGAAAAGCAGAAGAAGCGCGAAGAAGTTCTTCTTTCGTTCGGCGATCATCGATTGTGAAACCCAGATGCCGATGGGCAGCAGCAGGGTTGTGAGCAAAAGAAGCCAGAGATTAATGCCATCGACGCCCAGGTGAAAACGAATCTGAAGACCAGGACTGTCGATCCATAAGGTGTTCACGACGGAACTAAACTGCGCGCCGTTGGCGATAACCGGGCCGATCAGTCCAAGCGATGCGAAGAAGGTAATGAGGCTGGCGCCGAGCGCGACAACAAAAGGCCCTTTCGAATCGCGATTCGTAAACAGAACCGCGAAGAAGCCGATCAGCGGGATAGCGAGGACGATGGCGAGCAAGCTCATCGGAAGCCTCCAGCTAAGCCGAGAACTACGATGACTAACAGTGAACCGGCAAATACCCAGGCGGCGTAGTTGCGAATACTGCCCGATTGTAATCGTCGCAGCAACCCGCCCCAGCCCCGGACAGTACGCCCCAAGCCGTTTACCAATGCGCCATCGATGAGGCCTTCGTCGACGCCGCGCCAGAGAACGAACCTGGAGATTCCTTCTAGCGGTTTCACGATGAAACCGGTATAGAGTTCGTCGACATAGTATTTATTTGCAATCAGCGTGTAAAGCGGACCGGCGGCAGTCTTGAGCGATTCAGCCATTGCGGGGCGCGCGACATACAAGAACCAGGCGATCACAATGCCCAAAATGCCGAAGCTGGCGGAGATGATCATCGCACTCGCGTTCGCATGCTCGGCAAGCGGAAAGACGGTAGATAGCCAGGCGGGAACGTTGATGAATCCGCCACCTGCCGCAAGCACGGCTAATACGATCAGAGGAACTGTCATGACAGCCGGCGACTCGTGTGGATGATGATGACCGCGATAGTTGCCGAAGAATGCAAGAAAATAGGCACGAAAGACGTAAAAGGCGGTTAGGCCCGCAGTGAAAACACCAATCCAGAACATCCACGGTGAATGGGCGTAGACCGCAGATAAAATGGCGTCCTTACTAAAGAAGCCTGAAAAACCAGGGAATCCGGAAATAGCCAAGCTCGCCACTCCCAGCGTGTAGAACGTAATCGGCATGGCCTTGCGAAGGCCGCCCATATGTCGCAGATCTTGTTCGCCGCTTAATCTATGGATAATGCTTCCGGCGCCCAAAAACAGGAGCGCTTTGAAGAAGGCGTGAGTCATTAGATGAAAAATGCCCGCTGAATAAGCGCCTACCCCAACACCCAGAAACATATAACCAAGCTGGGAAACGGTGGAGTAGGCGAAAACCTTCTTGATGTCGTTCTGCGTCACGCCGATGGTGGCTGCAAAGACCGCCGTCAGAAGACCGATCAGCGCGACGACGTTCATCGCGTGCGGCGCATGATCGTAAAGGAACGAAACACGCGCAATCATGTATACGCCTGCCGTGACCATCGTGGCGGCATGGATTAAAGCGGAGACAGGAGTGGGTCCGGCCATTGCGTCGGGCAACCAGACATAAAGCGGAATCTGAGCAGACTTACCAGTAGCCCCAACAAAAAGTAGAAGGGTGATCGCAGTGAGCACTCCGGCCGTGGTTTCGACCGGCATGTTCGCAACTCCGGCGGCGATCTTCTCGAAATCGAGCGTTTTGAAAGTGATGACTGTCAAAAAAATCCCGAGTGAGAAGCCGAAGTCGCCGATGCGATTTACGATAAAAGCCTTGTTGCCGGCGTTGGTAGCGTAGTCCTCGGTGAAGTAGAAACCGACCAGCAGATAGCTGCAAAGACCGACGCCTTCCCAACCTACAAACATGATCAACAGGTTGGAAGAAAGTACCAACAACAACATGAAAAACATGAAGAGGTTGAGATAGCTGAAAAAGCGATAGTAGCCACCTTCATGCGCCATGTAGCCAATCGAATAGATATGGATCAGCAGACCAACGCCAGTAACGATGAGAAGCATCACGGCTGTGAGGCGATCCACGAAAAGATCAAAGCCGATTTGCAAGAATCCGCTTTGTATCCAGGTAAAGTAGTGCTCTGAATACGCAGTAGTCAGCGGCGAAAGTTTGAATAGCAAGGCGGCAACGTAAAGGAAAGATACAGCCACCGAGCCGATCGCAATCAGATTGACAACGGATTTCGACAGGCGCTTGCCGAACAGCCCGTTGAGCAGAAATCCGATCAGCGGAAAAAATGGGATGAGCCAAAGGGTCATGTCTTGTTAGAGCTTCATGGAATCGACTTCGTCGATTTGCAACGTCCCGCGATTCTTGAAAACCGTCAGGATAATGGCGAGGCCGACGGCAGCTTCAGCGGCCGCGACAACCATCACAAAAAAAGAATAGATGTGACCGTCGATCCGTCTGTATTCGTACGAAAACGCGACAAAGCTGAGGTTCACCGCGTTTAACATTAGCTCAATCGACATAAACACGGTAATGATGCTCTTACGGTAGAGAAAGCCCGCGACTCCTAAGGCAAAAAGAATGGCGCTCAAAATCAGATACCAGGAGAGCGGAACCGGGGGCAGCATCTAGTCAATTTCCTTTCGCGCCAAAACTACGGCCCCAAGTATCGCAATCAGAATCAAAATCGAGATCACTTCGAAAGGCAGCAAGTATTGCGTGAAGAGCATTTTGCCAATGTTCTCTGCCGTACCACCGAACCATCTGCCGAAACGCACATCAGGCAACGCCGGCAAGGCAGCTCGAATCAAAAACGCGAGCACGGCCACAAACAAGCAAAGAAGCGGCAGCCCGGCAAACTGTGCAAACCAGGATTTTGAGCTAGCTTTCTCCGTCCCGGCATTCAACAGCATGATGACGAAGATGAACAGCACCATGACAGCGCCGCCGTACACGATCATCTGCGCCATAGCGATAAATTCCGCTCCAAGCAACAGGTAGAGAACCGCGAGCGAACTCATCACGCCAATGAGAGAGAGCGCGCTCGAAATCGGATGCTTTTGGAAAATCAGGTTGAATCCGCAAACAATTGCAACAACCGCAAAGATGATGAAAAGAACCGTATCCATTTTTGCCGCGGTTAGAAAATCGCCACGCAGAAAGCCGTGAGCAGCAGGTTAATAAGGGCGCAGGGAAAGAGGAAGGTCCACGCGAATTTCATAAGCTGGTCGTAACGGAAACGCGGCAGCGTGCCCCGCACCCATATATAGGTGAACAGCAGGCACCCGACTTTAGCCAAAAACCAGAAGGCGGGGACCAGCACCGGCTGAAATAACGGAATCGCAAACAGCGCTGCGAGAACCAGAAACGCGATGCCGAAGATTGGAAAGGTAATGCGGTCCCATTTGCGAGCCGGTTGCGCCGCATGATAGAAGCACATCAGGGCCGCAAGCACAAAGACAGCGGTCGCCACCCAATTTGAATACGGCGCCGGGAACAAGGGATGCCAACCACCCAAAAACAGCAGAGTGGCAACGCAGGTAATAGTCACCATGTTCGCGTACTCTGACATGAAGAAGCAGGCGAACTTCATGCTGGAATATTCGGTGTGAAATCCGGCAACGAGCTCGTTCTCCGCTTCGGGCAGATCGAACGGAACACGATTGGTTTCAGCGAAGCCCGCGATCATAAAAATGATAAAAGCGAAGATCTGCGGGAACGGCATCTGAAAGATATTCCAGCGCGGGATAAAGCCCAAATAGTAGCCAGCCTGGCTGTCGGTTATGCCGCGAAAACTTAATTGATTGGCAAGCAACAATGGCGAAACAATGACCAGCGTGAAAGGCAGCTCATAACTGATCATTTGGGCGCTGCTCCGCAGACCGCCTAGCAGTGAGTATTTGTTGTTCGACGACCAGCCTGCTAGCGCGACGCCATAGACACTTACTGCGCCAATCGCGAGGATAAATAGGATGCCGACGTTCACGTCGCTGATCTGCATGAACGTGTGATAGCCGAAGACAGTAACCTCCGGCCCAAACGGAATGATGGAAATCGAAATCAGCGCGAGAGAAACCGCGATAAATGGCGCCAGTAAGTAAAAAAAGCGATTGACGTAAGGCGGAAGAAGATCCTCTTTTGTAAGCAGCTTGAACACGTCGGCCAACGGCTGCATCAGACCGTGAGGACCAACTCGCAGCGGACCAGTGCGGGATTGAATGTGGGCCAGTACCTTGCGCTCAACCCACTGCAAATAAGCAAGAGTGGTCATGAACACAGCAAAAACGATCGCGATCTTGATGAGGCTAATAATGTAGAAGCTCATCTGTATTCTTCTGTCGTTTCCACCTGAACGCTGCCTTTTCGCACTACCGGAGCCTTGTGCGGATCGTGGTACAGAGCGCCCGGCGCTTCGATCACCGAATTCAGCATCTGAGAATATCGTCCCAGCGTTCCCGAAGTATAAAGCGTGTTGCCGGCCGAACGAATCAGTTCCGGGCGGGATTGGATTTGAATGTGGCCGTTTAGAGGCACAGCCTGAACTGCGCCGCCTGTTTCGATGATTCCAAGCGGAACCGCGTAACCATGCACCGATTTTCGAATCTCGTCGAAAACGTGATCGACTTTAACCGGCCCTAAATCTTCTCGCATTTCTCTTGCAAGCAGCGCGATGATATCGAGGTCGGGTTTCGGACCCATGGTCTTGGGGCCGCGGTTGAGTTTTTGCACGTCCCCGCAAACATTGGTGACGGTCCCATTCTTTTCGTAAGCGCAAAAGGTGGGCAACACAACATCGGCGCGCTGAGCGGTTTCGGTGAGGAATAGCTCCTGCACGACAACGAACGCATCACCCGAAGCCAATGTTTGACGAGAGAGCGGATTCGCTCCTACCACCCATAATGCATTCAAGTCGGCTGCAGCCAGGATCTGGTCATAGTCAAGTCCGGGCCCAAGGCCCGCTTCGGAAACAGGTCTATAGCCGGGCAGAAGATCGGGAAGTAGTCCCATATCGGCCGCGCCGCGCGAATTCGAGTAGTCCACCAAGGCCACATACTTAACCGGAATCCCGAGGGAGTCTCCGAACGCAACGAGGCGGCGAACATCCTCGCCTCTGATTGCAGCACCAAAGAGAATGGCTAATTCGGACTCGGCTGCAAGACGCTCGCGGAGAGATTCGAGAGCATCGAATTCCTTTCCGAAGTCGGAACGCACGGTCGTAGCGTAGTTATCTTCTCGGACCGGACCGGGCGTCACAGCGTAAACGTGACCTTTGCGCAGGCGCCAGTTCGCGCGAAGTTGAAATGCGAGAAATGGTTGCTCTTGGGCTAGATCGGCGTCGATGATGAGCGCTGCATTTATATTAAACAGATCCGCGGTACTGGCCAGCGCGTTGCTGCGGCCATTTAGCGCGTCTAGCAGGGTCGCGACATCACCGGTTCGGTGATGATCGATATTGGACGTGCGCAGCACCTGGCGCGCGAACTTCTGTAACTGATAGTTCTCTTCGTTGGTGGTGTGATTGGAGCCGATAACGCCAAACTTTCCATTTTTCGCGCGAATCTCAGAAAAACGTTTTGCCACCACAGCCAAGGCTTGCGCCCATGAGACCGGCCGCAGTTCACCCCCTTGCCGCACCAACGGAGCAGTCAGGCGATCTGGGTGATCGTAGAAGTCAAATGCGTAGCGTCCCTTCACGCACAAAAACTCGCCATTCACACCGGAACGATCGCGATTGTTAGCACGAATGATCTGGCCGTTTCGAACACCGAGAGTCGTCTTGCAGCCGTTTGAACAATGTGTGCAAATCGTGCCGACGTGTTCCATCTCCCACGGCCGGGTTTTATAACGATACGTACCGCTGGTCAACGCGCCAACCGGGCAGATGTCGATGCAAAGGCCGCACTCGTCGCATTCGAGATGGTCGCCACGGTTGGGAACAATCTCGGCAGCCGCGCCTCGATTCCCGATTCCCAGTGCGCTGACGCCTAGTCCTTCACCACAGATGCGAACGCAACGGTAACAAAGGATACAGCGTGGAGCATCGTAGAAAACAATGGGCGACCACTGCTTCTCATCGACATGGATCTTCGCCTCGCGAAAGCGGCTGAAGCCAGCGCCATAACGGAAAGCCATGTCTTGCAGCTCGCATTCGCCGCCTTTATCACACACCGGGCAATCGAGCGGATGATTCGTGAGCAGGAATTCGACCATGCTCTTGCGCGCTTGATGAACTTGTGGAGTATCGGTATGGATTACCATACCTTCCGCAACCGGCAAAGTGCAAGCAACCTGCAGCTTGGGAGTCTTTTCCACTTCGACGAGACACATGCGGCAAGCCGCCTGCAGCGAAAGGTTGTCGTAGTAGCAAAACGAGGGGATGGAAATACCTGCCTGTTTCGCGGCATTAATCACCAGCGTTCCCGGCGCTGCTTGCAGTTGATGGCCGTCGATCGTGAAATTAACAGGATCAGCCATAAATTTCGTACATTTTGTGTCTAAGCATTGCCTTAAACAACCGCCAGTTCCGGCACAGATTGCGTGGAGCGCGATTTATTAAGATATGCCTCAAATTCGCCGCGAAACTTTGCAATAAATGCGGCGGTTGGCATTGCAGCCGCATCACCCAAAGCGCAGAACGTGCGTCCAAGCATATTACCGGCGAGCTCGCCAATTAAATCGATATCGCTCTGGAGTCCGCCGCCGTCGTGGAAACGAGACAGGATCTTTTTTAACCAAGTCGTGCCTTCGCGGCAAGGAATGCACCAGCCGCAGCTTTCATGCGCGTAAAACTTGATAGTGCGCAAAGCGACGGCAACAATGTCAGTGTCTTCGTCGAGCACAACGAGACCGCCTGAGCCCGCCATCGTTTTCGCTTTGGCAAGCGAATCGAAGTCTAACGGGATGTCGCATTCTTCCGCCTTTAAAATCGGCGATGAAGATCCACCCGGAATTACCGCCTTCAGTTTTTTGCCGTTTCGTATGCCGCCGCAGATCTCATTGATTAGGCGCATCAGCGGGAAACCCATCGGCAATTCATAAACGCCAGGCTTGTTAACGTGACCGGAGACGCACATCAGCCGTGTGCCGCCGTTTTTAGGTGTCCCCAGCGCCGCATACGCAGCACCGCCGTTGCGGAAAATCCACGGAACAGCGGAGTAAGTTTCGCAATTATTCAAAATCGTGGGAGATTGGAACGCCCCCACAACTGCGGGGAAAGGAGGCTTCAATCGCGGAATGCCGCGCTTCCCTTCGAGCGACTCAAGCAGCGCCGATTCTTCGCCGCATTCATAAGCACCCGCGCCTGTGTGCGTGTAAACGTCGAAATCCCAACCAGAGCCAAGGATGTTTTTACCCAGATAACCCCGCTCGTACGCTTCGGCAATGGCACGATCGACGATCTCAATGAGATAGCGGTACTCGCCGCGAATAAAGATGTAGCCTTTATTCGACTTGATGGTCCAACCGGCGATCAGCATGCCTTCGATTAGCTGATGCGGATCGTTTTCCATCAATAGGCGATCCTTGCAGGTGCCAGGCTCGCTTTCATCCGAATTACAAATTACGTAAGTCGGTTTGCCAGTATTACGGGGGACAAAGCTCCATTTCATACCGGTAGGAAATCCGGCGCCGCCTCGGCCCCGCAGTGACGATACTTTCAGTTCCTCGATTATGGCTTCAGGAGTCATCGCGAGGGCCTTTTTAACGGCGACATAGCCATCATTGGCGAGATACGTATCAATCGAAGTTGAGTTCGGAAGATCGAACCGATACGAAATGATCATCTGCTCAAGTGGACTGGGTTCGTTGTAACGCATCGCTAATTCTCAGGAAGCCTTTTTCGAATAGCTGCCGTTAGCCAGCGCGTCCATCAACCGATCAAATCGCTCTGGCGTGACGTGGTGATGAAAATCGTAATTGATTTGAATTGCCGGCGCCCACGAGCAGGCACCCAGGCACTCCACTTCTTCGAGTGAAATTAATCCGTCCGGCGAAACCTCTTTATTGCCGAGCCGCAAGCGTTCGCAGGCATGGTCCCAAAGTTCTTCGGCGCCCACAGCCTGACATGCAATATTAGTGCAAACCTGGACGTGGTACTTACCGAGCGGCTTACGATGCAGCATGGAGTAGTAGCCAATGACTTCATCCACTTGCAGCGGAGTAACTCCGCAGCGATGCGCCACCTCTTCAACGAGCTCTTGCGTAACGCAACCGATTTCATCCTGCGCGTAAAGCAGCATGGGAACTACCGCCGATCGCTGACGCCCCGTGGGATAACTTTCCAAGAGCTTGGCGAATCGCGCTTCCAGTTCCGGAGAAAAAGTCATGGCTAACGGTCCACGTCTCCTAGCACGAAATCCATACTGCCCATCACGGCAATTGAATCCGCTATCAGAACGCCTTCAAGCATCGCGCCAAGCGATTGCAAGTTGCCGAAGCTGGGAGTCCGCATGAAGACACGATGCGGATTTGCCGTACCGTCGCTCACAACGTAATAGCCGAGCTCGCCACGAGGTGACTCCACCACCTGATATACGGAACCGGCCGGCACACGATATCCTTCGGTCACGATTTTGAAGTGATAGATGAGCGACTCCATTTGGGTCTTCATCTGTTCGCGATCAGGCAGCAAAATGTGCGGTGCGTCGGCCTGCCAGCGGCCCGCGGGCATGCCGTCCAGCGCCTGCTTGACGATTCGCATGCTTTGCCGCATCTCTTCTATCCGAACTTCAAAGCGTGCATAAACGTCGTTGGCTTTGCGCGTCGGCACATCGAAGTCAAACAGCTCATAACTGGAGTGCGGAAAATCCTTGCGAGCATCCGTTTTTACTCCGGCAGCTCGCAACATGGGCCCAGTCACCCCGAGTTCGATCATTGTATCGACCGGCAGCATACCAACTCCCTTGGTGCGATTGACCCAAATCGGATTTGAAGCCAACAAGTTTTCATACTCGTCGATGCCGCGCGCAAGACGTTCCTGCAAGTTCGAAACTACCTTGTGCCAGCCGCGCGGAGGCTCCAGCGCGAGGCCGCCCGGCCGGATGTAACTGGTCATCATGCGCTGGCCAGAGAACATTTCAAAGACCTTCATGATCTCTTCGCGTTCCCGGAAGCAGTAAAAATAAACCGACATAGCGCCGATATCCAGCGCATGAGTGCCCAACCAGATGAGGTGGCTGGAAACTCGCGTCAATTCGCAAAGCATGACGCGCATCCACTGGGCCATGGGCGGAATTTCCAGACCCAGTAATCTTTCAACGGCAAGCGAGTAGCAGAGATTGTTGTTGAGGTTCGAAAGATAATCAACGCGGTCGGTGAGCGGCACCACCTGCTGATACTTCTTTACCTCGCATTCTTTTTCTATTCCGGTGTGAAGATAACCGATCTCCGGACGGGCTTTGAGAATTGTCTCCCCGTCGAGTTCCAATACTACTCGCAACACGCCGTGAGTAGAGGGATGCTGCGGACCCATGTTCAGGGTCATTTTGCGGGCAGAAGCGTGCTGATCGGCGAGTTCTATGCCCGACGGATCTTCAACTGCGAGCTCGTGTTGCGCATCAAGGGACGCGACGTGCGTTTTGCCTTCGGTCATGAGCTCTCACTCTTCCTGATACGAATACTTATGGCCATGCACGGGGTAATCTTTTCGAAGTGGATAACCTTCCCAGTCAGCCGGCATCATGATACGTTCCAGGTTGGGATGATTACGAAAAGAAATTCCGAATAGGTCGAACACTTCTCGCTCATACCAGTTGGCGCCACGCCAAACGCAGCATACGGATTCACTCTCGTCATGCTCGCCTAGTCGAACACTCAGCCGCACGCGCGCATTATGCCGCAGCGAATGCAACAAGTAGATTACTTCGAATCGGGGTTCTTTAGGCCACCAATCAACGCCCGTGATCCCGCTTATCTGTTCGAATCCGGAGTCTTTCAGAAATCGGCAAACCGCAACAATCTGCGACGGACGGATAAAAAACACAGGACCGTCGGCAGCCATCTGCGCGTCGACGATAGCATCCGGAAGCTGTTGCGAGATAGCAAGGGCCGTTGCGTTTTCGCTGAGAACTTCAGGCAGCACGCCGAGTCTCCGCCTCATGCCTCTGACGCCGCTGCTCGTCACTCGACCAATCGAGAACGCCCTTTTTCCAGATATAAAAGAAGCCGCACAACACCAGAACAATAAAAAGCAGCATTTCGAAAAACGCAAATAGTTTTAGCTGGCGATAAATTACGGCCCAAGGATAAAGAAAGATAGCTTCAATATCAAAAAGAATGAAAACCATCGCCACCAGATAAAATTTGACGCTGAAACGCTCGCGCGCATTGCCAACCGGCTTCATGCCCGATTCATATGGCATGAACTTGATGGGATCTCGAACGCGCCGGCCCAACAGCGCTGACAACCCGATCATCGCCGACGCGACTACTAACGCAATTAGAATCTGGATCAGAACCGGAAACCAAGTCTCCGCATAGGATGTGGGCATGGACCGAAATACCAGAGTACCAACCTATCCGCTCATAATGCTCGGCGTTCGGAACGGCTCCTATAATAAGGCAAGATAGCTTCTCGTGCAGAACGATTCGATTGAGATCGTAGTAAACGGAGAGCGGAAATCAGTTCCCGCAGATCTGAGCGTCAGCGAGCTTCTGAACGCACTCGAAGTTGCGGCCGATCGCGTCGCGGTAGAACTGAATAAATCGATTGTTCGCAAGCGAGACTGGGGCAAGACGCCCGTGCCGAACGGGTCCCAAATAGAGATTGTTCAATTCGTCGGCGGCGGTTGAGTGTTTTAGGGCACGGCGATCTGGCTTGACTCCTGGCGCAGGTCTAGTAAAATTCAGGGAGCCGGTTAATTCCAAAACACAAATAGGGCGCCATGTTCAAAACGCGGAAAGTTCGTCCTGATTTACCCCCGGGGCAGCGAACGTACACGAGTACGGATGTTGCGAAGATCGCACAGGTGAGCCTTCGCCAGTTGCAATGGTGGGACGAGCGCAAGGTAGTCTCTCCCCGTCATGAAGGCCACAAACGCATCTACAACTCGGAAGAAGTGATTGAGATCACGGTTATCGCGGAACTGCGGCGGAAGGGCTTTTCACTGCAGAAGATTCGGCGCGTTTTGCGGTTTCTGCAACGCGAGATGGGACGCCGGCTGGCTGACGTTATGGGCAGCGATTCCAAGCTGCACCTATTGACCGACGGCAAATCGATCTTTCTGGAAGAGCAACATGACCGGATTATCGATTTGCTGAAAAATGCGCGACAACCAATGTTCCTGGTCTGCGTAAGCGACCAAGTGAAGCGCCTGGATGAAATTCCCAAAAAGGGCCTCCGGAGCGAAACGTTGCCATCGAGACGCTTCCGCGCGGCCGTTTAGCTGATAAGCCCCGTTTTTAATTCTTTTTTATATCGCGCTTTAACGTCGTTTGGTGCGTCTATACTGAAGTCAGATTCACCTGGAGGTCGGATTGTCGTCCCACCGGCGTTATTTGCTATTTGTTCCCCTTTTCTTGACCGCTTGTGTCTTATTTGGCGGTAAGTTCGGACCCACGGTTTTCACGGCTTCGGCCGCGCAGCGTAACATAAGCCCTACTTCGGACGATGATCTGAAAGCCAGCATCGAATCGTTCACCAAGATCTACGATGTGGTCGATCAAAACTACGCAGATAAACTGTCGCCGGACAAGGCCATATATAAAGGTGCGATTCCCGGTATGCTGCGGACGCTAGATCCGCACTCCAACTTCTTTGATCCAAAAGAATTCGCCGGCTTGCGCGAGGAGCAGCACGGCGCATACTTCGGCGTGGGAATGACGATTGGCCCACAACCCCGTACCGGCAAAACGATGGTCATTCATCCGTTTGGAGGCACGCCGGCTTATCGGGCAGGGCTCAGACCAGGTGACGTGCTGTTAGAGATCAACGATAAGCGCGTTGACACCGCGACCAGCACAGAAATCGCCGACATGCTGAAGGGCCCCAAGGGCACCAAAGTTCAGGTGGTAGTGGGCCGCGAAGGCAGTCCGAAACCACTTACTTTCAATCTTGTTCGCGACGAGATTCCAAGGAACAGCGTTGATGAGGCGTTTTGGGTAAAACCTGGGGTCGCGTACATGCGAATCCAGCAATTTACCGAAACTACCAGCAAGGAAGTCGAAGACAACCTCAAGCACCTAGGTGAACAGAACATCAAGGGCTTGATTCTCGATCTGCGTGAGAATCCGGGTGGCTTATTGCAGGAAGGTGTAGCGGTTGCGGGCCACTGGCTGGATCGGGGCCAAGTTGTCGTTTCTCATAAAGGCCGAGCTTACGCCGAAAAACCCTATCTGGCACGCGGAAGCCAATACGGTGAGAGCTACCCGATTGTGGTGCTGGTAAATCGATATTCGGCTTCAGCCGCCGAGATTGTGGCAGGCGCGCTGCAGGATCATGATCGTGCTTGGATCTTAGGCGATACGACATTCGGCAAGGGCTTAGTTCAGACGGTTTATCCGATGAGCGATAACACGGGTTTGGCGCTTACCACGCAGCATTACTATACGCCGAGCGGACGATTGATTCAGCGCGATTATTCGAACCTCTCGTTCCTTGATTACTACTACGGCAAGCGGACACAAGTGAATAATCCGATGGATGTGAAGCAGACCGACTTGGGACGCGTGGTCTACGGCGGCGGCGGCATTACTCCGGACGAAAAGTACGAAGCGCCCAAGATGGATCCATTCGAACTCGCGGCTTTGCGCAAGAATTCGTTTTTTGATTTCTCGGCCTTTTATTTTTCGAATCATTCGACCAAACTTCCGAGTAACTGGGCTCCGGATGAGAATCTCTTAAACGACTTCCATGATTTTCTGATGAAGAAGGGAATCAACTTCACTGAAGCGGATTGGACACGTGACCATTCGTGGCTGCGTGATGAACTTCGTCAAGAGATGTACGTCACCGCGTTCAGTTATGAAGATTCGCTGAAGATCGGCGTACAACAAGATCCTGAGGTTCAAAAGGCAATTGTTGCCATGCCCGAAGCTGCAAAATTGCTGGCGATGTCGAAGAACCGCTACGAAAAACAAAGAGCGAGTTTGCGATAAGCGAGCTTTCTCTGCTCAAGTTTGTCTAACTCCATAACGGCTCCTCAGATCACGGTGCTCGACACCGGCGGCCAATACACCCATCTAATTGCGCGGCGCGTGCGCGAACTAGGCGTTTATGCTGACGTTCAACCTAGCGACACGCCTGCGGCAGCCTTGAAATCGCGCAAGGGCATCATCATTTCGGGAGGCCCGGCGAGCGTTTACGAACCGGGCTGCCCCGACATCGATCCGGGGATTCTCAATATAGACACGGCTGTGCTCGGCATTTGCTACGGGCACCAACTCATCGCACGACATTTAGGTGGCAACGTGCGGCAAGGGGAACGCGGAGAATTTGGAATCGCACATCTCACTGTGACCGCTCCAGATCCGCTTTGGAATGGAGTCGAACATTCACAGGTTTGGATGAGCCATCGCGATACGGTACAAGCTGCTCCGAACGGCTTCAAAGTAATTGCGTCGACCGACACGTCGGGAATAGCAGCGATGTCGTCATCGGACCGCAAAGTGTTCGGGCTGCAATTCCACCCTGAAGTCGCTCACACGCATGCAGGTACTCGCATTTTGGAGAATTTTGTATTCGACATCTGCGAAGCCGTCAAAGATTGGGATATTTCGCAGCGGCTTCCTCTCATCGAAGAACAAATCCGCGCAACGGTAAAAGATCGCAACGTTTTCTTTTTTGTGAGCGGCGGCGTGGATTCGACGGTGGCATACACACTGTGTCTACGAGCATTGGGCGCTGACCGGGTCTACGGTATTTATGTCGACACGGGCCTTATGCGCAAGAACGAAACCGATTTTGTGCGCAACGCCTTCAAGGAACTCGGCGCAACTCATTTCCTTGTGGACGATGCTCAACAGGAATTCTTGGCAGCGTTCGACGGTATCCACGATCCCGAACAAAAGCGGCTCGCGATTGGCGAACAGTTCGTCAAAGTGCAGGAAAGGATTCTGGCAACTGAGCACTTCTTGAGCGGAAACTGGATACTCGGCCAAGGCACTATCTATCCCGATACGATTGAGTCCGGCGGTACGGCAAAAGCCGATCTGATCAAGACGCATCACAATCGAGTCGCCGGAATTCAGGCGTTAATTGACGGCGGGCAAATCATCGAGCCGCTTACGGCTTTCTACAAAGATGAAGTACGCGAGATTGGCCGGGAAATTGGAGTGCCGAGCCGATTTCTTTCGCGGCATCCTTTCCCCGGCCCGGGTCTCGCCATTCGTTGCCTCTGCTCCGAGGTGCAGGCGCCGCTGGGATCTACAAATGATGGATTTTTATTGCCGCTTCGGTCAGTAGGCGTTCAGGGCGATTCGCGCAGTTATCGAAATGCGCTTGCGCTGCCGGAAAAACCATCGCTGCTGGCTATTCAAAAAATTGCGCCAGAGCTAACGAACCGCCGCTCGGATATCAATCGCGTTGTGGCGCTATGCGGCGCCAAGAGGCCCGTGTCAGAAATGCAGGTTTTTCCCGCGTCGCTAAATAAAAGCAGGCTGGATACGTTGCGCGATGCGGACGCGATCGTGCGTCAATTCTGCATCGACATTGGCTTTGAAGAACGAGTCTGGCAGTTTCCCGTTGTGCTGCTGCCGCTTGGTATAGAAGACGCGAGGGAATCCGTGGTCCTAAGACCCATCAATTCAGTGGACGGCATGACTGCCGACGTGGTGTTGATGACCACAGAACACCTTGATCGGCTGGTGAACCAGTTGATGGCATTAAAGCCAATTGCGGCCGTTTTTTACGATCTCACGAACAAACCGCCCGGCACGATCGAGTGGGAATAATCTACTCAGATCCGGTGAAAGCTTTTTAGAATATCTTTCGTGCTATACCGCAACACGATGGGGCGTCCGTGCGGACACGTCATGGGGTATTCGCAGGCTGCCAACGCGCGCAATAGCCACTCGATCTTCTTTGGCTCAAGCTTCATGTTGACTTTGATTGCAGCGCGGCAGGCGATAGTGGCGCTTACATTCCGCCGAATTTCATCGAGAGAAGCAGAGCGCAGCTCACTTTCCGCGATTTCGAGAATTTCGAAGATGATTTTTTCGATATCGGCGGTCCCGACACCCGCGGGCGCGGCTTTGATCGCGATGGTGCGGTGGCCGAACGGCTCCGTGTCGAAGCCATGTTGATTTAGCTCGTCGGCGATGCGAGCGTATTCGAACTGCTGCGCCGGCGAAAGCTGAAGAACAAGCGGCATCAGCAGTTGCTGGATCTCAACCGATCCTGCTGCCCGTTGTCTCAGAATTTGTTCGAAGAGAATGCGCTCGTGAGCGACGTGCTGATCGATAATCCAAAGACCATCGCGGCCTGCGGCGACAATGAAGCTGTCGTGCAGTTGTCCGAGCGGCCGAAGATCGGGCAAGGCAGCGAAACTATCTACCCGCTCCCAATCAGACGCGAGCTGATCTAAATTGCCGTGAGTGTCCGGGACACGTTGAACCTTTGCAGTGGCCGATACGACGGGCGCGTGATTCGCGATATCAATAGCACGCGGCGGCGCGGCAATTCGAACTTCGGGGACGGCTTCCTGAGAGTCCACGGCAACAGGCACCTCGACTGATTCGGGCTCTAACAAAACGGCTTCCACACGCGCGGAGAATTCCGAGAACTGCAAGTTCGCCGCACGCTGCACGGGCGCTTGAGAGGTAACGACTGGTGAGGTGGGGAGCACTGGAATGCTCGACACGGGACGGCTTTCCATCAGAATGTCGCGCACGGCGTCGCGCACAAAATCGTGAACCGCGCCACCGTGGCGGAAGCGAACTTCGGTTTTCGAGGGATGCACATTTACATCGACTTCAGCCGGATCGCAATTGAGGAATAGCAGGGCGAACGGAAAGCAGCCGGCCGGCATCAAATTGTGATACGCCGCAATCAACGCGTGTTGCAGCGTTTTGTCACGAATCAGCCGCCCGTTCACGAATAGAAATACGGAATTGCGATTTGCCTTCTGAACATGCGGGCCAGAGACAAGTCCTTCCAGAACGAATTCAGCCACTTCGGATTCCGGGGGCTCAGCGGAACGTACATTGGGTGGCGCATATGGCGGCGGAAGGCGCAGTTCGAAAGTGCGCGGAGCAAGTTCCACCAGATCTTGCATAATCTCGGAACCGAAAACCTGAAACGCTCTGTCGCGCAGTGTTGAAACAGGCGTTACGCTCAAGAGTTCCCGGCCTTCGTGAAATAACTCGAAGCGCTTGTTGGGGTGGCCTAAACTGTAGTGCGTGACCAGCGACCCGATGTGCGCCAACTCGGTTTGATCGGTCCGCAGGAATTTTTTGCGAGCGGGTACATTGAAGAACAGATCGCGAACCGTGATCGTGGTTCCGGCGGGCCGGGCGACTTCATCGCAACGCAGCAATTTGCCGCCCGCAATTTCAACGGCCGTTCCTGTCTGTTCTTCAGTCGAGCGAGTCTCAAGCAGTAAGCGGCTGACAGACGCAATTGATGGCAGCGCCTCGCCGCGAAAGCCAAGTGTCGAGATGGCAAGAAGATCCTTGACGTCGCTCAACTTGCTGGTGGCATGACGTTCAAAGGCGAGCAGAGCGTCGTCGCGCAGCATGCCGCAGCCATCGTCTTGAATACGGAGTAAGCGGCGACCCGCATGTTCCGCATCGATGCGGATGTCGAATGCGCCGGCATCGAGGGAGTTTTCGAGAAGTTCTTTTACAACGGAAGCGGGCCGCTCGACCACCTCACCTGCCGCGATTTTGTTAGCGACGTTATCGGAAAGGATGCGGATACGGCCCATTTAGACAGGAAAATGTCTATATAAGCGATCAGCCGCTCATGGCCGCCAGAAATTCGGCGTTGCTTCTGGTCTTGCCGAGCTTGTCGATCAAAAGTTCCATCGATTCAACCGGCGAAAGCGGATTGAGCACCTTGCGCAGAACCCAAACGCGGTTCAGTTCTTCGCGCGGCATCAACAGCTCTTCCTTACGAGTTCCGCTCTTGTTGATATCAATCGCGGGGAACACGCGCTTGTCGACCAGTTTGCGGTCGAGATGGATTTCCATGTTGCCCGTGCCTTTGAATTCTTCAAAGATCACGTCGTCCATTCGGCTGCCGGTATCGATCAATGCGGTCGCGACGATAGTAAGCGATCCGCCTTCTTCGATGTTGCGAGCTGCACCAAAGAAACGCTTTGGACGTTGCAGCGCGTTCGAATCCACGCCGCCGGACAAGACCTTGCCAGAAGGCGGCACCACGGTGTTGTAAGCGCGAGCAAGACGCGTAATGGAATCGAGCAGAATCACCACATCGCGTTTATGTTCTACCAAGCGTTTCGCTTTTTCGATAACCATCTCGGCAACTTGCACGTGACGGGAGGCGGGCTCGTCAAAAGTGGAGCTGATGACCTCGCCACGTACGGAACGCTGCATATCCGTGACTTCTTCCGGACGCTCATCGATGAGAAGAACAATCAGGTTGATTTCCGGATGATTGGTTGTGATCGAGTTGGCGATGCTCTGCAGCAGCATCGTTTTTCCGGTGCGTGGCGGAGCAACAATTAGACCGCGTTGACCTTTCCCAAGCGGCGTCATCAAGTCCATGACGCGGCCGGAGAAATTGTCTTTGCTCGTCTCGAGCTTTAACCGCTCGTCCGGATAGAGCGGCGTCAAATTGTCGAAGAAAATCTTGTTGCGAGATTCCTCGGGCGGTTCGAAGTTGATGGCGTCAACTTTGATTAGCGCAAAATAACGCTCGCCTTCCTTGGGCGGCCGAATCTGCCCTGACACCGTGTCGCCCGTGCGAAGGTCGAAGCGACGAATCTGCGAAGGCGAGACGTAAACGTCGTCGGGCCCTGGCAAGTAGTTGTACTCGGGCGCACGCAGAAAGCCGAAGCCGTCGGGAAGGCATTCCAGAACGCCTTCCGAAAAAATCAGGCCGCTCTTTTCCGCCTGCGTCTGCAGAATCTTGAAAATGAGTTCCTGCTTGCGCAACCCGGCGGCGCCCTGCACACCCAAATCTTTTGCGATCTGGTTGAGCGCCTGAATGCTCATGTCTTTCAGCTCGACCAGATCGAGCGTTGTGGCGCCGTTACGTTGGCCTTGGGCTCCGGTGTTGCCGATGGAATGCCGGCCCCGGCGTTGAAATCCGTGCTGCTGCCCTTGTTGTGGTCCGGTCTGCTGTTGAGCGCCTTGCGTTGCCGCGGACGCTTGCGCGGCGTTCGCGGGGGCGGCTCCAGATGTTACCGCAGTCGAACTGTTTTCAGGAGCGTTTCGCGCATCGGTTTGACGCGGTTCCGCAGCAGGACGCGCTTCCGATGCAGGTTTGGCCTCCGCAGGCGAACGTCGATTTGCGTCTCCCGCCGGCCGTCCATTAGGGCGACCCTCGCCCGTGCGCGGTTCGACACTTCTCGGCCGCGCCGCGGCAGACTTTTCCGTTTTGACGTCCGCGTTTTTCGTCTCCGTAGCAGGCCTACTTTCGTCTGCTTCGGCCGTCTTTGTTTCTGTTCGTGGGGCCTCGGCGGTTGCCGCAGGTCTGCCTTCGCCGTTTGTCTGTTGAGGCTTCTCGGTGGGCGTACCTTCGGTGGTTGCCGCGGGGGCTACTGACTGTTCTTGATCTTCGAGATGATTTGCCAAATTTCCCTCACTCCCCGGCCGTCGATGGCCGAGAACGGCACTGGCGGCTGATCCAGTAGTTGTTTTTGGACAGCGGCCAATCCGGCTTTTACTTGATTTGCACTCTTTAGTTTGTCGACTTTGGTAGTGACTACCTGATATCGACGGTTATGGAACTCGAGCCAGGCTTTCAGTTCCAGGTCCATATCCATCCATCCCCGCCTGGCGTCGATGAGGAGGAGCGACAATTGAAGGCTTTGCCGCTGCAAAAGGTAACTATCGATCAACTTCTTCCATCCGGCGCGCTCCTCCAATGAGACGCGCGCATACCCGTAACCCGGCAAATCCACGAAGCGAAGGCGCTCGTCGATTTGAAAAAAATTGATAAGCTGCGTGCAACCCGGACGGGCGCTGGTAAATGCCAGTCCTGGCTGCCGCACCAGCTTGTTCAACAAGCTGGATTTCCCAACGTTGCTTCTGCCGAGGAAAGCAACTTCAATCCCTGTATCCGGCCGCTCGGGCGGAAACTGCTCCGCCCGCGCCGCGCTGACAATCAACTCGGCGGTTGGCTTCGCGACCTCTGTGGCCATCACGACTTTGATCCGTAAGGACGCGGTCTGCTAGCTGAACAACCCGTTCAGTGCGTAAGATTCTCTTCGTTCGATAAAGCCGTAAGATCCGCTGCAGTTGGCGCCGGCGATAACGGTAACGCGACGAGTTCCCGCTCCAAAGCAAGCTTCAGAACTTCATCCATCGAAGAAACAAAGTCCAATTTCATTTCTTTCCGGATGTTCTCCGGGATGTCCGCTAAGTCTTTTTCGTTGTCCTTCGGAAGAACAATTTCGAAAATTCCCTGCCGATGGGCCGCCAGCAGCTTTTCCTTCAAGCCGCCGATGGCGAGTACGCGCCCACGCACCGTGATTTCCCCTGTCATTGCGATATCGCAACGAACCGGGATGCCTGTCAATGCGCTGCAAATACTAGTTGCAATTGTGATTCCAGCCGAAGGACCATCCTTGGGGATCGCACCTTCCGGCACGTGGACGTGTATATCCAAATGGCGATAGAAATCCTTGGGCAATCCCAGATACTGCGCACGTGAGCGCACATAGCTCATAGCCGCCTGGGCCGACTCCTGCATGACGTCACCAAGCTTCCCGGTGGTCATCATCTTGCCGCGGCCTTCCATGACCGTGGCTTCTGTCGTCAGAATCGATCCGCCGACCTCGGTCCAGGCCAATCCGGTTGTCGCACCGACTTCGTTCTGCTTGTCGAGATCGAGATCGCGGAAGCGAGCCGGCCCTAACATCTCTCCGACTTTCTCCGGTGCGATGATAACTTTCTCGATCGGCACCAAAGGAGCTTCTTCCTTTTTGGCCTTCTTCTTCGATTTTTTCGCCGTAGTAGTAGTAGCGGCTCCCGCCTCGACTGATTCCTCAGCGGGCACTTCGTCTTCGATCACTTCGACGGCACCTTCCGCCGTTTCGGGTACGGCTTCTTCGGTCGCCGCCGACTGCGCTTCAACAACCTTACGCGCTACTTTGCGGCACAGATTGCCGATCTCGCGTTCCAGATTGCGAACGCCCGCTTCGCGAGTGTAGGACTGAATGAGAGTCTGCAGACCCGGCTCGGTAAATTGAACCTGCTCCTCATTGACCCCGGTGTCCTTCATTTGTTTGGATACAAGGAAGCGTTTAGCGATTTCCAGCTTCTCCAATTCCGTATAGCCCGACAGCCGAATCACTTCCATACGGTCCTGCAAGGCAGGCGGAATGGTGTGCAACACGTTGGCAGTAGCGATAAAGAAGACTTGGCTCAGATCGTATTCGACATCCAGGTAGTGATCCATGAACATATAGTTCTGTTCGGGATCTAGGACTTCGAGCAACGCCGCTGAAGGGTCGCCGCGGAAATCCATCGACATCTTGTCTACCTCATCCAGCATCACGATGGGATTTTTTGTCCCCGCCTTTTTCATCATCTGAATGACTTGGCCGGGCAGCGCGCCGATATACGTGCGGCGATGACCGCGAATTTCGGCTTCGTCACGGACGCCGCCTAAAGACAAGCGAACGAACTTGCGGCCGGTCGCCTTCGCGATGGACATCCCCAGCGAAGTTTTGCCGACACCCGGAGGTCCTACAAAGCAAAGAATGGAGCCTTTGGGATTTTGCACGAGACGGCGCACGGAAAGAAATTCAAGAATCCGCTCCTTGATTTTTTCAAGGCCGTAATGATCTCCTTCGAGAATCTGGCGGGCATATCGCAGGTCGCGAATCTCCTTCGTTCGTTTCTTCCATGGCACCGCTAAAAGCCAGTCCAGATAATTGCGAGAAACGGTGGACTCCGCCGACATCGGCGGCATTCCTTCCAAGCGCTTCAACTCCGCGGTGGCCTTCTCGTGTGCATCTTTCGACATGCCCGCCGCGTCGATTTTTTTCTTCAGCTCGTCGTATTCGCTCTTCTCGCCACGGCCGAGCTCCTTCTGAATCGCCTTAATTTTCTCGTTGAGGTAATACTCTTTCTGCGCGCGCTCCATTTGCCGTTTTACACGGCCTTGAATAGTGCGGTCGACATTGAGCTTTTCAATTTCGATGTCGAGCAGATCGGCGACTCTAGTTAAGCGATCTACCGGATCGAAGATCTCAAGCAGCTCCTGCTTCTCTTCGATCGTTAGTTGTAAGTTTGC
>Ga0070741_10002962_pt1 | contig 43649 bp, 40 predicted proteins | sample Coa_R1_4_FD_66440 | JGI IMG/M metagenome (GOLD analysis project Ga0070741, IMG submission 66440) | Surface soil microbial communities from Centralia Pennsylvania, which are recovering from an underground coalmine fire - Coalmine... | ecosystem: Environmental > Terrestrial > Soil > Unclassified ... | reverse complement strand
ACCGTACGCCCCGGCGATACTCTCGCCGCGATTGCCGTGCGCTATGGAGTCTCCGTCGCGGCGATTGCGCAAGCGAACGGTCTGACGGATTGGAATTTTGTGTGGTACGGTCAGCGCTTGGTGATTCCGGGCGCGACCAACATCAACGGCGTCAACGCCCCCCCCCCTGCGCCCGCGCCAGCTGCCGCGCCACAGTCGAACAACTCTGCACCCGCCGCGCCTCCTGCCGTTAACGCGCCGACCACCGGCAAATGGATTGACGTGAATCTGACACAGCAGACGATTACGGCGTACGAAGGCGACACGCCCGTCAAGACCGTTCTCGTCTCGACGGGCACCGTGTATCATCCGACTGTCGTCGGCACATTCAAAATTTTGACAAAATATCCCGCCGTACGGATGACAGGCGGGACCCCCGGTGTGGACTATTACGATTTGCCGAATGTGCCGTGGACCATGTTCTTTTATCAAGGGTACGCCATACACGGCACCTACTGGCACAACAATTTTGGTCATCCGATGAGTCACGGCTGTGTCAACTTGCCGACGGACGCCGCCAAATGGTTTTATGATTGGGCGCCGGTCGGCACGCCGGTCGTCAGTCATCGCTGAGTCCCCCAAGACCGACACGCCAAGAGTCCTGTATGACAAAGGCGATAAACTCCATCGCAGTAATTTGTCAGATGCGCGGAGGCAAGACGATCCGACAAATTACAAATTTGTCATACCCTTTCATAGTAGAAAAAGGGGAACGGGCAACTCACATCGAGTTGCCCGTTTTTTTCGCGCGGGTCGCGCGCGTTTCACACTGCCACGCGACTAAACTACCAGTCGCGGCATTTTTTTCGGCGCGCCTATTGACATCGCGCCTTAACTTTGCTATAGTTTTGCAACGTAATCAAACGAAATAAACTGCAAACAAACGAAAGTCGAAACAAACCCACCCGCCGACGGGGAGTGAAACCGGGCAAGGATGCCTTCCAGCCACCTCTATCAACCCGAGCGCCTCGAAAGAATTGAACAGTCGTTAGCAAGTCAGTCGCGCGTTACCGTGGCGAGTCTGGCGCGTTTACTGCGGGTCTCGCCGGTCACGGTGCGCGCTGACCTCGCGGAATTGGAAAAGCGCGGGCGCGTCGTCCGCGTGCACGGCGGCGCGATGCCGACGACCAAAGCCGCACACGAACTGAATTTTGAAAGCCGCGCTCAAATTCAACACGCCGCCAAACGCGCCATCGGCAAATACGCCGCGTCCCTCGTGCGCGACGGCGACAGCATTTTTATTGACGCGAGCACCACCGCGCTCGAACTCGCGCGGCAAGTGGGGCATCACCGCGAACTCACCGTCATCACCAATTCGATTCGCTCCGCCGAAGTGCTCGTCACCTCCCCTGACCTTACCATCATCATGCCCGGCGGCATCGTCCGCCGCGAAGCCTTTTCGCTCGTCGGGATGTGGAGCGCTGACCTCCTGCAACAATTCAACATCGGACGCGCGTTTATGGGCGCGCGCGGCTTTACCCTCGAAGAAGGGCTTACGGATGTGAATGCCGACGAAGTCGCGCTCAAGCGCGCGATTGTCGCCGTTGCGAAAGAAGTCATTGGCTTGATAGACCATACCAAATGGAACCAAGTCGCGCTTGCCTCGTTTTGTTCGCTCCAACAACTTGCCTGCATCATTACCGATAAACGCGCGCCGCGCCGCATGGTGGAGCAAGCCAAAGCGCGCGGGGTTCAGGTCATTCTGGTCTGATTCAGCCTCCACGAATTATTGTTACGCACCGCGTAACGACGAATCACACTCATTCTTTACGGATACGTGCGGTTTCGCGTTATTCGCGGACACCAAAAATATGACGCCAACAACCGCTTACGAAATTCTGGTCGAACAACTAACGCGCGAGGGCATTGATGTCGAATCGGTCAAAACGCGTCTCAAGGCACAGCACATCGAAACGCCGTCATGGGGCTATGCCAACAGCGGCACGCGTTTCAAAACCTTTCCCCATCCCGGCGCGGCGCGCACTACGCGCGAAAAACTCGACGACGCGGCAATGGTGCACAAATTGACCGGCATCGCGCCGTCGGTCGCCATTCACATTCCATGGGACAAGCCCGAAGACGGCGATTACAACGCGATGCGCGAGTACGCTCAAGCGCAAGGCATCACGCTCGGCGCGGTGAATCCGAACGTGTTTCAAGATGAAGCCTATCGCCTCGGTTCGCTCGGCAATCCCGATGCCGCAACGCGCGAAATGGCGCTCGACCACATTTTGGAATGCTGTGACATTATGACCAAAACGCACAGCGATATTTTGTCGCTGTGGTTTGCGGACGGGACAAATTACGCGGGACAAGATTCACTGCGCGGGCGCAAAAAACGCTTTGAAGAAAATTTGCGCGTCGTGTCTCAACACCTGCCCGCGCAGGGACGCATGTTCATCGAATACAAATTTTTCGAGCCCGCGTTTTATTCCACCGACATTCCCGATTGGGGCACCGCGTACGCGTGGGCGATGAAACTCGGTCCGCAAGCGCAAGTGCTGGTGGATTTGGGACATCACGCGCAAGGTGTCAACATTGAACAAATTGTGGCATTCCTGTTGGACGAGGGCAAACTCGGCGGTTTTCATTTCAACAATCGCAAATATGCGGACGACGATTTGATTGTCGGCAGTGTGAATCCGTACGAGCTGTTTTTGATTTACAACGAATTGACCGGCGCCGCCGAATCGCAAGACGAACCCGCGCGTACGACCGCGCAGCGCGTGGCGTACATGATTGACCAATCGCACAATATCGAAGGCAAAATCGCGCCGATGATTTTGTCAGTGTTGAATTGTCAAGAAGCGTACGCCAAAGCTCTGATTGTTCCACGCCAAAAGTGGGCGGACGCGCAAGCGAACGGCGATGTGTTGGGCGCGCACGAAATTTTGAACCGCGCGTTCAAGACCGATGTGCGTCCACTGCTCGAGCAAGTGCGCGTCGAATTGGGAGTGCCCGCCGACCCGCTCGCCGCGTATCGCGCCAGCGGCTATGAAGAAAAAATCGCACGCGAACGCGGCACGGCAAAACAAACAGGCGGGTATCAGAGCTAATGAACAATGCGGAATGAACAATGCGGAATGAACAATGCGGAATGCGCCAAGAACGAACAACCAAAAACTAAAAACGAACGACGAATAACTACCTATGCCAAAAAATCTCTGGAACGATTCTGACGCTGCCGGTTTGGACGCTCTCGATTTGCTCGTGTATCGCTCGCATTTGCTGGGCGCCGACCGCGCGGTGTGCAACATTTACGGCGGCAACACGGGCGCCAAAACCATCGAACGCGATTTCCGCGGCAACCCCGTACGCACATTGTGGGTCAAAGGGTCCGGCTCGGATTTGGCGACGATGCAGCGCAAGGATTTTGCGGGCTTGCGCATGGACGACATCGAAGCGTTGTTCGCGCGCGACGCGATGAGCGATGAGGAAATGACCGCGTATCTTTCGCAGTGTCTCATCGGGCTCAATATGCCGCGTCAGTCTATCGAAACGCTGCTGCACGGATTCATTCCCGCCGCGCACACCGACCATACGCATCCCGACGCGGTGATTTCCGTCGCGTGTTCGCCGAATGGCAAACAGTGGATGCGCGAAATTTACGGCGCGCGCGCGGCGTGGGTGGATTACATTCGCCCCGGATTCACGCTCTCGAAACAAATCGCGACGGCAGTGCGCGAAAATCCGCAAATCGAATGCGTGGTGATGGGCAAACACGGTCTCGTCACGTGGGGCGACGAACCCAAAGCGTGTTACGCCCACACCATTTCCATTATCCAAGAAGCGGAAGAGTTCATCGCGCAGCGCGCGCGCGGCAAACGCGTTTTTGGCGTCCTCCGCTTTAGCGACGGCGATGCGGCACAGCGCCGCGAACTCGCGGAACAGATTATGCCCGTGCTGCGCGGCGCGGCGGGCTTGCCGCGTTCGATTTTACATTTCGACGATGCGCCCGATGTGTTGGATTTTGTCAATTCCGCTGACGCGCAGAAATTGTCCGCCGTCGGCGCGGCGTGTCCCGACCATCTTGTGCACACCAAACGCACACCGCTGTTTGTGGAATGGGATGGCGCCAATCTCCAATCGCTCATCTCGAATCTCCGCGAAGAAATGTCCGAGTATGTCGCCAATTACAAAGCGTACTTTGAAGCCAACAAATCCGACGGCGACAAAATGTTCAATCCCGCGCCGCGCGTGGTCTTGATTCCCAAAATCGGAATGATTACGACCGGCAAAGACGCGCAGCTCGCGCAAGTGAGCGCGGATTTGTATCACCGCGCCATCAATGTGATGCGCGGCGCGACGGCGCTTGACGAATTTGTTTCGCTCACGCCCGCCGAAGCGTACGGCGTCGAATATTGGCCCCTCGAACTCTACAAACTGGCACAGCGTCCGCCTGACCGCGAGCTCACCGGACGCATCGCGTTTATCACTGGCGCCGCCTCGGGCATCGGGCGCGCGACCGCGTATCGTTTGGCGCAAGAAGGCGCGCATGTCGTCATCGCCGATTTGAATTTGGAAGGCGCGCAAACCGTCGCGGATGACATTACCAAACGCTTTGGACACCAACGCGGGATGGCGGTGCAGTGCAACGTCACGAATGAAGATCAAGTCGTCCACGCGTTCCGCGCGGCGGTGGCGGCGTACGGCGGTGTGGACATTGTCGTCAACAACGCGGGCATCGCGTCTTCGACCGCGATTCAAGATACCACCCTGCAAGAGTGGAACAGACTCTATGACATTTTGGTCAAGGGTTATTTTCTCGTGTCGCGCGAAGCGTTCAAGATTTGGCAAAAGCAAAATCTCGGCGGCGCGCTGATTTTTGTGGCAAGCAAGAACGGACTCATCGCCAGCAAAAATGCGGCGGCATACAATTCCGCCAAAGCCGCCGAAATTCATCTCGCGCGTTCGCTCGCGGAAGAAGGCGGCGCGCTGGGCGTGCGCGTCAACATTGTCAATCCCGACGCGGTTTTGCAAGGTTCCAGCATTTGGGATGCGGGTTGGCGCGAGGCGCGCGCGAAAGGGATGGGCATTGCGCCGGACCAATTGGAAGAAGCGTACCGCCAGCGCACGACCTTGAAAGTGAACGTGTATCCCGAAGACATTGCCGAAGCGATTTTCTTTTTCGCGTCCGACCGTTCCGCCAAAACCACCGGCGGCATGTTGAATGTGGACGGCGGGCTCGTGGCGGCGTACGTGCGGTAATCAATAAACCAAAAGTCAAAAGCTAAAAGCGAAAAATCCCACTTTTAGCTTTTAACTTTTCAGTTGCGACTTGGACAAGACTCCCATCCTCGAAATGCGCCACGTTTCCAAACGCTTTGACACGACGCAAGCGTTGGATGATGTTTCGTTGACGCTGTATCCGGGCGAAATTCACGCGCTGCTCGGCGAAAACGGCGCGGGCAAATCCACGCTCATCAAAATCATGACGGGCGTGCATTCACCCGACCAAGGCGAAATTTTGCTCGACGGCAAACCGATTGTGCTCAACAGTCCGATTGAAGCGCAAGCGTACGGCATCGCCGCGATTTATCAAGAACCGATGGTGTTTCCCGATTTGAACGTCGCGGAAAACATCTTTATCACGCATCGCACGCGCTCGCCGTTTGTCAATTGGAACAAGCTGTATCGCGACGCGGAAAATATTTTGGCAGAGTTGGATGTGAAACTCGACGTGCACCAACCCGCGCGCGGGCTCACCCTTGCCGCGCAACAAACGGTCGAAATTGCTAAAGCGATTTCGCTCAAGACGCGCGTGCTCATCATGGACGAACCCACCGCGTCGCTGTCGGCGCACGAAGTCCAGCAGCTGTTCAAACTCGCCAAAACGCTGAAACAACAAGGCGTGGCGATTTTGTTTATCAGCCACCGGATGGAAGAAGTCTTTGAAATCGCCGACCGCGTGACCGTGTTCCGCGATGGCAAATGGATTTCGACGAAACCGGGCGGCGAAGTGACCGCCGACGGCGCGATTCGCGATATGGTCGGGCGCGAAATTGACGACATGTTCGCCAAAACGGCAGCGCCGCGCGGCGAGGCGCTGCTGTCGGTGCGCCACTTGAGCAAAGCAAATGTGTTCACGGACATTTCCTTTGACGTGTATCAGGGCGAAGTGCTGGGGTTCGCCGGACTCGTCGGCTCGCGGCGTACGGATGTGGGACTTGCCTTGTTTGGCATTGAACGCGCCGACGCCGGCGAAATTCTGTTTCGCGGCAAGCCCGTCAAAATTACGTCGCCGCAGCAGGCGCTCAAGTTGGGCATCGCCTACGCGAGTGAGGACCGCCGCGCGTTGGGCTTGGTGATGCCCATGTCGGTCACGGCGAATATTTCACTGCCGATGCTGCGCAAATATCTGAGCGCGTTTGGTCTGATTCAATTCAATGCCGAACGCAAAACAGCGGAAGCGTTTCGCGAACGCTTGGCGATTCGCACACCGACGGTGGACGTAGCCGTAGCAAAACTTTCGGGCGGCAATCAGCAAAAGGTGATGTTGAGCAAATGGCTGAATACGAAACCGCAGGTGCTCATTTTTGACGAACCGACGCGCGGGATTGACGTGGGCGCCAAAGCCGAAGTGCATCACATGATCAACGACCTCGCCTCGCAGGGATTGGGGATTATTCTGATTTCGTCGGACATGCCCGAAGTGCTGGGGATGAGCGACCGGATTTTGGTCATGCGCGAGGGGCGACAGATGGGCATTTTCACGCGCGCCGAAGCCACGCAAGAAAAAATTCTCGCCGCGGCGATGGGACAAGGATGACCTCATCATGGTTAATGAGTTGAAACGCCATGTCCGACCGGAACAGATACGCGAGCTGAGCCTACTTTTTTTGATTGTGCTCGTGCTGTTGTTTTTTAGCACACAGGTCGAAAACTATCTCAGCGCGCGCTTTTTCGTGCGTGTGACGACGAGCATTGCCATTCTCGCCGTCGTCGCGGTGGGCGAAACGCTCGTCGTTCTCACGCGCAACGTGGACCTCTCGGTCGGCTCGATTGTCGGTTTGACCGCGTATTTTGTCGGCACACAGCTGGCGCGGAATCAAGACATGTCGCCGTTCGCCGCTGTCGGGCTTGCCGTTTTCGTCGGCGCGCTGTTGGGGCTGGTCAACGGCGTGCTGGTCAGTTACGGACGCGTGCCCGCGATTATTACGACGCTGGGTACGCTTGCCATCTATCGCGCGTTTTTGGTCGAATATTCGGGCGCCAAGACGGTGGTCATTGATTCCATGCCCAAGTGGGTGCAGGACTTGCCAAGTCAATCGCTCTGGACCTTTGGCGATTTCGATATTCGTCTGATGGTGGTGCTGGCAGTCATCATCGTGGTGTTGTTCCAACTCGCGCTCGCCTATCTGCAATTCGGGCGCCGTCTGTATGCGATTGGTTCGAATCCGGACGGCGCGCGTTTCGCGGGTTTGCCGTCACAACGCATTGTGATGACGGCGTTTGTATTGTGCGGCGCGCTGTCGGGGCTGGCGGGATTCATGTTTCTCGCGCAATTCGGCAACATTACCGTCGCCGCCGCGCAAGGCATGGAGCTGCAAGTGATTGCCGCCGTCGTCGTCGGCGGCGTCAATATCTTTGGCGGCTCGGGCAGTATGTTGGGCGCATTTTTGGGCGTCGTCTTGATTAATCTGTTACAGCAGAGTTTGATTCGAATGCCGCAAATCAGTCAATTTTGGATTGACGCGCTGTTGGGCATTCTCATTCTCACTGCCGTTGCGATTGATGCGTTGATTCTCAATCGTCTGCGCAATTTGTGGGCGCGTGCCGCCGTCCAAATCCGCACGGACACGCCGCCGCGCATTGAAAAGGAAGGCAGTCATGGTTCATAAACTCGGACGGCTCAAGAGCTGGGAAGGATTACTGCTCGTTCTGCTGCTGTTCGTCGTCGCGCTCAATACGATGCAGTCACCTTTCTTTCTTTCGGTGCAGAACTGGATTAATCTCTTTCAGCTCTCGATCGAAAAAATTATCATCGCGCTCATCATGACGTTTATCATCATCAACGGCGAAATTGATTTGTCCGTCGCTTCGATGATGGCGCTCGCGTCGTGCGTGCTGGCATTTCTGTTCAAACTCGGGGTGCCAATGCCCTTGTGCATCGCGGCGAGTCTCGCCGTCGGCGCGTTGGGCGGCGCGTTCAACGGTTTTTGGATTGCCTACGCAGGGCTGCCTTCGCTTGTGGTTACGCTCGCAGGATTAATCATGTATCGCGGTCTGGCGCGCGTGCTGGTCGAAGACCGTTCGTACGGTGGGTATCCCGATTGGTTCAACGCGTTGGGACAGCAGCCGCTTATCGGTCCGCTGCCGCTCGCATTGGTGATTTTCTTTGTCGGCGTGGTCATTGCCGTCATTGTGCTCGCGTATTCTGGCTTCGGGCGCTATGTGTATGTCATCGGCAACAGCAAAGAGGTCGCGTTGTATTCGGGGGTGCGCGTGCGGAGCATCAAGTTGTCGCTCTTTATCGCGTCCGGCTTTGTTTCGGCGCTCGCGGGCGTTTTGCTTGCCGCGCGGCTTGGCTCGGTGCGCGGCGATATTGCCACCGGCTTTGAGCTCGACATTATTACGATGGTGTTGTTGGGCGGCGTCAGTATTTTCGGCGGGTCGGGAACGATTTATGGCGTGTTGTTGAGCATCATGCTGATTTTGAGTTTGCGAAATGGAATGGGCTTGCAGAATATCAGCGGCAATACGCAGACCGGCGTGATTGGCGTTTTGCTCATCTTGTCCGTGCTCGTGCCAAACGTCGTCGGGCGCGTGCAAGAAATTTGGAACCGCCGCCGCGCCGCTGCGCCGAGAGCCGTGACAATTGACGAGCCAATTTCGAGTGTGTGAATGGTAGGCAGTTTTCGTAAAGGAATCCCCATGCGCGTCAGCGAACCACCGCGCGTGAAAATCCCCACTCTTCGTAGGAGGGGGCAAGGGGGTGAGGTTACTTTCGAAGGAGGTGAAACCGCGACTCGTACATCAAGCACACGTAACCGATTAACAAGCATGTTCCCATAATTGGGAGGAGGAGAATGAAAATGTCTAAACGATGGATCCCGTTCGCGGGATTGGTTCTGGTCGTGTTATTAGTTTTGGCGGGATGCGGCGCCCCAGCACCGACACCGGCGCCGCCGACACAGGCGCCGCCGCCGACACAAGCAGCCGCGCCGACGCAAGCGCCCGCGCCAACACAAGCGCCCGCGCCGACCCAGGCGCCTCCGCCAACGCAAGCGCCCGCGCCAACACAAGCAGCCGCGCCGACGCAAGCGCCCGCGCCAACACAAGCGAGCACGGGCACGGTTGCCAAAGCGACGCCGGGCAAGTCGGTCAAGATGCTCTTGCTGCCCAAGTTCTTGGGCATTGCGGTCTTTGACCAAGCGCACAACGGCGCCGAAGAAGCCGCCAAAGAATTGCAAAATCCTGAACCGCTCACCTACACCGGTCCCACCGCCGACAACAGCGTCCAAGGACAAATCGAAACCGTCACCAATGCCGCCACCCAAGGCTACCAAGCCTTGATGATTTCCAACAACGCCGGCGACCAAATCGCACCCGCCGCCGAAGCCCTCCAGAAAACCGGCGCCAAAGTCGTCGCTTGGGATTCCCCCATCCCCTCCGGCAAAGGCGAGAACCTCTTTGTCGCACAAGTGGATTTCGCCCAGACCGGCAAAGTCATGGCGGACATGGCGCTCGACATCCTCGGCGCAGATGGCGGCGATTTCGCCGTCCTCTCCGCATCCCCCGATGCCGCCAACCAAAATGCGTGGATCGCTTCGCTCAAGACCACGCTCCAAGACCCCAAATACGCCAAGTTGAAACTGCTCGACGTGGTCTATGGCAATGACCAATCCGAGACCAGTTACAATCAGGCGTTGGCGCTCGTGGACAAGTATCCGACCATGAAGTTGATTATGGCGCCGACGACGGTCGGCATCGCGGCAGCTGCCAAAGCGATGCAGGACAACAAGTTGTGCGACAAAATCAAGGTCAGCGGTTTGGGCTTGCCCAGCGAAATGGTCTCGTACGTCAAGAACGGTTGCTCCCCCGAATTCGCCCTCTGGTCGTTCACCGATCTAGGCTATCTCACGTACTATACCGCGTACATGTTAGCGACAGGTGCGATTCAGGGCAAGGCGGGTGAATCGTTCACGGCGGGGCGCATGGGCACATACACGATTGAAGAAGACCCGACGCGTCCGGGCACCGGCGCGCTGCGTATTATCATGGGTCCCTTCAGCGTCTACAACAAAGACAACATTGACAAAGAAGTTTCGCAATAACAACGCATCACGTAGGGGCGAGGTCATCTCGCCCCTACCAAAATTCGTACCATGTCAGAATCAATCGTTGACATTTCGCGCGATTTCTTTCACGAAATCGTTTTGCCGGTGATGGCGCGCGAATTCCCAAACGAAACCGCGCAGACGGCGTTCGGCGTTTTCGGCTATGGCTCGGATGTCCTGCGTATGGACGACGATTTTTCGCGCGACCACAATTGGGGCATTCGCATCAACGCGTTGATGCCCGATGAAATCTATCAAGCGCGGCATCAAGAAATTTTGCGGCGCGTCAACGCCGCCATGCCCTCCACGTGGCGCGGGCACGCGCTCCAACGCGGATTCGCGAATACATTCGGTCTGGAAATCGGTTCGCTCGAAGGGCACTTGCTGCGGACGATTGGCATCGCGCATCCACCGCAGACGTACGCCGAATGGCTGTCCATTCCCGAAGAAGACATCACGCACATCATCGGCGGCGAGGTGTGGCACGACCCGCTCGGAAAATTTTCGGCGGTGCGCGACACATTGAACGCGTATTATCCCGAGCCGGTGCGTTTGCGGCGCATTGCGCATTGGGCGCGCTATTATTCTGGCATGGGTGCGTACGCGTTGAAACGCGCGATTCTGCGCCACAATGACTATTACGCCAACATCACGTTCACGCGCGCGATTCGGCTCGGCGTGCAGCTCGCGTTTTTGTTGGACAAGACCTATTTTCCGTACGACAAATGGACGTTTGCTTTTTTTCAAAAACTGCCGCGCATGTCTCGACGCCTCGAACCGTTGGTGAGTGAAGCGGTGAAACTCGAAACGCCGTGGACGCGCAAATTGGAAATTTTGAACGCCATGTCGGATGTGTTCGACGCGACGATGGTCGAAGACGGCATCGTGCCGCCGCATCCGAAATTTCGCGGTTCGGAATCGTCGGGCTATCGTCTGATGGAACACGCCTACGCGGAAATTTTGAAACAGTTACCGCACGAGTTGGTGATGACCGTGCCGATTTGGGACCAAATTTATTTTGAACGCTGGCACAGCGGTTACGTTGTGGGACTGGATATGAACGTGTGGGACGGACTGTTGAATTTAAGGGAGGCTGGAGATTCATCATCGAATTGAATTCGATGCCTGCACAAGGCGGCGGAAAAAAACAATGCGCCACAGGAATCAAAGGTCTTGGCTTGGTTTCTTGCAAGGCATTGTTGAGACGTCGAATTCGATGCGATGGAAAAGATTTCAGTCTCCAGTCGCCTGCCTCAAATCGCTATGAATTCCAAACAACGCGTTCTCGCCACACTGCGGCACCAACCAACTGATCGCACACCGATTGACTGTTGGTTGTATCAAAAATACTTTGTCGAAAAACTCGAAGCGGAGTGGGGCACACGCGACGCGTTTTGGGACGAATTCGGCATTGACATTGCCGTGTCCTTTGTCCCATGGCCCAATCAGTTGGGCGATAAAGTAGATGTCGCCGACCTCGCCACCGTCGAATTGAAAGATCCGCGCGATGATTTTTGGCTCACCTACACGGGTTGGACCGAAGACTTTGCGGGCATGAATGTGCGCGAAGCGGTTTCGCGATATGGCGACCGCCGCGCGGTGATTGCGCACATCTGGGGCATTGTCGAAGGCACCAGTTCGTTTCTCGGCATCGAAAACTGCTGGATGTATCTCGGCATGGAGCCCGAATTGATGAAGAATTGGTTCGACCGTTACGCCGACTGGCTGTGCGCCGAAGTGGACAGCTGCATTGACGCGGGCGTGGACATTATCACATTGTCCGACGATTGGGGCAGCAACAAGCGAATGCTCTTTGCGCCCGCGATGTGGCGCGAGATGGTCAAGCCGTACGCCAAACGCGTCGTCCAACACGCCCACGCGCGCGGCGTGCCGGTGAATTTGCACAGCGACGGACACGTGATGGACATCATGGACGACATCGTCGAAATGGGCTGCGCGTCCATGCATCCCGTGCAAGAAAGCGCGGGCATGGACCCGCGCACCATCAAAGAAAAATATGGCGATCAATTGGTGGTGTACGGCTCGCTCGACGTGATTGATGGATTGCTCGCGTACGACGGCGACGCGCTCGCCGAGTACATCACCCAACGTTTTGAAATCTACGCGCCCGGCGGCGGCTTTATTTTCAACACCGGGCATTTCGTCCAGCCGGATATTCCGCCGACGCGTTTGGTGCGCGCGTACGCGCATGTGCTGGAGCTGGCGCGCAAATATGGAACGCTGCCATGAATCAGGTCATTTACACACAACTCAACAAAGACTATGCGTATTGGACCGAAAAGCGCCGCATCGGGCAAATGAAAGGCGGGCATGTTTCCGGTTTGTTGTCGCACGTCGAGGACGGACAGGTCAAGCAAAACATTTTGATTGACTGCGGGCTCGGCACGTTGGAAGCGATTGCGGATTTTTGCGACGACGCGTTTTGGGACCAACCGCTCACGATTTTTATCACGCACGGGCACATTGACCATCACGCCGAGTTGATGATTTTTTCGGAAATCTATGGCAAGCGCCGCAGCGCGAATTTGCGCGACTTGCGTCCGCCGCTCAATGTGTATTGCACCGCCGAAACGCAGACGCATTTGTACAACACGCATCGTTACGGCTACACGGGCGGCAAAACGCTCGCGCATCAATTGGTCACGCCGGATGTGCCCATCCAATGCGGCATCTTTACGCTGACGCCGCTCGCGGTGCATCACTTTGCGGGTTCCGTGTTTTACGTCATCACGTGGGACGAACACAAAATCGTCATCGGGTGGGATATGACCACGCTGCCGATGAGCGCGCATGTGTTGAGCGCGCTGCGCGACCCATCGCTCGCGTTTTTTGAAGCGACGACGTGGACGCCGATGTCGCAATATTCCGACCACGTGAGTTTGGTCGAATTGGTTGAGAATGGTTTTCTCGAACAGGTGCAATTGCAGTATGACCCCGAGCGCGAAAAATACGGCGCGTATCTGGTGCACTATAGCGGTTGGGAAGATCCGTGGCGCGCGCTGACGGACGCGCAGTTAAAAGAAAAACTGGACCGCGAATATCCCGCGTTCGCCAATGTGCTGCGCGTGGCGGAACGCGGACAGCGCTGGCAATTTACGCGATGACGGCAGACTGCAGACGGTGGAAAAATCGGCGCCGCGTGCGTCGTCTATCATCCGTCGTTTGTCGCTAACAGAGTTGCCCATGAGCCGTTGGTTCACCCTGACACATCATCACGCACCATACGACTCGATGGGCAGTGGTAGGGCAAATGGCGATGAACTGCATCGCAGAAATTTGCTCTACATTTTCAGAGGAGCAAACTATGAAACGCGTCGGCTTTTTGCTCAAAGTGAAACCGGACAAAATCGAGGAATATAAAACACATCACGAAAATGTGTGGCCAGAAATGCTCGACGCGCTGCGGCGCAACGGCTGGCACAATTATTCGCTCTTTCTCCGCGACGACGGATTGTTATTCGGCTATTTCGAAGCGGAAGAAAGTTTTGCGAAATCGCTCGAGGGCATGGCGCGCGAAGAGGTCAATCAGCGGTGGCAAGATTTTATGGCGCCATATTTTGAAAACCTGGGCGGCGCGCACGCGGACGAAAACATGCAAGAACTGGTCGAGGTGTTTCATCTCGATTGATTTTTTTCTATGCGACTCGAAAATCAAGTCGTCATTGTGACGGGCGCGGCGCGCGGCATCGGACGCGCGATTGCCATGCGCTGCGCGCAAGAAGGCGCACGCGTGGTGATTGCCGACGTGCGCGATGAAGCGGGACGCGCGACGACGGTTGAAATCAACAAAGTGGGCGGCGCCGCGCTGTACGCACATTGCGACGTTTCGCGTCAAAAGCAAGTGCAGGCGTTGGTACAGCGCGTCGTGAAAAAATGGGGGCGCATTGACGTATTGGTGAATAACGCGGGCGTGTGCCCGTTTTGGGATTTTGAAACGATGCCCGAAGAAATTTGGGACAAGGCGCTCGATACGAATCTCAAAGGCGCGTTCCTCATGTCGCAAGCCGTCGCAAACGTGATGATTGAAAAAGAAATTCGCGGGCGCATCATCACCATCGGTTCCATTTCGTCCATCGTCGGCGGCGCGCAGCAGGCGCATTATTGCGCGAGCAAAGCGGGATTGAATTTGTTGACGGCGAGCATGGCGATCTCGCTCGGCAAGCACGGAATTCGGTGCAACGTGATTCTGCCCGGACCGATTGAAACGGACATTAACCGCGAGGATTTGGCGCAGCCTAACAAACGCGAATATTTTATCCAACGCACACCGCTCGGACGCATCGGGCAGCCGGAAGATTTGACGGGACCGGTTTTGTTTTTTGCGACGGAAGATTCGGCGTGGTGCACCGGCGCGACCTTGGTGTGCGACGGCGGGATTCTCGTCAATTTCCAGTAGAGACCTCACCCCCAGCCCCTCTCCTAAAAGGAGAGGGAAGTAGGAGGCGGTATGGCAACCTACAGCATCAAAGCCATCAAATACTGCGAACAGACGGTGCCCGGCGCGCAGATGTTTTATATGGCGCATTTCGATAAAGACATGCGCGCCGATTTTTATTTTTGGCTGCTGCGCCGCGATGACGGCAAGGTTGCGCTCGTGGACTGCGGCGTGCGCGACGTGGATGAATTCAACACTGTCGTCGGCGGACCCTCGTCCAAATACGCGTTTCGCATGAATATGCAAACGCACAACATTCCACTGCTACTGCGCCGCGAAGGGGTGGCGTTGGAAGATGTCGAATGGCTGTTTCTCACGCACTTGCATTATGACCACGCGTCGAACGTCCACTTGTTTCCCAACGCACGCATTGTAGTCAATCGGCGCGGCTGGATTGCGACGCTCGCGCCCAAATATCCGCACATGGTTCCGCATCCGTTGTTCCCCCACGATTCGCTCGCGCATCTCGTGCATCAAGCGAACGACCGCTTGATTCTCGCGGCAGAAAGTGACGGCGAAATCGCGCCGGGTATTTCGGTCTTTTATGTCGGCGGACATACACAGTGCTGTCAAGCCATCAAGGTCAACACGAAACAGGGCGTTGCGATTTTTCCAAGCGACACGATTTTTTATTACGCCAATCTCGAACAAAATCATCCCATCGGTCTCAATTTAAATCTCATTGAATGTTACGACTGCATGGCACGCGTGCGCCGGGAAGCCGACATTGTCATTCCCGCGCACGACCCGCGCGTGTTGGAAAAATTTCCTGATGGCGTGGTTGTGCCCTGATTTCAAACTTCCGAAATTGGCGCTGGAATACATCGCCGCCAAGTTCGGAAGTTTGGAACTCGGGGATTTTCTAATAGTGATGGCAAACAACTCCGCGCTGGTTGAAACGCTCCGCGCCAAAGCGCGCATGGTGCGTACCGAAACCGTTCGACTCACCTCCATCGCAAAAAGCGGGCATTACGGCTCGTCGTTTTCATGCGCCGAAATTCTTGCCGCGCTGTATTACGCGCAGATGCAATATGACGCGCGCAATCCGCAGTGGCAAGACCGCGACCGTTTTGTGTTGAGCAAGGGACACGCGGCGATTGGTCTGTATCCGATTCTCGCGGATGTAGGATTTTTTCCGCGCGAATGGCTCGACACGTACACGCGGCTCGGCTCGCCGCTCGGCGACCATCCCGACATGCGTAAAATTCCCGGCATTGATTTTGGTTCCGGTTCGCTCGGACACGGCTTGTCCGTCGGCGTCGGCATGGCGCTCGTCGCGCGTTTGGACAAGGCAAACTATCGCGTCTATGTTTTGCTCGGCGACGGCGAAATGAACGAGGGGCAAATCTGGTCAGCGGCGATGAGCGCGGCGCATTTCCAGCTCGGCAATCTCGTCGCGATTGTGGACCGCAATCGCGTGAGCGTAGACGGCGATACGGAAATGGTGATGAGCGCGGAACCGCTCGCGGAAAAATGGCGCGCGTTCGGTTGGCAGGTGCGCGAAATAGATGGGCACGACCTCGCGGCGATTCTCGACGCGTTCGCCGCATTACCCGCGCCCGACAGCACGCAGCCGACGTGTATCCTCGCGCACACGGTGGCAGGCAAAGGCGTTTCGTTCATGGAAGAAGATTTCGCATGGCATCTCGGTTATCTCGCGCCGGAAGATGAAAAACGTGCGATGCAGGAGCTGGTCTCATCATCGAATTGAATTCGACGCCTGAAAAAAGCGATGAGAAAAACAATGCAAGCATGACTCCCTCGCTTTGTTTCTCACAACGCCTTGTTTTGCCGTCGAATTCCATTCGATGGAGGCTGTGCGCGAATGACAATTCAACTCCATCCCGACACATGGGACATTGTGAAATTCGGTTCGCTGGCGAAACAGCTCGTGATGGGCGAGGCGCTCGCGGAACTCGCCGACACACATCCCGAAATCGTCGTCCTCACCGCTGACTTGAAATATTCCAATCGCCTCTCGGATTTTCAAGCGCGGCACCCCGAACGCTTTTTTGAATTTGGCATCGCCGAGCACAATATGGTTTCGGCAGCGGCGGGCATGGCGGCGTCGGGCAAAATGCCCTTTGTCGCAACGTACGGCTCGTTTCTCGCCGTGCTGTGCTGTGAACAAATTCGCACCGACATCGCGTATCCGAATTTGCCTGTGCGATTGATTGGCACACATTCCGGCGTGGCGATGGGTTTTTACGGCACGTCACATCACGCCACCGAAGATCTTGCGATTCTCCGCAGCATGGCAAACATGACCGTGTTTTGTCCCGCCGACGCGGTTTCGATTCGCGCGGGCTTGATACAATCGCTCACATATCCCGGTCCGATTTACTTTCGCCTGAGTCGCGGGCGCGAACCTGATCTTTACACGAATCGTCCGGAAGCGAACGAAATCCAAATCGGTCAAGCGGTAACATTGCGCGACGGACGCGACCTCACGATTATTACAAACGGCGTGCCGCTCGCGGGTGCGCTCGAGGCGGCAGAAATTTTGGCGCAAGATAATATCTCGGTGCGCGTGATGGATATGCACACGGTGAAACCGATTGATCGTGCTGCTGTTTTGCAGGCAGCACACGAGACGGATGCCATTCTCACCGTCGAAGAACACAACATTTACGGCGGCTTGGGCAGCGCGGTGGCGGAAGTGCTTGCCGAAGCGAGCGCGCGCGGCAAATTCAAAATGCACGGCATCTATGATGAATATTCACTCATCGGTCCGCCGCTGCGCGTGTACGAACATTATCGGTTGGATGGCAAGGGGATTGCAGAGATTGCGCGGGGATTGATCGCGACGGATTGATACGGCACCTCAGGTGCGCATCAGTCGCGGGTTATTTGCTGGCGCTTGTGGATTTGCTCCAGCAATGTATCCAAATCCATTTTGTCGAGCCATTGGTGACGTTCGAGAGAATAATCGCCGTGTCCCGTTTCAAACTGCTGCAAAAAGCGAATCATGCCAACCGGACCCAGCGCGCGCAGCAGCGCCGCATTACCGACGATGCGGATTTGTTCCAAGGTCATTTCGGAGCTGTTCATTTCGCGGTTGTCTCCTCCACAAAATTCAGTGGATTCATCACTCGCACACGCAGCTGTTCGGACAGCCGCGCAGCAATACGTAGCAAGCGGTCATCTGTAGTTAGGAACACGTCCGCGCCGCTGCTTTCCGCACATGCCAAATGGAGCGCATCCATTGCAGCCAAGCCCAAGGCAACTAAATCGCGTGCACGCGTTTCTTGGATTGCTTCAACTTGTACATGGCGCTGCGCGGCTTGCGTCAGCAAATTCATTCTTGCGCGGCGCTCGGCATCGGGGGTCTGATCAATTTCAAGGTCGAGAACAGTACTGCTTGTCCATGCCCATTCCGCTTTCTGAATGCGTTCGAGGATAATCAAGACTGCCTCGGCTTCAAGCCGAATGCGCGGCTGCGATTGATCGTCAAACGGGCGATTCAGGCAACAAGCATCGAGATAAACTGTTGTCATGATCAGAGACGTTGAGATTATATGTCCAATCTTATTGTGTGTCATCTGCGAGCGCTGCGCGTGTACGAACATTATCGGTTGGATGGCAAGGGAATTGCAGAGATTGCGCGGGGATTGTTAAAACAATGATGCGCAAGCAATCGAAAGCGTCTGCGGATTTGCTTTTGCCGATGTACCGCCGCATGTGCTTGATTCGCGCGTTTGAAGAACACGCGCGCGCGTTGTACATGCAAGGCAAGGTGCGCGGTTCGACGCACATGTACATCGGCGAAGAAGCCATCGCGGTCGGCGCGTGCGCGGCGCTGCGGAACGATGATTACATCACGAGCACGCATCGCGGACATGGGCATTGTCTGGCGAAAGGCGGTGAACCGCGCGCGATGATGGCGGAACTGCTCGGCAAAGCGACGGGCTATTGTCACGGCAAAGGCGGCTCGATGCACATTGCCGATTTGGATTTGGGCATTCTGGGCGCGAACGGCATTGTCGGCGGCGGCATGGGCATCGCGTTGGGCGCGGCGTATTCGGCGCGGTATCGCGGGACCGACCAGGTGGTGGTTTGCTTTTTCGGCGACGGCGCGCTGAATCAAGGCATCTTTCACGAAACCGCGAACATGGCGGCGCTGTGGCAGCTGCCGCTCATTTTTTTGTGCGAAGAAAACAAGTACGCCGAATTCAGTCCGAACGAAAAATTTTTCCCCGTGCGCGATTTGACGAAACGCGCCGCGCCGTACGGCTTTCGCGGCGTCAGCGTGAATGGCAACGACGCGGGCGCGGTGTACGAAACCGTACGCGACGCGGTGAAACGCGCGCGCGCAGGCAAAGGTCCTACGCTCATCGTCGCCGACACGTATCGCATCGAAGGGCACACCATCGGCGATCCGCTGACGCTGCGTCCGCCGGGCGAAACGGACGAATGGCGCAAGCGCGACCCAATTTTGTTTTTGCGCGCGCAATTGCTCGAACGCGGCGCGCTCGATGAAAACACGGCGCAGCAAATTGCGGACGACGCGGAACGCGCCATCCAGGACGCGGTCGAATTTGCATTGGCGAGTCCCGAACCCGAAATGGAAACCTTGTGGCAGGATGTGTATGCGTGAATTGACGTACCGCGATGCGCTGAACGAAGCGCTGCACGAAGAAATGGCGCGCGACCCGTCCGTATTCGTCATCGGCGAAGATGTGGGACAGCACGGCGGACCGATGCAAGTCGTCAAAGGGCTGTGGCAAAAATACGGCGATTGGCGCGTGCGCGATGCGCCGATTTCGGAAGCGGGCTTTGTCGGTCTTGGCGTTGGCGCGGCGTTGACGGGACTGCGTCCGGTCATCGAAATCATGTACATGGACTTTGCCGCGTTGGCATTGGACCAAATCGTGAATCAGGCGGCGAAAGCGCGTTACATGTTTGGCGGCAAAGCGCGCGTTCCACTCGTGATTCGCACGCAAGGGGGAGGTGGGCGCGGCAACGCGGCGCAGCATTCCCAGTCACTCGAAATGTGGTACGTCCACATTCCCGGCTTGATTGTGATTCAACCCTCCACACCGGCGGACGCCAAGGGATTGTTGAAAACCGCGATTCGCAGCGATAACCCCATCATGTTCATCGAGCACAAATTGTTGTACAACACCAAAGGGCTCGTGCCCGACGACGAATACACGATTCCGCTCGGTGTGGCGGACGTAAAACGCGCGGGACACGATGTAACGATTGCGGCGCATTCGCGCATGGTGTTGTTTGCGCTCGATGCAGCGGAGCAGCTTGCCGCGCAAAACATTGACGCCGAAGTGATTGACCCGCGCACGCTCAAACCGCTCGACCTCGACCGCATTGTCGAATCTGTACGCAAAACGCATCACCTCGTCGTCGTGAGCGAAGGGGTGCGCACGGGCGGCTTTGCGTCTGAACTCGCGGCGCAAATTCAAGACGCCGCGTTTGATTGGCTCGACGCGCCTGTGGCGCGCGTGACGACGGAAGATGTGCCGATTCCGTACAACGAACGGCTGGAACTCGAAGCGCTGCCGACGGAACAAGACATTGTGCGCGCGGTGAAAGATGTGTTGGCGCTATGATAGAGCGTTTGCGGGAACGCGTCGCCATCATCACAGGCGGCGCGCGCGGCATTGGACGCGCGATGGGCGAAACGTTCGCGTCGGAAGGCGCGCGCGTCGTGCTCGCCGACATTGACGCGTCCGTGAATGAAACCGCGCGTGAGACCAATGCGCGCGGGTTCATCGCCGATGTGACGGATGCGGATTCCGTGCGCGCGTTGATGGAAACGACGATGCGAGCGTTCGGACGCATTGATATTCTCGTCAACAACGCGGGCATTTGTCCCCTCACGTCGTTTGAAAAAATCACGCGCGCGGAATGGGATCGCGTGTTGGCGATTAATCTCACGGGCGCGTTTTTGTGCAGTCAAGCGGTTGTGTCACACATGCAGCGCGCGCAGTACGGACGCATCATCAACATTTCATCGGTCGCGGGCAAGATGGGCGGTGTCACCGTCGGCGCGCATTACGCGGCGTCGAAAGCAGGGCTGTTGGGTTTGACCAAAAGTCTCGCGCGCAGTTACGCGCCGTTCGGCATTACAGTGAACGCGATTGCGCCTGTGACGACCGAAACCGAGATGACGCGGGGTTGGTCGCGCGAGGTAATGGAAAAAATGAAACAATCCATTCCGCTCGGACGACTCGCGCGAGTGAATGACATCGCCGCTGCAGCATTGTTTCTCGCGTCGGACGAAGCGAGTTTTATTACCGGCGCAGTGTTGGACGTGAACGGCGGATTCTTGATGGATTGATTCCGTCGCATAGGATTCGACGGCAGAACAAAGCAGGATAAAAAACAATGCAACTGCATCAACAATGTTTGCTTGGCGCTTTGTTTTTTCAAACACATTGTTCTGCCGTCGAATTTGATTCGATGGTCTGGCTGGCGCAAATATGACATTTCCTTCGATGCGATTGGACGGACAAGTCGCCTTCGTGACAGGCGCGGGACAGGGTTTGGGACAAGCGATTGCAGTCGGGCTCGCCCACGCGGGCGCGGACATAGTCGTGACCGAACTGCCCGGCAAAACAGAAAACGCGCAAGAGACTGCGCGACAAATTGAGGCAGCGGGACACCGCGCGTTTTGCGTCGAACTCGACGTGACACAAATGCCTTTGATTCACGCGGCGGTGGACCGCGCGCTCGAACATTTCGGACGCATTGACATTCTCGTCAACAACGCGGGCACGAATATTCAGCAGTGGGCGATTGATGTGACCGAAGACGCGTGGGACCGCATTGTGGACACGAACTTGAAGGGCACGTTTTTTGTTTCGCAAACCATTGCCAAGCGCGCGATGATTCCGCAGCAGCGCGGCAAAATCATCAGCCTCGCGTCGCAAATGGGCGTGGTCGGCTATTACTATCGCGCGGCGTACTGCGCGAGCAAAGCGGGCGTGGTCAATCTGACGCGCGTGCTCGCGATTGAATGGGCGCAGTACAACATCAACGTCAACGCGATTGGTCCGACATTTATTTTGACGCCGCTCGCGCGTCCGATGTTGGAAGACCCCGCGTTTCGCGACGAGGTGTTGAATCGCATCCCGTTGAAACGATTTGGCAGTCCCGAGGATGTGGTGGGTGCGGTGGTGTATTTGGCGAGTCCCGCGTCCGATTTGGTGACGGGACATACGCTCTTGATTGATGGCGGCTGGACGGCGTGGTGAGAGCCTTTCCTCTTGACGCGGCGGACCTCGCATTTCTCAAGCCGAACTCAAATTTCCGTCTTGACCTACAACCCATCGCGTGTTATAAAGGACTTGTCCGTACAAGCGTACAAGTCCTTGCGCGGGGGTTCTTTCGCCATGCCGCCGTTCATCAACAAACGCAGTCCCATCCCCTATTATCTGCAACTCGCCGAGACGTTGCGCGCCCAGATTGAACAGAACCGCGCGCCCGGCGGACACGCGCTCCCGTCTGAAAACGAATTGCTGAAAAAATATAACGTGAGCCGCGCCACCGTCCGCAGCGCCTTGACCGCGCTCGAACGGCAAGGCGTGATTTACCGTCGGCGCGGCAAAGGGTCGTTCGTCGCCGTGCGCCGCATCGAGAGCGACGTGACCGCGCTGGTTTCGACTAGCGAAGATATGCAGCGGCGCGGGTGGAATTTGACCACCCAAGTGTTGAAACTCGCACGCGTCATTCCGCCGCCGCCCATCGCACACGCGTTAGAACTCGGGCGCAATGCGCGCGCGTATCAATTGACCCGTGTGCGTTTGGTGGACAACAAACCGTTGAGTCTGCAAAGCGCGTACTTGCCGGTGCGGCTTTATCCCAACCTCGAAGCGCACGACCTTTCGCAATCGCTCTACCATCTTTCGGAAAATGTGTATCACTTGCAATACGCGACAGGACGCGAAGTGCTGCGCGCGCGCGGCGCCACCCGGCACGAAGCGGCAATTTTGAAACTGCGCGCCGGCGCGCCCGTATTGTCTTGCGAACGCATCACGTACAGTCGCGACGGCGCGGCAATGGAATTTTTGCAGGCGGTGTGGCGCGGCGACCGTTATGATTTCACTGTCAATCTGGCACGCCCGTAACACCTCACCCCCAGCCCCTCTCCTACAAGGAGAGGGGAGAGGAATCCAGACGGCGAATCGCATGACGATTCAATTCGACGAACCCGACTCCTCTCCTATGAGGAGAGGGGAGAGAAATATCTTGTCCCGCACGAAAGGTTCAATCGCTGGTCCCCAGCTTATGCCCAGAGGAATTGCCCATGAATAGATGAAAATCCTCCTCGCCCACTGAGAGAAGGGTCGGGGGTGAGGGGTGCTTTGCGAACGAGTCCCTCATGCGCCAATGACGTCTCACCACAGATGAAACTCCCCTCGCCCTTTGGGAGAGGGGCTGGGGGTGAGGGGGTATTTTCAAAAGAGAAAGATGAAAGGAGTCAAAGATGACTGACCAAAATTCTTTGGTCCCACGTTTTTCTGCCAACATCAACACGTTCAACGCCTGCGCCGATCGCTATGTCCTGTCCGGTTATGGCGAACGCTTGACGGTGGAGCAAATGATCGACGCGGCAACGCGCGTCGAAGGGCTAACCGGCGTCGAAGTCGTCGGCTTGTGGCACGTCAATGACGACAACGTAGCACAAGTGAATCGCCGCATCCACGACGCGGGTTTGGAAGTGACATGTGTGACACCCGATATTTGGGCGCAAGCGAAATGGGGCAAAGGTTCGTTCGCGTCCAACGACCCCGCGATTCGGCGCGCGGCAATTCAAGAAGTGAAAAAGTCCATGGAATGGGCAAAGCAGATGAACTGCGAGGTCGTGGATTTGTGGTTCGGGCAAGACGGTTTCGATTATCCGTTTCAAGCCGATTACCTCGCGAACTGGCAGCGCATCATCGAAGGCACGATTGAATGCGCGGAGCATTTGCCTGAAATCAAAATCGTCGTCGAATACAAACCGAAAGAGCCGCGCACGCATTGTCATATCGGCACGGTCGGCAACACGCTGCTTTTGTTGTCGCAAGTGAACAAGCCGAACGTCGGCGCGATGATTGACGTGGGACACGCGTTGATGGCGTACGAAAACACTGCCGAGTCTGCCGCGCTGCTTCAACATTTCGGCAACAAATTGTTTTACATGCACTTTAACGACAACTGGCGTTTGTGGGACGACGACCTTACCGTCGGTTCGGTGCACACGATAGAGCTCATCGAATTGGTGTATTGGCTCGACCGCATGAATTACAACGGCTGGTACGCGCTCGATATTTTTCCGTACCGCGAAAACGGCGTGCGCGCGGCGACGGAAAGCATCAAATGGATTCAAGGCGCGCGGCGCTTGTTGGACAAAATCGGGCGCGAACGCATCGCGCAGGTGATTGCGACCGGCGACGCGTTGGCAGCCAGCGCGCTGCTGCGCGAAGCAATCTTTTGAAAGCTCCCTCCGTTCCCTCATTTCCATTTCTCGACGGAAATCAGGGAACTACGGAAACTCAAATTTACGGAGTCTCTGATGAAACTCATCTACGAACCGCGCATGTTTGATGCCATGATGGAAAGCGTGGACCGCGACCGCATGGTGATTGCGACGTATTACGTCGAAGATGTGCGCGGCGAAGACGAATTTATTGACCATCTCAAACAAGTCGAACGCATGGCGCTCGAAGGCTCGACCTCGTCATGGATGGAAGTGCCTGACGATACCGCCGAAGTGCGCGAACGGCTGGTGAGTCGCGTGTTGGGTTATTACGAAGTGCCCGCGCCGAAAGGCACGAAAAAAGCCATCGTGCAGTTGGGTTTTCCTATTGGCGCGTGGGATGTAAATGTCAATGTGCCGATGCTGCTGCTTTCCATCGCGGGAAATTTTTTCGCGTTTCCGACGCGCACGCGCTTGCTCGACGTGGTGATTCCCAAAAAAGTCGCGGACGAATTTCAAGGACCCAAATTCGGCGTGCCGGGCATTCGCCAAATTTTGGGCGTGGAAAAACGACCGCTGCTCATGCACATCATCAAACCGAAAATGGGCATGACGCCGCAGCAGACTGCCGAGCAGGTGTATCAGACGGGACTCGGTGGCGCGGACATTTGCAAAGACGACGAGATGACGAGCGAATTGGAAATCTCGCCGTTTGAAAAACGCCTCGAAGCGGTGATGAAAGCCATCGAACGCGTCGAGCGCGAAACGGGGCGCAAGATGTTGTACCTCGTCAGCATCACGGACGAGGTGAACAAAATCAACGAAAAAGCGCGCCGCGCGGTCGAGTTGGGCGCAAATGGTTTACTGCTCGCGTACTCGGCAGGTTTTTCCGCGCTGCGCGTGTTGACCGACGACCCGAAAATCAATGTGCCCGTACTGCTGCACGTTTCGCACATGCTCGGACTTTTGCCGACCATCAATTTTCCGACGCTGGCAAAATTAGGACGCTTGTGCGGCGCGGACTTTATGCTCACGCCGACGCAGTGGTCCAGTTTGCAAGTGGCATCGCTGGAAGAAACGCTGCGCACAAATCAAATTTTGCACGCGCCGTTTTATCACATCAAACCGACAATGCCGAATCCCGCCGCGGGCATTTATCCCGGCGCCGTGGCAGTCTTGATGCAAGATATGGGTCCCGACATTTTGATTTCGGCGGGGGGGGGGATGCTCGGACATCCGATGGGCTATCGCGCGGGCGCGGCAGCATTCCGTCAAGCGATTGACGCAACCATGAATGACATTCCACTGCAGCAAGCCGCGCAAGACAAACCGGAACTCCTGGCAGCGTTGCAAACGTGGGGCGTACGCGAACGTCCATTTACACCGTGGGGTTATGCGGGACCGGATTTTCACCCCAAGACCGCGCCGAAAAATATCTAGAGACTAGAGATTGGAGACTGGAGGAATGTCATTCCGAACAACGTGAGGAATCTCCAGTCTCCAATCCCCAATCTTTCGATGCTTGAAACAAACACATTGATTTCTCTCTATCGCCAAATGCTCTTGATTCGGCGCTTTGAGGAAAAGTGCACCGAATTGTTTTTGCAAGGGCGCATTCCTTCGACGCTGCATTTGTATGCGGGACAGGAAGCGGTTGCCGTCGGCGTTTGTTCGCTTTTGAACGCGGATGATTACATCACGAGCACCCATCGTCCGCACGGACACGCGTTGGCAAAAGGCGTCCGCGCGCGTTCCATCATGGCGGAATTGTTTGCCAAAGAAACCGGCTGCTGCAAAGGCAAAGGCGGTTCGATGCACGTTGGCGACATTCGCGTTGGCATGCCGCCCGCGATTGCGATTGTGGGCGCGGGCGCGCCGATTGCGGTGGGCATTGGGCTTTCGGCAAAAATGCGCGGCACGTCCCAAGTCGCGGTGTGTTTTTTCGGCGACGGCGGCGCGAACGAAGGCGCGGTGCACGAGGCGATGAATATGGCGGCGCTTTGGAAGCTGCCCGTCATCTTTGTCGTCGAAAATAATTTGTACGCCGCGTCCACGCCCGTCGAAAAAGCGTTTGCCATTCACGACATCGCCGACCGCGCGCAAGCGTACGGATTCCCCGGCGTTGTCGTTGACGGCATGGACGTGCTGGCGGTGCGCGAAGTGGCGGGCGCGGCAATCGAACGCGCGCGCAAGCAACAAGGTCCGACGCTCGTCGAATGCAAAACGTATCGCTTTGTCGGACACTCGCGCAGTGACGCGCGCAATTATCGCAGCCGCGAAGAAGAAAACGAATGGCTTGCACGCGACCCCATTCCGCGTTTGGCAAATTTGCTCACCGCGCAAAATTTGGCAGCGCGCGCAGATTTGGAGGCGATACAAGCCGACGTGGACGCGGAAATCCAAGACGCGATTGCATTCGCCGAAGCGAGTCCTTATCCCCAACCGGAAGAAACGCTCCAAGACGTGTTTTGGGAAGGATGAAGGATGCAAATGCAGAATGCCCAATGCTCAATGCCCAATCGCAATTGCGAAATCCGCAATCCAAAATCCAAAATCCAAAATTAAACCATGTCCCAAATGACTATTGCCGAAGCATTGCGGCAAGCGATTCGTGAAGAGATGCGGCGTGACCCGACGGTGTTTTGTATCGGCGAAGACATCGGCATCGAAGGCGGCTGGGGCGGTGCGTTCACCGTCACGCTCGGGCTGTCCGAAGAATTCGGACACGAACGCATTCTCGATACGCCCATTTCCGAAATCGGCATCGCGGGCGCGGCGATTGGCGCCGCACTCAGCGGAATGCGTCCGATTGCGGATGTGCAGTACGGCGATTTTTTGTTTTGCATGATGGACCAATTGGCAAATCAAGCGGCAAAAATGACGTACATGTCCGGCGGCACCGTCAAGGTCCCGCTGGTCCTGCGCGCGCCGGTCGGCGCGACGGCACGCGGTTCGCAACACGCGCAATCGCTCGAAGCATTTTTCACACACATTCCCGGTTTGAAAGTCGTCGCGCCTTCGACAGCGTACGACGCAAAAGGTTTGCTCAAAAGCGCGGTGCGTGACGACAATCCCGTGATTGTGTTCGAGCACAAACTTTTGTACGGCAGCAAAGGCGCGCGCCAAGAACGCGGCGCGCTCTCGCCGATTGGCGAGGTGCCCGACGAAGAATATCTCGTGCCCCTCGGCAAAGGCATTGTGCGGCGCACGGGGCAAGACGTGACGTTGGTGGGAAAATTGTTGACCGTCTATCGCGCGCTGGGCGCGGCGGAACAACTCGCGCCCGCAGGCATTGACTGCGAAGTGATTGACCCACGCACGTTGTATCCGCTCGACACGGAATTGATTTTGGATTCGGTGAAAAAAACCGGACGCCTCGTCATCGTCGAAGAGGACAATCAATTCAACGGTTGGGCTGCCGAAATCGCCGCTATGGTCGCGGACGAATGTTTCGATTATCTCGACGCGCCGATTAAACGCGTCTCGGCGCCGCACACCCCCCCCCCTTTCGCGCCGGTGCTGGAGCAATTTTACGTGCCGAGCGTCGAACGCGTTGCGCAAACCGTGCAAACGTTGTTTGCCTGACAAAATTTGGTGATGACCGAGACCCGAAAGGTTTTCTATCGCAAGCGCGCAGCGCCCCGCGCCACGCGTGAAACTCTTTCGGGTCTTGACTGGCGCGTTCAGTGCGAGATGTGGGGAATCGCCAGACAAAATGAATTGTCCGCCGCGCGCGTCTCTGTTATAATGTTTGCGCTGGTACCGCTTCTGATTTTTGTCCGTCACGTTCATGTACGATCCAACTCTACATTTTTTGTCGCGCCGCGCGTTTCTAAAATTTTTGGCTTTGGGCGGCGTGATGGTCGCCCTGGAAGCCTGCGATGCCGCCGAACCAACTCCGCCGCCTCCCGCGTTCACGCCCACTGTCGTGCCCACCGCGACTCAGGTGCCGCAGCCAGCCGATGTTACCGCGCGGGTTTTTCTCGAAGCGTGGAGCAAAAATAATTTCTCTGCGATGTACGCCACGCTTGCGCCCGCCTCGCAGACCAAAATCTCCCAAGACGAATTTGTCCAACGTTATACCGACGTGATGCGCGAGGCGACCATCACGCAAGTCGCGCCCACGCTGACCGCGATGACGGAAGAAGGCAGCACCGCGACCGCGCAATTCAAGGTGCATTTTGAAACCGCGCTGCTTGGTCCGCTCGACCAAGCCAACGCGTTTTCGCTTGTGCGCGAACGCGGCAAATGGGGCATCATTTGGTCGCCGCGTTTGATTCTTACGCAGCTCGAAAACAACAATCGCATCAAACTGTTTGTCACCAAATCTACGCGCGGCAACATCTATGACCGCAACGGCGCGCCGATTGCCATCGGTGTCAAAGCGTTTGTCGTCAATTTGTGGCCCGCCGAAATGCGCCGCAACGGCGCCGAAGCGCAGGTGCTCGCCGCGCTCGAACCCGTTCTCGGTTTATCGCAAGCCGACATCAAAAAACGTTACGCCGGACAAAATCCGGAATGGAAAATTCCAATTCAAACGATTTCGCAAGACGTCGCGCAACAAAACGCCGACACGCTGTCGCTGCCCGGTGTCGTCGTCGAGGCGCAGGACGCGCGGCAGTATCCGCTCGGCGCGGCGGCGGGACACCTCGCGGGTTACGTCGGACAAATCACGGCGGATGAGTTGGGCGACTTGTACGGACAAGGCTATCGTGAAGGCGAATATTTCGGACGCGCGGGGCTCGAACATCTCGGCGAAAAATATCTTTCGGGCGGGCGCGGCGGAAAACTTGTCGTCATCAATCCCGAAGGCGCGCAAGTCGAAACGATTGCCGAGCGCGCCGCCGAACAAAGCCAAAGCATTTATTCCACGATTGACAGCGCGCTGCAAACGTACGTCGCCACCTTGTTGGGCAATCAGCGCGGCAGCATCACCGTGATGGATGTGAAAACCGGCAACATCCTCGCGCTGTACAGCAGCCCCGGGTACGACCCCAACGCGTTTGTGGACCGCAATCGCAATCAAGAACGCGCAAACTATTTAACCAGCCCGGACAAAGTCATGCTGAATCGCGCGACGCAAGGCGCGTATCCGCACGGCTCGGTGCAAAAAATCATCACCGCCGCGACGGCGATGGAACGCGGCGGACTTTCGCCGCACACACCGTTTCACTGCACCGGAATCTGGAACGGTCTCGGCTACCCGAAAGCGTGTTGGATAAACGCGTATGGCAAAACGCACGGCATCCTCTCGTTACAAAACGCCGTTACGCAATCGTGCGACATTGCTTTTTATGAAACCGGTTTGATTCTGCACAACAAAGACGCGAACCTGCTCACGGATTTTTGCAAAGCGTTCGGACTCGGCACCGCAACCGGAATCGGTCTCGAAGAAACGGCGGGCAACGTTCCCGACCCGAAAGTGCAAGAATGGCAGCCAACCGACAGCACGGACATGGCAATCGGGCAAGACACATTTCTGACGACGCCGCTCCAAGTCGCTGATTTTGTCGCCGCCGTCGCGAACGGCGGCACGTTGTGGCGTCCGAATTTGATTGCCAAGATTCAAGATTTTGTAAATGGCACGGAACAAGCGGTGCCGCCCCAAAAGCGCGGCGACCTTCCCGTCAGCGCGGGCACACTCCAAATCGTCCGCGAAGCGATGAAAGGAGTGACCATGTCCAAAGACGGCACTGCCGCGTTCGTGTTTGACAAACTGCCCGTGAGTACGGCAGGCAAGACCGGCACCGCCCAAGTGCCCGGCAATCGCGAGCCGCACGCGTGGTTCGCCGGATTCGCGCCGTACGACGACCCCCAAATCGCGTGCGTCGTTATGGTCGAAAACGGCGGCGAAGGTTCCAAAGTGGCGGCGCCGCTCTTTCGCAAAGTAATTGAAAAATATTTCAACGTGAAACCGTCGCCGCCGCCGAAAGCAGGCACACCGCAAACGCCCACGCCCACGCCGCCGCCTTCGGAATAAACGCGCGTCGCGGACCGTTGTAAATGTGTGGTGGGAACGATCATGCGCGCGTTTCATTGGCTCTTGCTGCTCGGCATAATTTTTTTGGCGCAGTGCGCGCCCCCCCCCCTCACGCCGACGCCGCGCGCAACGCTCACGCCGGTTTCCGGCGAACTCGCCGCGCAATTCGCGCTCGATGCGCTGCGCGCCGACGCTGCAGTGGGCAGACTGCTCGGCGCGCCGACGCTTTTGCGCGGTCAAGTCATGCCGCTCGCCGACGCGTACGTTTTGGCAAACGGCAAACCGCTTGACGCAAAATCGCCGCTCGTGTATCGTGCCAACCGTTTGGTGTGGCTCGTCGTCACACGCGGCACATGGCTCTTGCACATTCCCGGCGGACACGGCGACCCACGTCAGCGCACGCCGACAGTGCTTGCCAAAGACATCAACGTGCCCGATTTGTGGTACGTGATTATTTTCGACGCGGCGACCGGGCAAGTGTACGACCGCGGCGGGGTCGCGGAAACACAGCGAACACCATTGAGCCATTTGCCCGCGCTAAGCGCATCTCCAAGCCCGACCCCTTGAGGACAATTTCATGCCATACACCCAACCGTTTCATATCTTGCTCTTTGGTCCGCCGGGCGCGGGCAAAAGCACACAGACTGAACTACTCGTACAGCATTGGCACATGGTCGGCATCTCGACTGGCAAACTCTTGCGTGAACAGATTGCCGCCGCCACGCCGATTGGACTGCGCGTGCGCGAGGTATTGGCGCGCGGCGAATTGGTGGACGACGCGCTGATGGTCGAAATTCTTGCCCATTGGCTGTCAGAGATTCCACCCGACAAAGGTTTTCTGCTCGACGGTTTCCCGCGCACGATACCGCAAGCGCAGGCGCTCGATGAATTGCTCGCCACTTTGCATCGTCCGCTCAGCGCCGTGATTAATTTGCGTTTGACGGTTTCGGAAGCGGTCTATCGGCTTGGCGGACGACGCATTTGTTACGGCAACGGTCCCGACGAAATCATTCACATCAACGATGAAGCGGCGATTGCGCGCTGTCTCGCACGCGGCGGGCTGTTGGTGCAGCGTCCCGACGATTTGCCGAATGTGATTGTGCGCCGCCTTGCCGTGTATGAAGCGGAAACGGAACCGCTTCTCGAGTATTACCGCCCGCGCGGCATTGCGCATCACGTGGACGCGTCCGGCACGCGCGATCAAGTCGCCGCGCGCATCATCGCCGCCGTCGAAGCAAACCCGAAGCGTTTTGATGCATCATCCTTCGGGTCTCGAACGTAATTTTGCGTCCCACCGCATCACAGATATAATGCGTACGCACTTGAGGCAAGACACCTCGGCAGCCGCCGAGGTTTTTGTTTGTTTGCAACAAGTAAACAGGTAGACAAGTATGTCCTGTCTACCTGTTTTCCCTGTTTACCGATTTCCTATGACCACACGAAACGACATTCGCAACATCGCCATCATCGCGCACGTGGACCACGGCAAGACGACGCTCGTGGACGCGATGCTGAAACAATCGCATATTTTCCGCGACAATCAAGTCGTCCAAGAACGCGTGATGGACTCGAACGATTTGGAACGCGAACGCGGCATCACCATTCTTGCCAAAAATACTGCGGTGACCTATCGCGGCGTCAAAATCAACATCATTGATACACCCGGACACGCAGACTTTGGCGGCGAAGTGGAACGCGTGTTGAATATGGCGGACGGCGTTTTGCTGCTCGTGGACGCGGTGGATGGTCCCATGCCGCAGACGCGCTTTGTATTACGCAAAGCGTTGGAACTCGGACACAAGGCGATTGTGGTCATCAACAAAGTGGACCGTCCGAACGCGCGTTTGAATCACGTCGCGAACGAGACATTCGATCTGTTTATTGATCTCGGCGCGACGGACGAACAAGCCGAATTCCCGATCGTTTACACTGATGCGTTGACGGGACGCGCGACGCTCGACCCGCGTCTCGCACAGCACGCGTTCCATCAGACCTCTCCCCTACCCCCCTCTCCTTCAAGGCGAGGGGATGGGGGTGAGGTTTATGATTTGCAGCCGCTCTTTGACACAATTTTGGAATATATCCCCGCGCCAAAAATCGCGCCCGACGACCCGCTGCAATTGTTGGTCACATCGCTCGCGTACGATGATTACAAAGGACGCATCGCCATCGGACGCATCTTTGCCGGCAAAATTCGCAAGGCGCAAGAAGTCATGCGTATTGATGTGCGCGGCGTGATGGAGAAAAACAAAATCGCCGAAGTGTTTGTGCATCAAGGACTCGAACGCATTCCGGTGGACGAAGCGGAAGCGGGCGAAATCGTCGCGGTGACCGGCTTGCCCGAAGTGTTTATCGGCGAAACCATCGCGGACGCGCAGCAGCCCAAAGCGCTGCCGCCGATTCGCGTCGAAGCGCCGACCGTGCGGATGATGTTCGGCGTCAACACCTCGCCGTTCGCGGGACGTGAGGGACAATGGAGCACCTCGCGCAAACTGCGCGAGCGTTTGCTCAAAGAACTCGAGCACAACGTTTCACTCACCGTGCAGGAAACCGAAAGCGCGGACACCTTCATCGTCAGCGGACGCGGCGAACTGCATCTCGCGATTTTGATTGAAACGATGCGCCGTGAGGGCTATGAATTTCAAGTTGCCAAACCGGAAGTGATTTTTCACAAGGGCGACAATGGCGAACTCTTGGAGCCGTACGAGGATGTGTTTATCGAAGTCGCGCAAGACGCGATGGGCGCGGTGATGGAAATGCTCGGCGCGCGGCGCGGGCAAATGACGGAAATGCATCACAGCGACGACGGCAGCGCACATTTGCGTTATCGCGTGCCTACACGCGGCTTGCTCGGCTTTCGCAGCAAATTCCTGACGGCGACGCGCGGCACGGGCATTATGCACGCGTTGTTCGCCGGATATTTTCCCATGGCGGGCGCAATTGCGACGCGCACGCACGGCTCGCTCGTCGCGCATGAGAGCGGCGTCGCGACGACGTTCGGCTTGAGCAACGCGGAAGGGCGCGGCGTTTTGTTCATCGGACCCGGCACCGAAGTCTATCAGGGCATGGTCGTAGGCGAGAATCCGCGCGAAGAGGATGTGGTCGTCAATGTGTGCAAGAAAAAACATTTGACCAACATGCGTTCGTCCAACGCCGACATTGCGATTCAACTCACCCCCCCCCGCGTGTTGTCGCTCGACGATGCGATTGAATACATTGCCGAAGACGAGCTGTTGGAAGTGACGCCGCTCCACATTCGCATCCGCAAAAAGATTCTGAACAACGAAGAGCGCGGCAAATTAAAGAAATCGGCGGAAAAAGCGCGCGAAGCGGAAAAAACGCTGGTGTAAGGCAATAAAAAAATCCGACGCATTGGTCGGATTTTTTTTGCGCGCGCGGCGCGCGAACCCAAGCCCCTGCCGCAGCCAATAGCGCGCTTGATACCACAGGCGCGGCGTTTCATCGCATGGCGCGTTCACCATCACGGATGCTTCAATGGGATTGAACCACCGCGCGCGCGCGGCGCGCGCCAGTCGGCGCGGACTGCGCCAGACTATACGCATCGGTTCAGGGGGAATGTGACGCGCCGGAGCAGGGTCAGCCCATTCGCGCAAAATCGCGTTCACAAACCACGTCGGCAATTGTTGGGCGCGTGCCGCGTTGGGCATTCCTTCGATTGGCGCGTCGAGCAGCCGATGCGCCGCGCCCAACGCGCACGTAATCCAATCTGCCGTTCGCCCTTGCCCCAACGCGCGTGCCCAATCAAATTCGCGCGGGCGCGTTTCGAGCGCGACAGCAATATCGCACAACCACAAAGGACGCCAGCCGCCGTGCCGCAAAAAATGCAGGCACAGCAAATGCAAATGGTCTTCGGGTGACAACACGCGCACCGGCGTTGCGCCCAGCATCACCTGTTCGGAACGCGCATACAAATCCGCGAGCGTGCGTCCAGTCACACGCGCCGCGTGCCGCGCATCCTGGGCTTTCGTGTGCAAGTCCACACTCCACGCTTCCATCTGCATTTCGATGACAATCGCGCGCGCGCGTTCCAACTGCGCGGCAGGCACAAAGAGATCCACATCGCCCATCGGACGCAGCGCCACGTCCGGATACTGTCGCGCAATCGCCCAACCTTTGAACAACAATGGTTCGATGCCCTCGTCGCGCAGCGCGTTCCACAAGCGCGGCAGGTGATGCGCCAACGCGGCAGCGCGCATACCGTTTGCAATATATTCCGCGCGCAGCTCTTTTTGCGCGAAGGCGGCGTATTCTGGCACGCGCCGCAAACGCCAATACACTAATCCTGCGCAGCCGCCTTGAATCGCTGCCGCTGTCGCGGCGCGCACCGCCTCTGGATGCAGTGTCAATGGCGGGGGCACCACGCGCCATGCCCCCGCCAAAAGGCGAACGAGGGTCCACCCCATTTGAATGTTTGGCTTTTGGGTCAAGACCCTTTCATGTTCTGCGGGCATTTTTACGACAATCAAGATCAGAATCAGTAACAAATTCCATCACAGTTCAAACCGGGGCAGCAGGGTACCTGGATACAAGGATCGCCGAAGCCCGCGCAGCTGGCAGCTTGATTTGTCGGCGTCTTGATGGTCTGAATCACCGGCACGAGTGCCGCCGCGATCGCGAATTTGGAGAGAAATTCGCGACGCGTGATGGGGGTAGAGAAAAGCCTATCTTGTTCCACGAGCAGTCGTTTGCGCTGCAATTGCGCCAACGTGTAGCGCACCAATTCTTCGCTCACTTGCGTCGCGGTTGCCTGCGCAACATTGGCGGCAATTGTGGCGATTGTGTGTTTGCCATCGCATTGCTGCCAGACCAGCGCCGCCGTTTGGTTCAAGAGATGGGTTTCGTCGCGCGCGGGATCATAGAGAATGATTTCATCCTCAATGGGTTGTATGACAAGTCCTTCGCGTCGCGCACGGGGTAGATTTTGAAATGCCATAGTAACCTCCTGGATGGGTGGACTTTTTAGCGTCACATTTTAGCGGAATCGAGATAACTTTTCAACCGATTCGGGACTGCTGGGTACGCCTGCCAAGTCGCGTTACTTGTTGTTTCGAGCGGTCTCGAGCGCAGTCGAGAGAGAGAAATCGCAGTGCGTTTGCGCAAACGAGCTGGCTCACTCCGCCTTCGCTCCGTTCGCCAGGACAGCTGCCTGTCAATGGACTTGCAGTCGTGGGCTGATGGAGCGCGAGAAGATTTGTCGTTTTCATCCAACAAATGGCATAATCACTGCGCTATGCCCAAATCCAAACTCGGAATCTATGTCATTTCGCTCAACGGCATTGACATTCTCGATTACGTGCGCCGCGCGATGCCGCGTGTAATTCTTTCGATGGACCACTCGCCGGATATTTGGCGGCAGGTCAAACAGATTTCGCCGAACACATTTTTATTGGGACGCTATTATCTCGACGACGGCGAACAGGTATTTGACCAACCGGAACTTGACGCGACAAATTTTTTCAACCGCATGAAACCCGACGCGGACAAGATGCGCGGCATCTATGACGCGTGGATGGGTTACAACGAAAGCGTCATTCACAGCAACGCGGACGCGTCCAATCTCGCGCGCTTTTACGTGCAGTGGGGGCGCTTGATGCGCGACGCGGGCTTCAAGACCGCCGCGTATTCGTTCGCCACCGGCAACCCACCGGCAGGTTTTCCCAATCCCGATGGCAACGGCAATGAGCCGAATTATTGGAACTTGCTCGCGGACGGAGTGCGCGCGTGCGATTATTTGTCGCTTCACGAGTACAGCGCGCCGCACATGCAAGATTTGCAGGGCTATTTGTGTTTGCGTTACCGCCGCGCGTGGGCGTCGCTGCCCGCCGACGCGCGCAAGCCGATTCTGATCACGGAATGCGGCATTGACGGCGGCGTGATTCCCGGCGGCGCGGACGCGCAAAAGGGCTGGACGTTCTATACGAACGCGGACGGTTATCTTGCCCAATTGCAGTGGTACGACAACAATTTGCTTACCGACGATTATGTCTTGGGCGCGACCATCTTTACCATAAACCCATGGGGCAAGCAAAATTCGTTCTCGATTGCGTCGTGCGACAACCTCCGCGATTACATCGGCGCGGGCGGACCGCCTCCCCCCCTTCCGCCGACGACGCTCGAGGACGCGGTTTTACAAACCGCGCATTCTGTCCCATGGATGCCCGTCAACAACACCGCCGCGCTGTGGCGCTTTGCCAAACAACATGGACTGCAAGACCAACAGACCGACGAATTGCCGTTCACGTACAATGGCGAGGCATACGTCGCCCAAGTGTTCAATCTCGGCATTGTCTATGCCAAGGTAGGTGATTGGGGCAATATCAAAGTGATTCCAAAGTGAGAAAGGGCAGGAAACTGAAGGAACTGAGGGAAAGAAGGGAAATCCGTATTTCCTTTCTTTCCATTATTTCCCTCGTTGACAATGGACTTGATTCGACCTCTCCCGCACGACGCGCGCGAGATTTTTGATTGGGAATGGGAGCGCATTGAACCCTATTACGCGCGTTTGCGCGGTATCACATTGACCGCGCACAATGTCCACGCGTGGCTCGCCGATTGGACGCAGTTGTCCGCGCTCCTTGACGAAGCGTATCAGCGTCTCAATGTGGCGACCACGCAGTACACGAACGACAAAACGCGCGAAGCGCAATACCTCCGTTTTAGCCAAGAAATTTATCCCAAGTATCAAGCCGCCGAACAAACGCTGAAAGAAAAATTGCTGGCAAGCGGATTGGAACCCGCTGACTTTCGCATTCAACTTCGCAGCCTGCGCGCGGAAGCCGCGCTCTTTCGTCAGGAGAATTTGCCGCTGCAAACACAGGAACAAAAACTGGAAAAAGAATACGACAAGCTCGTCGCCAGCGAATTGATTGTCTGGCGCGGCGAGACCCAGACGCCCGTTCAAATGCTCCGCTGGCTCCAAGACCCCGACCGCGCCACACGCGAACAGGTGTGGCGATTGATTTTTGAAAAGCGTCTCGAAAATCGCGCCGCGCTGAACGAGTTGTGGCAACAGCTGTTGGCGCTGCGTTTGCGGATGGCGGAAAATGCTGGTTTCTTTTTGCCTCCGGCGCATCCGCCGGACGGCGATCACGTCGGCGATTATCGCGCGTTTCGCTGGCAGCAATATCTCCGCTTTGATTACACGCCCGACGATTGCAAGCAATTCGCGGCGGCGATTGAACAAGTCGTCGTGCCAGCAGCGACGCGCGTGTATGAAAAATATCGCGCGCGGCTCGGCGTCGAAACGCTGCGTCCGTGGGACTTGCAAGGTCCGATGGGTTTCTTTCCCGCAGCTCCGACGCGCGATGTGAAACCGCTGCGCCCGTTTCGGACGGACGCCGAATTGGTGGAAAAATGCGCGGCAATTTTTCACCATGTGGACCCCGAACTTGGCGCGATGTTCGATACCCTGCGCGCGCAGAATTTGCTCGACGTGCCAAATCGCAAAAACAAGGCGCCCGGCGCGTACTGCATGAATTACGAACACGCGCGCGTGCCGTTCATTTTTATGAACGCCGTGGGCACACAGGAAGATGTGCAAACGCTGCTTCACGAAACGGGGCACGCCTTTCACGCGTTCGAATCCTTTGCGCTGCCATACATCCAGCAGCGCGCGGCGCCTTTGGAATTTTGCGAAGTCGCCTCGATGGGCATGGAGTTTCTGGCAGCGCCATATTTGAATCACGCGCATGGTTTCTATAACGATGCCGACGCGGCGCGGGCGCGCATCGAAAAATTGGAAACGGCGTTGTTTTTTTGGCCCTACATGGCAGTTGTAGATTTGTTCCAACATTGGGTGTACGAAAATCCCGAGCAGGCAATGAACCCGAAAAATTGCGACGCGCAGTGGGGCGCGTTGTGGAAACGGTTCATGCCGGGAGTGGACTGGAGCGGCTTGGAAGAGGAACGGGTCACGGGCTGGCATCGCAAACCGCACATTTTTACGTCCCCGTTTTATTACATCGAGTATGGCATGGCGCAGTTGGGCGCGGTGCAGTTGTGGGCAAACGCATTGCGCGACCAAGCACAGGCGGTGCGTGACTATCGCCGCGCGCTCGCGTTGGGCTACACCGTCACATTGCCGGAATTGTATCGCGCGGCGGGCGCGAAATTTCAATTCGACGTCGAAACTTTGCGCGACGCCGTCGCGTTGATGGAGCAGACCATCGCGTCCTTGGAACGCGCGTAAAGCAGCAGCGCTGCCAATCGAAATCAAGACCGCCGACCATGGTCGGCGGTCTCTTTTTATGGTCGGCTCACGCACGCTTCATTGTTGCCGAGATTCGGGTCGAAGGTCTTGCTGCTCACATTCGCGCAATTGTTAAAAGCGCCGGAACTCTTGGGCGGATACAGCGTCAGCAGCACCGTCGCGCTTTGGTTCGGTTTGAGTGTTCTCAAATTGCAACTCATACGCGCCGTCGTCGCGTCGTAACTACACATGCCTTGACTCGCGCTCGCGCCGCCGAACAGCAAGTTATCCGTCACCTCATCTGTCACCACAACGCGCTTGCCTTTGCCCGGTCCCGCGTTCTTGATGTTGAGCGTAAACGTCAACGAACCATCTGCATTCGTCTTGTATGTCTGGACGATGCTCAGGTCGGCTTGATACGAATTCCCAATCAGAATGCCGGTCACATCACTGCCGCTTTGTATTGTCACATCGGCAGGGTTAGGCGTAGTCTGTACCCAGCCCACTTTATTCACTTCGCGTACGCGATACGTCCCCGGTCCCACGTTCGCAAAGGTGAAATTCCCGTTGGCATCTGTCGTCACCGACGCAAGAATGTTGTTGGCGGTGTCCTCCAGATTGATGTTCCAATTTTTCAGTCCGGGTTCACCAGCGTCGCGGATGCCGTTGTCGTTCCGGTCATTGAATTTCGTGCCGCTGATGGTGATTGCCGGGAAATTACCAAAGTTGATGTCCGACGCGCCCGGATTGGCAAGCGAGAGCTTGAGGTCGGCAGGATTCGCCGTGCTTTGCACCCATCCGTTTTGTGGCACCTCACGCACGCGATAGGTGACGGGCAGCGCGCCAACGGTGAAGGTATAATTCCCATTCGCATCGGTCGTGGTCGAATCGAGTACCTGGTTCGACGTATCTTGCAATTGAATTGTCCAGCCGTTCAAGCCGCCGTCGCTGCCGTCCTTGACGCCATCGCCGTTGTCATCATGGAATTTTTGTCCGGTGATAAAGGATGCCTCGAACGCGCCGACATCGCAGTGAGCGCCTTGCGGACGCGTCACACCACGTTGGTCGGTGGACGGACAAGCTGCATCGTCCCCCGCGTCAATGGCAACGCTGCCCGAACCGAGCGCCATCGTCTGTACGGGACCACCATTATTCGCGAGCGCGCCGAGTTTCAATTGCGCAGCGGTCACGGTTGTGGCATCACCACAGCTACCATCGGTGTCAAGATTGTGATTGTCCACGTGAAAGACACCATTTCCGTAACAATTCGGACCATACATACTATTGGCAACGATAGTATTGGTGAGTGTGATTTCTTGCCCGTTTTCAATGCCGCCAGCGTTATTGTTGAAAAGGGTACTATTGATAACGGTCACGCGTCCCGCAATGATGGCGATTCCTCCGCCGTTGGCATATTGTCCATCGAGAAACGTACTGTTCGTGATGGTTCCGCTTCCGCCTCGGAAGAGGAGAGCACCCCCAGGTCCCACCGCAACATTTTTGAAAAAGGTCGTGTTAGTCACCGTGAGGATTCCTCTGCTGGCGATGGCGCCACCGCCTTCATCATCGCCCGCCGAATTATCCTCAAAGTAACTGTCGCGGATGAACGCCGTGCCGCCATAGCTGTTGATAGCGCCTCCACGACCACCCGAAATATTCGAAATAAAGGCGCTGTTGGTAATCGTAAGTGTTCCACCGTTGGCGATGGCTCCGCCGCGATCGGCATCATTCCTAGAAAACGTGACGTCTGTGACCGATGCTGAACCATTATTATTGATCCCGGCGCCGTCGCCCAGGCTAAAGCCCTTGGTCACGGTCAGGTGCCGCAAGTCCAGCCCTGTGCCCGATTGCACCACAAATGCTCCCACGCTATAACCCCCGCTGATGGTGACGTCGGCGGAATTGACGCCCCCGTCAATCGTCACATCGTCCACAATCGTCGGGAGTGTCGCCGTGAGCGTGATGATACCGCTCACGTTAAAGGTAATCGTGTCCGCGCCATAATCTGTGGCGGTGCAGTCGTGATAATTGTTGTTGCTGTTGGCGGCGATGATCGCTTCGCGGAGACTGCATGTCCCATCGCCGTCGGTGTCTTCGTCGTTGGTGGTGTTGACGACAAGCGATGCGCCGGTCGCGTGCGCGATGGGAATCAAGAGTGTGGAGCTAGACAACAGTACAAGCAACGCAAGGATGAGACACACATGGAGAAAAGATGAACGAGACATCTCGCCCTCCGATTGAATATTTCCCCCCTTTGGAAATCCGCCCTCTTTCTTGCAAGAGGATAAATGTTCAATGATAGTGACGCATCATTGCTGAGGACGCGAGCGCAGAGCGGGCAAACGCGTCAGGGCGGATGAGAATGGCTCGCCGCGATTGCCGCGCCGACGATGCCCGCGTCGTTCAAAAATTTTGCCGGGACGAGAGTCGCGTCGGTTTCGAGGAATTTGGCAAAGCGGTCAAACTTTTTGCTGATGCCGCCGCCGATGATGATGAGGTCGGGCGAAAAGAGTTTGTCAATTTCGACAAAAAATTCATTCACGCGTTTTGCCCATTCGCGCCATTTTAATTTCTTGTCCGCTTTGATTTTGGCGGACGCGCGTTTTTCCGCGTCCTTGCCGCGAATCGTCAAATGTCCAAACTCGGTGTTGGGGAACAAAACGCCGTCAATAAAAAACGCGCTGCCGATGCCAGTGCCGAACGTAAACATGGCGACGGTGCCCGCTACATCTTTGCCCGCGCCAAATTCGACTTCGGCGATGCCCGCCGCGTCCGCGTCGTTGAGCACGACCACCGGCAGACCGGTCACTTCGTGCAGCAGCGTTTGGGCGTCGCAGTTAATCCAGCTTTTGTCCACGTTCGCTGCCGTCAGCGTGACGCCGTGTTTGACGACGGCGGGAAAGGTCACGCCCACCGGACCGCTGTATTGAAAATGCTCTATGATTTGTTTGACCACGCGCGCGCAGTTTTCCGGCGTGGACGGGTCAGGGGTCTCAATGCGCACGCGCTCGGCGACCAATTCGCCAGTCTCCACATTCACTGGCGCGCCCTTGATGCCCGAACCGCCAATGTCAATGCCCAGTGTAATCATGTTTTCGTCCATCCTCACCACAAAGAATCGCATTCACCGCTAGGCATATTCAATCGCTCCGGTTTCACTCACCCGCGCAAATTTTGCCTTGTGTAACTTTTGGAAATCCTCCTCCGACACAATCACCAGCGGCAAGGTCTTGGCGTACAATTCGCGCGCCACAATCGCGCCGAGCGCGAGAATCGCGTCGCGCTGTTTCAAAATCATCGCCGCGGGCGCTTGCCCCAAACGAAGCGCTTCGAGCAAAATGCCCGACCCCGTCGAAGAGCCGCGCGCGCCGGGCAAGACAAAAATTTTCCCCGCGACGGTTGTCCCGCACAACGCGTGATGCGTGTCAATAATCTTGCCTTCGCGCGCGTTGTACCCGCCCCAAAACGACAGCGGCTCCGCGGTGAAAATCACTTCGCCTTGCGCACGCCCCTGAATCAAAGCGCGTCCCTGTAGTTGATGCATCCTGAACTATCCACGAATAACACGAATTGCACGAATCAAAAAAACATATTCGTGTAATTCGTGTTATTCGTGGATCCAAAGTTTATCCTCTCGTACCACCCTGCCCTGCACCGCCGACGCGACGCAATCGCGCAAGCTGCCAAACACGACGCGGCGTTCCAAAAGATTCGGCGTATAGTACGCGTATTTCGCGCTGTTGGTCATCAACACGCGAATTTCTTGGCGCAGCATCGGCGACAACAAAATGCACGTGTCCTCGCACAAACGCACGCCCGCATCCAACAAGGTCTGCAAAATGCCGCGCGCGCGCAAGGCTTCGGTCACCATCCGATTCGTCGTCACAATAAACTCGACAGAGGGATGCACGCGCTGTCCGCGTATCAATTCCGCCAAGCGCAAGCATTCTTGGAGCGAAAAATGTGGCGAACCCAAAACGACCGCGTCGAGCTGCGCGCCGTTGGCGGACGACAATTCCGCGCGCGCGGCGTTCAATTCGCGCAGTGTAATTTCGACGCGTGCGTACGGGTTGCCGCCAAAGGCTTGTTCCAACGTGCGCGCTTCGGGCGTAATGCCGACCGCGTGAAACAACGCGACCGCGCCCGACGATGCCGCGCCCGCGCCCAATGCTTTCAGCGCGTCTGGCGAAACATTGGACGGCAAGCCGTCAATGACCGGAATTTTGTCGCCCGTCGCTTTGCCGATGTAATGACCGAGCACGGGATAAAACGCGTCGTCTTGAAACAACGCATCGGGAATGTCCCGCAGCGCGAACAGAATTTGCCCGCGCCGATTTTCGGTAAGATGCAAACCATATTTCGGCACGCGTCCGGTGAGCGCCGCGCAAATGTCGGTGAAATCGCCGTACCGATTCGTGCGCGCGCCGATGACGGAATTGGCGTACACAATCGCGTTGGATTCCGCCCACGCGATTTGTTGTCCGAATTTTGGCAGGTGTTCGGTTTGATACGGTGCACACGTCCACGTCGGCGTGCAGCCCATCGCCAGATACGCGTTCGCCATGCGCTGCGCTTTGGCTTTCCATTCCGCGCTATAGCCCCACGCGTCGGGATGGCGCAAATCCAGTGAGGTTGCATTCAGCGTTGTCGGCAAAATCACGCGTCCGCCGAGTGACGCAAGTTTTTCGGCAAAGTCGAGGTGCGCTTCCGACTCATAGATGCAGCCGTCCACGTGCACCAGTTCCACATCCAGCATTTCGTCCGCGCCCAACACCTCGCCCAACTGCGTGAGAATCCGCATTGCCATTTGCGCGGCGGGACCGAACTCGCCGTTCAACAGCTTTTCATCGCGTTCGCTTAGTTTCATCAAGTGTCATTCGCCTCTCGTCTCTCGCCTCTCGCCTCTCGTCTCTCGTTCTTTGGTCTTGCTGCATTGCGCATTACGCATTGTGCATTGTCCATTGTGCATTGTGCATTGTCCATTGTCCATTCCACATTCCTCATTTGGGTATGATGTGGATATTGCCCCAATCGCCTTGTTTGGCGTACACAATGCCGAGATTGAAAACTTGCAATACGTACTCGTCGCCGTTGACGGTAACGGTCAATTCGTCGGTCTGTTGGTCTTGCAAGCCGTGCGCTTTGGCAAAATTCCACAATGCCGCGCCGTTGTTCACCGGCATCCATGGGACCGATTTGGCTTTTTGCAGAATCGCGGTCGGCACATCTTGCGGGGGGGGGGGCGGCGGCGGCAGCGTCACACT
>Ga0070741_10002961_pt1 | contig 43666 bp, 42 predicted proteins | sample Coa_R1_4_FD_66440 | JGI IMG/M metagenome (GOLD analysis project Ga0070741, IMG submission 66440) | Surface soil microbial communities from Centralia Pennsylvania, which are recovering from an underground coalmine fire - Coalmine... | ecosystem: Environmental > Terrestrial > Soil > Unclassified ... | reverse complement strand
GCGCGTGCGCGCCCCCGTTGAAAGAATGTGGTTGTGAAGCGTGCCTTCGTGATCGTGCTGGACGCCTGCGGCGTCGGGGAGCTTCCTGACGCCGATGCGTATGGCGATCGTGGCGCCAACACCCTGGCTCACCTCGCGAGCGCAGTCGGCGGGCTCCGGCTGCCCACGCTTTCGCGACTGGGACTGGGCTCGATCCTGCCCCTTGAGGGAGTAGCGCCCGCTTCCCAGCCGGTCCTGCACGGTCGGCTCCATCCGCTGGGACCCGGCAAGGACTCCACGGCGGGGCATTGGGAGCTGATGGGCGTAGTGGCGCCCCGTCCCCTACCCACCTATCCCGAAGGGCTTCCCGCCGAAGTGGTCGACCTGGTCAAGGCGGCCAGCGGCCGCGGCGTGATCTGCAATCGAGCCCGCAACGGCATCCAGGCGATCGAGGAATTCGGGGAGCGCCACCTGGAGGGGGGCGAGTTGATCGTCTACACGAGCCAGGACTCGGTTCTCCAGATCGCCGCCCACATCGACCTGGTTGGACCCGAGGAGCTCTACGCGATCTGCCGCCGCGTGCGAGCATGGCTGCCGCCCCAGCACGCGGTGGGGCGGGTGATCGCGCGGCCCTTCACCGGCACCGAGGGTGCATTTCATCGCACCGACGGACGTCGTGACTTCTCCATCCGCCCGCCGGCCCGCAGCTACCTTCAAGAGCTCCACGACTCGGGTCTCGAAGTGCATGCGGTGGGCAAAGCGGGCGAGTTGTTCTGCGGGCTGGGGATCGATGTCCAGCATCCGGGACCCACCAACCAGACCGCGCTGTGCCACACCACCGAGCTCCTACGGAGCCTCCGCTGCGGCCTCGTGTTCACCAATCTGATCGAGACCGATCAGGTCTACGGTCACCGCCATGATGTGGCCGGTTTCCACGCCGCCCTGCGCAAGATCGATGCGGCCGTGGGGGAGTGGCTCGCGCTGATGCGCCCCGAAGACCTGCTGGTGCTCACGGCCGACCACGGGTGCGATCCCACCGCGTCACACACCGATCACACGCGCGAGTACGCCCCGCTGCTGGCTTGCTTCGGCGCCCAGCGTCCGCGTCGCCACGACGGTCCGCTGGCCGATGTGGGCGCGAGCGCGCTCTGGTGGCTCGCTGGTCGGGCGGCGTCGGAGCTCCCTGGCGAGCCGTTCGTGCGGGAGGCCGATGCCCGAGCTGCCTGAGGTCGAGACGATCCGGCGCCAACTCGTTGGCCACGTGGAGGGTGCAACGATTGTCGCGGCCGAGGTCCTCGATCCTCGCTGGACCATGCCCGAGCAGTCGGCGGCGGTGGCGGGGGAGCTGCGTGGAAGGGTGATCGAGCGACTGTGGCGCTCGGGGAAATACCTCGTGTGGCAGCTCTCGGGCGATCGCCACCTGATCACCCACCTGCGCATGACCGGGGCCGTCCTGTTCGATCCAGACCCCGAGCCGTTGCATGCGCGGGTGCGCCTCGGGCTTGACTCCGGCCACCGGCTGGTGTTCGACGATCCCCGCCGCTTCGGGACCGGTCATCTGGTCTACGGCGCCGCGGCCCGCGATGCCTACCTCACAGCCCGCCTCGGAATCGAGCCCTTCACTGAGGAATTCACGGCCGACCACCTCTTCGCGCTCACCCGCGGTCGCCGCGCCCCGATCAAGGCCTTCGTGCTCGACCAGAAGCGGATCGCGGGGGTGGGAAACATCTACGCCGACGAGGCTCTCTTCCGCGCCCGAATTCACCCGCTACGGCCCGCCGGGCGCCTGCGCAGGGCGGACCTCGAGCGGCTGCGTGAAGGGATCGAGGCCGCGCTCCAGGCGGGGATCGACGCGAAGGGCGCCTCGATCGACGACTTTCGCCACATCGACGGTGCTCGCGGCGCGTTTCAGAACCAGTTTCTGATCCACCGCCGCGCGGGCGAGCCGTGCCCGCGCTGCGGGGCAAACGTCGTCAAGCTGGTCGTGGCCGGCCGCGGAACCTACGTGTGCGAGCGTTGTCAGCGGCGTCCGCGCGCCCGCGGTATGACCTCAGGCCGCTTCGGCTCTTAGCAAGTCGGCGAGCCGGCCCTCGCGATCGGCGGCGAGCAGCTCGTTGAAACCGCCGATCGGCCGCTCGCCGACGACGATCTGGGGAAACGTGAACATGCCCGTGAGGCGCTGAAGCTGTGCGCGACCGTCCGGGTCGCGTGCCAGATTGACCTCCTCGAAGCCGACGCCGCGCTTTTCAAGCAACTTCTTGGCGCCGACGCACAAACCACAGCGGTCGGTCGTGTACAGGGTCACAGAGTCCATTGCTACAAAAAGTATAGGAGCGGTTTGGCGATGCCGGCGCCGCTGACAACCGAGGCCGTCGTGCTGCGCTCGATTCGATACGGCGAGGCCGATCGGATCCTGCATCTGTATACCCCGGATCGCGGTCGTTTAGGCGCGATCGCCAAGGGCGTCCGCCGCGCACGAAGCCGGTTTGGAGCCCGGCTCGAGCCCTTCTTCCACGTGCGCATGGTGCTACACGAAGGCAGGGGCGAGCTTCACACGGTCACGGGCGTGGACACGATCGAGACCCATGCAGGCCTGCGCGACCACGCCCACACTCTGGCGGCCGCGGCACACGCCTGCGACGCCGTGTCGCGGCTCTTCGAGACCGAGGAACCCCACCCGGAGGTATTCCGGCTCTTACTGGTGGAACTCGCGCTGGCGAGCGCCGACGCTGCTCGCGTCGGCCCTTCCAACGGCCTTGCGTTCCGTCTCAAGCTGCTGCTCGCCGCGGGGATTGTGCCTCAGCTGGGCGCCTGCGCCTCCTGCGGCACGCGCGAGCATCTCTCGGGGTTCTCGGCCGCCGACGGCGGCGTCGTGTGTGGGTCGTGTGAGGCCGCCGGGTTCCCACTCGACGCAGACGCATACTGTTTTTTGGTTTCGGCGCTGGGCGGCCCACTCAAGGACGCGCCGGTGGGATCGGATCTGGTCTTGCGACAGGTGGAGAGGGCGATCATCGAGACCGCCGACCATCACGCCCACGTCCGGCTGCGACCGCTCGTGGGAGTACTCAGGGAAGCGGTGTTTTCGCGATCGGGCTGAGTCCCCTTGTTCCCGGGATCAGGGGGAGCTCGACGCTGGAGGGGTAGGGGCGCGAGTGCTCGAGCCCGTAGATGCCCCCGACCAGCCCAGGCGTCTGCGTGACCGAGGGCAGGGCGTGCGGGAAGTCTGCCGTTTCGATCGTGATGCGCAGCCGGTGGCCGCGCGCGAGGGTGTCGAAAGTAGGAAAGATCTCCACGTCGTAGCGGGTGACCTGGCCGGGAACGACCGGATGCTGAGCCGACTTGGTGTACGGGTGATAAGGAAGCAGCGGCAGCCGCTCCGGCCCGTACCAGGTGCGCCCGGTGTCGAGCGCCCGTTGGTTGCCCTCCAGCAATCCCTCGGTCAACGACCGCGCGCTTCCGTTCGGTGCCACGTCCCAGACGTGCACCACCCACTCGGTATCCGCGGTGGTCGAGGTCGCGTAGAGCGTCGCCCCAATCGGTCCGGCCAGCGTGGTGGGCCGCGTGAACGGTTTTGTGAGGTAGTTCTGAGTACCCGGGCCGAGAGGGGAGACATGGTCGTTGGTCACACAGGGATCGCTGCGATGGAAATAGTCGAGGGCCAACTGCGGCAGCCCGGCTCCCCACTGGTCCGCGGCCTGCGAGCAGGGGATTTCGAGCCCGGTGAAGACGAGCGGATCGGGTGTGGACGCGATCGGCGGCCTGGACTGAGCCAGCCCGCCGCCCGACCGCAGGTAGTACGCCGTGGGAGCGGCCTGGTTCAGCGGATAGCGGGATGCGCTGTACCACTTTGCGGTCGAGAGGTCCTCGAGGTGAAGGGGATCCTTCGTCGTCGTGATGCCGGTATTGGAGCCCTTCAGCCAGTGGTCGAACCACGCCAGCGCCACGCCGTTCATGCTGAGACCGTGGTAATCGAGTCCCTGTCCGGCGGTGACGTGATACCAGGGGCCCTGGATCAGCTGATAGCGGGGCGTTACGCCCTGACTTGCGCTCATCGGCGCGAGCAGCGGCCGGTGGTCGAAGGCGTTCTGGAAGCTCGAGTAGTTGAGCAGCTCGCCGCGCTGGAAGAGGTCGTACCAGCCGCCGATTAGAAACGCGGGAATGTGGTCTGAGACGATCTGCTTGATGTACCGGGCCGGATTGCGGGCCTGCCAGTAGCTCTGGTCATAGGAGCGCGGAGCTCCGGTCTCGATGCTCTCGAGCAGGTTGATGTCAAAGCTCTTGAGGTCTGCGACGTGGTCGGCGAGCGCCTTGGGCATGTTCTGGTTGTGCTCCTCAAACGGCAGCACCACGTTCAGCGCTGCGGTCAAGCCGAGGTAGAACGCTCCGAACTCGATGTCGGGAAAGCCGCCCGCGAAGGCGGTGTCGCGGTAGATGTCGTTGCCCGCGATGATCGGAAACAGCGCTTTGACGTGTCGCGAGCCGGCATCTGCGGCGGTCTCGAACTGGTTGATGCCCATATAGGAAGCGCCGAAGAGCCCCACCTTGCCGTCGGCGTGAGGCAGCTTTGCCGCCCAGTTCACCAGCGTTGCGCCGTCGTGTCCCTGCACCGGGTCAAAGAAGCCCCACTGTCCGGTCGAGCCACCCGTGCCCCGCACGTCGGCAACAACGTCGATATAGCCGCGCCGGACGAGGTAGGGGTTGTAGCCCGAGAGCTCACCCAGGCTGCTCGAGCCCGAGTACTTGGAGTCGTCCTTTCCGTACGGGGTTTGCGTCAAGATCACCGGGAAGCTCCCACCTGCCTCCTTGCCCGTGCCCTTTGCGGTCGGGTAGTAGACGTTCGCGCGCAGGACCGTGCCGTCGCGCATCCTCACCGCCACGTTGGCCCGCTCGCCGACACCGTATTTGGCCGGTCCGGGTTGCCACGCGAGGGCCGCGGGAGCGGTTAGGGCTGCCGCTCCGAAGACCGCGGCGATTCCCGCCAGCGCGGGCAACGCCAATCGGCGCACTCGTTCATAAGGTTTCGCTGTCCCTGGCCGCAGCGACATCCCGCTGCGTGGACTGTATCCGGCTTCTCACCAGAATGTGGCAGTTCGCAGACGGTCTGCGTCCGCTGTCAGAATCGGTCTCATGACGGATTCGATTGTGTTCGCGAGTTATGAGCACCCCGACGGCCCGGTCGCCGGTGGATTCGCCGAGCGGATCATGCGCCGCGAGAGCGCGGAGCTCTCGCCTCTGGCCGCCCGCTCCTACCCCCCCGTCCGGATGCATCCGGAATCGGACTGCGGGCTGCGGACACCCTTTCAACGTGACCGCGACCGCATCGTTCACTCGAAGGCATTTCGCCGGCTAAAGCACAAGACGCAGGTTTTCGTCTCGCCGGTCGGCGACCACTACCGGACCCGCCTCACCCACACGCTTGAGGTGACGCAGGTCTCACGCACGATCGCGCGGGCCCTGCGCCTCAATGAGGACCTGGCGGAGGCAATCGGCATGGGCCATGACCTCGGCCATCCTCCGTTTGGTCATATCGGCGAAGAGGCGCTTGACCGCTGCCTGAGTGAGCGATTCGGACAGGCGTTCCTGCACAACGAGCACTCGCTGCGGGTGGTCGATGTGCTCGAGCGTGACGGCCGCGGCCTGAATCTGTCCACGCCGGTGCGGGAGGGCATCCTGCACCACTCCTGGCGCGCCGAGCCGCCGTCGACGTTGGAGGGCGCCATCGTGCGCTACGCCGACCGGATGACCTACATCAACCATGACATCGACGACGCCGTGCGGGCGGGCGTGATCACGGCCGCAGACCTGCCTGATGAAGCGATCGAGGTGCTTGGCAAGACGGGCCCGCGGCGGATCGACGCGCTCGTCCACGACCTGGTCGAGCACTCGGAGCCGGCCGGTGAGATCGTCCAGGGCGAGGCGGCCGCCGAGGCGATGGCGGTCGTGCGCGACTTCATGTTCGAGCGCGTCTACCTCGGTGCCGAGGCCCGACGCGAGCACGCCAAGATCGAACTGGTGGTCCGCTCTTTGTTCGACCACTACTGCGCCGCGCCGCACGAGATCCCCGACACGATTCCCGACGGCCCCGTGCACCAGCGGGTGACCGATTACCTCGCCGGCATGACCGACCGCTACTGCGTCCGAGCGTTCGAGGCGCTCAGTGTTCCGGTGGCGTTTGCGCCGTGAACCTGGGTCTTAGGTGAATCCCGACTCCTCCGACTCGCGGTGACGCGATACACCTCGGATTCCCGGGACCGCGTACTCGACGCCGTCGACATGGTGTCGCTCGTCTCTGCGCGCACGGAGTTGCGCCGCCACGGCGTCAACAGCTACTTCGGGCTGTGTCCGTTCCACGACGAGCGCACGCCGTCGTTTCACGTCTCGCCCGACGAGAAGCTCTACCACTGCTTCGGGTGTCAGGAGTCCGGCAACGCGTTCACGTTCGTGATGGAGACCGAGGGCGTCGATTTCAGCGCCGCACTCGAGATGCTTGCCAAGCGCTTCGGCGTCCAGCTGCAGACCGAGCGCGAGGACCCGCAGGCACAAGCACGCCGGAACAGACGCGAGCGTCTTTACACGCTGATGGAACGTGCCACCGCCTACTACGCCCGTTATCTATGGGAGGCCCGCGAGTCCGCGTCGGCGCGCGAATACCTCCTGGGGAGAGGGCTATCCGAGCAGACGCTGCGGGAGTTCAGGGTGGGCTTCTCGCCCAGCGCGTGGGACCGAATCCTCGTCGCCTCCCGCGGCGCGGGCTTCTCCGATGACGAGCTGATTGCGTCAGGTCTTGCCCAGCGCTCGCGGTCGGCACCGGGACGGATCTATGACCGCTTCCGGGGCCGGATCATGTTTCCGTGCGCGGACTTGCGCGGCCGCGCAGTGGGTTTCGGCGCGCGCGCCATGCGCGAAAACCAACAACCCAAATACCTCAACACCGCCGAGGGCGAGCTCTACCACAAGCGGGAGATCCTCTACGGGGTGCAGGTCGCGCGCGCCGCCGCGGCGCGCGCGGGCGAGGTGATCCTCGTCGAGGGATACACAGACGTCCTCGCGCTGCACGAGGCCGGCCTGGGTAATGCGCTCGGCATCATGGGCACGTCCTTGACCGAGGAGCAGGTCGGGGCGCTGGAGAAGATCGCTCCGGTGCTGATCCTCTGTCTGGATGCCGATACGGCGGGCCAGGAGGCCATGGTTCGCGCTGCCTCACTTGTCGGTGCGCGCAAGCTCGAACTGCGGGTCGTGCCGCTGCCGGCGGGTCGGGACCCCGCCGACCTGGTCGGCCTCGAGGGCGCCGGCACGCTGCGTGACCGCGTGCAGCGAGCGATCCCGTTCGCCGACTTCCAGGTGCAGAGGATCGTCGAGCGCCCAGACGTGCGCAGCGCGGAGGGGCGCGATCAGGCCATGCGCGAGCTCCTTCCCATCTTTGCGGCCATCCCGCAGGGCCTGCTTAGAGACGAGCTCGCCCGTCGCGTCGCCGGGCTGCTCTCGCTCAGATCCGATCAGCTCGGGGAGCTTTTGGGGCGCCAGGAACGAGCGGCTCGAAGCGAGCCGTCCCGTTCGGCGGCCGCGACCAGACTGGAGTCGGTGGATCCCGCGGTCCGCGGCGAGCGCGCCTTTTTGGCGCTGTGCCTCGCGCTGCCGTCCGCCGGAGAGCAGGCGCTCTCGGCGATCGATCTCGAGGAGCACGTCACGAGCGCTCGCCTACGGCGCGCGGCCAGGCACCTCTTGGGTCGCCTCGAGCATCCGCTTGGTGGATTGCCGGCCGATGACGACGAGCTGGCGCAGGCCGTCGCGGACCTCGTCAAGCGCGCCGGTCAGGCCGGCGCCGTCCGCCCCGAGCACGTCGAGCAGCAGCGGCTTTACCTCGAGCGGGCTCGCCTGGAACGCGCCATCCGGCGGGCGCTCACGACGTCCTCGGTTGCGGGCGGCCGTCAGCTTGGCCAGGGCGGCGGCGGTCGCGATGTCCAGGGACTTGCCCGCGAGAAAGAGGCGGTCCGCGCCGCGATCCAGGAACTCGACGCGAGGCTGGAGAGGCCGGTGTAGGGGGCGGGGGCATGCGTCCTCGGCTGCCCGGCGCCTTCCATGTGGTCACCTTTTGCAGATTTGTAACATTTGCAGGGCTTTTATCGCGCGATTCCGTCCGAGGACAGATGGAACATATGTTCGATCAAATCGAAAAGGAAGATCGAACATGGATAAAGAATCGATCGAGCTGCTACTGGACCAGGGCGAGAGCGTCGAGCGGGTCGCCAAGCGCTTTGGCAAGGACCCGTCGACGGTGTCCTACTGGATGAAGAAGTACGGGCTCAGTTCGCCTTACGCCGAGAAGCACGCGGCGAGGGGTGGGATCGAGCGAGAGCGGTTGGAGGGGCTCGTGCAGGCGGGTCTATCAATCGGTGAGATTGCGACAGCGGTTGGGCGGAGTAAGGCCACGGTTCGTCACTGGCTGCGGCGATATCAGCTAAAGACCCGCGGAGGTAGGCGGCGTGCGGCAAGAGAAGCTGGTCTGCTGACCATCGAAATGGCGTGCTCACGCCACGGACAAGCGACTTTCCTCCTCGAACCTCGGGGCAGCTATCGATGCAAGCAGTGCCGAGCCGAAAACGTCATCCGCCATCGCCGGAAACTCAAGGCCACGCTTGTCGCAGAGGCTGGTGGGTGTTGCCTGCTCTGCGGCTATGACCGGAATCTACGCGCGCTGCAGTTCCACCACCGCGATCCATCGCTCAAGCGCCTTGATGTCAGTGGACGCGGAGTTACGTATTCGCTTGACACGCTTCGGACCGAGGCCGAAAAGTGTGTTCTGCTGTGCGGAAATTGCCACGTCGAGGTGGAAGCCGGCACCGCTGAGCTGCCGCTAGAGTTGCCGCAGTCGTCCGGGTCGGAAGCAAGGAACGATCCCGGGTAGCAAGAGCGGATTACTCCGGGGTAGCTCAATGGCAGAGCGAACGGCTGTTAACCGTTAGGTTGTGGGTTCGAGTCCCACCCCCGGAGCTCTCCTCAAAGCGAGGACGTGCATCGTGAAGCTTTACGTCTGCTACGGCACTTGGAGAAAAGCTGGGCCGCGCACGCATCCGTGTGGGGTGGCGTACGAAGCACTCGCAGACGCGGGCTACGTTCCCGAGGTTGTTCGCTCATACGGCCTCGGGCCGCTTCCCGGCATCTTCAACTTCACGCCCGGCCGGCGCGAGGTCAAGCGGCTGACGGGCAACTACTGGGTCCCGGTCATGGTCGCCGACGACGGAACGGTCGTCCAAGGCTCAAGGCGAATCGCCGAATGGGCGCAGGTCCATCCCGCTCACGCCGGCAGCCAGGTCGCGAGCGAGGCAAGTTGAGGTCATCGTTCCGGCTCTCCGAACTCGAGGACTGGGAGCTTCACGGAGCCACGTGGCGCGCGGTTGAGATTGCCCCGGAGCGGATTTTGCTCGAGCTGTGCAGCTGCGCCGGGGAGCCGATGGATTTGGTCGAGTCCAATGACAGAAAACTGATTGAGTATGTGCACAATCATGGGTCGTCTGAGAGATAGGAGTGAGAATGGCCGATAGCGCAGATCCCACCTTCTACCGCTCGCCCGGCGCCGCGATCGCGGCCCCCGGTGAGAAGCTCGCCTACGTTGCCGCGTTCGATCCTCAGGGCGTCAAGCACGATGCGATGGCGGTCGTCGACTGTGACGTGAGCTCGTCTAGTTACGGCCAGGTGGTCGGGTGGTCCGAGCTGCCGACGGCCGGCAACGAGCTTCACCACTTCGGCTGGAATGCGTGCTCGAGCGCTCTGTGCCATGAGGGCCACAACGGCGCGCTTGAGCGCCGTTACCTGGTCGTCCCCGGCATTCGCTCCTCGCGCACCTACATCCTCGACACCAAGCCCGACCCGCGGCAGCCACAGATCGTGCGCACGATCGAGCCGGAGGAGCTCGCCAGCAAGGCGGGTTACTCGCGCCCGCACACGGTGCACTGCGGACCGGGCGGCATCTTCATGTCGAACCTCGGCGGCACGAAGGACGGCGACGGGCCCGGCGGCGTGGCTCTGATCGACCACGACACCTTCGAGGTGATCGGTGCGTGGGAGAAGGATCGCGGTGATCAGTTCCTCGCCTACGACGTCTGGTGGCACCTCAACGACGATGTCGCGATCACCTCCGAATGGGGAACGCCGGCGATGATCGAGAACGGACTGAACCCGGAGGATCTTCTGGGCAAGCGCTTCGGCCACCACCTGGACTTCTGGAGCCTGTCCGAGGGCCGGCTGGTCCAGCGGATCGATCTCGGCGACGAGCACCAGATGGTGCTAGAGCTGAGACCCGCCCATAACCCGCAGAAGCTCTGGGGGTTCGTGGGCGTGGTGATCAGCGTCGCGGACCTCTCCGCTTCAGTGTGGCTGTGGCACAGGGAGAACGACCAGTGGGCGGCCAAGAAGGTGATCACGATTCCGGCCGAGCCGGCGGATGAGTCCGAGCTGCCGCCGGCGCTCAAGCCGTTCGGCGCCGTACCCCCGTTGATCAGCGACATCGATCTCTCAGTCGACGATCGCTGGCTGTATGTCTCGTGCTGGGGGACCGGCGAGCTCAAGCAGTACGACGTGTCCGATCCCCACAACCCCAAGGAGGCAGGTTCGGTGCGTCTCGGCGGGATCGCGGGGCGGGCTTCACACCCCGCGGCACCGGATCTCGCGCTCGCGGGCGGGCCGCAGATGGTTGAGATAAGTCGCGATGGGCGTCGGGTCTACTTCACGAACTCGCTGTACGCGGCGTGGGACGAGGTCTTCTATCCCAACGGGGTTGGCGCGTGGATGGCCAAGGTCGACGTCAATCCCGAGTCGGGCGGAATGGAGGTCGATCCACGCTTCTTCCCCAACGGCGAGGACTTCCGCGGTCTGCGTGTCCATCAAACGCGACTGGAAGGGGGAGACGCCTCGAGCGATTCCTACTGCTTCGTGGATTGAGGACGACGACCGGCTCGCATCAGCCGGTACGACCTCGCGGGCGCGGCGCATCGATGAACGAAGCGTCGTCGCCCACGGCAATGCGTTCCTGAATCCGGGGGAGGTGCTCGCCGAAGAAAAGCGTCGCCGACAGCTCACCGCGCGTACGGGCACCGGTTTTGTCGAAGATCGATTTCAAGTGATCGGCGACGGTGTGGCGCGAGATGCCGAGCCTCGCCGCGATCTGGGCGGTGGTGGCGCCGCGCAGGACCAGCTGCGTCACCTCCTGCTCACGGCCGGTGAGTCCGTAGGCCCGGAGCAGAAGCGGCGCTACGAGCGTGGGATGCGCCCGCTGGATGAAGACCGCGTGCTCACTCGAGTCCGCTGAGAGCAGGCCGCCGTGCAGTACCAGCCAGGTGCCGGCCGGCGTCTTTACCATGGCGCTCGGCAGCGCGGGAGCACCGTGTTGGGCGGCGGCGATCGCGGTGCGAGTAGCGCTCGCGATGGCGCGGATTGACGGCGCACGCATCCCCGCCTCGGCGGTGGTACCGGAGATCTCAGCCAGTAGAGCGTGGGCCGAGGACGAGACGCGCGTCGGTGCCCCGGTGGCGTCGACCTCGAGTACGCCGGGCGCCTCGGCGGCTGGGGCCGGCGCCGCGGCTGCCTCCGCGACCAACCCGCGCCGGACAGCGCGCGCGAACAGCGACGATGCGCCGGCGAGCAGGTCAGCGTCCGCTTCGGTGAACTCAGGTTGGCCTGCGCGCCGTACGAGGATCAGCGCTCCCCAGCAGGCCCCGTCGTCGACGAAGGCGCTTCGCAGTTCCGGGCCCAGGCCTGCGGGCGTCAGGAGGTCGCGGAAGCGCGGACTGCTCTGCGGGCGGCCGGCGGTCGCCTGGCTCAGCGTGGCGGCCCGGCGCGGACCCTTCGCCAACTGCGCGAACTTGTTGACGTCGGCGACCGCGTACTCATTATGAGCGAGGACGTCGAAGCGATCGGGGAGATCTTGGAGTCGGTGCTGCGTGATCAAGTCCGAGCCGGGATCCAGGGTGTGCCAGCAGGCGCCGTCAAAGGGGATCGCTCGCTTTAGCCGCGCGGCCGCCTCGTCGAAGAACTCCGTCCTGGCAGGCGCCCGCAGGGCGAGCCGCTCGAGTTCGGACAGCAGCAGTCTAGGTGCCCAGGTTCCTCCGCTTGTGCTCGTGGTCTTCCTCCCCCAGTTCGGCGGCAGCCAATGCTACCCCCGCAAATTTGGGATGGCGGTCCGAGGCCAAGGTCGAGACGATCGCCTTTCCACAGCAAGAGGAGGACACATGAACGTGCAAGCACTCACGCCAGAGGCCCCGGCTGGCTCGCTCGCAATACGCTCAGCGACGGCTGCTGACGGCGATGGCTGCGCCGAGATCTTCTATGACGCTTTCGCCGCAATCGCCACGCGGCACAGCTTTCCGACCGAGCCCGGTTCGCCGGCATTCACGCGCTACAGAGTCTCAGAAATGCTGGCCACGGACGGCTTCGTCGGGCTGGTCGCCGAGCGCGATGGCGAGGTCCTGGGGAGCGCTTTCATCGACGAGCGGGTTGCCATCGCAGGAATCGGGCCGGTGACCGTCGCACCGTCGGCGCAGGACCAAGGCGTGGGCCGCGCATTGATGACGGCGGTCCTCGCCCGGGAGCGGGAGCGAGAAGCGCCCGGGGTGAGACTGGTGCAGACGGCCTACCACTACCGGTCGCTGGCGCTCTACTCAAAGCTGGGTTTCATGATCCGTGAGCCGCTATCGGTGCTACAGGGCACTCCGCCCGTAGTCAGCGTCCCCGGTTGCGCTGTCCGGCCCGCCCGGGCGGATGACCTGGCCGCCTGTGGCGTCCTATGCCACCGGATCCACGGCCACGATCGCAACGGCGAGCTTAAGGATGCGATCGAGGCGCACACCGCGCGGGTGGTGGAGAGACCGGAGGGGATCACCGGCTACGCCACGGGGCTTGGCTACGGCTGGCACGCCGTCGCGGAGACCAACGAGGACCTGTTCGCGCTGTTGGGCTCCGCGGAGGAGTTCATCGGGCTGGGCATCCTCGTCCCTTCTCGCAACGGTGAGTTGTTGCGCTGGTGCCTGGCCAATGGGCTACGGATCCTCCAGCAATCAACCCTCATGACGATCGGCTTGTACAACGAGCCCGCGGGCGCCTGGCTGCCCTCGATTCTCTACTGAATCCTCATGTCCCGCTCGACGCCTGCGCGGTGGAGCGCGAGGCGCCCTTCCGCGACCGCGCGAAAGACTCCACAAGCTCGGCCGCCCGCGTGCTGCCGTCATGGACTGCCGCCCAGGACGCGATTTCGGCCGCCCGGCGAGCCAGACCAGGCGTTGACAACGCGCGGGCGACGGCGAGCCGCAGCGAGGTGGGGGAGAGGAGGCGCCAGGGCAGCCGCACCCCAACCCCAGCCCAATCCGCGCGGGCCGCGTTCTCGGCCATGTCGCCGGCGTGGGGCACGGCGACCACCGGGCATCCCGAAGTCAGCGCGCGGGCAAGAGTCCCGTGACCGGCGTGGGTGATGACCGCCGCGCAGGCGGGCATCGTCCGCGAGTAGGAGACCCAATCCACGAGGCGCGCGTTCGCGGGAACGGGCACCGCTGTGCGAAGCGGCCTGCGATTGGTGGCGGCCAGCACGCGGACGCGCTCGCTGCCTAGGCCGCGAAGCGCAGCGCGCAGAAGCCGGTGATCCGGGTCGTGTGCCGTGGAGGGCGCCACCAGTACCAAGGGGTCCTGTCCCGGCGGCGGTGAGACTTCGTGGTATGGCGGTTCCCAGACCAGCGGGCCGACCACGTGGACGTTAGGCGGCCAGCTGCGCGGATACTCGAGCTGGGGCAGGGTGCCCACCACGGTGAGCTCGTCGCTGATTCCTCCGTATGGTCGCTCGAGCGGCTCGAGTCCGAGGCGAATACGCGTCTCGTTGAGCTCGCGGCGCCCCCGCTCGACGCCGCGCCCGACGGGCCGCGCCAGGGCCTTCCACACGGCGCGACCGCAGGCGGTGCGGGGAAGGCGAGCCCCCACGGCATACGGAGGCAGCCCGTGTGCCATCACCGGATACACATGGGGCACGAGCGTCGCCGCCGGTAGCCCCTCGAGCTCGGCGGCGAGCGCAGGGGCCAGCGTCAGGATGTCGTGGACGACAGCGTCCGGGCGGGTCGCGACAAGGGCGCGGCGAGTAATGGGAGCGGCATAGACAACCGCTTCGTAGGGCTTGATCGGCTCCTGCTCCGTGGGAAAGACCGGATACTCGGGCGCGGGCACAAATTCCATGCCGGCGGGTTCCACGTACTGGCGCCACCGCTCCCACGTCTCGATGATCACGTCGTGACCCCGCTCCAGCAGCCGCACTCCAAGCGCGAGCATGGGAAAGGCGTGGCCCGGGTCGCCGAAGGCGGCCAGAAACAGGCGAAGCCGCGGGCGTCCCGACTCAGACCGCTGACGCACCGCAGCCGGGCGCCCGGACGGCTGCCCCACGTCAGTCCGCGAGTTCGGCGATGGCACGGAGCTGGGCGACGCGCTCCTGCGTGGTGAAGGCCATGGGCGTGATCATCAGCGTCCCTACGCCAGCCTCGCGAAAGGCCGCAATGCGCTCTCGCACGGCCTCTCGAGGGCCGCAGAGCGAGACGAGGTCAATCAGCTCGTCTGGAATCGCCGCGGCAGCGTCTTCTCTTTTTCCCTCGAGGTACAGGTCCTGGATTTCTGCGGCGGCGTGCTCGAAGCCGTAGCGCCGGACGAGCTGGTTGTAGAAATTTTGCTCGCGCGACCCCATGCCGCCCACGTAGAGCGCCAGCACCGGACGCATCACGTTGCGCGCCAGCTCGGTGTCCTCGGAGACGAAGGCGTTCACGGTCGGGGCGATGTCGAATCCATCGAGCGTGCGTCCCGATCGCGCGGCACCCTGTTCGAGCAACGACCGCAGCTCGGTGACGTGCTCGGGCGAGAAGAAGGTGGGGATCCAGCCATCGGCGATCTCTCCGGCCAGCTGGGTGTTCCTCGGTCCAATAGCCGCCAGGTAGATGGGGATGCGTTCCTGGGCGGGCGCGATGGTCAGCTTCAGCGCTTTGCCCGGTCCGTCGCGGAGAGGGAGCTCGATCGTCTCGCCCACGAAGGAGACTCGCTCACGGGCCAGCGCCATGCGCACGACCGCGATGTACTCGCGCGTGCGCTGTAGCTGCCGTGCGAAACGCTGCCCGTGCCAGCCCTCGGCGACCTGAGGTCCCGAGGAACCGATCCCGAGCATCATCCGTCCGCCCGAAAGCTGGTCGATCGTCGCGGCGGTCATCGCGGTCATGGCCGCTGTGCGTCCCGGCATCTGGAAGATCGCCGAGCCCAGGCGAATGCGTTTGGTCTGCGCCGCCAGCCACGCCAGCACGGTCGCCGCGTCCGAGCCGTATGCCTCGGCGGTCCACACCGAGTCGTATCCGAGCCGCTCTGCCTCCTGGACCACCTCGAGCTGGTCGGAGGAGCTCATTCCCAGCCCCCAGTAACCGATGTGCACTCCGAGCTTCATGGCGCCGTGGTCAGGCGCCCGTCTCGCCCAGGCGCTGAAAGACGATCTCGGGAATCAGGCACCAGCGGGAAACGCGCAGCAGCATCCTCACCGCCTCGGCGATGTCCTCAGGGCGAATCATCTCCTCGGGCGGGACCGTGCCCTTAACGAAATCCGTCATCGCCGTGTCGACGAACGCGGGACAAAGCGCGCACGACTTCACCCCGAAGGAGGAAAGCTCCTTGTTCATCGCCTGGGTGAACCCGATCACGGCGTGCTTGGTGGCCGAGTAGACCGATAGCCAGGGCTGGCCGGACTTTCCGGCGATCGAGGACATGTTGACCACGAGCGCGTTGTGATGCTCCTGCCCTGCGGCCTTGAGGAGCTCGGCGCATTCTCGGTAGAACAGCATCGTCGCGCGCAGGTTCACTGCAAACTGCAGATCGACGTATTTGGCCTCAAGGTCGGAAATCGGCTGTCCGATCCCCACGCCGGCGCTGTTGACAAGCACGTCCAGGCGGCCGAAGCGGTTGCGGTGCGCGGAGACCGCCGCGCGCACGACCTCCTCCGAGGCGACATCGCCCGGGACCTGCTCGATTTCCGCGCCTGGGCCGCCCAGCTCCTCCACCGCGGCGGCGAGTTTCTCGGGCCGTCGCGACACGGCGGTGATTGCGTAGCCGTCCTCCAGCAGCGCACGCGCGATCGCCAGCCCGATCCCGCTCGAGGCGCCCGTCACTATTGCTGCTCGCTCTGCCATGGCGTTTAGATTGGCGCAGGAGTGTAAGGATGAATAGGTGGCGGTGCCTACCGACATAGAGCTACGGGGAGCCGTTCACCAACGGTTCGACGAGGTGCTGAGCCCGGGCGCGCTGGAGTTCGTGGCGGAGTTGCAGCATCGGTTCGGCGGCCGCCGGGCGGAACTGCTGGAGCGCCGAGCGCAGCGCCGCCGGCGGCTGCGGGAGGGTGACTTGCTGGACTTCCTGCCCGAGACCCGAGAGATCCGCGAGGGCGACTGGTCGGTTGCTCCGCGGCCGGCCGCTCTGGGCAGGCGCTGGGTGGAGATAACGGGTCCCACCGATCGCAAGATGGTGATCAACGCCCTGAACTCGGGCGCGGACGTTTTCATGGCCGACTTTGAGGACGCCAATTCCCCCACCTGGGACAACATGGTCGCCGGCCACGTCAACCTACGAGATGCGATCGAGGGAACGATCAGCTACGACTCGGCCGACGGGCGCCATTATGCGCTCGAGCCCGAACCAGCGACCCTGCTGGTTCGCCCGCGCGGCTGGCATCTGCCCGAGCGCCACCTCCTCGTAGATTCAGAGCCGGTGGCCGGGGCACTGTTCGACTTTGGGCTGTATTTCTTTCACTGCGCCGGGCTCCTGCTCGAGCGTGGGTCGGGTCCGTACTTCTATCTGCCCAAACTCGAATCGCACCTGGAGGCACGCCTGTGGAGTGAGGTCTTTTGCTTTTCGGAGGACGCCTTCGGCATACCGCGCGGGACGGTGAAGGCAACTGTGCTGATCGAGACCCTGCCGGCGGCGTTCGAGATGGACGAGATCCTGTTCGAGCTGCGCGAGCACGGCGCGGGGCTGAACGCCGGCCGCTGGGACTACATCTTCTCGGCGATCAAATGCTTCCCCGACCGACCGGAGATGGTCCTCCCCGACCGCGGCGATGTGAAGATGACGGTGCCCTTTATGCACGCCTACACCGAGCTGCTGGTGGCCACCTGCCACCGGCGCGGGGCACACGCCATCGGCGGGATGGCTGCGCTGATCCCCTCCCGCAGAGACGAGCAGGCCAACCGGCGGGCGCTAGACGGCGTGCGGGCCGATAAGGAGCGCGAGCTGTCCCAGGGGTACGACGGCAGCTGGGTGGCTCACCCGGACCTCGTACCGGTGGTCCACGACGTCTTCGAGCGTGGCCTCGAAAGCGCAGACAACCAGTTGCAGCGGCGCCGAGACGACGTCGATGTGTCATCTGCAGTGCTCCTCAATCTTCGCGCGACTCCGGGCGCGATCACCGAGGACGGTCTCCGCGCCAACGTGAACGTGGGCTTTCAGTACCTCTCGTTCTGGCTCACCGGGCGCGGCGCGGCGGCGATCAACTCCCTGATGGAGGACGCCGCGACGGCGGAGATCTCACGCACGCAGATCTGGCAGTGGGTCCACCACGGCGCACAGCTCGAGGATGGCCGCCCGGTCACCCCGGAGCTCGTCAGACAGGTATTAGATGAGGAAACGGCCAAGATCCGGCGCGAGGTGGGGGAGGACGTGTGGCGCAGGGGACGCCCTGCGGAAACCCGGGCGCTCTTCGAGCAGGTCGCTCTCTCCGAAGAGCTGCTCGAATTCATGACTCTGCCGGGCTACGGCTACCTCTAGGGGGCCGTAACGCGGCTGGCGAACGCTCGCGCGGGTGGGCAGGCGGCTTGGGTGGATGCTAATTCGCCGGTGCGCTAGTGGCCGGGCCGCTCCACGACCTCCACGACGTGGACGACCCGCTCGGTGCAGATCTCATGCGCGATCAGACCGGCGCACGCGAGCGCCGCGAGCAGAAGGCCGTTGGCGAGAGTCAGCCAGCGGCTGACGTGGGGCGTGAACACGGCCACGCCGACGATCTGCCAGATGGCCACGCTGGCCATCGCTCCCGCCAGCACCGACCACAGTCCCAGTCCCCGGCCGAGGATCTGAAACTCAAAGTAGCCGGCCAGATGGCGCTGGTGCACCAGCCAAGCGACGAAAAGCAGAGAGAGTGAGCAGCTGGCGATTCCGATCCCGAGCCCGACGCCCTTTACGGCACTTGGGCCAAACGCGGCCGCGGCAAGGATCAGGATCCCCGCTCCACCGAGGGCGCCGAGATTGAAGAAGAAACGCTGCCTTCGAACGATCTTCAACCATTACCTCCTTCAGAAAGCGTATCCCTCGCGGCCCGTTCACGCAAGAACTCGATGCAGACTGCGATCGCGTGCTCGATGGTCTCCCAGTGCAGCAAATCGGGCGTGTCGTTGGGCCAGTGGTAGTTGAGTGGGAACTTGGTGTAGTCGACCGAGGCAAGGGTCCCCACGCGATAACCGTCTCGAAGTGCGATCAGGGCGTCGGTGGAGGCCACGGTCCTCAACCCGCGCCTGATCGGCACCCCGGCGGTCCGGGCTGCGGCCGCCAGCGCCTCGCGCATCTGCACCGGATAGTCCCGCATGCGGAGCATGCCCTCGCCCTCGAGCACCGCCAGGTATGGGCTTCCGACGCACTCGAGGCAGAGCACCTCGGTCTCGCCCGGATCGAGTTGGGGGAAGTGACGGCGCGCGAATCCGCGCATGCCCTCCATCAAGGATTCCTCGGAGCCAGTCGAGACCAGCAGCACCCGTAACCCCTTCAGCGGATTCGCTGAGAGGTACTCGGCTACGGCCAACAAGACGCCGACCGCGCTCAGGTTGTCGTTGGCGCCTGGGACGACGGACGAGAGGCCGATGTTCAAGAGTGCGCCACTCGCGCCCAGCGCCAAGAGCGCCCCGGCACGGACTATCCGCGAAGCGCCGACAAGCGCGCCGGCGCATACCAGCACTGGCCCGAGCCAGACCGCGTAGAGAATGGGAAACGTATGGCTCGAGCGCTCGTGCAGCCCGGGTGCAAGTCGCGCTGCAGCGCGCGGAAGCGCGGGGTGAAAGACCAGACCGCTGTGCGCGGCGTCATGGTGTGCGATCAAGACCACTGTTCGACGAGCCTCCAGGTCGCCGGCGTCGGCGACCACATTCCAGGTGCTGCGGTGGGGCATGAGCGCGCGGCGAAACCAGAGGCTTCCGCCCGAGACCTCGTCCCAGATCGCGGCCGCGCCGATTGCGGCGGCCACCGCGCCCACAGATCTGGCGCGAAAACCACCGCGGCGCGCCGCGAGCGCACCGCCTGCCGCGCACAGGTTGGCCGCCACCAGCGGCCACCAGTAGCCGCCGTGGGCCCGTTCCTCCTCGACTCGCGCTTGCGCGCCGTGCTCCCGTAGCCGTGCGGCGATCGATTCGGCCGCTCGCCGTTCGCCCTCGGAGGCCGACGGCCGTTCGAAACTGGCCAGTTCCCAGATCAGACTCCGCCAGCTGTTGGGTTCGCGCAGGCGATCATGCATCGGGCGAGTTGTATAACGTCTGGTGCAGTTGTCGATCAGCAACCGGTTTCCCGCGGGGAGCGGAGGTGAAGCAGGTGCAGGAGCGGCAGACCTCTCAGCAGCAGGATGAGCGTCCGACGACCGCGCCCCAGGCGACGGCATCGCGGCCGGAAATCCGGCCCGTTCGCAGTCGCCGAGAGCGCGAGACGTTCATCCGCCTGCCCTGGCGGCTGTACCAAGGACAAGCGAACTGGGTCCCGCCCTTGTTGTCCGAGCGAAGGCGGCACATCGATCGCAGCCGCAACCCGTTCTTCGAGCACGCTGAGGCGGAGTACTTTCTCGCGTGGCGCGACAGACAGCCCGTGGGCCGGATCAGTGCGCATGTCGATCACCGGCTGAATGAGTTTCAGCACAACCGCTGGGGCCTATTCGGCTTCTTCGAGTCCGAGCGGGACGCCGGAACCGCGGGCGCGCTGCTCGACACCGCGGAGAGCTGGCTGCGCGAACGGGATCGTGATCGGATGCTCGGCCCCTTCGACTTCACCACCAACCACGAGTGCGGAGTGCTCGTTGAGGGGCACGAGCTTGCGCCCCAGATCCTGGAGAACTGGCATCACCCTTACTATCGCGAGCTGCTCGAGGGCCATGGATTCACCAAGGCCATGGACCTGTACAAGTGGGAGATCATGGCCGACGACCGCGACAAGATGCTGCCGGTCATCGACGAGCTCGCCGACCGCCTGGAGCCGGACCACGGGATTCGGCTGAGACGGATGCGGCGGCGCAACTTCGAGATGGAAATCCGGCACTTCATGGACGTCTACAACGAGGCCTGGTCGCACAACTGGGGCTTTGTGCCCCTCACCGACGCCGAGCTCAAGCATATGGCCAAGGAGCTCAAGCCGGTCTTGGACGAGGACTTCGCCTGCGTGGCCGAGACCGACGATGGCGAAGTTGCCGGCGTGTCGCTTTCGCTTCCCGACTACAACAAGGTCCTGGCCGAGCTCAACGGCCGGCTGTTGCCACTGGGGTGGCTGAAGGCCTTGACGACGAGGCGAAAGATCCACGAGGCGCGGGTGTTCGCGCTCGGCGTGAGGCCCGCATACCAGCACACCGGTGTGGCCGCGGCCCTTTACCGGGACGTGTGGGACTCGGTCTTCCGCCGCCACTTCACGCGTGTGGAGACCGGGTGGATCCTCGAAACCAATGAGGCGATGAACCACGCGATGGAGGCGCTCACGGGTCGGATCGTCAAGCGCTATCGCATCTACGAGCGGCCGCTGGTGGTCGCCGAACCCCCGTCAAGCAATCAGTAAAGCTCTCGCCGTCGCGGCGAGAGAGCGCCTCCGCCCCGAGACGCTCTCACCCCCGTGCCGCGGCAGTAGCCGTCGACGATGCGCCCCAACCTGCTTGCCCCTGCAGGGTCGCCGTCGGCTTTCTCATGGCGCCATTATGCGTCGGCGGGGCGGATCCCGCACTAGGGTGGGCACCCCAGAGTTTTCTCGGCGCTTGACCTGGCGTCGGCTAGGGTGGGTCGCCGAGATGCGCAGGATTCAGACCCAAGGAGCCCACCACATGACGCTCGTGGGAGCCGGCAGGGAGACCTCGATTGAGTTCTGGGAAGGGCTTTTGGGGATGCCGTTCGTCTTCGAGCAGCCCAACCTCGACAACCCGTCCGAAAGCCATCTCTACTTTGATCCCGGCGACGGGCGCCTGATTACGGTGTTCACAAACGAAGATCGCCGCCCGGATCCCGGGCGTACCTCGACAGACGTGGGATGCGTCCACCACCTTGCCTTCGCGGTCTCTGCGGCCACCTTCGCGCAGACGGTGGCACGTCTGGACGAACGCGGTATCCGGCACAGCGGTGTCAAGGACCGCGGGTTCATGGACTCGATCTATTTCGAGGACCCGCTGGGCCTGTTGATCGAGCTTGCGTGCTACCGCTTCGAGCCGCCGGCGGGCCAAACCCACGCCGACGTGCTGCTGGAGGCCCACCGCATCCGGGTGGCAAACGGCGATTACAACATTGCCCCGGTCCACCTGGCGGACGCCATCGAGCGCCTGGTCGAGCGCTCCCGTCCGTCGCTATCGGACGACCGTTCGCCGAAGGATCCCTACAGCTAGCCGGCTGGGACAGCCGGTACCGAATCCTTGAGCGACTTCGATCTGCTCGAACACCAGTTGCGGCCCGCCGCCGCTGAGCCGGAGGGCGCGCTGGTCCTGATGCACGGACGAGGCGCCGACGAGTTTGACCTCCTGCCGCTACTCGATGCGCTCGACCCTGGACGCCGGCTGGTGGGGGTGACCCCCAGGGCTCCGCTCGCCCTCCGTCCCGGCGGCTTTCACTGGTACGTCTCGCGTCGCGTGGGCTACCCGGACCGCGAGACGTTCCTGACCACGTACGCCACGCTTGAGCGGTTCACCGCATCGCTTCCGTCCGCGCTCGGGGTGCCCTGGTCCCGGACCGTGCTCGGAGGGTTCTCGATGGGGGCCGTGATGTCGTATGCGCTCGGACTGGGCAGTGGTCGCTCTGCTCCGGCCGGGGTGCTGGCGCTCAGCGGATTCATTCCCAAGGTCGAGGGCTTCGAGCTTGAATGGCCAAATGTGCGGGGGATACCGGTCGCGGTCGGCCACGGCACTCAGGATCCCGTGATCCCTGTCGAGTTCGGGCGCGACGCCCGCCGGGCGCTGGAGAAAGCCGGCGCGCGCGTCCTGTACCGCGAATCGCCCATGGTCCACACCATCGACCCTCTGTTCGTGCGCGCCCTGCAAGGCTGGCTCTCGAAGGTCGTCTGAAAGTTCGTTTCGGCCCTATGCGCCTCAGCGCCCCGCTTCAGCGGCGCGTGGGCGGCTGCGGCGCTGACTCGTGCGCCGCGGGATCTGAGCGCGCCTGCCGCCTCCTCTTAGAAGCAGCTTGCGCAGCCGGTCGAAGTCCTCGTCGGTGAACTCGAGCTTGGTGGGTTCGCTGGTCTCGATGAAGTCGCGCAGGATCCGGGCGAAGCGGAAGGGGTCGTAAAGCTGCGGGAAGTGGCCGGCCTCCTCGAAGATCTCGAGCCGGCTGCCCGGGAGGTCCCTGTGCGCGGTATCGGCGTGCGCGACAGGGATCAGCGGGTCGTGGCGCCCCCAGATCACCATCGAGGGCAGCAGCTCGGCGAGGTAGAGGCGGTCCGTTGCGCTGACCCGCTGTCCGGTGATATCCAGCACCGCACGCGCCGTATGGATGAAGGCCATGCGGGCTTCGGCGTCGGCCAGCGAGGCATAGCCTCGCACCATCTCGGCGAGGTCTGGACCGGCGCGCAAGCCGAGCAGGTCGAGAGCGCGTCCGATGAGCGCCGCGGCGCCGTGGAGGCGCTCGTGCGCGATCCACGGCAGCACGAATTCAGAGCCGGGCAAGGTGGCGGCTCGGAGGACGGGGTGGACCTCGCGTCCGAGGCCTCCGCTCGCGACGAGGACCAGGCGCTCGGCGAAGGGCGGGTACTCGTAGGCGAACTGCATCGCGACCCCGCCGCCGAGTGAATGGCCTACCACCGTGGCGCGGCGGTATCCCAACGCGACCAGTACGTCGCGCACGCTGGCGGCGTAGGCGCCCAGCGAGTAGTCGCCGCGCGGCTTGGCCGACTCGCCGTGGCCGAGCAGATCAGGGGCCACGACGGTGTAGTGCTCGGCCAGGATCCGCGCCACGGGATCCCACTGCGTGGCGCAACCGGCGATCCCGTGAATCAGCAGAACTACGGGATCTCCGGTGCCGGCGGTGCGATAGCTCACACGGTGGCCGTGAAGAACGATTTCGCGCTTGTGCGGTTCGAGCTGCGCGAAGCTCGGGCGCCTAGCTGCATCGGCGGGACTGGAGGCTGTGGCGGTGGTAGGAATGGATAGCTCCTTGACGTGGGGCGCGGAATCAGCTCTCACTCCGGAAAATGGCGTATGACTAATACCCCGGTCTCGGGGGTTCGGTCACAGGCTGCGACGGCCGCGACGCGGGTTCGGTCACAGCACGGCTGTGCCCGCGCGCGGGTTCGGCCACAGCACGGCCGTGCCCGCGACGCCGGCACCGCCTTACACTGGCACCCAACGGCGGCGATTGTGAAGCGATCCGTCATCAACTCGGCGATCAGAAACCCGGCCGGCCTGTTCGGGTTTCCGTGGCGCAGGAGCGCGTCGTGACCCAGGGCTGGCCGTCGGTGGATTACGCGGCATGGAGCACGACATGCGACACGCTGCACGCCCATACCCAGGTGCTCGGAAAGCTGGCCGTCGCGCTCGCGCCACCCGAGCCCCAGCTCCAGCATGCCGCGCTGCGTCTAACGGCGCGCGGCTGGGAGACTGCGCCGCTGGCGGCGCCCGACGGCTCAGGCGCGGTGTCCGCAACGCTCGACCTACGCAGCCACGAAGCGGTGGTCGAGCACAGCGCCGGCGAGTCGCGGCGAGTCGCGCTCACGCCGGACCGCCCGGTCGGGACCGTCACCAGGGCGGTGCTCGACGCGGTCACGGCGCTCGCGGGTCGGGTCGAGATTGATCCGACGCCTCAGGAGGTTTCTTGGAGCGTTCCGCTCGACGATGACTCAGAGCACGCGAATTATGACCCTGCCGCAGTCGCTTCGTACTTCGCCGCCGTGACGCGGGCGGCACTCGTGCTGGCGGCGTTTCGCGCCCCTTATCGGGGCCGCTCCACCCCTGTTAACGCCTGGTGGGGGTCGTTCGACCTCGCCGTGAACCTGTTCTCGGGCACACCCGCCGATCCGCCCTCCGACGACTTCATCATGCGCAACGCGATGGACGCGCAGGAGGTCGCGGTGGGTTGGTGGCCGGGAGACCACAGGTACGGGAAGGCCGCGTTCTACGGCTATGCTCACCCGGCCCCGGAGGGGTTCGCAGGGGCCGAGGTGGCCGGGCCGGGCCGCTGGGACGACAGCCTCGGAGAGTATGTCCTTGATTGGGACGACGTCTGCTCGAGTTCCGACCCGCACAACACGGCGGTCGCGTTTGCCCGCTCGGTGTTCCAGCATGCCTGCGTGGTTTGTGGCTGGGACCCTGCGCTCGCGGCAAGTGCCGAAGGAGCGCCCCCGCCGGTCAGTTGATGCCGGCTCGCCGACGGCGATACCTGCCGCTGTTCGCTCGCGTGGCGGCGATCAACGTGGTGCTGCTGCTGGCCGCGGTCGCCGTGACGATCTTCGTCCTCGTGCCGGGCCACGAGTCTGCGTACAGGATCGACGAGGAGGGCGTGCTGCTCGCGGTCGCGGTCCTGCTCGTGCTGATGGTGAACCTGCTCTTGCTGCGCAGGGTGATCAGACCTGTGCAGAAGCTGACGGCGGTTGCGCGAACGGTGGACCTCACAGATCCCAGACCGTCGCTGCCAGATGCGCGGCCGAACTCGGAGGCGGGCGAGCTCGCGATGACTTTCAACGAGATGTTGCTGCGCCTCGCAGCCGAGCGGCGCGAGGCGACCGGGCGCGTGCTGGCAGGCCAGGAAGCGGAGCGGTTGCGCATCGCGCAGGAGCTCCATGACCAGGTGGGCCAGGAGCTCACCGCAGTGCTGCTTGCACTGTCCCGGCTTGAAGCGCGCGTTCCCGCGGATCTCCATGCTTCGCTACGCGACGTGCAGAACTCCGTACGCGCGGGGCTCGAGGACATCCGCCGGATAGCGATCGAGCTGCGTCCCGAGGCGCTCGAAGACCTGGGTCTGGAGAGCGCGCTGGCGGTGCTGTGCGACCGCTTGAGCGAGCGCTCGGGACTGGCGGTGTCGTGCCAAATCGATCCGGGGCTGCCCGAGCTCCCGCCCGACATCGAGCTGGTGATCTACAGGGTCGCGCAGGAGGCGCTCACCAACGTGGCGCGCCACTCGGGCAGTGAGCGAGCACAGCTACGAGTAGCGGCCGATCACGGCGGGATCATTCTCACCGTGCGCGATCGGGGCCGTGGACTTCCGGCCGACCTCACGAACGGAAGTGGAATCCGCGGGATGCGGGAGCGTGCGTCGCTGATCGGCGCGTCGCTCGAGATCGGCAGCAGCGATCCCGGAGCAGAAGTACGGCTGACCCTTCCGGCGAAGGCGGCGGCGTGGTCGCGCTGAAGACGCGGATCATGCTCGCCGACGACCATGCCGTGGTTCGCCGAGGGCTGAGAATGGTGCTGGAGGCCCAGCCCGACCTGGAGGTTGTCGCGGAGGTCTCGGACGGCGCCGAGGCGGTCAAGCGTGGGCTCGTAGACGACGTGGACCTCGCGGTGGTCGACATCACAATGCCGCGTATGACCGGGCTGCACGCGGCCCGGGAGCTCCACCGCCGTCGACCGGGGCTGCGGATCCTCATGCTCTCAATGCACGAGAACGAGCGCTATCTCCGGGAGGCCCTGGCGGCCGGTGCGTCGGGTTACGTGGTCAAGGCGGTCGCGGACCGTGAGCTGGTCGAGGCCTGCCGGGCGGTGATGCGCGGCGAGAAGTTCGTCTACCCGGGTGCGATGACCCCGCTGATCGAGGACTTCCTTCACCGCGCGCGCCAGGATCTGCCCGTTCGTGAAGACCCGCTCAGTCCGCGTGAGCAAGAGGTGGTGAAGCTCGTCGCCGAGGGCTACACCAACAAGCAGATCGCCGAGATGCTCGTGATCAGTTTCAAGACGGTCGAGCGTCACCGCGCCAACATCCTCGAGAAGCTGGGAATGCGCGACCGCGTCGAGCTCACGCGTTATGCGATCCGCCACGGGCTGATTGAGCCGTAGCTGAGCGAGTCGCTGGGCCCTGATCGGCCTGCCGAGCGCTAGGCCGAGATACATGCCCCACCCCATGGTGGGAGGCCCGCGGCTGCGAAATCCTGAAAGACCCAATCGACCAAGAGAGACCTGAAAGATGACCATCTCAGCGCATCCAAACGGCGGGTCGGCGATCGGCGTCGCGCCGCCGGTGTCGCAGCAAGGCGAGGCTCGCTGCGCCCCGCTCGTGCCAAAACGCCTGCTGGTCGTCGACGATCATCCCGCGGTACGCGCGGGCCTTCGGGAACTGCTCGCCGACGTGGCCGATTTCGAAGTCGTCGCCGCCCTCGCGACCGCCGAAGCCGCCGTGGACGTGGCCGAACGCGAGCGAATCGACGTTGCGGTGGTCGATTACCAACTGGGCGGGCGCAACGGCCTGTGGCTGAGCCGCAAGCTCAAGCGGCTCGCACGGCCACCGGCAGTCGTGATCTACTCGGCGTACACGGATGGCGTGCTTGCAGCGGCGGCTGTCGCCGCCGAGGCGGATGCGATCGTCAGCAAGGGCAAGCTGGGAATCGAGTTGTGTGACGCGATCCGTCGGGTCGCTTCGGGGCACCGGGACCTGCCTGCCGTACCGCCGCGGTTGGCGGATGTCCTTCGCCGCCGCCTGGACCACGAGCAGCAGGCGATTTTCGGGATGCTGCTGGCGGGGATTCGGCCGGCCGAGATCGCCACCACCCTGGGACTTTCATCGGCCGGTCTCGAATCGCGGCTGTGGGCAATGCTGCGCCGCCTCGAGACCCTCCCAACCGCCAGTTCGCCGTGACCGTGATCGCTGACCAGGAGGGCAGGAGCAAGGAGGCGGCCGTGGGCGACCCACATAGGCCGTCCGACGGGCCGCATCGTCGCTATCTCCCGCTGCTCTACCGGGCGGCAGGCATCAACGCGCTCTTGGTGCTCGCGGCCGTGGCAGTAACAATCGCCGTGCTTGCGCCGGGGAGGGTGTCTTCGCTCGCGTTAGACGAAGAGGTCCTCGTGCTGGTGCTCGCGGTCATCCTGGTCGCCATCGCGAATGTCTACCTGCTGCGAAGGGTGGTCGGCCCGGTTCAGGCCCTCACCGCGTTAACCCGGCAGGTGGACTTCGCAAATCTGGGTCAACGTATGCCCGGCGCCGAACAGAGCTCGGAGGCCGGTGAGCTGGCGCTGACGTTCAATGAGATGCTCTCGCGCCTGGAATCAGAGCGCCGTGACTCCGCCGGCCGCGTATTGCGGGCTCAGGAGAGCGAGCGGCTGCGGATCGCTCAGGAGCTACATGACCAAGTGGGCCAGGAGCTGACCGTGGTGCTTCTCGGTCTGGAGCGGATCTCCTGGCAGGCGCCGCCAACGCTGTGCGATGACGTGACCACGGTCCGCAACGCGGTGCGAAAGAGCCTCGACGATGTGCGCCGGATCGCGATTGAACTCCGACCCGAAGCGCTCGACGACCTCGGGCTGGCCAGTGCCCTGGCCGTGCTGGCGGAGCGCTTTTCCGAGCGACTCGGAGTGGACATCTCCGACCGCATCTCCCCCGATCTTCCCGCGTTGCCTGACGAAACAGAGCTGGTGGTCTATCGCGTGGCTCAGGAAGCACTGACTAACGTCGCGCGGCACTCCGCGAGCAGCCGCGCGGATTTGACCGTTGAGCACGCCCGCGGGCGGTTGACATTGACCGTTCGCGATTACGGTCTCGGGCTCCCTCGACACGTCACCGGCGGCAGTGGGGTCCGGGGGATGCGCGAGCGTGCGACATTGATCGGCGCGACCATCGAGATCGGCAACCGCCACCCGGGGCCTGGGTGTGAGGTTCGTCTCGAGGTTCCCCTCCGGGCGTGAAGCCCTTCCCTCTCACTGCCGCCGCGCTGATTGCGGGCGCGCTCGCGCTTCGATGGAAGCGAGTGCCGGGCGCCGTGCGGGCGCTGGGCGGGGCGCTGGTGCTCGCACTGATCGTCTGGGGCAGCGGTGTCGTCCATCTTCCGCGCCTCGAGGACATCGCCCGCGATATCGGCGCCGTGCTGGGCCCCTATACCTACGTCGTGGTCGGCGCGATGGCTCTGCTGGAAACGGCGGCGGGCACCGGCCTAGTGGCTCCCGGGGAGGCGGCCGTCGTGATCGGAGGAGTGACCGCGGGCCAAGGACACACCGATCTGCTCGTGCTGATCGGAGTCGTATGGGCCTGCGCCTTCACCGGGGACCTGACCTCCTACGCGCTTGGGCGGCGACTCGGCCGCACGTTTCTGCTGCGACACGGGCACCTGATCAAGCTCACGCCGGCCCGCTTCGAGCAGGTGGAGAAGTTTCTCGAGCGCCATGGGGGCAAGACCATCATCGTGGGCCGCTTCATCGGGCCCGTGCGAGCGCTTGCTCCCTTCGTCGCCGGCTCCTCGAGGATGCCGGCGCGCCGCTTTCTGCCGGCAACGTGTGTCGCAGCAGGAATTTGGTCGGCAGCGTTCTCGATCCTCGGCTACCTCTTCTGGCAATCGTTCGCCAAGGCCACTGAGATCGCCCGTCAAGGTACGTTCGTCTTGGCCGCGTCGATCGTGGCGATCTTCGTCGTCGTGTCTGCCTACCGAATGCTTCGCACTCGCGACAGTCGCGCACGGCTACGAGACGTTCTGCGACGCCGGGGTCGGCGGTCGCAGTCTCGCAGCGCTCACGAGCGAGCAGAGATGGGTGCCAGGCCCCATGGGCAATCGAGGCCGCAGCCAGTTGGATCTTCCCAACCGCATTGAGCGGTTCCCATTGACACCACGGCAAAGGAGCACCAAGTGACCGGGACAGCAACCCACCGACTCCAAGACGAATTCACCGGCGAGCTCGTGCGGCCGTCAGAGCCCGAATACGACTCCTTGCGACGGGTCTTCAATGGCATGATCGATCGCCGCCCCGCCGTGATCGCGCGCTGCGGGGGCCCAGCAGACGTGGGTGTCGCGGTCAACCATGCACGTGAGCACGGTATGCCGATCTCGGTCCACGGCGGGGGTCACGGCGTCGGTGGCCACGCCGTATGCGACGAAGGAGTGATGGTCGACCTGCGGCCCATGAAGAAGATCGATATCGACGCCGACCGCCGGATCGCGCGGGCTCAGGGCGGACTCACGTGGGGCGACTTCGATGCAGCCACCCAGGAGCACGGCCTTGCGGTCACCGGCGGGCGGATGTCGACGACTGGGGTCGGCGGTTTCACGCTTGGCTCAGGATCGGGCTGGCTCGAGCGTAAGTACGGACTCGCCGCCGACAACCTCGTTTCGGCGCAGGTGGTACTCGGCGACGGCAGCGTCGTGACGGCATCAGAGCACGAAAATCCGGATCTGTTCTGGGGTCTGCGCGGGGGCGGCGGGAACTTCGGCGTGGTGACCGAGTTCGAGTTCCGGCTGCACCCCGTCGGGCCAGTCCTGCTAGGTGGCATGCTGGCGCACCCGGGCCAGCGCGCGCCCGAGGTGCTGCGCTTCTTCCGCGATTTCATGGCCGAAGCGCCCGACGAAGTAGGCGCCGCCGCTGCACTGATCACGGCGCCGAATGCGCCGTTCGTCCCCGAGCCGGCACGTGGAAAGCCTGCCGTCGGGATCATCGCCTGCTACGTCGGCGAACCCCAGGAGGGTGAACGCGCCCTCGCGCCGTTGCGCGAGTTTGGTCCCCCTGTGGTCGACCTCGTGCAGCCGATGCCGTATACGGCCGTGCAGCGGCTGATCGATCCGAGTGCGCCTGCAGGCATGCAGAACTACTGGGGAGGCGACTTCTTGAGCGAGCTCTCCGATGATGCGATCGCGGTGTTCTGCTCGGCGGCGGCGAGCGTTCCCTCGCCGCTCAGCCAGATTTTGATCGTTCCGGGAGGCGGTCAGATAGCGCGCGTGGCCGAGAACGCAATGGCAATCGGTCAGCGCCACGCGCCGTGGAACACGCATCTGATCGGCATGTGGTCGGATCCCGCCGAGACCAAACTCAACGTCGATTGGGTGCGCGAATTGAGGGCCGAGTCAGCCCCCTACACGACCGGGCGGGCGTTCCTCAACTTCCTCGGCGAGGAAGGCGACCTGCGGGTCCGGCGTGCTCTTGGGGACGACAAATACGAGCGGCTTCAGCGCATCAAGGACAGGTACGACCCCGAGAACGTCTTCAGGCTGAATCAGAACATCGCGCCCAGCCCTTCCGCCAACGGCTACTGGCGCAGTCCTGAAAGGCTGCGGCGTTAGCGTCGCCCCTCAGGGCACCATGTACCCGCTCAGATGCGCCTCGAGGGCCCGTAGCCCGGCGGCGTCGGCGGGCGTCGCGCGGTAGCCGACGTATCCATCTGGTCGGATGAGCAGGGCACTAGAAGGCGCGTGATCGTCCACGCGAGTCACGTCCACCAGCCCGGTCCAGCGGTCGCGTAGTCGCGCCGCTCCGCTCTCGTCGGCGTCTCCGTACAACAGCACGTGATGCTTTGTGCCCGTGAGCGTGTCGCCATCGGGGTAGCGGGTTCCGGTCGCCGGATGCGCAGGCGGCCGGGCTCCGTCTGCAACGTACTCGCCCACGAGTGCGCTTTGGGCATAGGAGACGTCGAGCATGCAGCGCGATCGAAGCATGGCGGCGGTCTCATCCGGCGGCGGCGGAGGGGTGCTTATCCCCGAACGCGCGGACTCGACGGCCCCGTGCGCCAGCGCGTGCAACTGGTCGGAGACCTCGAGGACGTGCCGGTCGGCGGAGAGCCGCTCGACCTCGAAGCTCTCGATCAGTCCCGGTGCGGCGTGGCCATGCACCGCGAGCGCCAGCTTCCAGCCGAGGTTGCACGCGTCGTGCAGGCCGGAATTCATCCCCTCGCCGCCAAAGGGGCTCGACAGGTGGCCGGCATCTCCGAGCAGGAACCGCCGCTCGCCGGCCAGCCTCGGAGCAATCCTGCGGTGCATCCGAAACAGTGAGGCCCAGGCGACCTCCTCAAGTGCGACTCTGGTCCCGAGCCGCTGCTGCATCGAAGCCGCCACCGTCCCGTGCGACATGGCCTCACGCAGGCCCTCGACCTCGGCGTCGGCGAGGTCGCCGATGAACGTGAGCCAGCGGTCCTCTGGCAGTGGTGCGAGAAGCACGTACCCCTGAGCGGTCGCAACGATCGCCGCGCCGTCTCGCGGCGGGCCCTCGCCAATCCTCACGTCTGCGACCAGCGCTGTTCCCGGATAGGTGCTGCCGGTGAGCTCCTGCACCAACGAGGCACGAGTGAGGCTGTGCGCCCCGCCGGCACCGATCACCCATCCCGCCTCGACCTGCTCTGTCCTGCCGTCCGCGTATTCGAGCCCCACCAGCAGGCCGTCGCCTCTGGACTCAATCGACGAGGCGGCAACCCCGCGATGCACGGTGACGCCAAGGTCGTTCAACCGATCCGAGAGGACTTGCTCGGTACGCCACTGCGGCAGGCTGCACTGAAACTCCCATCTACAGCCTGTGCCCGCGAAGTCCGTCTCGCTGATCACGTCAAGGTTCGCGTCCATGAGGCGCACAAATCGAATGTGCTCCGAGGCGGCGAGGATCCCGTTGGCGAGGCCGGCGCGTGCGAGCAGTTCGAGCGTTCCGGGCTGGATAGAAGTCGCGCGGGCTTGACGATGCGGCTCGGGCTCGCGCTCGACCACCCGCGCCCGCACGCCATGGCGTGCGAGTTCGATCGCCGAGAACAATCCAGACGGTCCAGCGCCGACGACAAGGACGTCCACGGTCATGCGGGCGTGTTGAAATTCGCGTGGCCGACTAACTGCCATCCATGCGCGCCCCGGACAAACACGGACAGCCGCGGCGCGAATCCGGACCTGAACTTTTTGCCATGAATGATCTCTTTGGCGGCCGATTGATAGGTCACGACGATCGTCTTGCGCGTGGAGGTGGTGCGGAAATCTCGCAATCTGTAGCTGATCAAGTCGGGAAGCTGGTGCAGGTACTGCTGCTTGGTCGCGCGTGAGCCGTCGGCTCGCTGGATTTGCAGCGCGGGCGACAGAAACCTACGCAGGGCGGCGCGATCGTGGCGCTTGAGCTCGGAAAAAAAGCGGTTGACCAGGCGACGGCCGAGCCCACCTGAGCTGGCGGCGGATCCTTGGTTCGCGGCAAGGGAGACGGCCGTCGCGCTGAGAGCGGCGACCGCGACGACGACTGCAAGCCCTACCCGATGGAATTTACGAAGCATTCAGCTGGCTCCTCCAGACGGTTGGGTTGACTTCAGGTGATCGTGTCGAAGTCGTCCGTGCGTCGCAAGGGATCTGTTTCGACGGCTGGGAGACGGTACGGTGGCAGCGATGGCTCGCGTGGCCCATCTCGATGAGCTGGAGGCGATTCACGTCGCCGGCGTCAACTGGCTGCCGGTGCGACGCGCGCTTGGGGTCACCGGATTCGGTGTCAACGCGTACACCGCCGATCGCGGTGAGCGCTTGATCGAGGAGCACGCGGAGAGTGGTGGGGGCTCCGGACGGCACGAGGAGCTCTATGTGGTTCTCAGCGGACACGCCACCTTCAACGTGGACGCCACGGAGTTCGATGCACCATCCGGAACGCTTGTGTTCGTCCCCGAGGCCACGTCGCAGCGCGGCGCGACTGCGGTAGCCGACGGGACGACAGCCCTTGTCGTGGGCGGCCGAGCGGGAACGATCCAGCCGTCGCCCTGGGAGTACTACTTCGCCGCCCTCCCGGCCGCCGAAGCCGGCGACCCAGCCGAGGCGTACAAGATCGCGGCAGCGGGCCTGACGACTCATCCGGATCACCCATCGCTGCATTACAACCTGGCCTGTTTTGCGTCGCGGATGGGCGACACCGACCGCGCGCTCGACCACCTCTCGAAAGCATTCGCGGGCGACCCGCTCACGCGCGAGTGGGCCCGGACCGACTCCGACCTGGACGCGGTCCGCGCCGACCCACGCTGGCCACGGTAGACACGCTGGGCCGCCAGCACTATTTCGTCTCGGCACGCATGATGCGCTCGGTCTCTTCCCACAGCCGCTCGGCGAGATCTATATCGCGTGTTGGCGACCCGGTTGTCATCTCCTTGCGGCGCTTTTATAGGCGCGCTGACCGCTGAATCGACGGTCGGTCGGGTTTCTCCGATCGCCACCGGCCGAGCTTAGTAGCGACGCTGTCACGTCATCGGCTTTCAGGAAGTGCCCGCTCCTGAAACCGCCAGCCGATCGCCTCTCAGGTCTGGATAGCGGTGGCGTTCGGATATGTCGTGGATGTAACTCGCGATCACTCCGTCAAGGATCAGCTGGGCACTCGGCCGACCATTTGGTTCCGTCTTGGCTGAACCATTGACGTTTGCCGCGGGTCGGTTTGGGATGGGACGGTTGATCGTGTTCATGCTGCTTCCTTTATCTCGGAATCGTTGAGCGTGCTGACCTCGCTGCGTGCCGCGGGTGTCGTCGCCACCCTCAGGGACGAGCGCGCGTCGCGGCGCGGCAGGAGGACGAACGCGAGGACTATTGCTGCGGCGATCGCCGCCGCGCCTGCGATGAACGCGACGTGGTAACCGCCGATGAGCGAGCCGATGAGGCCGTGGTGGGTGATGACGAGTGCCCTGGTGTGGTTGGCGGCGACGGTGCTGAGCGCGGCCAGTCCCAGCGCACCGCCGATCTGTTGTGAGACGTTGGTTATCCCGGACCCGAGCCCCGCATCGGCGGCAGGAACGTCCGCCATGGCGATCGTAAGCAAGGGCATGAACGCGCTGCCGATGCCCAGGCCGATCGCAAAGCAAGCGAGGAAGATCGTCGGGAAGTAAGTCGTGTGAGGCCCGGCGGAGCCGAACAGAAGCAGGCCGACGATCGCAATGGCCATACCCACCGTAAGCACGGGAAGGGATCCGAATCGCCTGACCAACCGGGCGGTGATGCCCTGGGAAAGGACCGCCACGGTGATCGTCCACGGCAAGAAGGCGACGCCTGTCTGAAGGGCGCTGTAGTGGCGGACGTGTTCGAGGTACAGCGTGCCGAGGAAGAACGTGGAGTACATGCCGGTCACGAGGAAGCCTCTGACTAGGCTGGCGTTGATGAGACCGCGCAACCGCAGGATCCGCAGCGGCATGATTGGGTTATCGATGCGAGTCTCGAGCACGATGAATGCCGCCAGGAGGGCCGCTGCCAGACCCCCAAAGCCGAGGACCAGCAATGAGGTCCAGCCGTGGGTCGTCGTCTCGACGATCGCGTAGATGGCGCTCATCAGCGAGGCGGTGACGAGCAGCGAGCCGATCCAGTCGACAGCTTGCGGGGGCGCCAGACCGCCATCACTTCGAATGAGTGTCTGACCGAGGGCGAACGCCGCTGCGCCGATCGGAAGGTTGACGAAGAAGACCCAGTGCCAGCTGAGAGCCTCGGTGAGTATGCCGCCGGCGAGGAGTCCGAGCGAGCCGCCGGCAACCGAGACGAAGACGTAGGCACTCATCGCCCGTGCCCGTTCGCCAGCCTCGGGGAATTCCGTGATGATGATCGCGAGGATCACCGACGCCTGAGCCGCGGCGCCGATGCCCTGTAGAAAGCGCGCCGCGATTAGCACTCCCTGCGTGGGTGCGATGCCACACAAAAGGGAGGCGGCCGTGAAGATCGTCAGGCCGGCCAGGAACACGCGCTTGCGTCCGACGAGGTCGCCGAGCCTTCCGGCCAGGAGTAGCAAGCTGCCAAAGCTGACCAGGAACGCATTGATCACCCAGCTGAGATCGGCCTGGCTGAAGTGAAGGTCGTGCTGGATGGAAGGCAGCGCGACGTTCACGATCGTCACGTCGAGGACGATCATCAGCTGAGCCAGACATACGACGAAAAGAGTCGTCCAGCGCCGTCGATCGGCTGTGGGGGAGGGGACGGATATGAGCTTCATGCGGTTCCCAACTTGTCGAGGTGCAGATCCTGAGCTAAACTGGAGGCCGCCTCCGAAATATCCGGAGGCAGCCTCCGGAACTATACGGAGGCGCCCTCCACTTGTCAAGGCACTCGGCATGAGCACGACAGAAACGTCAACTGAGACCCTGTTGGAGCGGCCCAAGCGCGCAGATGCGCGCCGTAACTACGAGAAGGTGCTGACCGCCGCGCGCGAGGCGTTTGCCGAGGGCGAGGAATCGACCGCGCTGGAGGAGATCGCGCGCCGCGCGGGCGTGGGGATCGGAACCCTGTACCGCAACTTCCCGAACCGGCAGGCACTGCTGGAGGCCCTCTACTTGAACGAGGTCGAGGAGGTATGTCACTCCGCGGCGCAGCTTGGCGACGACGAGGACCCGTGGGAGGCCCTCAGCGGCTGGTTTGAGCGCTTGATCGCTTACTTCGCCACCAAGCGGGCATTGGCCAACGAGCTACTCAACTACCTCGACCTCGATGCCCCGCTCTTTCAGAGTTGCCGCGCCTCGCTCTACGCAGCCGGTGAGCCGCTCCTGGAGCGCGCCCAGGAAGCGGGCGCGGTCCGGTCGGACGTCGAGTTCTCGCAGGTCATGCAGATGATGATGGGGATCACCAAGGTCCCGGCCAGCGACCCCGGCCAGACGGCGCACATCCTCCGCATCGCGTTGGACGGCCTTCGCTACCGGCCGTAGGCGCAGGTAGGCCTAGACCAGGGCCGCGTTCCCATTTGCCCGCCGCCGGAGCGGCGAGAATGAGCAACCGTGACTGACCCGACGAGCTCGCTCCAAGGCCCGGCGCTCGAGCTCCGAGGACTCAGAGGTGTCTTTCTCAACCAGCGAGACGGTCCATTGACGGCTTTGCTGTTGGCGCTGACCGTTGTCGCGGGGATCCTGGATTCAACGAGCATCCTGCGATTGGGCGGCGTGTTCGTCGCGACAATGACCGGTAACTTGGTTTTCCTCGGCCTGGCCGCCGCCGGCGCGAAAGGGTTTGCCGTGGGCATATACGCGCTGGCGATTGGCGGGTTCCTGATCGGTGTGCCGATCGGCGGTTGGGCCTGCCGCGTATCTCGGTCGCATCGTGGCCGGGCGTTGCGAAATGTGCTGGCAGTCAAGCTATGCCTCGCCGGCGCGGTGACTCTGATCGTCGTTGTGACCGGGGCGCACTTGACCAGAGGCGTCCGCGACCTAGCAGTCGTGCTGCTAGCGATGTCGATGGGGGCTCAGCTTGCCGTCATCCGATATCTGAAGGTTCCTGACTTGCTCACGGTGGTGATGACCTTGACCATCACCGGTGCGCTCACTGAGCGGACGAGCGGCTGGAGCGACCCGACATTGATACGGCGTGGGCTCGCCGTGTTCTCCTTCGCCATCGGCGTCCTCGCTGGGGGCCTGCTCGTCCTCAACGTGGGGCTCGCGGCAGCGATGGGACTGGGACTGTGCATCCTCGTCGTGGTGGCTGTCGGCGCCCACCGCGCCGCGCACAGTGTCGTTGGTTGGTGCCGGCCGCCATCGGCTTGACGGCCGCCGCCATAGGCTTAGCACAATGAGCCACGGCACGCACGATTTCGAGGACGACCCACGCAATGAGCGCATCCTGATCTGGGTCAACGGCGAGCTGGTGCCGCGTGAACGGGCAATGGTGTCGGTGTTCGACGCGGGCTTCGTGCTCGGCGACGGCGTGTGGGAGGGGTTACGAGTGTCGGGCGGCCATCCCGTCTTCTTGGAGCGACATCTGGACCGCCTCTTCGAGGGCGCTAAGGCCATCATGCTCGAGATTGGTCGCGGCCGCGGCGAGCTAACCGAGGCGATCTATTCGACCCTCAGCGCCAATGACATGACCGATGGCGTGCACGTGCGGCTGATGGTCACGCGCGGCATAAAGCGAACCCCCTACCAGGATCCGCGTGTCACCGTCGGCCCTGCCACCGTCGTGATCATTGCCGAGCACAAGGAGCCGTTGCCGGTGACGGTCACCGAAGGGATTGTGCTGTTCACCACACACGTGCGGCGCGCCGCGCCGGACACACTGGACCCCAAGCTCAATGCGCACTCGAAGTTGAACGACATCACCGCTTGCATCCAGGCCTACACAGCAGGCGCGGATGAGGCGCTGATGCTCGATCCCCACGGGTTCGTGGCGACGTGCAACTCGACGAACTTCTTCATCGTCAGGGGCGCGGACGAAGAACCGGAGATCCTGACATCGGACGGGCGTTATTGCCTCCATGGCATCACCCGCGCCAACGTGCTTGAGATCTGCCATGCCAACGGCATCCTTGCGCGGGAGACCACATTCAGCCTCACCGACGTGTACTCGGCCCGAGAAGCCTTCGTCACGGGTACGTTCGCCGGGGTCGTTCCGGTCCGGTCCGTCGACGGCCGCACGATCGGTGATCGTCCCCGCGGGGCGACGGTCGAGCGGCTTCAGGCGCTGTACCGCGAGCTGATCGACGCCGACGTGGCATCGCGCGTCACGCAATGAGCGATGTCGTCCGCGTGGCCATGTGGTCCGGCCCGCGAAACATCTCCACGGCGATGATGCGCGCATTCGAAAACCGTCCCGACACAGTCGTCGTGGACGAGCCCTTATACGCGGCATATCTGGCCCGGACCGGTATCGATCACCCGGCACGCGACGCGGTCATCGCGTCCCAGCCAACCGACGTTGCGGCCGCCGTCGCCGAGCTCTGCGCTCCGCTGGCCCCCGGGCGCCACGTCCACTATGCCAAGCACATGGCGCACCACGTCTCACGCGACATGGACTTGAGCTGGACATTGGGCTTTCGCAACGTGTTGCTGATCCGGGACCCGGACGAAGTCGTCGCTTCGTACGTCCGCGCCCGCGAGACCTGCGAGCCGGAGGACATCGGGCTGCCCCAGCAGGCGTGGCTGGTGGAGCTATGGGACGAGCACCAGGCGGAGGTCCCTGTCCTCGATGCGGGCGATTTCCTGCGCTCCCCGGAGGCACACCTGCGCTGGCTGTGCGACTGGCTCGGCATCCCGTTCACCCACCGGATGCTGTCCTGGCCGCCCGGTCCGCGCGCTTCAGACGGCGTGTGGGCACCACATTGGTACGGATCCGTCTGGTCCTCCACGGGGTTTGAGCCCTGGCACCCCCGCGAGACGACTCTGTCGAAACGCGACGCCGTTGTGGCTGACGCGTGCCGCCCGATGTACGCCGCACTCCACGAGCGACGCGTGCGGGTCTGAGGGACCCGTGGGGCGGAGCGGCCGTCATCCGGTGCTGGGGCCGCACGCGTACTCGATCGGCCATCATTGCCCCTCGCACACATCGCGTTTCCCATGTCCCTAACCTCAGCCCCGCCACGCACCCCGGATCTGAGCGGTCGCGCCCTGAACGACCGCTATGAGCTCCATGCGCTGATCGGTGAGGGAGCATTCGGACGGGTCTATCGCGGACGGGATAGGCGACTGGCGCGACCCGTGGCGGTGAAGGTGATCAAGCCGTGGTGGACCGAGCAACCGGACTGGGTCCAGCGCTTTGAGCGCGAGGCCCAGCTCATGGCGAGCGTGAGCGACCCCGGCATCGTGCAGATCTTTGACGTCGGTTACGCCGACGAAGGGCTCTACTACGTCGCGGAGCTCGTCGAGGGTGAGAGCCTCGCGACTCGGTTGCGTCGCGGCCCACTTGCGCCGTGGGAGGCCCGCGACGTGGCACAACAGCTATGTCGCGCGCTTGCGCCGGCGCATGCTCGGCGAGTGGTGCACCGTGACATCAAGCCGGCAAACATCCTGATCGCGTCGAGCGGACGGGTCAAAGTGGCCGACTTCGGCGTCGCCAGGCTTCTCGGCGGCAATGACAACCTCGCCGCCACGGTGGTCGGAACACCGTCTTATATGGCGCCCGAGCAGGCTCGCGGCCGAGGCGTCACGCCGGCGACGGATGTCTACAGCATCGGGGTCGTTCTGTACGAGATGTTGGCCGGCCGTCCGCCCTTCACCGGCGCGTCCGCGGTGGATCTTGCTCTGTGCCATCTGCAGGATCCGCTCCCACCTCTGCCACCAGGCATCCCGGACGCACTCGGCGCGATCGTCGAGCGTGCCCTTGCCAAGGACCCGGATCACCGGTATCGCAACGGCGGCGAGATGGCGGAAGCCCTCGCCCGCACTCGGAGATCGCTTCCGACCCCGTCGGCATCGGCAGGGGCAGCACGATCTCCAGGCGCAGATAGCGAAGGTGCTCCCGGTGGCCCTGCCGGGGGTGCTCCCGGTGGCCCTGCCGGGGGTGCTCGACGTGGCCCTGCGGGAGGTGCTCCCGGTGGCCCTGGCGGGGGTGCTCCCGGTGGCCCTGCGGGAGGTGCTCCACGCGGCCCCGCGGGAACCCTGATCGCCCCTTGGGTGTCCTCGGCAAACAAAACGACACCGGCCCGCCGGCGGGGGGCAACGGCTGTGTTCATGGCCGCGGCGGTGTTGCTGCTGGGGCTTGTCTTGGGAGCGCTCCTGATCGGCAGCGCCCGGCAGGTCCGGGTGCCCGACGTACGTGGGCTGACGCGCGCTGAGATCGGTGCGCGTTTGCGGCGCGTGCACCTTCGGGTGGGCTTGCGCAGTCGTTACAGCACCAAGCGGGCGAACACGGCGTTTGAGCAGAGTCCCGCTCCGGGCTCCCGCGTGAGCGAAGGGTCGCGCGTGGTCGCCGTGGTGAGCTCAGGGCCGCCGCCGGTGGCCGTCCCTCGCATCGTCGGCTTCTCATCGGGCGACGCCCGCAGCAGTCTCGGGCAGGTCGGTCTTCGCGCAATCGTCCACGACGTACCTGCGCCCGGCGTCACCGCAGGCACGGTGACGGGGCAGACTCCTTCGGCGGGCGTAAAACTGCGGCCCGGCGCGACCGTTTCGCTCTCGGTCGCGGAGACGCCTCGTTGGCGCACCACCTATACGTTCACCAATCGGATCGGACGAGCATCCGCTCCATTTCGGATTCGCGGCACTCACTGGCGGATCGTCTACCGGATGTCCTATGACGGTGTGTGCACGTTCATCTTCTTCTGTAGCGGCCCAACCGCCCACGTCACGAGCGCCGACGGAGCGACCTCGCTGGGTACGTTTAGCCTCAACTCGGGCAGCGATCAGCTTCACAGCTTCGACTCCGGGCCCGGCATCTATCAGATCTCGATCAACCCGGGTGACGACTCCGCGAACTGGTCAGTCCAGGTCGAGGACTATTACTGAGAGCCCAGATGTTGAACGCCGCCGAGCAGTTGGAGTAGTTTCTCTCCCACAGTCCCGAGGACAAAGGGGTTCAGGTGGCGCAAGAGCTGGAGATCCGAAACACCAACGACCGGGTGAAACTACGCAGTCCGTGGGCGGCTGCCCTGCTCCCGATCATCACACTAGGCGTCTACCACGTGGTCTGGTGGTATCGCATCAACCGCGAACTGCGTGACTTCGGCCAGGCGAGGGGCTATGACCTCGGGCAGAATCCGACCAATTCATTGCTCGCCCTCTTTCCGGGCGGGTTGATCCTCGTGCCCGCGCTGATCACATACTGGCGCGGCGGTGAGCGGCTCCAGGGGGCAGCGCGCCTCGCTGGGAAGGAGCCAATCAACGGACTGATCTCGGTCGTCTTGTTCTTCGTAATTTCGCCCGCGCTTTGGTGGTACATGCAGGATTCGCTAAATGGAATCTGGCGCTCAGAAGCCACTCCGCTACCCGGAGAAGCTGCTCCTGCGGAGCTGGGGGATCGAATGCCGCCTCGCCTTGACGAGAGCGACGCCCTCGCAGGGCCAGATCAAATGGCACCTAGCCCTCAGGACCCGAGTAACCCAACAGGGCAGTAACCGCCCGCCCAGCCCGTCGCGCCAGCCGGCGCAACAGCGACCGCGGGGGGCACCGGCGAGGGCTAAAGATGGGTGCCGGCACCCATGGAACAGGCACGCCCGTCTGCCTAACGTCGGCTGGAATCCTGCGCGAACCGGGAAGTTGGACCCGGCGCAGGCCAGCCCCAGTCATCTCCCATGACCGCAACTACTCAGTTCGCCGCATCGGCCCCACACTACGACCGCTTCATGGGTCGTTACGCCCTCACGCTGGCTCCTGCCCTCGCCGACGTCGCCGGAGTCACGCCCGGGCTGCGGGTTTTGGATGTGGGCTGCGGGCCGGGCGGCCTCACCAGCGAGCTGTGCCGGAGGACCGGTGCAAAAAACGTCTCCGCGATCGACCCCGCGCCCCAGTTCGTGGCGGCCTGCCGCGATCGCCATCCCGGGGCCGACGTCCGAGAGGGTGTAGCCGAACAGCTGCCTTGGGGAGATACCGAGTTCGACGTAACAGTCTCCTCCCTCGTCGTCGGGTTCATGCGCGATCCGGACCGAGGGATTCGCGAGATGGCACGCGTCACCCGGCCCGGCGGTACGGTCGCTGCCTGCATGTGGGACATCGCGGGAGGGGGCATGGTCATGTTGACCGTGTTTTGGAAGGCCGTGCGCCAACTCGAACCCGGCGTGACCGGTGAGCGGCAGTTGCCGGGTACTGCGGAAGGAGATCTGGTCGCCCGGTTCAATCGCGCCGGTCTGGAGCGAATCGCCGGCAGCGCGCTGATGGCGCGCGCGGACTACGCCGGGTTCGACGATTTCTGGGAGCCGTTTACCCTCGCCGTGGGACCAGCCGGGCACTACCTGGCCTCCCTACCCGCTGACAAGCGGGAACGGGTGCGGGAGGCGTGTCGGGCGGAGCTGCCCGACGGCACCTTCTCGCTCGACGCGCTCGCATGGTGCGCGCGCGGGACCGTCGCTGCACGGTAGGCGTTTCGCTAGGCTGGACTGCGAACCGAGAGAACTGGCGCGAAAGTGGGGTAGTGGGGAATGCGCAGGCATTTGATCGCGCTGTGCGCTGGCGCAGCACTGATGGCCGTGAGCGGCGTGGGCGCTCAAACGGCCGCGGCCGCCGGCTCGGGTGGCGTACCGGCGCCCGGCACCGGAGTGCTGGCGAAGCCGGCCTTAGGCACGCCGAATTTCAGCGTGAACGACCCGACCGAGCAGGTTCGTCAGCTGGCCGAGTGCGGCACCACGATGTATGCGGTGGGGTCGTTTTCCAAGATCTATCAAGGCAGCTCCACGTTCGCACGTCAGAACGTGTTCAGCTTCAGCGCCACCGCTCCGTTCACGATGACGTCGTGGGCCCCGAACGTCAACGGCATCGTCAACTCAATTGCGTTCAATAGCGACTGCTCGGATGCCTACATCGGCGGCCAGTTCACGTCGGTCAATGGCACGGCAGTCAAGAACATCGCCGAGATCAGCACGAGCACCGGCAACGTTGTCCAGTCGTTCGCTCACAACGCCTCAGCGCAGGTGGAGACGCTTCAGGCGGTGAACAGTCCGGCGAACGGTCCTCATCTTCTCGTCGGCGGCTATTACAAGACGATCAACGGCAGCTCGGCCACCCCCGGGGCCCCCACGTACGACCCGTACATGACCAGCCTGGACCCGGCGACCGGCACCGACGACCAGTTCGTGCATCTGAATATCAGCGGTCACTATCAATACTCAGGGGTGTCCTCCAATTCGACGCGCATCTACAACCAGGCACTGAGCAACGGGGGCACCCTCGACCTGGTGATGGGCGACTTCACGTCGGTCGGCGGAAAGAGCCGCCAGCAGATTTTCGAGCTCAACGTTGGCGGCTCGTCCGCGACAGTGACGGGCTGGACGTCGTCCGAGTTCAACGGCCACTGCGCAACCACTGAGCCGTTCTACGTCCAGGCGGCATCCTGGTCGCCGGGCGACTCCAACATCTATATCGCGACTACGGGCCGTCAACCCCCAGGCACGAAGCTTCCCGGTGGGCTCTGCGACGCCGCAGTGGCTTTTCCGGCGAGTCCCCAGGCGGTTAGTCACACGTGGATCAACTACACGGGCTGCGATTCGCTCTTTAGCACCGCGGCCGACGACAGCGCGCATAACGGCAGCACGGCCTACTTCGCCGGCCACGAGCGCTGGTCGATGAACCCAAACGGCTGCAACGGCCAGGGCGCCGGCGCGTACACCGCCAGCGGATTGGAGGGGCTCCAGCCCTCCACCGGCGCGCTGTACGTGAACCCGAAGAACAAGGCCTCCGCGTACTACGAGCGTTCCCGAGGACTAGGCGCCGACGACATGCTGGTCACGAGCGCCGGCCTTTGGATCGCCAGCGACAACCTCGGTAACAGCCAGACCTGCGGCAACACGTCCGGGCTATCTGGCATCTGTTTCTTGCCGTACGGCAGCTGACATCACCGGCGACGGAGCGCTCTGTGTATCGGGAGCCGGCGCTGATCCAGAACGCAGGCGGGTGACCGCGAGGCCGCCGAGGATCGCGGCGCCGGCGAACACCAGCAGCGGCAGTCTGATTGCGGCGGCGGCGAGGCTACCGCCGATGAGCCCGGACACCGACTCCGCGCCGACTTGCATTGACTGGTTGTTGCCCATGACGCGTCCTTGCTCGTTGTCGTCCGCCGTCAGCGACAGCATCGTCGCGCACGAGGGAAGGCAGACCGCGAGCGCCAGCGCCGTCGATCCAAGCGTGAACCACAACGAGGCCTGCGAGCTCGGAAGCACAATCACCGCCATCAGCACTCCTGTGGCCAGCGCGCTGACGATGACGAGCTTTCGTGGCATCAA
>Ga0070741_10002960_pt1 | contig 43688 bp, 43 predicted proteins | sample Coa_R1_4_FD_66440 | JGI IMG/M metagenome (GOLD analysis project Ga0070741, IMG submission 66440) | Surface soil microbial communities from Centralia Pennsylvania, which are recovering from an underground coalmine fire - Coalmine... | ecosystem: Environmental > Terrestrial > Soil > Unclassified ... | reverse complement strand
GGGCCGCGCAGGATCGTTTCTTCCGGCCCCGGCCGACCAGCCGGATCGGACCTGGCGACCGCATTTGGACGCGACACGCCCCCGGCCGTGCCTTTACGCTGCCGCCATGAAGACCCCGCCCGCGCCGCACGGACGGCTGCTCTCCGTCAACATCGCCGCCAACCCGTACTACACCGAGGCCAAAGGCCAGCCCACCGGCATCGGCAAACTCCCGGTGACCCACGCAGTGCACGTACAAGCCCCCGGCCCCAAGGGAGTCGGCGGCAGCGGGGTGTCCGGCGACGCGGTGTGCGACCGCAAGAACCATGGCGGCGACGATCAAGCCGTCTACGCCTATGCGCGCGAAGACCTCGACTGGTGGCAGGGCGAACTCGGCCGCGAACTGCCGCCGGGCATGTTCGGCGAGAACCTGACCACCGTCGGCCTGGACCTGACCGGCGCCCTGGTCGGCGAGCGCTGGCGGGTGGGGGAGCGGGCGCTGCTGGAGGCCGCCTGCCCGCGCATCCCGTGCACCGTGTTCGCCGAGAAGATGGGCGAGGCGCACTGGATCAAACGCTTCACCGAGCGCGGCGCGACCGGCGCTTACCTGCGTGTGATCGAGCCCGGGCCGATCCAGGCCGGGGACCTGGTCACCATCGAGCACCGCCCCGACCACCAGGTCACCCTCGGGCTCTACTTTCGCGCCCTGACCAGCGCGCCGGAGCGGCTCAGCGACCTGATCGCCGCCGGAGACGCGCTGCCGAAGGAAACCCGCGAGACCATCGCCCGCCGCACCCGCTCATGAGCCGAGCGCGCTCGTAGGCCGCGCCCGTTCCGGTCCGTCCCCGGCCCGCGCTCCGCCCCCGCCGCACAGAGCGGCCGTGTGCGGAGCGCGCGGCACAGGGCCGCTCAGCTCGAGATGGCTGCCAAGTGCCGCAGATGGTCGGCGTCGTTGTAGTCCGCGAGCCGCAGCCGCGCGCCCTCAGCCGTCCACCGCGTCACGGTGCAGTTGCCGATCGCGCCGCCCGCGTCGACGATCCGGTTGAGCGCCGGCTCGTCCAGCCCGTCGAAGATCATCCGCAGCATCAGCACCACCGCGTCGTGCGCCACGATCAGCAGGTGCCGGCCTGCCGCCGCCGGCAACGCGTCACGCAGCAGCGAACGCACCCGCAGCGCCACGTCCGGGAAGTTCTCTCCGCCCGGCGGCCGGAAGTAGAACGGCCCGACGTGGTCGCGCCGCGCCATCTCCTCCGGGTACTTTCGCCGCAGCGCCGCCGTGGTCAGCATCTCCCACGACCCGGTCTCCCGGTCCCGCAACCGCTCGTCGTACAGCAGGTGCGGCTGCGGGATCCCGGCGTCGGCCATCGACCCGAGGATCGCCGCGAGGGTCTGCCGGGTGCGCAGATACGGCGAGCAGAACACCACCTCCGGCGGGTCCGCGGCCAGGCGCCGGCCCACCGCCGCGGCCTGCGCCGCGCCCAGGTGCGTCAGCGGAAGGTCCGCGTCCCGCTCGGTGATCGGCACGCTCAGCGCCCCGGTGAGCGCCGCCTCCGCGAACGCCGCGTTCGCGGTGGACTGCCCGTGCCGCACGGCGGTCACCTGCGCCGGAAGGGGCACGGTCCACGCGGGGGCGGGGTCGGTCGGTGTGATGTACGGGACGGTCATGGAATGACCAGACACATTCGTCCCCTCCGTCGCGTGTGTCGCGCAGACTTGTACTGTACGTGCTCTTCGAGGGCGCGCGCTGCGGCGCGGCGGGTGCATCGGGGGCGCGCCGCCGCCGGTCGCCGGGCTTCAGTGCTGACTGTGCGCGGGTTTAACGGCGGTCGTTGTCGTCGAACGCCTTGCGCGTAGCGCCCGGCCGACCCAGCACAGCCCCGCCCCGACCGCGAAGAACGCCGCGGCCACGACCACGCAGGACAGCGCGACGCGCGGATAGCCGTGCGCACGCGGATCCAGGAACGGATACGGGTACCACTGCGCCGCCGGGCCGCGCGCCAGCGAATACACCAAAAACACCACCGGGAACGCCAGCCAGGCCGCCGCGCGCGAGAGCCGCAGCGGGCGGCGCGGCGGGTCGATCAGCCAGTCGAGCAGGAACACCAGCGGCGTGACCTTGTGCACCACCGTGTTCACCCACGGGATGACCTGCGGGGTGTCGTAATGCGCCAGCGCGACGCCGTACACGATCCCGGTGATCACCAGGTACAGCGCCGCCGCGCCGCGCAGCAGGTCCGGTGCGCCCTCGCCTCCGCGCAGCAGGCTCAGCCCGCCGAGGAGGAAGACCACCGTGCCCAGGATGTTGCTCAGGATGGTGAAGTAGCTGAAGAAGTTCACCAGCCCCGTGCTGCCGCTGAATCCGGCCCGGTACGCGGTGAACCCGAGCGCGACCGCCGTCAGCGCCGCGGTCCCCAGCCGGTACCCGGCCACCGCCAGCCGCCCCCGTGCCTCGGGCAGCGATCCGCTCAGCGCCATGTGCGCTCCTCGTCCGACAGACACACCGCCCACGCCACACCACGCGACGGGCTTTCAGTGTCGAACCGCCGGGTACCGCGCGTCTCACCTGCACGGCCGAACGAGTGAACGCACGCCGGGCGCGCCGCGAACGCTCGGCGGTCAGTGCAGGGTCGCGGTCGCCAGCTTCGCGGCGAACCCGAGGAACAGCGTGCCTACGCCGCCGGTCATGCACGAGGCCAGACGACGCCGGCGGCGCAGCGCTGAGGCCAGCCGGTCGCCGCCCATAATCAGAGTGCTCAGATACAGCACCGAGAACGCCTGGATGATGACCGCGAGCACCGCGAACGGCACGACCGGATGCGGATAGGCAGGGTCGACGAACTGCGTGAAGAACGCCAGGAAGAACAGGATCGCCTTCGGGTTGAGCAGGCTGACCACCAGCGCCCGCCGGAACGGCCGCTCACCCGGGTTCGCGCCCGCGCCCGTTTCCGGTTCCGCGCCGGGCGAGTCCGCGTCCTGCGGTGCTGCCGCGTCCGCATGGACCTTTGCATGCATCGTCCTCGCGGGCACCGCATCGTCTTGAGCGCCGCCGGACTCCCGCGCCTCCCTCAGTTGAGCACGCCGCTGCCGCAGCGAGCGCACGGCCGCGCGCAGCATCCCGACACCGAGGACCGCGAGATACGCCGCGCCCAGGTATTTGACCGCGTCGAACGCCAGCGGCGAGCGCGTGAGCAGCGAGGCCGCGCCCAGCGACGTGAGCATGATCAGGGTGCTGTCACCGAGGAACACCCCGCACGCCGCCCGGTACCCGGTGCGCACACCGCGGCGCGCGGCCACCGACAGCACATACAGCGAGTTCGGCCCCGGCAGCAGGATGATCAGGCCCGCGCCGGCGACGTACTCGGGCAAGTTCACAGTCCCTAGCAAGCTGCCCCCTCATCGTCGTGGCGCCATCATCGCCGTGACAGCCGCGCGCCCGCAACACCCTTTGCCGGGTAGCGCTCCTTACAGTTCGAACGCGCCAGGCGGCGGCTCGGGGGAGGGCACCGCGGTGGCGTCCGTGACCGGTGTCGCCCCGGCGATCCACGCATCCAAGGCTTCCCCGCCGGTCACTCGTGCGGGGAACGGGTCGCCCGCGGCGCGGCGCACCAGGTCGGAGATCGGAAGCGGCTCGTGCGACGCGGCCAGCACCAGGTTGCCGAAGCGCCGACCGCGCAGCACCGCCGCCTCCGCGATCAACACCACATGCGGGAACACCGCGCGCACCGTCGCCGCCTGTCCGCGCGCGAATGCCAGCGGGGCGCCGTCCGCGATGTTCGCCGCGTAGACGCCGCCGGGCCTCAACGCGGCCGCCGCCAGCGTCACGAACTCCACGCTGGTCAGATGCGCCGGGGTGCGCGCCCCGGCGAACGCGTCGGCCACAACCAGGTCCGCGCTGCCCGCGCGCCGCGAAGCCAGCGCCTCGCGCGCGTCCCCGGTGCGCACCTTGAGCCGCCAGCGCCGGTCCCACGGCAGATGCTCGCGTACGAACGCGACCAGTTGGCCGTCGATCTCCACCGCGAGCTGTCCGCTGCCGGGCCGGGTGTGTGCGAGGTATCGCGGCAGGCTCAGCGCCCCGCCGCCCAAATGCAGCGCGTCGATGCGCGCACCGGCCGGGAACACCGCGTCGGCCACATGCGCCAACCGCTGGATGTACTCGAATTCCAGCCGCGTCGGATCCTCAAGGTCCACATACGACTGGGGTACCTCGTTGACGGTCAGCAGCATCGCGCCCGGCTGGTCCACATCCGGAAGCAGCCGCGCCACTCCCGACGCGGTCAGCGCGGCTGCGGGCTGCGAGGCGGCACGGCGCGATCGGGCGGAGGGCACAGCGCCCCATTATTCAGCACCGCGTACCTACGCAGCACCGCCGCGTTACGCACCACTGGTACGCGCCAGGCAGCCACCGTGCGTCAATGCGCCGTCGCGCCGACCAGCAACTCGGCTCCCGCCGCCTGCGCTTCCGCTACCAGCAACCGCGCGTGCTCCTCTCGCGTGGCCGGGTTGAGCACGCAGGCCCGCAGCACCGGCCGGCCCTGATAGACCGACCCGGTCACGAAGGCCGCCCCGCGCTCCTGAATCGCGGCCGGCAGCGCGGCGTTGACCTCGTCGACCTGCTCGGGCGCGACACCCGCCGGCGCATATCGAAACGCCACGATCGACAACTCCACCGGCGCCGCCAGCTCCAGGTCCGGCGTCTCCTCCACGATCCGCGCCAGCGCCCGTGCCGTCTCGTTGCACGCCGCGACATCCGCCGCCACACCCGCCCGGCCGCGCGCCGCGATCGACGCCCACACCGGCAGCGCGCGAAACTGCCGGGTCTGTTCGATTCCGTACTCGCTCAGCCAGCCAAGCGCGTCTCCGGACTCATCCCGCAGATACGGCGGGACCAGCGAAAACGCCGAGCGCAACAACTCCCGGTCGGCCACCAGCAGCGCCCCGACGCCAATCGGCACCTGCAACCACTTGTGCGGATCCAGCGCGAGCGAATCGGCCCGCGCCATCCCTGCGTACCGCGCTGACATCTGTGCATCCACTGCTCCGAACGCGCCGTACGCGCCGTCGATGTGCAGCCACACCCCGCCCTCACCACCTGGCGAGCCGCACACGTCCGCGATCTGGTCGAGTGGATCGATCGCCCCGGTGTTGACCGTTCCGGCGCTCGCCACCACGAGGAAGGGCACCCGCCCAGCCGCGCGATCCTGCGCGATCAGCTCCCGCAGCGCCTCGACGTCCATGCCCGCGCTGACCGGCCCGTCGCCAGCGTCCCCCACCTTCTCGACGCGTTCCGGCACCGTGCGCAACGCCCGGCTGCCGATCCCCAGCAGCTCGATCGCCTTTCGCACACACGAGTGAGCCTCCGCCGTCGCGTATGCGGTCAGTTCCGGCGCCCCGGCCAGGCCCTTCTCGCGTACATCCCAGCCCGCTCGTTCCAGCGCCCGGTGCCGCGCCGCTCCGATCGCCACGATCGTCGCCATCGACGCCCCCGACGTCAGCAGCCCCGCGCCGATCTCGTGCGGGAAACCCACCAGCTGCGCCAGCCACCGCACCACCGCCCGCTCCAGCGGCACGTCCGCGTGATCCCCGCCCGCACTCGACGGATTCGAGGCCGAGGCCAGCAGTCCCGCCGCCACCGCCGCCGGATGCGGCGCCGCGTTGACCCAGCCGAAGAACGCCGGGTGCCCGTTGCCCATCGGATACGCCAGCACCCGCCGCTCGGCCTCGTCCAGCAGCTCGCCGACCGCGCGCCCGGTCTCCGGCAGCGGCGCATCCAGCAGCGCCGCACGGACCTGTTCAGGCATCGACTGCCACACCGGCCGCGCCGCCACGCCGTCTAGGTGCGCGGCCGCCACGTCGGCAGCCGCACGCAATCCGTCACGCACCGGGTAAGAAGGGGAATCAGCCACGCCATGATCGTAAGCCTGCGCCTCGACGCCTCAACGAGCCGCCTCGCCCTCCGCTCCCGTTTCCGGCGCCGCTTCCTCTTCCGGCGCCATCTCCGGCTCCATCTCCGCCGCCAGCAATCGCCGCAACGCCTTGTGCGTGCGGTTCGCCCGCACCGCTGCCCGCTGCTCACGCGCCGTCGCGTCGATGTAGTTCTGACTCGTCGTCAGCGAGGCGTGCCCCAGCAACCGCATGATCTCCACCGCGCTCGCCCCGTCCTCCGCCAGCCGCGTCGCGAACGTGTGCCGCAACGCGTGCACCAACGCCCCCTGCGGCACTCGCGAGGAAACCCCAGCCTCCTGATACGCCCGCCCCACCAGGTACTGCAGCGCCCCACGCCCCATCGGCGCGCCGTCATGCCCCACGAACAGCGGGTCCGAGCGCGCCGGCGAGCGTCCGGCGAAGCGGGCCCGCCGCGACTCCAGGTACTCCGCCACCACGGCGTCCAGTTCCGGCTCCACCGGAATCGAACGCTCCTTGCCGCCCTTGCCCCGCACCTTCAAATAGCGCTCGCCGTCCCGGCCGTCGAGGCATCCGACGGTCAGCTCCAGCAGCTCGCTCGAACGCAACCCCGCACACAGCAGCAGCGCCACCACCGCGAAATCCCGCTCCGGCCAGGGGCGCCGACGCCGCGTGCGATCCGCCGGCGCGGCGCTTGAGACCAGCAGCCGCTCCGGGGTGTCGGTTCCGCGCAGCGGCTTCGGGAACCGGTGCGGCGGGCGCGGCCGATCCACGGTCCCCATCGGATTGCCCGGCACCACCGTGTCCGCGACCAGGAACGAGAAGAACTGGTTCCACACCGACCAGGCTCGACCCACCGAGGCCGCCGAACGCGGCTGCGCGAACTGCGCGAACGCCTGCCGCAGCGCACGGCCCGTCACCACGTCGATAGGCAGGTCAGGCGCCTCGCCACCGTGCTGCTTGGCCAGGAGTTCCCCGATCGCGTCCAGATCGCGCCGGTAAGCCGCCAGAGTGTTCGCGGCATGCTTTCGCGCCTGCCGCGCGCGCAGGAATTCCTCGATGCACGCTCCCAGCGTCCGCGACCGATCTACGTCGCCGTTCTTGTCCAGCTCGTGATCGCTTGCCTCCATGCCCGCGATTATGCGTGACAGCCACGGGTATCCGCCGGAGGACTGACCGACGATCGCGGCCAACCGTCGCGCCCCGTCTCGGGCGCACACCCGGAAGGCGCTCTGCCCGTGAGCGAAACCGGCTCTTCCGGCACCTACCGCTACCATCACCGCGTGCGCAGCGGTGACGAACCAATCCATGCCCGCAGTCCGCTGCGCATGCGCCTCGCGCTCGCTCTAGTCGGGCTGGCCAACGGACTGGCCGGTGCCATCCTCTTCGCGCTGCTCGGAAGCCAGCCGCTCACCTGGGCGTTCGCCGCTCTCTGCGTCATCGCGTTGATCAACGTGGCCGTCGTGGTCCACCGCATCCGCCAAGGCCCGCACTACCAGCCCGGCCCCGGCATCCCGCCGTATCGGCCGCTGCCGCCCGTCCGGCCCGCCCAGCGTCCGTACACTCCGGCCACGCCGCGCACCCGGCGCCGCCGCTACCTGATCATGATGGGTGTCTGCGTCACGCTGCTGATCCTCGCCTGGGGCTGGATCCGGCTCTACTCGGTCACCGCAGCCGTCATCATGAGCGCGGTAGCCGCCATCATCCCGCCGTTCGCCGCGATCCTCTCCAACGTCGACAGCCCGATCCTGCACGAGGAAGACAACCAGGACCGCGACGACTGGCAGCACCGCACCCCGGGCGTCTGACCGACTCGGCGGCGGGTGGCAGCACCCTAATTTAGGGTTCTAATATCACATGGTGGCGGCGCGCCCGCGGATGGAGGGGTGGTCCGCAAGCGCGCCGCGTCTAACGCCGACCCGCCGCACGTGCGCAGGTGGCAAGTCGGTAGCTCTTTCGTGTTCGCTACTGCGGGCGCTGCTCGCCGGGCTGGGTGTGCGGCGTGCGCCCGGCCGGGATGACGCCCATGCGTCCGGCCTGGAAGTCCTCGAAGGCCTGGATCAGCTCTTCCTTCGTGTTCATCACGAACGGCCCGTAGTGCGCCACCGGCTCGCGGATCGGCTGCCCGCCCAGGATCAGCACGTCGAAGTCAGGCGTGCGGCTGTCCGGCCGCGTGCTCGCCTCGATCGTCAGCGCGTCGCCGGCGCCGAACACCGCCAGCTGCGAGGCCTCCATCGGCCGGTTGTCGGCTCCCACGGAGCCGCGCCCGGAGAGGCTGTAGACCAGCGCGTTGAAGTCCTCGCGCCACGGCAGCACCAGCCGGGCGCCGGGCCGCAGCGTCGCGTGGATCATCGAGATCGGCGTGAAGGTACTGCCCGGGCCCTTGTGTCCGGCGACCTCGCCCGCGATGACCCGCACCAGCGCGCCGCCGTCAGGGGAGGAAAGCAGCGTCGCCTGCGCCCCCTCGATCGCCTGGTAGCGCGGCGGGTTCCACTTGTTCGCCCGCGGCAGGTTCACCCACAGCTGGATCCCGTGGAACAGGCCGCCCGACATCACCAGGTGCTCCGGCGGGGTCTCGATGTGCAGGATGCCGCTGCCCGCGGTCATCCACTGCGTCGCCCCGTCCATGATCTTGCCGCCGCCGCCGTGCGAGTCGGAGTGCTCGAACTCGCCGTCGATCATGTAGGTGACCGTCTCGAATCCGCGGTGCGGATGCCACGGCGTGCCCTTCGGCTCGCCCGGCGCGTACTCCACCTCGCCCATCTGGTCCATATGGATGAACGGGTCCAGGTCCCGCAGCGACACGCCCGCGAAGGCCCGGTGCACCGGGAACCCCTCGCCCTCGAAGCCGGTGGGCGCGGTGGTCACCGACCGCACCGGCCGCTGTCGCGTTCCCTCAGCCGGCACCTGCGGCACTCGCGCAAGCTCCAGCGTGCTGTCCACCGTCACCGCAGGCATCGTGACCTCCTGGCCATTCGCGCCGGCCCTGACCGGCCGTCGCTTCGAACGTCGTAATGTTGAACGTTCACCTATCGCAGGATAATCCCGCACCGTGCCCGTGGCACGCAGGCAGCCGCGACAAGCCACCGTGAGCGACGGACGGGCAGGTCACGAGCGGTTCACTCGGAAGGCTCCATCCCTTCCGGCGGGCCCTCCTGCGGGCCGAGCGTCGGCTCGAACGCCGCGCTGTAGCGCGCGAAAAGCATCCGCCAGCCCTCGTCGCCCTCCGACGAAGGCTTTCCGGCGAGCAGATCCAGGCACACGTGCCACCCCGCCGCGTTGCGCGCGGCGATCGACGCGGCCATCTCGTCGGTCATCACCAGCCGCGTCCCGCCAGAGCCGGAGGAACCCGGTTCGAGCTGGAAGCGCAGCGTCTCCTCGCCCCACAGATAAGCCAGCGTGCGCGGCGGATCGCATTCGAGCACCACGCCGTCCATGGTGAATTCGGCATGGCCGGGGAACGAGAACGTCAGCGACGCGCCGACCTCCCACCGGTCCACCGAGATCTCGCACGGAAACCACCCGCGCAACTCCTCCGGCTCGGTCAGCGCCCGCCAGACCGCCTCCGCAGGAGAGTCGAGCACGCGCTCAAACCGCACGGCGGGCCCGGTGCCGAGCATCACCAGCGCCCCCGCGCCCTGCGTGTCCCGGTCGCCGGTGGGCTCCGCGCGAGCCGCGGGAGCTGTAGTAGCCGCGGAAGCCGCAGTGGAAGCTTGCGTCTCGTCCATACTTGATCACTCCTCGGCAAGCATCGGACAACCCGCGAAGGCGGCCCTGTCGCCGCCGCATCTCGGTACCTTCCCCGCCAACGTAACGCGCCCGGCCTGCCGCCGCTCCGCCGTGGCGCATCCGGTCCTGGCAAGATGGCGGCATGGAGCGTGTGCTTGGCATCGGCGGCTACTTCCTGCGGGCGGCCGACCCCGCAGCCCTAACCGCTTGGTACCGCGACTGCCTGGGCCTGGACACCGATGAGAACGGCCTGTGGGGTCAAGAACCCGGGCCGACGGTGTTCGCCACCTTCGAGCCCGAATCCGACTACTTCGGCTCCCGCACCCAGCAGACCATGCTCAACTTCCGGGTGCGCGACCTGGACGCGATGCTCGCGCAACTGCGCGCCAAGGGTGCGAACGTGACCGACGAGCCGCAGGAGATGGAGGGGGTCGGCCGCTTCGGCTGGGTCACCGACCCCGAGGGTAACCGCATCGAGCTGTGGCAGCCCGCCTGACCGGGCCGGCGCTCACCAGTACCCGGTGCACGAGTTGCGCGGGTAACCCTGGGCCGCAATAGGAGAATCCCCGCAGGCCCGGAACTTCCACTGCGGGCCGGTCTCATGGGCCCGGGACGAGAAGACCGCCCCTGTCGTGGTGAAGGGCCCGCACTGCGTCCAGGTCTGTCCGGCGTTGGCGGACACGTCGATCCACACGCGGTCGCCGTAGCGGGCGCCGGTGATCTGCGCCCACACGACGGAACGCCCGGCCAGCGTCCCGGTCACCAACTGGACGGTCGCGGTGTGGTCGACCGAGTGCACCAGCGCCGGGGCGAGCGCCACCTGGCCGGGTACGTCCTCGGGCCACGGCCACGTGCGGCACGCGTCCTCCTGCTGCAGGACCGGACCGGACTTCGTCCCGTTCCCGAGCTGAAAGCCGATCCAGAGGCCCAGTCCGCCGAAGACCAGCGCGGTCGCGGTCATCAGCCCGGCGATCGCAGCGTGCGGGTGATTGCGGCTCCACCCGCGCACACGCGGACCGGCGGGGCGTGACGTCGAGTCCTGTGAAGTCGAGTCCTGTGAGGTCGAACCCTGTGACGCCGGCCCGCGGTCTCCGCCGTCGCCGCTCTCGTCAGCCGGCCTGCGGCGTTCGAGGTCGGCCAGCTCCCACAGCGGCTTGAGTTCAGCCGGCGGCCGCCCGGCCACCAGGCAAAGCTGCTCCACGACCTCCCACGGCGGCACGATCTGGCCGGCGAAGTACCGCGAGAGGGACGAGTCACTCGCGTGCACCTTGAATCTCAGCTGCCTGAGACTCAGCCCGGTCGCGTCCCGCGCCGCGCGCAGCTCCGCCGCCAACCGTTCGCCCGGCGCCCGCCCGCCGCCTTCCCGTTGGGCCATGAGATCCCCCGGTTCGTACCGGCTTCCCATACTAGGGACGCCGCGTGCCGGTCGCAGCACTCGAAGTGTGTCTCCTCTCTACTCGCTCCCTGTCGCCTCGGCCTCCTCCGCCGTCCCAGTCTCCGCGACCGTCCCAGATGCTGCGGGTAGACGCCCAGCGCAGCGCGTTGCACGCGGCTGGGACATCCCAGATGACCGCGGAGCCGTTGCCCCGGGCGGTCGGGCGGCAGAACCCTCGTCGCGGGGGGACACACCACGGGAGGCACGCCATGAACCGAAGTACCCGAACACGTACACTCGCCGCGCTGCTCACCGGCGCCGCGACCATCACGCTGCTCGCCGGACCGCCCGCGATCGCCGCGTCGGCGCCCGGCCCCAAGGTGGTTTCGATACCGACGGGAGTGAGCGCCCCGCTCCTGCACGCGCACTCCCACAACGACTACGCGGACGTCGACGAGTCCGCCATCTACCCCGAGGCGCTCCAAGAGGCGCTAGCCGAGAAGGTCAACAGCGTTGAGGCGGACGTCTGGCTCTACAACGGCCAGGTCATCCTCGGACACGGCGATCCGGTGCCCACCGACTCGTCCGGGAAGCCGAACACCCTCCAGCGGCTCTACCTTGACCCGCTGCTCAGCCGGGTCAACGCGAACGGCGGCCAGGTCTACCCCGGCTGGCACACGCCGCTCGACCTGGTGATCGAGCTGAAGGGCGAATGCACGAGCACCGCGCTTTCCAGCTGCTCGGGCAACCCGGACGACGGCAATGACGCGCTCTACAACACCGTGCACGCCATGCTGGAGAACCAGTACAGCAGCATGCTGTCGCTCTACGATCACGACACCGTCACCGAGGGCGCCGTCAAAGTGATCTTCACCGGGAACACGCCGGTGGACTGCGTGAACCACCGCACCTGCGTCACCCAGCACGACCCGCGCCACGAGTTCTTCGACTTCGACTTCAGCAGCGGCAACTCCGCCAAGTTCAGCCAGTACTCCGCCGCGGCGAACCCGGTCGTCACCGCGAACTGGATCCAGTTCTACAACCCCGCGGACGGCCTGACGAACTACGGCCTGATGGAGTCCTACGCCCGCACGGCCCACGCGAACGGCCGCCAGCTGCGCATCTACGGAATGTGCGACGGAAGCATCGATCGCGACAAGGGCTGTCCGCTGGAGACCGCCAGCGAGTGGCAGAACGAGCTCGACGCCCAGGTCGACTTCCTCAACGGCGACCTCGCCCCGACCGTCGACAACGGCTCCACGACGAACATATCCGGCGCCAGCAAGATCAGCGACTTCCTCGCCTCCGCCGACCAGGACTACGGCTGGATCGCAACCCCGGGAGCGGGAACCTTCGCAAAGCTCACCGAGGGCACGACGTCGACTGTCAGCGGAACGCTCTACGACACCCTGGCCGACGGTGTGTGCGCCCACGTCGCAGTGACTTTCTACGCGGTCGGCGGCGCAGCCGATCCGACGTACCGCACCTACGTCTGTGGCGCGACGGCACAGGCCGACTGGAGCGTGAACAGCGTCCATGCGGCCGGTACATACGAGTACGCGCAAGTGGACGTCTACCGCGACAACGGCCCGGTCGTCAGCCGCCTGTTCACGCCCCCGCCCGAGGGCTACTCCGCGAGCGCGAACTCGGCGTGTTCGACCAGCACCAGGATCGGCGACACCACGTCGATCTACGACAGCGCGGGCAACTACTACGGCTGGGCCGAGTGGCGCTTCGGTACCGCGACCGACTGCTGGGGCGACCAGTGGGCGCTGCTGCACGTCACCGCACCGATCACCCTTGCGCAAAGCCAGCTGACGGTCCGTCTGGACAAGCAGGTCCTGCCGCTGGGAGGCCTGGCCAGCACGCAGGCGCTCTTCGGCTTCGGCGGCTCGGTCGGGGTCGGTGACTACTCCGGAACGGTGCTGTTCGCGCCCGGATACGTGAGCCTGCCGATCTGCGGAATGCTGCAAAGCTCCGCGCTGACGACCGTCAACGGCGTCACGAGCACGCACCCGCTGTTCTTCGGACACCAGGGCCAGCAGTCCGCCTGGTGTGCGTGACGATCAGCCGGCCGGCATGCCGCGGCGCCCCTGGATCTTCCGGTCCGCGGCGCCGCGGCGCCTACTGACCGAGCATTGTCCGGCGCAGTAGGTTCTAACGGGGCTCGCAGCGTGGCGGGCAGGCAGGGAGGCTGGTCTTACATGCCGTGGCAGGTGCGTGGAGTCGTCGCCCGGGGCAAGGGCGAACCGGTCTCGCTTGAGACGGTGCTGGTACCGGACCCCGGTCCGGGCGAGGCCGTCGTGCGGGTGCAGGCCTGCGGGGTGTGCCACACCGACCTGCACTACCGGGAGGGCGGGATCAGCGATGAGTTCCCCTTCCTGCTCGGGCACGAGGCCTCGGGCGTCGTCGAGGCGCTGGGCGAGGGCGTTACGGGACTGGCGGTCGGCGACTTCGTGATCCTCAACTGGCGCGCCGTGTGCGGAAACTGCCGAGCCTGCCTGCGCGGGCGCCCCTGGTACTGCTTCGCCACGCACAACGCCACACAGCGCATGACCCTGCAGGACGGGACCGAGCTGAGCCCCGCGCTCGGCATCGGCGCATTCCTCGAGCGCACCCTGGTACACGCGGGCCAGTGCACGAAGGTCGACCCGTCCACGTCGCCGGCTGTGGCGGGGCTGCTGGGCTGCGGAGTGATGGCGGGACTCGGCGCGGCCCTGAACACCGGCGCGGTCGGCCGGGGCGACTCGGTGGCCGTCATCGGCTGCGGCGGCGTGGGCGGCGCGGCGATCATGGGCGCCCGGCTGGCCGGTGCGGCGCGCATCGTCGCGGTCGACGTGGACGGCCGGAAGCTGGAGACGGCGCGGCGGCTCGGCGCGACGCACACCGTCAACTCCCGGGACACCGATCCGATCGAAGCGGTGCGCGAGCTGACCGGAGGCTTCGGCGCGGACGTCGTCATCGACGCGGTGGGTCTGCCGGAGACGTACAAGCAGGCCTTCTACGCCCGCGACCTGGCCGGAACCGTCGTGCTCGTCGGCGTGCCCACGCCGGAGATGAAGCTGGAGTTGCCGCTGCTGGACGTGTTCGGGCGCGGCGGGGCGCTCAAGTCTTCCTGGTACGGGGACTGCCTGCCCTCGCGCGACTTCCCGATGCTGATGGACCTTTACCAGCAGGGCCGGCTCGACCTCGGCGCGTTCGTCACCGAGACGATCGGGCTGGAGGACGTCGAGGCCGCGTTCACGAAGATGCGCGGCGGCGACGTACTGCGCTCCGTCGTGGTCTTCTAGATCGCATGCGTGCACTCAGCTTCGGCGCGATCGCGAGCGCCTACGAGCAGTTCCGGCCGGGATACCCCGAAGAGCTTTTCAACGTCGTGGCGCAGTACGCCGGCGAACCGCTCCGCACCGCCTTGGAGATCGGCGCCGGGACCGGCAAGGCGACCCGGTTGTTCGCAGAGCACGGAGTCGAGGTCACCGCGACGGAACCCGACGCCGCGATGCTCGCCGAGCTGCACAAGACAGTCCCGGCCAGCGTCAGGACCCTCCAATGCGCGTTCGAGGACCTGCAACCCGGACGCACCTACGGGCTCGTGTGCGCGGCGGCGGCACTGCACTGGACCCAGCCGGAGGGCCGATGGCCGCGCGTGGCCGCGCTGCTGGAACCCGGCGGCGTGTTCGCCTCGTTCGGCGGCCCGGTCGGGCTCGCCGACCCGGAGATCGAGCAGGCCGTACGCGCCGCGCGAGCGCCGTTCCTGGACAGCGACGACATTCCGTCACCCGACGGGACCGCGCCCGAGGCGGCGATGCAGTGGCCGGGCACCGAGCTGCTCCAGTCCGAGCTGTTCTGCGACGTCCAGCAGCACGTGGTCGAACGGCGCTTGACCATGAGCCGTCACCAATACGTCGGCCACGTGTCCACCGTCTCGGCCTACCTCCAGCTGTCGGATACGGTTCAACAGCAGGTGTACGACGCGATCGCGCGAGCGCTGCCCGATTCGGTCCAGATCGACGCCGACATCACCGTGCATCTCGCCCGCCGACGAAAGGGAAGCCGTGACTGAACGCCCGGGCTGGGCGCCTGGCGAGGTGGATATCGAAACCCCGTCAGCTGCCCGCATGTACGACTACTACCTCGGCGGATCGCACAACTTCGCCGCGGACCGCGAGCTGGCCGAGCAGGCCATGGCCGTGTGGCCGGACGCCAGGCACTTCGCCACGGCGAACCGCGCCTTTCTGCGCCGCGTCGTCACCCTGCTGGCCGGCCTCGGGATCGACCAGTTCCTCGACCTCGGCTCCGGCATTCCCACCGTCGGCAACGTGCACGAAGTGGCGAGAGCGGCCAACCTGAACGCGCGGACCTTATACGTGGACTGCGACCCCGTCGCCTACGCGCACGGGAGCGCGCTGCTCGCGGACGTACCGCACGCACGGTTCCTGCACGCCGATCTGCGTTACCCGAAGGCCGTGCTGACCAGCGCTGAACTGACCGGATTCCTGGACCTGAGCCGACCGGTCGCGGTGCTGTTGTTCCTCGCGCTGCCCTTCGTGCCGGACGAGGACGACCCGGAAGGCATCGTCGCGGCGTACCGGGAGGCGACCGCCCCCGGCTCGTACATCGCGCTCACGCACGGCACCGGCGACTATCGCCCGCAGGCGGTCTCCCAGGTGCGTGACGTGTACGAGCACGCCAGCCACTCGATGACCCTGCGAAGCAAGGCCCGGATCGCGGAACTGCTCCGCGGATACGAGCTGCTGGAGCCAGGTGTAGTCGACACCATCCGCTGGCGTCCGGACCCTGACGCGCTGCCGGACCCGCTGGATGGGGACGTGGCCCGCTACGCGATGTACGCCGCAGTAGGTGTCCGCCGCTGAACCGCCCCGTCGGCCCCCACCGCAGCCCGCCGTGTCCAGACGCCAGAGGTCTCACTCACCCACCGGGTTGGCGCTCCAGCAGGTCGAATTCGGCGTGCAGCGCATCCGTCAGCGTGCTGAGCTCAGGGAAATGATCGGGGTCGGCGGTCGCGGTCACCGTCAGCGTGCCCGCGTAAGAGAGCACCTCGAAGTAGACCGGAACGTTCCCGCCCGGGCCCAGGCCTACCGGGATCGCCGAGGTGACCCGGGCGCCCGCGAAGGTGATCGGCGCCGCGGGCCCGCGCACGTGAGTGACCAGCGTGTGGAACCGGTGCTGGTGGTTGAGGTACCAGCGGTAGCCGCCGAGCGCGGCCAGGGGCCGGAACAGCCAGCCCAGCAGCGCGATCGGGGGCGGCCCGGTCGCGGCCGCCTTCTCCGCGCGGACCTGTGCGGCGACCTGCCGTAGCCGGTTCGGCAGTTCGCCAGTCGCCGGAACGCTCACCAGCATGGGGCTGACCATGTTGCCCAGGTCCGACCCGCCGGCCCTGCCGCGGCCCGACACCGGCACGGTCATCACGAACGCGGCGGCCGCCTCGCCCCGGCCCTGCAGCACCCGGCGCAGCGCGCCTGCCACCACGACGAGAACGGCATCGTTGGTCGTGGCGCCATGCCGATGCGCGGCGGCCTGAACGGCGACGAGGTCGACGTGGACCACCGCCACCCGTCGGCGCTGCCCGGTGCGCTGGTTCAGCGAGCAGGGGGCGGCTCGCGGTGGTCGCAGCCCTCCGCTGGCGCCCATCGACCTGCGCAACAACTGCCAGGACTGTCTTGTGCGACGCAACGCTTTCAACCTGGTCCTGAACGCCTCGCGGGCGAGAGCCGGCGCCGGGGGAGTCGACCTTGGAAAGCCTGCGCCTGACTCCTCGCGTGGCGCGTCGATCAGACCGGTCAGCACCGCGAGCCCGCCGACTCCGTCGGCGAGCGCGTGGTGCAGCACGATCACCAAGGCGAGCGCGCTGCCGGACGAGGTGGTGATCAGCACCGCGGCCCACAACGGCGCGTCGCGCGGTAGGGGTTCCGAGATGACCGACAAGGCGGTGTCAAGAAGCTGCTGGTCACGGCCGGGCTTCGGGCAAGGCACCGCGCGGACATGGCGGCGGATGTCGAACTCCGCGTCGTCGACCCAGACCGGCCCGCCGCAGCCCAGCGGTGCCCGGACCAGTCGCTGCCGCAACCGTGGCACGGCCCGGATACGGTCGGCCAGCAGCAGGCGGGCGCTCGCCAGGTCCAGGCCGCCCTCGCCCTCGGCGTAAAGCGTGAGGACGACGCCGAACTGCTCGGGCACCTGTCCGGTGTCCATCGCCAGGAACGCCCGGTCCGACGCACTCGCGCGTTCGATCGCCGCACGTCCGAGCTCCGTACGGCCGCCGGTCATGACTGTCATGAATCCAGCAAAGGCGCCCCGAGCCCCGCGGCCCAGAGCCGAAGGTCACCGCGCCAGTGCCCACACGCCACGAGCACCAACACCAACGCCCTGCCGCCCGCTCGCGCACGCCAGGGTGCTTATTCGGCTTCGGCGGTAAGTTCCCGCAACTGCGCCAACGCCTCCCTGGCGATCTGCTCGAACGGCCGCTGCTCCGCGTCTTCGACCCACTGCGCATACGCGATGTGCATGACGGTGGTCGCTGTGTGGGCTGCGAGGTCGGCGGCGGTCTCGCCGAGTCCCCGTTTTCGCATCGCGCTCGCCATCGCAGCGGCCAGCGAGGCGGCCTTGATCAGCTCGCGTTCCTGCAACTCGGGGCTGGAGGCGATGATCCGGTACCGCTGGCCGGCGAACTCGCGGACCTCCTCGAACTGGACCGCGGCGGCGTCCAGCGCGGCGCCGATCAGGGCGAGCGTGGAGACCGAAGCCGGGGCGGCGTCGATCGCGGCGACCATGCGCTGCTCGAGAAACTGCGCGCCCCAGAACAGCACCTCGCGCTTGTCCGCGAAGTACCGGAAGAACGTCCGCTTCGTCAGGCCCGCGCGCTCAGCGATCTGTGCGACGGTCGTCTCGTCATACCCGCGCTCGCCATAGAGCGCCAACGCAGCCTCCTGCAGCCGCATGCGCGCGTCCGGCTGCCATCTGCCCATGCGGAAATCCTAGCTGATGTCACTTGGTGCCATCGCCGTGCTAGAGTGATGGCACCAAGTGACATCACTCGTCTCGGGAGGATTTCCCATGCGTGTTTTCGTAACCGGCGCGTCCGGTCACATCGGCTCGGCCGTCGTGCCTGAGCTGCTGCAAGCCGGCCACCAGGTCGTGGGGCTGGCACGCTCGGACAGTTCGGCCGCCGCGCTCGCGGCCGCCGGCGCCGAGGTCCGGCGCGGCGATCTAGCCGACCTCGACGTGCTGCGCGAGGCCGCGGCGTCGGCGGACGGCGTCATCCATCTCGCCTTCAGGCACGACCTGATGCGCTCCGGGGACTTGCTGGGCGCGGTCGCCGCCGACTCCGCCGCCGTACAGGCGCTGGCCTCAGCTCTGGAAGGGACGGGCAAGCCGCTGGTGACCACGTCCGGCACGCTCATGGTCACCCTCGCGGGCATCACCGGACGGCCGGCCACCGAGGCGGACTTCGCCGCCGGCGGTCCGCGAGTGGACAGCGAGAACTGTGTGATCGGCCTCGCCGAACGCGGCGTGCGCTCCAGCGCCGTCCGGCTGCCTCCGATCGTGCACAGCTCGCTCGACCACCACGGCTTCGTGCACGTCCTGACCGGCATCGCCCGGCAGACCGGCGTGTCCGCGTACGTGGGCGATGGGACCAACCGGTGGCCGTCGGTGCACACGCTCGACGCGGCACGGGCATACCGGCTCGCCCTGGAGGACGCCCCGGCCGGCAGCCGACTCCACGTAGTCGCCGAGGGCGGTATCCCGTTCCGCGACATCGCGGCCGCTATCGGTCGCGGCGCCGGAGTGCCCGTGACCAGCATCCCCGCAGAGGACGCGGCCGAGCACTTCGCTTTCCTCGGCGCGTTCGTTGGGACCGACAACCCGATCTCGAACGAGCTGACGCGCAAGGTGCTCGGATGGGAGCCGACGCATCCAGGTCTCATCGAGGATCTGGAGCACGGCCACTACTTCGCGCACCCCTGAGCCGTCTCCACGAACTTTGACGGCTCCGCCCACCCGCTCAAGTCAATGCCCTTACCCCTCCGCCTAGCCGTGATGCCCTCCACCCCCGCCACCATGGTGTCCGCCGCCTCCGGCGTGGCCCCCGTGGCCGCCGAAGCCGCCGACGTGGTAATGGCCGCCATGCGTGGCGGGGTTGTGGTGCTGCCCGTGGCCGTAGGTGTCGTGTCGGCCCAGGCGCTCCTGGCCGACGTCGAACTGGAGCTCGCTGTTGTCGCGGCCGCGACGGGGGAGGCGGCTGCGCCATGGCCGCCCGCTGGTGCGGCGAAGGATGGCGCCGATGACGATGACGATGACTGCAGCGACAGCGGCGAAGAAGTACCCCATGTGTGACCCCCGCGGCGACTTGCCGGGCTGGACGCTCGGCTCTGATGTCAGAGTACGACAAGCCTTCCGTCTGTTCGCGTCCCACTCATGCTCCGCCGACACTGTGACTCGCCGGGCCGACCTCGACGGCAACGTGCCGCTGCGGCCCGACCACTGCTTCCCGGCCCGCGCGATCACCAAGCTGGTCACGTCCACAACGGTCCTGCGCCTGGTCGCCGATGGCGCCATCGCACTCGACGACCCGGCCAACGTTCACCTACGATCCTTCCGCTTGTCGGACGCCACAGTCACCGTGCGAGAACTCCTCTCGCACATGGGCGGCGTCGAGAGCCTGCCCTCGACGTGGGCCGACACAGCGGCAACCGTCGCCGACGTCCTCGGACCGGTCGTCAGCTGCTCCGGCACCCGTGGTCAGTTCGCTTACAGCAACGGCGGCTACGCAGTGCTCGGGCAGCTGATCGCGGATGTGACCGGTTCCGAGTTCGTGCAGGCGGTCACGAGTTCGCATCGAGGTGGGCATCGTCGCGCACTCGTCGGGTCGTCCACGTCAGTGGCGTGCCTTGCGGTGCCCTCGCGAGACTGGTAAGCCGAGCCGCATGACAATGACGTGGGCAGCCTTCGAATCGGCCCTTAGCGGGCAACCCGACGCCTGTAAGGCACTCGATTCGCTGGCCACGTGGTGCATGGATGATGTTCAGGCGATCCTTGACAGGATCGGCGCTGGCGAGGCAGGTCACCTCATCGCAAAGGCTCAGACGGCCGAATCCCAAGAACGTCGAGCGAAGCTGGCCGCCAGTTTGGATACTATTGACGATCACTTGCCGGTTGGCCGGGTGACAAGGCAGTCACGGTTTAGCCGGCGATACGTCTGGGTTGGCCAGGACTCACCCAACAGCGATGTGGTAGGCGCTGCGCTTCTGGCGAGCTTGATAGCTTCAGAACTGGGTGGCGACCCCGAGACGCTGCGTACCCGCTTCGCCAACATAACCGCATGGTGGGAGCCTGCCGTCGCCGCCGATTTGAACGGCCTCTCCAAAAGCGATCGCGGGAGCGAGACTTCCGCTGCGCGGCGAGTTCTTCAGAAAGTCATGCAGCTTGCTCTGAAAGAAATGCAGTCGCGCCGGACCACCAGGTGACCGACGTCAGCGACATCACGGCACGTCGGCGCGCATCGGGCCGCACACGCCGAATTGATTGGTCGATGAATGCTGCCTGGCCAAAGTCGAGGGGTTTAATCAGTAGCAAGTCAGCGAATGCCAGCAACAGACGGCACCGGCTGACAGCAGACGACAACCGCCGAGCAGCGGACGAGGCCAAACGGCACCAGTCGACAGCAGGCGAGGTCAGGGAACCGACCTATAAGGAATCGCTCGTTAAATCGGCTAACTCTACGAGAAGGAACTGGACATGCCGCTGTGGCTTCCGGCACTGATAGCTGGGGTCTGCACCGTCGCGCTGTGGCTGCGACTATCATTGCTGATGCCGAATTGGAAACTGCGCGGCCGTGTCGCAATCGGTTTAGCTGTTGGTTTTCTCACGGGACTGACGCAGAGTGCGATCAAGCGCCAAGGGGTAGCCTGGGGTCTCTTACTAGTAGCGGATGGTTACTTTGCTGTTCTCGTATCGATGATTGGCATGGGCGATTATTTACGAAAATCCGCCTTGAGATACGCGGCGGGGATAGAGGAGGAGGTACCGAAGAAGAAACTCAATCGGATGCTGATCGTTTTGTTTGGAACTGGTATTCCGCTAGTCGTGGTCGAAGCATTACTGCTCCATCACACTATGCCGTGACGCGCGTCGTGCTGAGGAGCGGCTTGATGTTGCCTGCTGGTCCCCGCAATTCGAAACGGAGCCGGCGTGGCCGTCGCGTGCCCGTAGGGAGGTAGCCGAACGGGCAGCAGCGGGGGCCCACGGGAAATCGAATCGGCGCCGAGACGTTGACCAGCGCGCGTCGGCCCGTATCCGGGTGCTCAGATTCTAAGCTGACAGCGCAAGCAGCGTTCGGACGCGCCACAGCGGCGGCGCACTGATCAACGGGACGAAGTCGTCATGTGGTTGTCGAAGGCGTTGACGACCTCCGGCGATGTCCTCATGAACAACGACATCGCGACGTTCTTGCAGGCATGCATGGACGAGGAAGCCGAGTTGGCTAACCGGTGTGATAGCGACGTCTGCCTTCGATGGATCGCGCACGGACATACGGTGGACTTCTGCCAGGCAGGTCTCTGCGGGTTCCGGCCAGCGATCGCAGAGCACGTGGCTTTGCACGAATCCTGATCGCGTCCTGAGCATCCTGACTTTCGGATCGAACGGCTGCGTGAAACTTGGCACCGCCGGTGACAACAATGAGCCGGAACGAGGGTGGACGCCACGGCGCCCGCCGGAGTCGTGACCGCGCGTTTTGAACCTGCGGCTGCATGGTGTCCGGTCCTGGGGGACAAGCGATCAACATCCGTAACGACGCCCCGTATCGCTATCTAGCAAGACGCGAATGCCGGGCACGCTTAGGTCTGGCTCCACTCGGTGCCCAACAGTCCGAAGATGACCTCGTCCAGGAACTTCCCGTTCACCCACGCTGCACGACGCAGCGTGCCTTCGAGTACGAATCCGGCCCGTGTCGCCGCCTGGATCATCGCTGTGTTGTCGGCCAAGGTCTCAAGCTGCAGCCGATGCAGACCGCGCACGCTGAAGCCGTACTGGCAGAGCACTCGCACGACATCGGTTCCCAAGCCGTGACCGCGAAAGGACGGGCGCAGCGAGAGGCCGAGGTGAGCCGTCCTGTTGTGCAGGTCGATGCCCCACAAGAGCGCCGAGCCCGCTAACTCTTCATCGGCGAGCCGCACGACGGAGAAGCGGGCGACGTCATCGGCCGGGCCGGAGACCGCGAACGGCGACTCGGCGGATCCGGGGGCGATCGGACGCCACGCACGCGAACCGGCCCGCGACTGGGTCACCACATCGTCGTAGAGCTCGACGTGCAGGACGGGAACGTCGGACTCGTGCCGGGCGCGCAGCCCGATCTTCTCACCACGCAGCATGTCCCAGTTCCTATCCGCTGCGGCAAGCGCGATCAACCGGTTTCTTCCGGACAGATGGCACGGCTGGTTCGCACGCGGGAGGCGTAGGACAGGCGTGGCGCTGCGGCGGCGAGGCTTGGCGGACACAGACCGGGCTGAGCGCAACGCGGATCTGATGTTCGTGGGCTAACATGCCGGCGGGAGGCGCGTGTGCGGTGACGTGCGATGCGGCACGTGCCAATGCGGCCGGCAGCGGGGGGAGGGGGAGCTGTGGCTGGGAAGGCACACGGGTTTCAGATGCAGGAAGCGCAGATGAGACGCTTCGGATCGCCTCGTGGGCTGTCATGGGGGTTTTCGTGCTGATTCCGGTCGGTTGCGCATTGGCGGCGATCGCCTTCGCGTTCGCAGGGGTCGCCGACCGGTCCGCAGCCGACGCTTACAGCGCGGCGCCGATGTGCGCGGCCGTGCGGCCGGCTTCCCCAGCACAATGTCGTCGACTTCTGCCGGCGGTGATTGAGTCGACGCGCGTCGTCAGGTCCGCAGGACAGCCCGATCTATCACGCGAGCAACGATTTCGCGGGCCTGATCGCCACGCTGGCGGCCAGCCTCGTGTGCGCGAGGATCCTCGGGTGGGCGGCTTACGGCCGCAGGACTGTGCCGATCCGCTTCGCGCTCGCCGACGTGGGCTTTGTGCTGGCCGTCGTCGCGGTCGCGATTCTGTCCGCGGTGCACCGGGCCACGGCCGCTGCTTCGCTGACGCCCGTGGTCGCGGTGTTACTCGCCGTTTCGGTGACCGTGTGGCCACGGCTGACGTGGGTGCGTCGCCCGGGACTGTAGGGACTGTAGGGGCTGTAGGGACTAGGCGTCCGCTCAGGCGGGAAGTTGCACCGTGACGCGGAGGCCCCCGGCGGGCCGGGGGGTGACTGTGAGAGTTCCGTCGTGTGCCTCGGCGATGCTTTTCACGATTGCCAGGCCGAGGCCGACGCCTGCTTGGTCGGCGTGTATGCGTTCGGTGCCGCGCTGGAACGGTTCGGTCAGCGTCGAGACCAATTGCGGGCTGAGTTCCTCGCCGGTGTTCTCGACCATGAGCGCCACCGTCTGGGGCAGGACGCTCGTCGTGATCCACACGGTGCCCCGGTCGGGCAGGTTGTGGACGATCGCGTTGTGCACGAGGTTCGTCGTCATTTGCTGTAGGAGGGCCTCCGAGCCTCGGGCCGGAGCGATGTCCCCGGAGGTCTCGATGGTGAGGCCACGCTTTTCGGCGAGGGGGAGGAGCGTTTCCGCGGCTTCCTCGGCGATGAGGGAGAGGTCGACACGCTCCCGGCTGAAGGATCGCTGGTCGGCGCGGCCGAGCAGCAGCAACGCTTCGGTCAGCTCGATCGCGCGGGAGTTGACGGCGCGCAGGCGTTCGACGAGCGCGGCGGCGTCGCGGTTCGGGTCGTTGCGGGCGACGTCGAGCAGGCTCTGCGTGATGGCCAGCGGGGTGCGCAGTTCGTGCGATGCGTTGGCCGCGAATCGCTGCTGCGCGGCGACGTGCGCTTCGAGCTGGGCGAGCATGGTGTCGAAGGCGTCGGCGAGCTCGCGGAACTCATCGCGGCGGCCTAGGAGCCCGATGCGGTGGGAGAGGGATCCGGTCCCGGCCATGCGCGTCGCGTACGCGATCCGGGTGAGCGGTGCGAGCATCCGGCCGGCGAGGAACCACCCTCCTACCAGGCCGAATACGAGGAGGAAGGCCAGTGCGATGGCCGCGGCGGGGGCGAAGCCGTTCAGGACCGCGGCGCGGTTGAGCCCGGCGATGATCACGACGCCGGCCCTGTTCTGGGCGGAAAGCGACTGCTGGACGGCTCTGGGGTCGATATTCGGCAGCCACCGCAATACGAATATCCACATGACGGCGAGCAGGAGGGTGCTGGCGAGCAGGAGGAATCCTGCGTAGCTGAGGGTGAGTTTGAGCCGGGCGCTGGGCCCTGGGCGTCTATTCATGATTGCCACCAGGGCGGGTTGTCTCTGTGCCGGTGTCTGTGTCTGTGCCTCTGTCTGTCCCGGTGTCGATGCGGTAACCGACACCGGCCACGGTAGCGATGATCGACGGTTCGCCGAGTCGTCTGCGTAGGGCCGAGACCGTTATGCGCACGGCGTTGGTCAACGGGTCTGCGTTCTCATCCCAAGCCCGTTCCAGGAGCGTCTCGGCGCTGATCACACCGCCCTCGGCAGCGACGAGGACCTCGAGCACGGCGAACTGCTTTCGGGTGAGTGCGACATACCGGCCGTCGCGATAGACCTCGCGGCGGAACGGATCCAGTCGCAGGCCTGCGATCTCGCGGACGGGTGGCCGATTGTAGGCGCGCCTGCGGTCGAGCGCCCTGATGCGGAGCACGAGCTCGCGCAGTTCGAACGGCTTCGTCAGGTAGTCGTCCGCGCCGAGCTCGAACCCGGAGGCCTTGTCGTCGAGCCGATCCGCGGCGGTGAGCATCAGGATCGGCGTGCCGCTGCCAGAGGCGACGATGCGTTCGGCGACCTCGTCGCCGGAGGGGCCGGGGATGTCGCGATCGAGGACGGCGATGTCGTACGCGTTGATACTCAGCAGTTCCAGCGCGGTGTCGCCGTCGCCGGCGATGTCGGCCGCGATCGCTTCCAGACGCAGGCCATCGCGGATGGCTTCCGCCATGTCGGGCTCGTCCTCGACAACCAACACGCGCATGCTCTCGATGATCTCAGCTGGAGCATATTGTCGGCATATCGAAAACCGCATACGTGCTGGCAACACCGCGCTGGCTTGACTTGACGCGTGACGTACAGCGAACCGGCACGAACAGCGGCCCTCCGGACCGGATCACCGGCGTCCGAGCACGGTCGTGTAGGTGGCGCGGCGGGCGGTGAGGCCCCGACAACGGGGATCACGGTTTACGGGTGTGAGCCGGACGAGGCCGTCTTGTTCCAGCAGTTGGCGCCTCGCTTCGGCGTGATACCGACGATCGAGGCGGCGCCGGCATCTGGCGGCAACGTAGAGCTGGCGTTGGGAAATCGATGCATCAGCATCGGCCACAAAACCCAAGTCGCCAACCCCGTTCTGCTTGCGCTCAGCCAGGCTGGCGTCGAGTACATCTCCACAAGGAGCATCGGCTACAACCACATCGACGTGGAATACGCGGAGAGCGTCGGCATCTGTGTCGAGAACGTCGCCTACTCGCCAGATAGCGTCGCGGACTACACGCTGATGCTCATGCTGATGGTGCTGCGGAACGCGAAATCCACTATCAGGCGAGCTGATGTTCACGACTACCGGCTGAATGAAGCACGCGGGAAAGAACTACGTGACCTGACTGTCGGGGTGATCGGAACCGGGCGCATCGGTGCAGCGGTTATCGACAGACTACGCGGGTTCCGCTGTCGAATACTGGCGTGTGACACTCGTCCGCGAGTGGATGCGGACTATTTGCCCCTTGATGAACTGCTGCGGTCGAGTGACGTGATCACGCTTCACGCGCCGCTCAATGCGGACACGCATCATTTACTAAATCGCCGGCGTATGGAGTGGATGAAGAGCGACGCGATCATCGTCAACACGGGGCGTGGTGCACTCGTCGATACCGAGGGTCTGGTCGAAGCGCTGGAAAGCGGTCGATTGGGTGGGGCGGCGTTGGATGTCGTCGAGGGGGAGGAGGGCATATTTTACGCTGACTGCAGAGGCAAGAGTATCGAAAGTAAGCCCCTGGCGCGGCTGCAGGAAATGCCGAACGTGCTCATCAGCCCGCACACCGCGTACTACACGGACCACGCTCTGGCTGACACCGTGGAAAACTCCATCATCAACTGTCTGAAATTCGAAAGCGGGAAGCGGCATGGATAGATTGAGGGTCGGGATCATATTCGGGGGCTGTTCCGAGGAGCACCCCATCTCTATCAAGTCCGCACAGGAGGTGGCGAAGAGCCTCGACCTCGGGAAGTACGAACCGTTCTACATCGGGATCACGAAGACCGGGGCCTGGAAGCTCTGCGACGGCCCCAACGCGAACTGGGAGAACGGTGACAGCCGTCCCGCGGTGCTGTCGCCGGACCGGAGCGTGCGCGGGTTGACCGTTCTGGAGGGCGGGAGGTTCGAGACGATCGGCCTCGACGTCGTGCTGCCCGTCCTGCACGGCAAACTCGGCGAGGACGGCGCGATGCAGGGTCTGCTGGAGCTCTCCGGTATTCCCTACGTGGGCTGCGACATCCAGAGTTCCGCATTGTGCATGGACAAGTCCCTTACCTACCTTGTCGCTCGCAGCGCGGGAATCGCCACGCCGAAGTTCTGGACGGTCACGGCGAACGAGAAGATCGAAGCCGACCAGCTCACCTATCCGGTCTTCGTGAAGCCGGCCCGGTCGGGGTCCTCTTTCGGCGTGAACAAGGTGTCCCGGGAGGAGGAGTTGGCGAGCGCGGTGGAGGACGCTCGGCAGTACGACACGAAGGTGCTGATCGAAGAGGCCGTCGTCGGCAGCGAGGTCGGATGCGCCATCTTGGGCAACGACGCGGACCTGATCGCCGGCGAGGTGGATCGGATCGAGCTATCCCACGGCTTCTTCAAGATCCACCAGGAGAGCGATCCTGAAAGCGGCTCCGAGAACTCGACGCCGATCGTTCCGGCCGATATTTCAGCAGAAGCGCGCTCGCTGGTCCAGGAGACGGCAAGGACGGTATATCGTGCGTTGGGCTGCCGAGGGCTCGCGCGGGTGGATATGTTCTTGAAGGATAACGGGGAAGTGGTACTCAACGAGGTCAACACGCTTCCTGGAATGACCTTATACAGCCGTTACCCGAGGATGATGGCGGCCGCCGGCCTGCCGCTCGCTGAAGTGATCGACCAGTTGGTGTCGCTGACATTGACGGGATACCGGCGATGAGGGATGACTTCGTCTTCGTGGACGAGCTCATACCCGGCGTGCGCTGGGACGCCAAGTACGCTACGTGGGACAACTTCACCGGCAAGCCGGTGGACGGATACCTGGCGAACAGAATTGTCGGCACGACGGCCTTATGCGTGGCGCTGGAGAGGGCACGAGAAAAAGCCGAATCGCTCGGCTTCGGCCTGCTTCTCTGGGACGGTTACCGCCCACAATGCGCCGTAGACTGCTTCCTGCGCTGGTCAAAGCAGCCGGAGGACGGCCGCACGAAGCTACGGCACTATCCGAACATCGACAGGCCTGAGATGTTCGAAAAGGGCTACGTGGCCACCAAGTCGGGCCACAGCCGGGGCAGCACAGTCGACCTGACGATTTATCACCTGGCTACTGGTGAGCTCGCCGCCATGGGCGGCGACCATGACCTGATGGATCCGATCTCGCACCACGGAGCGCGGGGCATCAATCCGGTCGAGGCTAGGAACCGCCAACACCTTCGCATCATCATGGAGGGCGCCGGGTTCAGCTCGTACGAGCGCGAGTGGTGGCACTACACGCTGCGCCACGAACCCTATCCGGACACCTATTTCGACTTCCCCATCACATAGGGCCGGCGGGCCGCCTTCGAGCGCGGGACGAGTTCCGTGCGATCACGCGACTTTCGGCCCCTGCCATGCACGCGCGCCGCGGCGAAGGTGGTCAGGGTGGCGCCCGCAGCTCGCGCGGGCGCCACCGTGCCCGAGGGCTCGACGAACCTGGCGTTCATCGGACAGTTCGCCGAGGTGAGCGACGACGTGGTCTTCACCCTCCAGTACTCCGTGCGCACTGCCTGGGCAGCGCGCTGAGCCAACCCAACCACTCCGGCGCAAGGGCCTCGGCGCAGCAGTTCAGCCTTCTGCTCGAAGCAGCGACCGCGGCTATCGTCAGTGCCGCTCTTCACGGACCCTTCGGCGAAGCGGAACGGATCGCCGGCCGTCGGCTGCCTTTGCTGCGGCTCGCGACCGCGCTGCTGCTGACGGCGGCGGCGCTGGTCGTCGTCTACGTCGGGGTGCTCGGCACGGCGATGCCCGCGGGTGAGCTCTCCGCGCTGCGCGACACGGCCGGCCTCGTCGGGATCGGCATACTGTGCGCGGTTCTCGTCGGCGGCCACTTCGCCTGGGCCGGCCCGGTGTCCTACTGGGTCCTCGGCGCGTATGCACTCACCGAGAACTGGCACACTCCATGGACGTGGCCCGGCCGACCCGGCGGCGACCTCGGCGCCAACCTGTGCGCGTCCGCGGTTTTCGGAGCGGCGCTGCTCGCCATCACCGTCGCCGGTCCCGGGAGACAGGGCGTATCCGGGGCCTGAAGACCAGGCAGGTCTTTGACCCGCCCCCGGTAAAGTGATATCACTTTATGCATGCGCGCGGAAACGCCACCCGCCGGACCGGCACTGGTCGTGGAGAACCTGACCAAACGCTTTGGTGAACGCACTGCGTTCCAGGATGTGTCCTTCAGCGTCGAGTACGGCGAGGTGTTCGGCTTCCTCGGGCCCAACGGCGCCGGCAAGACCACCACGGTGCGCACTCTCGGCACCCTGATCGTGCCGAGTTCCGGCACGGCGCGGGTCGCCGGGCTGCCCCTGAACGCGGACAACGGAGTCGCGATCCGCAGCCGGATCGCGGTCATGCCCGAAGCCCCCGGCCTTTACCTGCGGCTGAGCGTCGCGGAGAACCTCGCCTACTTCGCGGGCCTCTACGAGCTGCCCGACCGCCGGGCCCGCATCGAACGCGCCCTCAAGGCGGTGGGCCTGCAGAACCGGGCCGACGACCTGTGCCGCTCCCTGTCCAAGGGGCTGCGCCAGCGCGTCGGACTCGCCCGGGCGCTGCTGACCGATCCTCAGGTGCTCTTCCTCGACGAACCCACCTCCGGCCTCGATCCGGTCGCGGCGCGCGAGGTGCACGATCTGATCGCCGCGCTCCGCGAGCAGGGCGTGACGATCTTCCTGACCACGCACCGGCTGGCCGAGGCCGAGCGGTTGTGCGACCGGGTCGGCATCATGAACACGACCCTGCGCACCATCGGCCGCCCCGACGAGCTGCGGGAGCAACTCTTCAGCAAGGTCCTTGAGATTCGCACGCGCGCACCGCTGGCGGACCCCGCGGCGGTGTTCGGCGCCCTGCCCGGCGCGGACGGCTGGCACCAGGGCGAGAACGGGGCCTACCTGCTGACCGTCACCGACCCAGAGCAAGCCGCGCCCGCGGCGGCGCGCGCGCTGGTCGCGGCCGGCGCCGACCTGCTCGCGCTCAGCCCCACCCAGCACTCCCTCGAAGACGTCTACCTCCAACTGATCGACACCGACGTGGAGGCGCAGCAGCGATGACAACCGGTCAGCTAAGCACCACCCGGATCCGCGCGGTGATCGTCAAGGAGCTGCGCGACTACCGGCGCAACCGCTTCATCGCCTACACCATGGCGATCATGCCGGTCCTGTTCATGATCGCCCCGATCGTGGTGATCTTCTCGCTGCCGGGCGACGTCCCCGCGGCCAAACTCGACAAGGGGATCGGGCTCTCCCTGCTCTACCTCACCCTCATCCCGGCGCTGGTGCCCGCGGTCGTCTCCTCCTACGCCGTAGTGGGAGAACGCGAGCAGGGCACCCTCGAACCCGTACTGACTACGCCGCTGCGCCGCGAGGAACTACTTCTGGGCAAGGCCCTGGCCGCCTACCTGCCCACGCTCGTCATCTCGTACGTCATGTACGGCCTCTTCCTCGCCTTCGCCGGGTTGTTCGCCCATCCGAACGTCGCCGACGACATCTTCCAGGCCGGCCGCATCCTCGCCCAGCTGCTGTTCACCCCGCTGCTGGCCGCCTGGTCCATCTGGGCCGGCATCGCGATCTCCACCCGCACCAGCGACGTGCGGGTCTCCCAGCAGCTCAGCACGCTGGTCAGCCTCCCGCCGCTGGCCGTCACGGCGCTGATGGGCTTCGGGGCCATCACCCCCACCCTCAGGCTCGCGCTGCTGCTCGGCGCGGGACTGCTCGCCATCGACCTGGCCGCCTGGAGGCTGGTCTCCGCGATGTTCGACCGGGAGCGGCTGATCACCGGGTCCAAGGCCTGAAGGGGGACGATCTGAAACCGGGCGCGGCGAGCCGGATCTTCCGCCGCTGCTGCCCGATGCGGTAGGACGGACCGCATGGGGAATCTTCGTTTCGGGATCAAGGTAAGCCAGGGCGTCACGATCGACGTGCTCAAGCGCGTGTGGCAGATCGCCGACGAGGCCGGCTTCGACCACTGCTGGATCATGGACCACTTCGCCAGCCTCGGACCCGAGGACACGCTGGACATCTTCGAGGCGTGGACGATGCTCGCCGGCATGGCGTCGCTGACCAAGCGGGTACGCATCGGGTGTTCGGTCACCGGCAACACGTACCGGCACCCCGGCGTGCTGGCGAAGATGGCGGTGACCGTGGACCACCTCTCCGGCGGGCGGCTCGAGTTCGGCATCGGAGCGGGATGGGCCGAGAACGAGCACACCATGCTCGGGCTGCCCTTCGGCACCGTGGCGGACCGGGCGGACCGGCTCGAGGAGACGCTGCAGATCATCACCTCGCTGTGGAGCGAGCCGACCACCACGTTCCACGGCAAGCACTACCGGCTCGAGGACGCGGTCGCCGAGCCGAAGCCGGTGCAGCGGCCGCATCCCCCGATCTGGATCGGCGGCAGCGGGCCGAAGCGCACGCTGCGCATGGCCGCGCAGTACGCGGACGTGTGGAATGCGGCCGACGGCGAGCCCGCCGCCGTCGCCGAATCCTCGGCGATCCTCGACCGGCACTGCGCCGACCTCGGCCGCGACCCGGCGCGGATCCGCCGCTCCGTGCAGATCCGGTTCTCCGGCGACGCCGACGGCCTGCTGCGCACCGTCGAGGAGTTCGCCCGGATCGGCATCACCGAGCCGCTGCTGATCGTCAACGGCCCGCAGCACGTCGCCCAAGCCGAACAGCTGGCCGAGCTGCTGCCGCGGCTGCGCTCGATCGACGCCGCGTGACCGCGCCGCCCGCGTTCGTCCCTGCTCAGCCGGAGCGCCGGGCGCGGGCGGAAAAGGTCGTGGCGCCAGCCAGGAGGATGAGGGCGGGCATGACGAGCAGGCCCAGGCGCAGGTCAGCGGTCTGGGCGAGCGCCCCGGCGGCGAGCGGACCGGTGATCTGGCCGATGCCGGCGATCGTGAGGATCTGGCCCAGGGCCTGATCGGCCGAGCGGCCGCTGGCGGCGACGTGCAGGGAGGAGGCCAGCGGGAAGGTGCCGCCGATCCCGATGCCGGCCACCGCGAGCCCGAGCATCGCCGCCGCGGTGTTGTCCGCGGCGAGCAGGATCGGGCAGCCCGCGAGGGCCGTGGCGAGCGAAAGCCGCAGCACGATCGTCGCGGAGAGCGTGCGGGCGAGCCGGCTGACCAGCACCCGGCCGACGAGGTTGGCGGCATAGAGGCCGCTGACCAGGCCGGCCGCGGTGTCTTGGGCGATGCCCACGTCGTCGTGCAGGTAGCTGGCGGCCCAGAAGCTGAGGGTGAATTCGAGGCCGACGATCGCGAAGATCGTGGTGAGGGTGCGCCGGTGTGAGTGCGTTGCTTCGCCAGCGGCGGTGGGGGTGCTGGATTCGGTGGTCTCGGACGTCTCGGTGGTATCAGGGGTCTGCTGGCTGGCCGGATCCGGTAGGCGCGTCATGGCCACGCCGACCGCCGCGGCGCCGACGAGGACGAAGGCGATCACGAAGGAGAACCGCCAGCCGAGTGCCGTCGCGGCGCAGGCGCTGATCACCGCCGGTGTGATGATTCCGGCGAAACTGACGGCGACTTCGCCCTCGGTCATCGCCACGGCGCGGTCGCGGTGGTGCAGATCCGCGAGCAGCGCCCAGAGCCGGATCAGCGCCACCGTATTGAGGGCGCTGATCAGCAGGGCGGCGGCCGCGGTCACAGGCAACAGCCGGCCGTAGCCGAGCAGCAGGCTGGCGACCGCGGCGCCGCTCAGGCCGAAGACGATCGTCCGCCGTCGCGGCGCGTTCGAGCGGATGGCCTGAATTCCGGCCATCATGCCGCCGATGGAGTAGGCGACCTGATGCAGCGCACCGACAAGGTAGGAGGTGTGCTCGGTCTGGCGAAGATACGGGAGGGCCGGACCGAGCGCCGCGTTGAGGATGCCGAAGGCGAACAGGGCCGCAAACGCCACCCACGTCGCGGTGTCGCGGTGGTAGGTCGACTCGCGCGTGACCGTGGCGGCTCCGTTCCGGCGTCGGTTCACATTCTCATATGTTCGTTTCGGCGAGCACGAGAAAGGGCGCCCGCGGTCAAGACAGGATCTCGATGAATCCGTCGGTTCCGTGCACGCGGATCCGCTGCCCATCCCGGATCAGCCGCGTAGCCTGCTCCACGCTCACGACGGCCGGCAAGCCGTACTCCCGCGCGATCACCGCGCCGTGGGTCATCAGGCCGCCCACCTCCGTGACCAGGCCCGCGATGCCGACGAACAGCGGCGACCAGCTGGGGTCCGTGAACGTGGTGACCAGGATGTCGCCCGCTTCGAGGTCGGCCTGCGCCATGTCGAGGATGACACGCGCCCTGCCCTCGACGGTGCCGGCCGAGACCGGCAAGCCGATCAGGGCGCCGGCCGGCACGTCGTCGCGCCGATACGCCCCGGTGATGGCCTCGCCCTCCGAGGTGAGCACTCGCGGCGGAGTGAGCGCGTGGTACGAGCGGAACTCCTCCTTGCGTTGCCGGATGAGCTGATCATCTGCCTGGTTCGTGCGCGCGACGTCGTGGAGCTCCTGGAACGTGAGGTAGAAGATGTCGTCCGTCTCGCGAATCACGTTGGCGCGTACAAGGCGCTCGGCCTCCCGCAGCAAGGCCTGCTTGTAGACGAAGTAGCGGCTGATGATGGCGTACTTCGGGTACTCCCGGTACCCGATGAAGGCTCGGACCTGGTCGATCATCCGCTTGGTCTGGTCGGCCTTGTGGTCCCCGTCCGGCAGCGCCCGCAGGCGCGAGAGCACGTCCTGTTCCTTCTCCCGGGCCTTGAGCTCTCCCTGCTCGAAGCGCCGCTTTGCGGCTCCCGGCTCGAAGTTCCTGACGTTGTCGAGGATCGCGGGCACGAGCGTGGTGGGGCGCTCGCGCCAACGCGGCCTGGTGATGTCGATCTCGCCGGTGCAGCGCATGCCGTACCGGTCGAGGTAGGCCGTGATGGCGTCGCGCGCTTCGGTCCCACCGGGGAGCTTCGGCAGCTCGTCCAGGAAGCCTTCGTCCTCGACGCCCTGCAGGAACGCGACCACCTCCGGCAGCGGACGGATCACGTCGGCGACGTCGAGCAGCGCCAGGCCCATCTGCGAGGTCACGTTGCCGGGAGCGGACAGGGTGAGCGTGTCAGCCGTGTTCCTCTCGCCCAGCCACTCCTGCAGGTTGTCGTTGAGCCACCACGTGGCCTCCATGCCCGCCATGATCGCCTGGAAGTTCACCGGGTCGGTGAGGATGCGTTTGTGCTCGTCGAAGGCTTCCAGGAGGAAGTCGAACAGCGCTGGTCCGCTCTTCGTCGGGATGTCGCGCTGCAAGGCGGCGATGAACGCCTCACTGCGCTCGATCAGCTCGCTGACGATGGCCGGATCGGCCTCGGCGGGCAGCGATGCGCCGCTGGTCGGCGGACCGCCGGCACGAGGACCGCCGGCACCAGGACCGGCGTCCGGGCGGGAGGGGACGAAATTGCCGCGCTCGAGGACGGTCTCCAGGGCGTCCCGCATCAGCGGGTCGCCTCTTCCCGTCAGCTCCAGCAGTCCGGCGCGGCTCGCGGGCGAGGCCAGGCGCGGGGTGACGTCGACGAACAGCCTCCCGCCGGCTTCGGGCATCGACACCAGGGCTGTCAGCTGCCACACGGAAATCCCCAGCGGCTTCATCGGGTCGGTCATCATCTGCCCATGACCGACCGAGACGTAGACGTGATTCTCCTGGTCGCCGCTCTCGGGGATGGGGAAGAGCGTCGTGATCGGCCGGCTCTGGACGATCTGGAAGCCGCCGTCGACCAGGCACCACTCAATGTCCTGCGGCCGGCCGAAATGCGCCTCGATCCGCCGGCCGAGCTGCACGAGCTGCACGACCTGAGCATCCGTCAGCGCAGGCTGCTCCCGCTGCTGCGCGTCGACCGGCGCTGCGTGCGTACCGCCGGTGGGCAGGGCGCGAACGGCGCGCTCTTTGACGGCGATCGTCTTGGCGACGACTTCACCGTCGCGCACCTTGAAGACGTCCGGGTTCGCCAGGCCGGAGACCAGCGCCTCGCCGAGGCCGAAGCCGGCGTCCACGGTGGCGACCCTCCGGTTGCCCGTGACGGGATCGGCCGTGAACAGGATGCCCGCCGCCTGCGGGAAGACCATCCGCTGCACGACCACGGCCATGTGGACCGCGCGGTGGTCGATCCCATTGCGCTGGCGATACGTCACGGCCCGCTCGGTAAACAGCGAGGCCCAGCACCGGCTGACGTGCCGGAGGATCGCCGCCGCCCCGATGACGTTCAGGTAGGTGTCCTGCTGCCCGGCAAAGGAGGCTGTCGGCAGGTCCTCTGCTGTCGCGCTCGACCGGACGGCGTAGGCGGTTTGCTCGCCGAGTCGCGCGACCGCGTCGGTGATCGCTTCCGCGAGATCGCCCGCGACGGCGATCCCCTCGATGGTCTGGCGAATCTGCGCGCTGAGTGCGCGGATGGACTCCCCGTCGTCCGAGTTCAGCCGCGATAGCTGATCGAGCAAGCTGTCGATCGACGGCGCTTGCGCCACGGCGCCACGGAAGGCGTCCGTTGTCACGCAGAACCCGCCCGGCACGCGGACGCCCTCGATCCGCGACAAGGCGCCCAGGTGCGCGCCCTTGCCGCCGACGAGCGCGACCCGCGTCTCGTCGACCTCGCGAAGATCCAACACAAGCTGTTCAATCACTGCGATTCCCCGTACGTCGATGACAACACACGCATATCGCGCCGCCATTACCGCAAGTGGCGGCGGTGCCCGACGATTCTGCGCCCTGGCCCCGGCCTTGCCGCAAGCCCCCCGGTGCGGTATAAGTTAAGAGTGGCGAGGAGAGGTCTCCTTGCCCTTTCTTTTTGCCACCCGGCGGACCGTGTGAAAATCAGGGCTCTTCTGTCGCAGGTGCATGGTCTGATGTGGCCGAGTTGATGCTGCAGTGTTGATGTGGCCGAGTTGATGCGGCAGTGTTGATGCGATCGCTCAGGCGGCGCTTCTGCTTCGCCGAGCGGGCGCGCGGCCAGTGCGTTTGGTGGTGCCCTCCGCGTGCTCGCGCACTTGGGCGAGGTCGGCCGCGGCCTGGGCGAGCAGCGCCTCGACGGTGAGGCCGGCGGCGCGCGCGTCGCCGTCGCGGATCGCGTCGAGCAGGGCGCGGTGCGAGGGCATCGGGTCCGAGCCGTGCCGGCTGTGGTGCACGAACCGGTCGCGCACCTGCAGCCCGGCGGCCAGGATGACCTCCATGCGGCTGAGCACCTCGTTGTGCGCGGCGTTGAGCAGCGCGCGGTGGAAGCGCAGGTCGGCGTCGACCATCGCGTCGGGCGTGTGCACCGCCGCGGCCATCGCGGCCAGGGCCGAGTCCAGCTCGGCCAGGTCGTCCTCGGTGCGGCGCTCGGCGGCGAGGCGGGCGGCCGCGGGTTCGACGATGCCGCGCACCTCCGCCAGGTTCTCCAGGAACACGAAGTTCGGCGCCTCGCGGCCCTGCCAGCGCAGCACGTCCGCGTCGAGCAGATTCCACGCCTCGCGCGGCCGGATCACCGTGCCCCGCTTCTGCCGGCTCTCCACCAGGCCCTTGGCGGCCAGCACCTTGAGCGCCTCGCGCACGACCGTCTTGCTGACGTCGAACTCGCGCTCAAGCTGCTCGGAGAACACCGGCGCGCCCTCGGGGTACACGCCGCCGACGATGCGTTCGCCCAGCTGCTCGACGACCTGACCGTGAAGCCCGCGGCCCTGGTAGCTGCTCATCAGATCCTTACCGCTCCGTTCGCCTGACTCGGGCAACTGCTCGAGCTTGGATTTCCTACGCGCCCGCTCCCGCCGGCTAGGCGGAGGCCTTCGCGACGCTCCAGCCGCCGTCCACCACCAGGCTCGCGCCGTTGACGAACGACGCGTCCGCGGAGGCGAGGAACGCGATCGCCGCGGCGACCTCGTCGGGGCGGCCCAGCCGTCCAGCAGGGGTCGCGCTGACGCTCAGCGCCCGGCCGGCCTCGTCGATGTCATCCCACGCCGGAGTCAGGATAGGTCCCGGAAGCAGGGCGTTCACCCGTACTTCGGGGGCGTATTCGACCGACAGCTGGCGCGCCAGCGAGACCAGCGCGCCCTTCGCCGCCGCGTAGGCGGGGTGGTCGGGCAGGCCGAAGTTCGCGTGCACGGACGAGGTGAACACGGCGTTGCCCCTGACCTCCTGCAGCATCGGCAGGAAGGCGCGCATGCCGTGGTACGCGCCGGTCAGCGCCACATCGAGCTGGCGGTGCCAGTCGGCGAGTTCGAGGTCGAGCAGCTTGGCCGACTTGAAGTAGTACGCGTTGTGGTTGAGCACGTCGAGGCGGCCGTGGCGCTCGCGGACGCGGTCACGTACGGCTGCCCAGTCGGCGCCGCTGGACGTGTCGCAGTGGATGTACTCGGCGTCGCCGCCGTCCGCGGTGATCGACTTGGCGATCTGCCGGCCGGGCTCGTCGGCGATGTCGGCCAGGACGACCGACGCGCCCTCCGCCGCGAACCGGCGGGCCGTGGCTGCGCCGATTCCGGAGGAAGCCCCGGTCACCAGGGCGGTGCGGCCCTCGAAGCGGCGTGTCTGCACGGCGGTCCCTTCGGATTAATTATGACAAGTTTTGCAGTTCGCGGGTCGCGCTGGCAACCGCGGCCGGATCTTCGGGCGGGTCGGCGGCGGCCGTTGACGGCCCCAGTTTAATTCGTTAATAATGCGGAAATCCGCGCGGGTCGGGAAGCCCTCACCACAGGCAGGAGTACGCAGGATGCTGATACCCTTGCGATCGCGACGCGCTGCGCCGGCGGGCGCGGCGCCCAGGTGGAGACGCCGGGGGAGGGGTCCGGCGGGCGTCGTGCTGGTCGCCTCGGCGGCGCTGCTCGGCGTGGCCGGGCCGACCTCGGCCGCCCACGACACCGCTGCCCCGGCCGCCGCCACCTACCGCGGCGCGCCCATCGGTGCGAACACCACGCCGCCGATCAACGACCTGGCGAAGACTCCCTATCAGGGCTGGAACACCTACTACGGCCTCGGCTCCGGCTTCGACGAGGCGACCATCAAGGCCGAGGCCGACGCCCTCGTCAGCAAGGGCCTTGCGGCAGCCGGCTACGACTACGTGTGGATCGACGGCGGCTGGTGGAGCGGCACCCGCGACGCCGGCGGCGACATCACCGTCAGCTCGGCGCAGTGGCCGGACGGAATGAAGGCCGTCGCCGACTACATCCACGCCAAGGGCCTGAAGGCGGGCATCTACACCGATTCCGGCCGCAATGGCTGCGGCGGCCCGAACCAGGGCAGCTACGGCCGCTACCAGCAGGACGTGAACACCTTCGCCGCGTGGGGATACGACGCGGTCAAGGTCGACTTCTGCGGCGGCGAGCAGCAGGGCCTCGACCCGGCCGCCGCCTACGGGCAGTTCCGCGACGCGCTGCTGAACAACAGCAGCCACCGGCCGATGCTGTTCAACATCTGCAACCCGTTCATCCCCGAGACCGGCGCCGCGCCCGGCCGCTCGGCCTATGACTCGTACAAGTTCGGCCCGAGCACCGGCAACTCCTGGCGCACCGACACCGACATCGGCTTCCCGAACAATGTTCAGTACTCTGACATGCTGCGCAACCTCGACGCGGACGCCGCGCACCCCGAGGCCGCCGGTCCCGGACACTGGAACGACCCCGACTACCTCGCCCCCGGCCTCGGCTTCTCCGGCAACGAGTTCCAGGCCCAGTTCTCCATGTGGTCGATGGTCGCGGCGCCGCTGATCATCGGCGGCGACGTGCGCACGCTGTCCGCCGCCAGCCTCAGTGCGCTGACCAACCGCGAAGTGCTCGCCGTGGACCAGGATCCGCTCGGCGTCCAGGGCGCCGCGATCTGGACCTCGGCCGCCGGAGACGCGCAGGTGTGGGCCAAGCCGCTGTCCGGCGGCGACTACGCCGTCGCGCTGTTCAACCGCGGCGCCGCGCCGCAGCAGATCTCGACCACCGCTCGGCAGGCAGGCCTGCCGACGGCCGGCGCGTACGCGCTGCGCGACCTGTGGCAGCACTCGACGACGGAAACCGCCGGCGCGATCTCCGCGACCGTGCCCGGCCACAGCGTCGTGCTGTTGCGCGTCTCGCGCGCCACCGCCATCGGTGAAACGCAGCCCTCGACGACACTGTCCCCGGCCAGCATCACGCCGACCGCCAAGGCGCAGTTGCCGCTGGTGGCCCCCGGCGACAGCTTCCCGGTGACCGCCAGCTTCGCCAACAACGGCCGTAGTCCGATCGTCGACGTCAAGCTGGCGCTGAACCTTCCGGCCGGCTGGACCGCGACCAGCAGCGAGCCGACCCATGTGAGTCGGCTCGGTACCGGGCAATCGCTGTCCGGAGCGTGGCAGGTCACCGTCCCTGAGGGCACCATGCCCGGACCGGATCAGCTCACTGCGACCGCCTCGTACAGCTGGTACAGCGACAGCGGTCTCAGGACCCTGGGCGCGAGCGGCGCCGGTACCGTGCAGGTGCCGTCCGCACCGCCCTCCGGCACCGTGCCGCTCAGCCACCACGCGTGGCTCGACGCGGCCAGCGGCTACCTCGTGCCGCGCGTCGACCGCGACGACGCGGGCGGCGGACCGCTGGTGATGCACGGCGTGACCTACCCGACCGGCGTCGGAACCGCCTCGCCCTCCACGATCGACTACTACACCGGCGGCAACTGCACGACGCTGACCGCGACCGTGGGCATCGACGACTCGGCGAACTTCGATCCGAGCGGCGGCACGGCCACCTTCCAGGTCTACGGCGACGGCGTGAAGCTCTACGACAGCGGCCCGGTCACCCGCGCCGCCACGCACGAGGTCTCGGTGAATCTGGGCTCTGCGAAGGTCCTCAGCCTGGTGGTCGGCGACGGCGGCGACGGCGGCTACAACGACCGCACCGACTGGGGCGGCCTGCGGATCGCCTGCGGCGCGCCGGTCGCGACCGTGCCGAGCGGACCGTGGCCGCACTTCGCCGAGCCCGCCACGCTGAGCGCCACCGCGACGAGTGCGAACAACGGCTACCCGGCGTCCAACGCGGTCGACGGCGATGTCACAACCCTGTGGCACTCGCAGTTCAGCCCGGTGCACGACCCGCTGCCGATCGCGCTGACCGTGGACCTCGGCTCGGTGCAGACCGTCACGGGTCTGACCTACCAGCCTCGACTCGACGGCGACATCACCGGCACGATCACCGGCTACACGGTCGAGGTCAGCACCGACGCAGTGACGTTCACTGCCGCCGCGCCGGCCGGGACCTGGAGCCAGGACGCGCTGCTCAAGTCGGTGCAGATCGCCCCAACGCGGGCGCGCTACGTGCGGCTGGCCGCGACGGCCGGCGCCAACGGTTACGCCTCGGCGGCTGAGGTCTCGGTCGCGACGCTCCCGGCGGCCTAAGGGATCCGGGGTGAAACGGTGAGCGACGGCGCGCGGCTGCAATGGAAGCCCGAACTGGGCGGGAAAGTCAGCAGCCTGCGTTTCGGCGCGGCCGGCCGTGAGTGGCTGGCCGCGCCCGTCCGGCCGCTCGCGGCCCCGGAGCCTGGTCAGGACTGGGCGCGGCTGGACTGCTCGGGCTGGGACGAGTGCTTCCCGAACATCGGCGCCGCGATGGACGGCGGCTTGCAGGATCACGGCGACGTCTGGCGGCTGCCGTGGATGACGCAGTCCCCTGACTCGCTGGCCGGGGCGGTCGAGCCGGAAGGGCGCGGATACCGCTTCGAGCGCGAGATCGCGACGACAGAAGGCTCGCATCGGCACAACGCGCTGCGAATCGGGTACCGACTGGAGAACCTCGGTGACGAGCCTCTCGCCTGGGCTTGGGCGCAGCACATGCTGCTCGCGGCGCACGAACGCATGCGCATCGTCAGTTCGTCGCCGGTGCGGCTACGTGTGGACAGCGCGTACCGCGACGGCGAGCGCGATGACTCAGCGTTCGATGACCTGATCGGCGGCGCGGTGGACGCGGAGTCGGCCACGGGGCCGGCCACCGAGATCTCGCTCGCTGACACGGTTGGGCGGGCGGCCAAGTTGTGGCTGGAGCCGCCGCTGCCGGACGTCGTGGCCGTCGTCGACGACAGCGCCGGCGAGTGGCTTGCCTGGAAGGTCGCGGACTCGACCTGCCTTCATTTCGGGCTGTGGCTCAACCTCGGCGGCTGGGGCGACCCTCCGCTGCGGCACGTCGCGATCGAGCCCGCGTTCGGCGTGCACGACGATCCCGCCGCCGCGTTCGCGAACCTCGATCCCCTCGCCTCCGGCGCGCGGACGGCCTGGCGCGTGATCGTCCAAGCCGGAATCGGCCAGGAGTACGAATTATTTATGAATAAATCTTGACTGCTCGGCCGCCGCGTCCGACACTCGTCGGGACGGGGCGCGTCAACACCTTCCCCAGCTCCACCGGCACCCCCACCTCAGAAATCGGAGTCAAGACAGTGCGGACAAGGACGTTCGTGGGCACAGCCGCGGCGGGCATCGCCGCCTCGCTCGCGCTGGCCGGCTGCTCCAACGGCAAGGCCGCGGCGAGCAGCACCGGTGCCGCCGCCGCCCCGAAGAGCGGCCAGATCACCATCGCCTACCTGCAGAAGCAGGGCGACCAGCAGTACTTCATCGACGAGGCCAACGGCGCCAAGGCCGAGGCGGCCAAGCTCGGCGACGTCAAGATCGTGACCGTCGACCTGGGCACGGACTCGAACCAGGCGATCAGCGCGATGAGCACCGAGGTCGGCCAGCAGGTCGACGGCATCGCCATCGTGGTGCCGGACCAGAAGATCGGCCCGCAGGTCATCGACTCGGCCGGGGCGATCCCCCTGGTGGCCAGCGACGACCCGATCAGCAACGGCTCCGGGCAGCCCGCGCCGTTCGTCGGCTTCGACTCGGTGCAGATGGGCACCTCGGTCGGCACCGAGGCCGGCAAGCTGTTCAAGCAGTACGGCTGGTCGGCCGCCGACACCAGGATCCTGGCCGCCTACCAGCAGGACCTGTCCGACTGCCAGCAGCGCGAGCAGGGCGAGGAGGCCGGCTTCGCCGCGGCCGCGGACGCCAGCCCGCAGATCGTGAAGATCGGCACCGACAACTCGGTGGTCGACGCGCAGAACAAGACCGGCGCCGCGATCACCGCCAACCCGGGCGTCAAGCACTGGGTGGTCTGGGGCTGCAACGACGAGAGCGAGACCGGCGCGGTCACCGCGCTGCAGAACAGCGGCGTGGCTCCCGCGAACATCGACGGCGTCGGCCTCGGCGCGTACCTGACCTGCAAGGACTGGGCCGCGAAGAAGGACTCGGGCAACAAGGCGGCGCTGTTCATCGACGGGCGCGCGGTCGGCGCCACCGCGGTCGACGTGCTGGTCGGCAAGATCCGCGACGGCAAGGCGCTGCCCGCCAAGTCGATCGCCAAGACCACCATGGTCGACGCGACCAACTTCGTGCAGGCGGGCGTGCAGTGCAGCTAGCGGATCAGCGCTCTGACGGACAGCCGCCGGCCGCCTCCCGGCTGCGGGCCGAGGGGATCGGCAAGTCCTTCGGCCCGGTGCGGGCGCTGGCCGAGGTGAGCCTGGACGTGCGCGCCGGCGAGGTGCTCGCGCTGATGGGCGAGAACGGCGCCGGCAAGTCCACGCTGCTGCGGGTCCTGTCCGGCGAGCACGCTCCGGACACCGGACGGCTGCTGCTCGACGGCGAACCGGTCGCCTTCGGCTCGCCGATCTCCGCGCACAAGGCGGGACTGCGAGTCGTCCAGCAGGAGCCTGAGATCGTCCCGCACGTGTCCGTCGCAGAGAACATATATCTCGGCGCGCTGCCGAAACGCGGCCGCATCATCGACAAGCGCACACTGATCGACCAGGTTCGCGCGGACATCGACCGGTACGGCTTCGCCAGCATGCTCGACCCACGCACGCCGGGCTCGGCGCTGTCCGCGGCCCAGCGGCAGCTGGTCGAGATCCTGCGCGCACTGACCGGCGACGTGCGGGTGATCGCCTTCGACGAACCGACCTCCTCGCTCTCAGACCACGAAGTCGACGCGCTGTTCAGCCTGATCCGGCGGCTGCGCGACGAGGGAGTGGCGGTGGTGTACGTCTCGCACCGGATGCCGGAGATCTTCGCCATCGCCGACCGCGTGGCCGTCCTGCGCGACGGCCGCTACGTCGGCGACCGGCGGGTCTGCGAGACCCGGGAGGCGGAGCTGGTGCGGATGATGGTCGGCCGCGACCTGGCCGACATGTTCACCCGCGACCCGCGCGAGCGCGGTGAAATCGAACAGCGTGAGGTGGTGCTCGCGGTGCGCGGCGTGACCACCGGCGACGTACGCGACGTGAGCATCGAGGTACGCGCCGGCGAAGTGGTCGGGCTCGGCGGACTGGTCGGTGCGGGCCGGTCCGAGTTGGCGCTCGCCCTCGTCGGCGCGGTACCGATCCACGCGGGCACGGTCGAGGTCGCCGGCAAGCCGCTGCGGCTGCGCGGCCCCGGCGACGCACTGCGCGCCGGCATCGGGTTCGCACCCGAGGAACGCAAGGCGCAGGCGCTGCTGCTGCACCGCTCGATCCGCGACAACGTCTCCCTGGCGATCCTGCGGCGCATCTCCCGGCTGCGCGTCGTCAAGCGCGGCGCCGAACGCGAGGTGGCGCGCAAATACGTCCAGCAGTTGTCCGTACGCGCCTCCTCGATCGAGCAGGAGGTCGGCACCCTGTCCGGCGGCAACCAGCAGAAGACCGTGCTGGCGCGCTGGCTGGCCCGCCGCCCCAGGGTGCTGATCCTGGACGAGCCGACCCGCGGCGTCGACGTGGGCGCCAAGGCGGAGATCTACTCCATCGTCAACGACCTCGCCGCCGAGGGGATGGCCCTGCTGGTCATCTCCTCCGAGCTGCCCGAACTGCTCGGCCTCTGCGACCGGATAGTGGTCATGCAGGGCGGCCGGGTGACCGGCCGGCTGGCGCGGTCCGAGGCCACCGAAGAACGGGTCCTGGCCCTGGCCATGGCCGAAGACCTGACCCCTGCTACCGGAGCCGACCGATGACACAGACCGAGAGCCCGGCCGCCGCGACCCGGCCAGAACCGAGCCGCCGGCCCGGCGCGCTGCGCCGCGCCCTCGACGCCGTGGGCGTGCAGAACCTGAGCCTGATCGTCGCGCTGGCCGTGCTGTGCGCGGTGATCGGCTCGCAGAACTCGAACTTCTTCCTGATCGAGAACGTCAAGACCATCGGCACCACGGTGGCCATCGTCGGCAT